>OBEQ010421159.1_pt1 | contig 30741 bp, 31 predicted proteins | sample 1670901 | NCBI WGS metagenome assembly OBEQ01 (sample SAMEA104232315, study PRJEB22302) | groundwater metagenome | biome: forest; feature: aquifer; material: groundwater | place: USA | collected 2011-08-07 | depth 5.4 m | reverse complement strand
GGCCGCCAGCGGGCCCCCGGGGAACCCATAGGGCTCGACGAGGATGCCCCGCGCCCCCCGGCGGGCCGCCGCGATCGCAGCGATGCTGCCCGCGGGGCCGCCGCCGATCACCACAACCTCGGGGGCGGAGGCCTCTGTCACTCAGCGCACCGCGACGTCAAGGGCAACCTCAAACAAGCGGTGCCAGGGGAAGTGGAGACGCACCGACAGCGCCAACCCAAACGAGGACGCGAGTTTGGGCAGGATCGTCTCGTCCAAGCGCCGCGTCGCCTCCTCCACAAACCGTGCCTCCGCTGGTCGGAGATCGGCGCTCGTGCACTGCGGCTCCGTGGGGAGCACCTCTTTCGCGAGTGCCCAGCGCACATGCGCCTGATACCCCCAATCGTCGAGGAGCCGTTCGAGGAGCAGCCGCCGGCTGTGCTCCTTGCGATCGCCGACCGGCCCGAAGGACCCCTTGCGCAAGTGCAACAGCGCGACCGCGTGCGCGAGGGTGGTCCCCAAAGCGTTGCTCGCCGTGTTCCACCCGGCGTACGCGTCAATGCCGCTGGCCTGGGGTTGGGCGAGCAGGGTCGTGATCAGGCCATCATCGGCACCGTTCGCGTACCGCACGTCGGCGAGCGCGCACAGCGTGCCGCGGGCTTTGGCGGCGGCCAGTTCCTCGGCGGCCTTCGTGGCGAGCGCGTCGGGCCGATACGGTTGGGCGAAAGCTTCCAACTGCCGCAGCCCCGGGAAGTTATGGACGATGAGGGTAATCTCCGCCTCGCCGTCGACGAGTTCCGCGCCGACACTCTCGATATGCGAGCGCACCGTCTCTTCCAGCGGATCCATCTCATAGGCGGGCACCAACCGGCGGCTGAGCGGTGCGCTGTAGACGACGCGCACCGTCGGACGCGCCCGGAGGCGGTCATTGACCATTCGGGCGAATAGTCGCGCGGCGAGCTCGTCAGCGCCTGTGGTCGTGGACACCCGTCCAGTAGCGCCCAGGGTGCGGCCCAGTCGGGCGAGCGCGTCTCGATCCGAGCGAGCCAGCCCATACGGCGAAGCATCGTCCTGACCTAACAGGAGGTAGCGGACTTTGCCTTGTGCGGCAGCCGCCACGAGTCCCAGATTGACTAGGAAGTTCCTCCGCCGACGCCAGAGGAAGTCCTCCACGACTGGGGCCGGCACGCCGGCGAGGGCATCGGTCAGGGCCGCCGCCGCGTCCCCAGCCCCGGTCTGTTCCCACCGGTCGCGTTCCTGCGAGTACCGGCTCAGCGCGTTCCCGTACGTCCGCCAGTACGCGGGCTCCTCATCCGACTCCGCTGATGTGGGAATCCGCATGTTCACCGCCGCGACGTAGGTCGGCACCCGTGCAGCCAGGGCGAGCATGGCTGCGGCCCGCGCCTCAACGGCGGGCAAGGAATCTGCACTCACACGTGACGGCACGAGCCCCCCATAGCAGAGCATCTCTGCCGCCGCAAGACAGAGATCAACCTGCTGCGTGTGGTCGTCCACCCACAGCCCGAGGGCCCCGAGATCCGCACCGGTCATCCGCTCGCCAAGCACCTCCCGGGGGGGCGTTAGCATGCGGTAATCGGTGAGCAGGGCCAGCTTGAGGACGAGATCCCGCGTCACTGGACGCGCGTCGGCAGGAACGAAGAGCACCGAAGGCGCAGCCATTACCGGATTGCTCCCGTCATGATCCCACGCATGAAGTAGCGCTGTGTGAACACAAACGCAAGGAGGATCGGCACGGTCGCGATAACGGCCCCCGCCGCGATGTACCGGGTGTTGTACGCGAACAACCCTCGCAGGTAGAGGAGCCCCGCAGCCAGCGGGTATTTGTCCGGCGACTTAAGGATGATGATCGGCCACAGGAAGCTGTTCCAAAACGCCACGCCCTGAAAGATCGCCAGGGTCGCAAGAGCGGGCGTGACCAGCGGGAGCATGATGCGCCCCCAAATCACCAGGTCTCCCGCCCCGTCGATCCGCGCGGCATCCTCAAGCTCCTGAGGCACCGCGAGGTAGGCTTGCCGGAGGAGGAAAATCCCAAAGACGCTCGCCAAGCTGGGCAGGTAGACCGCGAGGTAGGTGTCCACGAGCCGGAGTTTGATCATCGTGACGAAATTCACAATCAGTCCAATGTGTTCGGGGAGCATCAACGTCGCGAGAATCCCGTAGAAGATCACCGCTTTGCCGGGGAAGTCCATCCGGGCGAGCGGGTAGGCCGCTAACGCACATATCACGACGGTCCCACCCACGCCCATGGCGGTTAGATACAGACTGTTCAGGACGTAGCGCGGAATCGGCAGTGTCTGCCACACGCCGACGTAATTGGCGAACGACAGCGGCACCGGCCAGAGATCCGGCGGGAACGCGAAAATGGGTCCGGACGTCTTGAGCGACACTAAGAGGGTCCACACGAACGGGAAGGTGGTCACCCCCGCCAGCGCCACAAGCCCCACTACCAGGAGCACTCTACGCATCGGCTCCTCCCCTGCGGGCGCGCGGGGGCGCCTGTCCTCTGATGCAACCGGCTAGTACCACTCCAACCCTCCTCGACGAAACACTCGAAAATTGAACACCGAGAAGATGAGGATCGCGCCTGCCAGGACGACCGCGAGCGCGGCCGCGTAGCCCACGTTCAGATCCTGAAAGGCTAGGTCAAAGATGTACATGAACATCGTGTAGGTGCTGTAGAACGGACCGCCTCGGGTCATGACGTAGATTTCTTCAAAGACTTTGAGCGCCGCGATCGTCGAGAGCACAGAGCACAAGAGAATGTAGGGGCGCAACAACGGGACCGTCACATGCCAAAAGACCCGCCGCGGAGACGCTCCATCGATCATCGCGGCTTCCTCGAGTTCTTGGGGGATCGCTTGCAGCCCCGCCAGGTAGATCACCATGTACCACCCCAAGCCTTTCCAGAGGGTGACCGCCATGACCGCGTAGAGGGTCAGACTCGGGTGGCTGAGCCATGTGATCGGGCGGTCGATCAGGTGGAGCACAGAGAGCACGTAGTTGATCACCCCCTGCTGATCGTACATCCAGGTCCACATGATCCCCACCACCGGCCAGGACGTGATGACGGGGATGTAGTAGGCAGCACGAAAGAACCGAATCCCCCGCAGCCGCTGGTTGGCCAGCACCGCGAGGACAATCGCACATACCTGAATCACGGGCACGACCAACACGTACTTGGCGGAGTTGGTGAACGCAATCCAAAAGTAGCGGTCTGCGACTAACTGCCGGAAGTGCTGCACCCCGATATAGCGCGGCGGATTGAGGAGATCATAGTCGAACAGACTGAGACCCGTGCCGACCAGGACGGGATAGAAAGTGAAGACCGCGAGCAGCACCAGCGCCGGGGTCAGGAAGAGGTAAGCGATCAGGGTCCGTTGGCGTCGCGCGCCGCGCGCGGAGCGCGGGGATCGAGATGCGGGAGCTATCGTCGTCGCGGGGCGCGCACGCGGTTCATGGGCGGGTGGCATCACGGGCATCGACTGTGGCGACCGGGTCGCCGACCTGAATTCTCCCGTCCCCTTCGATCGCCACCACGCGCACCAACTGGCCGCGGCGCCCCTCCAACGCCGCCTGCAACACGGCGGGGTCGCCAACGCCGGCCAGCGTCCCGATATGGGTGCACGGCTCACAGGGACCCGTCACCTCGACGGTCGCCTGTCCAATGCGGAGCGTGGTCCCTACGGGGATCGAGTCAAGGGCGGGGAAGTCGACAGTAATTTGCTCACGCAAGTCGCCGGGGCGCAACCCGACCGCAGCCAGGACCGAGGCGTCGACAAGGAGCACCTGCCGGCGGCCGCGCGGCTTGCGACTGTGGATGTCCCCCTCGAGTCCCCGATCGACGATCGCCGTCACCTCGGGGACGGAACGAGGCGTGCCCCGGTGTTCGAGGATGAGGTGCAGGTGCCTGACGGTACCTACGGTGACGGACATCGCTGGAGCCCTGTGAGGGCGAAGAGTACCGGACTCGCCCGGCCGCCTGCGGAACTGAACTCGAGCGCGGTCACCTGCTGCCCCGGCTCAGGATTCGTCCACCGGAGAAGCTGGACGGCAACCTCATTACCGGCCAGGGTCTTCCCTGTCCACGCAATTTCCTGTTCGATTGAAGGGATTCCTGTCTCGGCGTCTGCCAGCCAGCTACTGATATTTTGCCCGTAGCGTAAGTCAACGCCCACCCGCGTCCCGTTGGCGAGCTTGATGGTGTAGCGCCCGACTAGATCGCCAAAGCTGGCCGCCCGGTCCAGTGTCGCGTGCACGAAGACGAGACAACCCGCCATCCCGTGCCAGGGGATGACCACGCGATCCGGCTGGGAGGCGGCGGTGTCTCGCTCCCCCTTCAACATGACCACGCTCTTCCCCCCATGGGCTCGCGGGTCCAGGATCTCCACCAGGATTCCGGCAACCCGGTGGCGACCCGGGCGTAACGCCCGCAGGTCGATCTCCGGTCCCTTGCCGACCCAACCGGTCCCGTCCTCATCAATGTGCCGTTGGGTGAGCGCGTTCGTGAGATCGATGACCGTCCCCGGAATGGGGGTGGCCCGATAAGGGAGACGCGCCCAGGCATCGGCAAAGCGCCGTGCAAGTTCGGCATCGGGCGGGGCGGCGGCCGGGACCGGCCGTTCTGTGGTCCAAAAGAAGCTCGCCGCCGTCAGGTACGTGTAGAGCTGCTGGTAGGCGTGCGTCAACGCCGCCGCCGTAAAAAACTGTCCGGTCCACGTCGTGCGGATCATCCCGTCGCCCCCAGCCGATTTCACCGCCCTACTGAAATAGTAGGTGTTCTCAAGCCGGTACCAAGAGGCCCCTAGCACCGGGAACCCCGCAGCGCGGAAGTACGTGACCTCAGGGTAGTCGCGGACGTCTTCGTACTTCCACGGCACGATCGTGATATCGCGGGGCAGCCCACGGTACCCGGGCACGGACGTCAGCTCGGCGCGGCGTTCCCAGAGCACGTCCCCCCATAGCATCGAGCGCACGCCAAAACCCTTCAGGGCCTTGTCGAGAGTGCGCACGTCGGCGACGTAGAGCTCCAAGTCGTACCGGATCCCCGAAGGACCGCGGACCTCATCGTGCCCAAGGTGCACCATCCGGGGCGAGAAGAGTGCAACCGCCTCCTTCAGGACCGGAAGGATCAGCGCGTCATCGAGGGTCGTCGATCGTCCGCCAATCGTGATCGGACGCCTCGGATCATAGACGGCGGGGAAGACCGCCCGGGCCCGGTCACAGGTGACCTGCGCCTTGCCCTCCTCCCGGAGCTGCCGTGGCACGTAGGCGACCTCGCGACACAACGTCTCACTGTGCAAGCCCGCGAACATCCACTCGCTGTGGCCCAACGTGGCGATGAGGGGAACCACCTCGATGTAGTGCTCCTTCGCGACGGCGAGGAGATGGCGGACCTGCGTCTTGGTCGCCCCTCGGGGGTCAGGAGACCAGAATGATCGCCCGCTCTCCCACTGGACGTATTCCGCTTCCACGATCAGCGTGTTGAACTTGTACGGCGCAAGCACCCGCCGGATCAACCGGAGGAGGTACGCTTCGGAGGCACCATCGAGCAACACGTGCACGGCACGGACCCGATGGTCAGGCCAGTCCCGGATGGACACCACGGGGATCGCCGCGAGCGCCCCATCAGCTCTAAGTAACTGGCGCAGGGTTTGGACGCCGTAGAACGTCCCGCGCCGGTCGGACCCCGCCACGAGCACGCCTGTGGGCGTCGTGCGGAGTACATACCCTTCGGCACCGGGCGTGGTGGGCGTCACGCTGATGCCCGCACTCTCGAGCGCCTTCCGGCTCATCGAGTTGCGGGCCGGTTCGCCAACGACGATGGCGCCGGTCGGAGTGGGTACCTGCCCCGCCCGGAGGACAGGGAGGCTCCGTCCAAACCGTGCTTGAAACTCCTCGTTAAGCGCACGGGATGCAAAGAGGTCGTCGTCGCTGGGGGCATCGCCGACCACAATCGGCGTGGTGGGGGTAACTACAAACAATCCGCGACCCCAGGTGAGCTCCTTCGGCACGGGCCACACATCGGTCGAAGGCGGGGGCGGAACGAATGCGTCAGGGAGCTGGGCGGCGGGAGCGGGTGGCGCGGTAAGAAAGACCGCCAGCGCAAGCCAGAGCGCGCGTCGCACTACGTGTCCGCCCTAGAGCCGCGCGTTCCACTCACGCACGGCCCAATCTAACGCCTGCTGCGGACTCATCTTCCCGAAGAATGCGCGCTCGACCGCTTCGCGGAAGAGCTTGAACAGCTCCCCCTCATTCGAGATGACGAGGGTGAGATCCCGGCCAAACTTTAACTCCTCGGCGGCGATGGTGCGGGCCGTTGACTCTGGGCCAGCGCCCGGCGCTTGGAAGTACGCGTCACCGGCGGCGGCCTTCGTCGAGGGGAAGATCACGACGAGTTTCGAGAACGCGAGCTGGTTGGCGTCGTTGGTCACAAAGAGGGCAAACTTCGCCGCCTCCGCATAGTGCTGGCTTGCCTTCGGAATCGTCAGCGTCATCAGCGGGGTATGGATGACGCGGCCCTTACCCATTGGATAGGCGGCCACTCCGCTCCTCGCATAGACCTCAGGATTGCTCGCTTTGATCCGCAGGAGAAACTGGGGCCCTATGAGCAACATGCCGAGCTGGCCCGCGCTGTAGCGTTCGACCGCACCGTTGAATCCGCGGCGGAGGGTGTCCTCAGGGAAGTAGTCTTTCTTGAACAGGTCCACGTACCGCTGGAGGTAGGCTACGTGGGCGGGCGAGTTGAAGACCGCCCGCTTGCCATTCGGGCTCAAGATGGGCAGGCCGTTCTCGAGGAACCGGTACAGCAGCGACACTCCGTCCACCAAGGGCATGAAGCCATAGACTTTCGTCCGGTCTTTGAGCTGCCGAGCGGCAGCGATCATCGCCTCCTCGCTCGTCGGCGGGGTCTTGGGGTTGAGCCCAGCTTTGGTGAAGAGGTCTGCATTGTAGACAACGACGGCCGGGGCCACATACCACGGGATCCCATAACTGTGGCCGCGGAAGCGCGTGGATGCCCAGAAGCCATCGAAGTACTTGGCGCGGTCGCTGGACGATACGAGCGTGTCCAGGTCAACGAGCGCGCCTTTGTCGGCGATACGCGTTGTGAACTCGACGTTGAGATTCACGACATCCGGAGCCACCCCACCCGCGATTGCAGCGAGGAGCTTCTGTTCAACCGCCTGAAACTGGATGTCGACCCACCGGACTTTCACCTCCGGATGGGCCTTCTCGTAGCCGGCGATGAGCCCGTTGATGTAGTCCGTAAAAAACGGTTGAAGCGAGATCGTCCAGAACTCGAGATTCACTTTGGGCGCAGCCACGGCCGGGGTGCCGGCCACGGCGAAGGCCAGGGCAACCGCCACCGCGATCCCGCGCACGTGCAGTCTCCTCATACGACTCGCCCTCCTAGATCCTGGGGATCATGGCTCACACCCCGTCCTACTTCGCTGGATGATGGGTGCGGGTAGTGTCCGACCACGTGGAACGTGTGAAGGCGGTGGTTCGTGCTCGACCGCCACTCAACGTCAATCGGAAAGGCGAAATCTGGCTGCAGCCGCCCATGCTGAACCCAGTAGCGGGCTCGAGGATCGTGCCCGATGGCAGGGCTGGCTTTGGTTACGAGCGTGACCGGCCCCTCGACAATGTGCACCTCATCGAGGACCGGGATCGCTTCCAGCGCCTCACGGATGCGACGCGCGAAGTCGGGGGGAGGGACGGGCCGGAGATTCACGAGGGCGATGTTAGTGTTGAGTGGGCCGATGATCTTCACATTGGCCAGCTCGGCGGGAAACTGCTCGGCGCGGACGAGCGCGAGCAGGACTTCGTTGGCCTCCGCCACCGCCCGGCCGTGGTAGTCGGGGTTGATCAACGGCTTGAGCAGGTGCTTAAGCTTGCACCCTTCACGACCCGGGTTCTCGCCGATCCGGGGAATCTGCAAGCCCAACGCATCTGCCAGGTCCCGGATCTGCGGCTTCTCCAGCTCGAGTAACGGGGCGTAGTACCCATTGCATACTTTGAGCCCCAGCTGTCCCCACGTGTCACTCCGGTTCGCGCCGGTTAAGACAAGGCGGCCGCGGGCCAAAGCCTTGACCATCCCCAGCTTGATCTCCCGCGTACAGCGATTGCATGCCGGCCCATTCACTTGCACGCGGTGTTGCATCGACTGCCCCAGCAGACACTTCTGCCGGAGCCCCAGCTGTTCGGCCATCTCGAGGACAATCTCGTTACCCCGTCGGTAGGCGTACTGCCCCATGTTGACCGTCACGAGCCACACTGAGGCGGCGCCAAGTGCGCGCTTCGCAAGGGCGGCGACGGTGGTGCTGTCCAGTCCCCCACTGAAGGCCACCACAACCGGGCCCCCGTTAGTTATCGTCCCGATCTCGCGCACCAATGCCTCGATGCGCAGCGTAGGTGATTGGAGTTCGCTCATCAGCCCTCAACGCCGTGTGCCCAGATGCCACACGTGCAGCGTCTCCCTGTATGGTGGCAAATCGTCGCGGGGTTTGCAACGAGCCACGCCGGGCAGGATCGTCCTGCGAGACCCCGAAGGCCGAATCAAATACCTGAGGAGACGGCGCCTTGGCCAAACCTATCCGACAGTCGGTCACCTTCGCGGCAAGTCCCCAACAGGTATACAAAGCCCTGATGGACTCGCGCACCCACGCCAAGTTCACACGCAGCCCAGCGCGGATCAGCCGAAGGGTGGGGGGGAAGTTCACCGCCTACGGAGGCTACATTGAAGGAATCCAGCTCACGCTGATCCGCAATAAGAAGATAGTCCAATCCTGGCGGGGGAGCGATTGGCCCAAAGGGTACTACTCGCGGGCGACATTCGTGCTCACGAAGGTCAAGGGCGGGACCAGGTTGCGGTTCACTCATTCGGGCGTCCCGGCCCGTCATCATGCCTCGATCAAGCGCGGTTGGCTCGACCACTACTGGACGCCGATGAAAGCGCTGCTGGAATAGCCCCTCCAGGGGTTCGTCGCCCGACCTCGCGCGACACGCTAGCTGCGATTCAGCCAGACGGTCTTCGCCTCTGATGGCGTCCGCCGTTTCTGGGGCACGGCGGCAGGGTAGCCGACGTAGAGCATCCCCAGGATCCGTCGATTCGCGGGGAGGTTGAGCAGCGCCCGCAACGCCGCCTGATCGCGTAAGGCTCCAGTGCGGAAGTAGGTTCCAAGACCGTGGCTCCAGGCACCAAGCATGAACGCGTAGGCCGCACCAAACGTCGCCCAGAAATCTTCCTCGCGCCCTTCGGGGTCATCCTGTACGTGAGAGGTGACGATGATGATCACCGGCGTGGCCAGCGTCTCCTGGTAGAGACGGTCCATCGCAGGCTGGACTTCTGGCAGGTCGGGATTCGGCAAGATACTGCGGCGCCAGTCTCGGCGCAGTTCGGCAAATCGCCGCTTGGCGTCTCCTTCGAGCACAAAGAATTGCCAAGGCTCGGTGAGCCGGTGATTCGGGACCCAGACCGCGGCATCGAGCAACCGGATAATCAACTCTCGCGGCACGGGATCGGGCTTCATCTGCGCGACGCTGCGCCGGTTCGTGATCGCCTCCAGCACACTCATCCGGGGTCCTGCCTCGACCGGTGGTTCTTTCGCCATGCCTCCACCTCTCTCTGACTGAATCGCGCCTGCGGTCTCCTCGTGTAAGCACCAGGTACCAGGTGCTGTCTGTCTGCTCAGTATTGTACCAACCCGCGGCAGGCTGCGGTGGAGAGCCAGTCACCTAGCCGCTGCGCGACCGGCAGATGGGTCCGTAGGAATTGGCGCAGATGGGTCCGAAGTTCCGATCACGCCGCTGCTTGGAACATCGCAGAGGTTACGGCGGCCTGGGGAGGAGCGGGGTACGCGCGATGGGGTTGATTCACTTTCCGCAGAAGCCGTTCGACGAGCTGTACGCCTCCTTTCGCTGGCCGCATCTGGATACCTACAACATCGGGGTTGATGTTTGCGACAAGTGGGCGGACGACCCGGATCGGCTCGCCTTGGTCGACGCGACGGATGACGGAGGCAGGAGGCAGTATACGTTCGCGGAGCTTGCCCGGCGCTCCAACCGCTGGGCGAATGCGCTGCGCGCGCTTGGGGTCGCCCCCGGGGATCGCGTTGCGATCATCCTCTCTCAGCGCGTCGAGACCCCACTCGCGCACATTGCGGCGTACAAACTCGGCGCCATCGCCGTCCCGCTTGCCACGTTGTTCGGCGAAGACGCGCTAGAGTACCGCTTGAAGGATAGCGGCGCCACAGTCGCTATCGTGGATGAGCACGCCGCGCCGAAACTCAGTCGGCTTCGCGACCGGCTCCCCCAGCTCCGGCACGTGGTGGCGGTCGGGACGCCCGTCCCCGACCTCCCGGGCGCGCACGCGGCCAGTACGTTTGAGGCACACGCTAGCGAGCGCTTCACGCCCGTCGTCACCCGCCCCCACGACCCCGCGCTGATCATGTACACGTCCGGGACGACGGGCCCTCCGAAAGGCGCCGTGCTACCCCACTCCGCCCTCATCGGCCACCTGCCGGCGTTTGTCCTCTACAACAACCTGGCCCCCCAACCCGGGGACCTACTGTGGTCACCCGCGGATTGGGCGTGGATCGGGGGCCTGTTCAATGTGCTGTGGGCGGGATGGCACTATGGGATTCCGATTGTCGCGTTCCGGCAGAGCAAGTTCGATCCGGAGCGCGCGTTTTGGATCCTCGATCACTTTGGGATCCGCAACGCGTTTCTCTTCCCCACGGCGTTGAAGCTCATGCGGCAGGTCGCCACGCCGCGGGCCCGCTACCGGCTTCAGTTGCGATCAGTTTACAGCGCGGGCGAGCCCGTCGGGGAAGAACTGATCGCCTGGGGCCGGGATGCCTTCAGCCTCACGATCAATGAGTTCTTTGGCCAGACGGAGATGAACCTCGTCACAGGCAACTGCGCCGCCCTCATGCCGGTCAAACCGGGGAGCATCGGCAAACCGTACCCCGGGCACACCGTCGACGTCCTCGACGGCAGCGGCCGACCCGTCCCCGCGGGAGAGCTCGGCGAACTTGCCGTCCGGCGTCCCGACCCCGTCATGTTTCTCGAGTATTGGAACAGCCCGGAGGCTACGCGCCGAAAGTTCCGCGGCGAGTGGGCGATGATGGGCGACCTCGCCACAAAGGATGCCGACGGGTACTTGTGGTTCAAGTCGCGTGCCGACGATCTCATCAAGAGCGGGGCGTATCGGATTGGGCCGTGGGAAGTCGAAGAGTGTCTGTTGCACCACCCGGCCGTGGCGCTAGCCGCTGTCATCGGGGTCCCGGATGCTGAGCGGGGGCAGATCGTCAAGGCCTTCATCCGCCTGGCCCCCGGACACCACCCCTCTCCCGCTCTGATGGGCGAGCTCCAGACGTTTGTGAAAGAACACATCGGATTCCACGCGTATCCGCGGTTGCTCGAGTTCGTTGATGAGGTCCCCCTCACGACGACCGGGAAGCTCCAGCGCTTCGTCCTGCAAAAGGCAACGCCACAATCTGGAGAAGGAAGCCCGAGGACCCCCTGACATCCGCCCCGGGATAAGCATGGGCTCCCCAGAGCCGTCCCACTGACCCTTGGCATGACAATGTCGCATCACCACTCCTGACATGATCGCGAAGCTCCGGCAAGGGGCGCCACCGTAGCACGACCGCGTGCAGATGGCGCATTCGGTGGGATTGATGACTAGCTCCAGAGAGGCCAGGGCACGAACGGATTGCATCCCTCGATCGGATAACGTCTGCGTCTGCGCCTCGAGGGTGGACTCTGTAGGAGAGAGGTATGTGGTCGAGCCGAACCTCTGCGCGGGGATTCCTCGTTCCCTTCCTCCTGGCAGCCGCATTTCTGTTCGGATTTGCCCTCGGGTGGACCAGGGGAGCCCCGGAGCAGGCCGCGGGAGTGGTTGCACGGACATCCCCCGCAGTCGTCGTGATCACGACCAAACACATCCTCGGCCGCTCGGTCCGCGGTATGGGGTTCCTCTACAACCCGGCGGGATTCATCCTCACCAACCACCACATCGTTGAAGGCGCTGTCAGCATCACGGTCACCCTTGCGGATGGCCGGTCGTTCCCGGCGGCCGTGGTCGATTTCGTCCACCGGGAAGAGTACGTGAGCCCGCAAGAACGCAGCATCATTGATGTTGCGGTCCTGAAGATCAGGGCCTCGCGCCTCCCCACCCTCCCTTTAGGGGACTCAGCGAAGCTGACGCTCGGACAGGAAGTCTTCATCTTTCGCCCGACGGCCCCCGGTGCGGCCATCAGGTCAACGCGGGGTAGTATTATCCGCGTCCAGCAGGAATGGATCAACACCGAGCCAGAGGTTACGCCGAATGCCAGTGGCGGCCCCGTCCTGGATCGACGCGGCCAGGGGGTCGGGCTCGCCACTTTCGTAGGAGATCCCTTTGGGGCAGAAACTGGCGCAATCCCTATTCGCGCCGTGCGGGACGTTGCGACCTCTGCCCTGAACCCTCGCGCCGTCCGGGCCCAGCGCGTCCGGGTCACGGGAATGGCTTACCTCGCTCCCGTGCGGCTCGGCCGAAGTCAGCTTTGGCAAGTGCGCTTCGACCCCGGAGAGACCGCAGGCAAAGCCAGCGTTCGACGGTACAGTACTAACGTGACGCAACTGCAAAACTTCACCGGCGCGATTCTCTACACCGTCCGGACCAGTACGGGGGGGAAATCCACCAACTACATCGACTCACACGGGCTCTATGCCCTCACCGAGACTAATGGCGCAGTGACAACCTTCTACCCCCAACCGGCGCTGTCCTGGCCTTTCCCGCTCGTGGCCGGCCGGACATGGCGGTACACGTGGCACTCAGAGGACTCGGCACGGAAGAACACCAGTCAGGCGACAGTCACCGTGCATATCGAAAACGTTGACGAGATTGTCACGGTTCCCGCCGGCAAGTTCGCGCAAGTGGTGCGGATCCGGTACATTGAACAAGGAACCAGGACCCAGGGCAAGAGGACCGCGACCTGGCGCATCGTTCGCACAGAGTGGGTCGCTCCCCGTCTCGGCACGATCCAAGTCGTGTCAGATAACCTCATCACCAAGGAGCGGACGGTGAGCCAGATCCTCCGGTCTAACTAAGTCTGTCGGTGCTACGGGGCAGCGCGAACGCCAGTCTTCCCCCCGAAGGCTCTGCGCCGTCATCCTGCAGGCTCATACCATCGTATGAGGGCGAACGCCACGTGAACCAAGGCGCGATAACTACTCCCCTCAGGAGAGCGACACAGCAAGCTATTCCCATCCGGCAGGACCAACCCCCCTGATCAAGCGTTGCGCCAGTTCAAGTGTGTGGGAATGCGCCCTGCACGCCGAATGGTCCGCGGACACCGCGCGCACACCCGACAGCGCCACGATGGGATTGTCTCAGCCGGTTCCCCCAATAAATAGAGAAAGAGGCTCCCCGGATGACTCCGAGAAACCCCTTCTCTACGCGAAACTACTACTTCGTGCCTGAGTCTCCTGACTGGCCTTCTCCGGCGAAGTTGGTCTCGCCCTGGCCAACGGCACCTTCGTCTGCCTGGCCGCCGCCCTGGCTATTCGCCTTATCTCCCTGGTCGCCGAGCTGACCACTCTGGGTATCGGCGTCGCCGGCTGCAAGGTTACCGTTATTGCCATCGGCTCCGTTTTCCCCAGCGGTGAACCCTAGGCGAGGCAGAGCAATTGCGAGCCCTGCCGCCATGACCAAGGACAATCCTACCGCCAGCCACTTCTTAGACATTACGTACACCTCCCTGGAGTATTTGCCAAGATGATACGTCTGGCCATTTACATTTGTCAAGGCAATGAAACTCTTCAAAATCTCCCTCGAAAGTAGTAGAACCCTCCAAAAAGCTTACAATTTCGTCGCTTTTCTCAATAATTCATATAGTTCATTAGGATTAGCTACCTATCGGCTTTCGAGGGCGTGGCGATCGAAATGTGGGGTACCTCTACCCACCATGCTAATGTGGGGTACAACCACCACCGTACTGAAGGAGGATCTCTCCTCGGTTGGGCGGTCTTTCACATTCGACGCGTGCCACCCTCACGATCGTGATGGGGCCCCCCAAACGGTGGGCCGGTGTCACCCAACTATTCCTACGCCGAGGGCCTCCAAACCGTCGGGGAATTCTTTCACTGTACGCCATTCGATCCATGGTCTTGAGGAGTTCGGATCAGGGCCCTCAGATCACAAAGCACCCGAAGGCTTTAACGCGGCACACACGGCCGGACTAATTCGCTTGGGAAGTGCCGAATCAGGTTTGACGAACCGCCTGTGTCGACCCCGAAGAGGAACACCGGTAAGGTGGCGGAGGGGGTGGGATTCGAACCCACAAGGGCCTTTCGGCCCAGCGGTTTTCAAGACCGCCCGGATGCCAGGTTCCCTGCACCCCTCCGGCCCAATTATACAGGCTGGCCCCGACCCCATCTAGAAGCGCGCCGCCGACTGCCTAGTCCATCCTCCACGAGGGGACGGGATGGTCATCGGCCCGGATGCAGGGATGAAAAATCGCCCCCAATCCCGAGAGTGGCGACCACCAACCAGGTGCACGCGACCCCGGTTGATCCCCCCCGCCGAAATTTTCGGCGCTCGACCCGCCATCAGAGCGGGAGGCTAAGCCTCTCTCATCCGATGACATGCCACGTCCCCGTTTGCCCTCTCGACCTATAATGAAATGAGCGACTGCCGTGCAGTTGACTGGAGGTGACAGATGGCGTTGCCAGAGTTCCGTAATGAACCCCTCGCTGACTTTGAGGCCGAAGCTGGCCGCAAAGCCATGCTGGAGGCCATTCGCGTGGTCGAACGGTCACTAGGCAAAGAGTTCCCGCTCGTCATCGGCGGCAAACGCGTGACGACCGGGGAGAAGCTCACCTCCTTCAATCCGTCGCAGAAGGATCAAGTCGTGGCCCTCTGCCAACGCGGGGGACCGGACCACGTGGAGGCCGCGGTGACGGCGGCGGCCCAGGCCTTTCGGTCGTGGGCCCGCGTCCCCCCCGAGGAACGGGCGGCGATCTTGCTCCGGGCGGCCGACCGCCTCCGACGCCGGAAGTACCTGGCTGCAGCATGGCAGGTCTTTGAAGTCGGCAAGAACTGGTCGGAAGCTGATGGGGACGTGGCGGAGACGATCGATCACTTGGAGTTCTTTGCCCGCGAAGCCCTCCGGTACGCGAAGGGCCAGACCATGGCCCCCCATCCGCAAGAATTCAGCGAGTACACTTACCTCCCACTGGGGGTCGTGGTGGTCATCCCCCCATGGAACTTCCCCTTGGCGATTCCCGTCGGCATGGCTGCGGCGGCGATTGCCGCCGGGAACACGGTCGTCTTGAAACCGAGCTCCGACTCCCCGGCCAATTCGTACATCTTCTCGGAAATCATGGACGAAGCCGGGCTTCCCCCTGGGGTCCTCAACCTCGTCACCGGGTCGGGCAGCGTCATCGGCGATCCCCTCATCAGCCACCCGCAAGTGCGCATGGTCGCCTTCACCGGGAGCAAAGAGGTCGGGATCAGGATCTACGAACAGGCGGCGAAGGTTTCTCCGCACCAGATCTGGTTGAGGCGTTGCATCGCGGAGATGGGCGGCAAGAACGCGGTCATCATCGATGACGACGCTGACCTGGGCGAGGCGGTGCCCGCGGCCCTCGCATCGGGGTTTGGGTTTCAGGGGCAGAAGTGCTCGGCAGGCTCTCGCCTCGTCGCGACCTCACGCGTCTACTCCGCGGTGGTTGAGGAGTTTGTCGCCCGCGTTCGCGCGCTGGAACAGGGACCCGCCAAAGACAACTACCCCGCGGGGCCGGTGATCAACGAACGGGCCAAGCAGACGATCCTCGAGTACATTCAGATCGGCAAGAGAGAAGGCCGGCTCATGGCCGGAGGCGAACCGGGAGACAGCTCTGGGCACTACGTTCAACCCACGGTCTACGTTGACGTGGCGCCCACCGCTCGTATCGCGCAGGAAGAGATCTTCGGGCCTGTCGTCGCAATCATCAAGGCCCGGGATTTCGATGACGCTCTTGGGATCGCGAACGGTACTGAGTACGGACTCACCGGAGCGGTCTTCTCCCGCAACCCCGAGAAACTTGCGCGGGCGCGCCGTGAGTTTCACTGCGGCAACCTCTACCTCAACCGTAAGTGCACCGGAGCGCTGGTCGGCGTCCATCCGTTTGGGGGGTTCAACATGAGCGGGACGGACGCGAAAGTCGGAGGACCCGACTACCTCTCCTATTTCCTCCAACCTCGGGTGGTTTCGATCAAACACCGCTAACCTTGGTGCCCCTCGCAATTCTCTCTCCAACGCAGCGATGCCGAGATTAGGGGAACGTTCGTCCAACGGTGAGGAAGAATCCTGACCAACCGAAGTTGCACGGACACCCCGCGCCCACCGGGCCAGAGTCGGCACTAACCGTGCGGTAGCCGCCTTCAACCACAATCTGATTCGACGCCGCGTATTGCAAACTGATGGTGTAATCTGTCGCCGTCGCCGAGGCGGAGCCAGACGCTATCGTACCCGAGACCGTGGTCGCGTTTGACGGGTAGTAGGCCACGCCGCCGCTGAGGGACCAGTGAGGTGAAACCGGGAGAGTGAAATCACCCCCGAGACGAATGCCGCTGCTCCGGAACATACTCGAGTTGTTCGAAAACGAGATTGACCCGTACCCGAGGAACCCTCGCAGGAACCCGGTCTCGCCGGGTCGGAGGTACGTGGCGTCTATGCTGTAGATAGAGTCTGTCCCGGCGCCGAACGCCCCGATGCTGCCACCGAGGCTCCCCTGGGTCCCGCTGGCAAATTGCAGCCGGAGACCCCAGGGGGACGACGACTGCCCTTGATAGTCAATGCCGTAGAACGAACTGTTCCACGTCCCGTTGCCAGAACCCGTCCGGGTGACCGTCCCGTTCGTCGACCAATAGAGAACCTTGACCGTGTGCGTTAGATTCACCTGGGCAAGCGCAGAAGTTGGGACGAGGGCTAGCGCGAGTGCAACGAAGAGGACAAGTGCAACCGTTCGGGTTCGAATCATAGTCTGATTGCTCCCTTCCCATCTGCATGGTCATGGGGCGACCAAGTCAATTCCATCGAACTTTCGGGCCAATTCACGGGAACTCCTGCTCCCGCCCTCGAGAGGGGACACAGCGGTAGACGCAAAGAGCCTCGTACACTGAAGCGAAGAAGGCGATCCGAGCCGACCGCTACAACGTGGACCTGCGGCGCATCGGCTCGACGCTCTTGAGGACCACCCGCATGATCGGTACACCCAAGAGGAGTAGGATCAGCTCGCTTCCGAGGATCCAGGGGAAGAGGACCCGGTAGGGAGCTCGCGAGAGCACCGAGAGCATCAAGCTCACCCCCGCCGCGGTGATCAACGCATACACCGTCGCCCCACTCCGTGGTGAGCGTCGGCCCACCAGATAGCACAGGGTCGCTCCCACGAAGTTGACAAGTGGCATGAAGCCCAACTCCCATGCTCCCGCGTACGGACTGGGCAGGTTGCTTAGGAAATTGCCGATCACAAACGCAGGAATGAGATGCGGCTCCCAAATTACAAGGGGCTTGAGCACTTCCGCAAGCCGAAACTGAAACTGCGCATAGCTGATGGGGGCGAGCGCCCACGTCAGAACAGCGTACAGCCCGGCGACCAGCCCTACCTCCGCGACCACCGCGGCTGGACGCTCCCGCAATCGCCGCATCACTGCGGCCATCGCACCTTGCAGACGGTGTGGAGCCCCCCACGCACTTTGTAATCGAGGACGATCTCCATCCACTGGGGCTCGACGACTTTGACGAGATCGTCGAGCATGCGGGTGACGGCGTGTTCCTGGTAGATACCCACCGAACGGTACGACAGGAAGTAGAGTTTGAGGGACTTGAGTTCGAGGACTTTGGCTTTGGGCAAGTACCGAATCGTCACGGTCCCAAAGTCGGGCAGCCCAGACCACGGGCAGACGGCCGTAAATTCATCGGTGGAGATGTCGACCGTCAGGGCCGTCCCGGGGGACTCGAACGGGAAGGTCTCGAGACCCCCGGCGGCAATCGCCTCGTATCCATCGATCGGCAGACGCCGCTCCGCGGGGGCCTCCGCGTCAATCAATTTTGCCATCGCGGTCTCCTTGCTGCACGTTGGTCTCAGTATAGCATGGGCCTCGCGCGTCCTCTTCGCGCGCTGCGCCACACCGTTGACAGCCGCACGCGCCGTCGGTACGATGTGTCTTGGTCACGCTGGAGGTGGCTAGATGACCTACATTATTGCCGAGCCTTGTATCGGGACGAAGGATCGGACCTGCGTCGAAGTCTGCCCGGTCGACTGCATCTACGAGTACGTCGACGAAGTTGGCGCCTATGTAGTCCCCGATCCATCAACGGGCCCGGGTGTCGACAAACAGGTCATCCCTCGAGGCGAAAGCACCCACGTCCCGCCCGAGCAAGGGATCACGAAGGAACAGTTGAAAGCGCAGCTGTTCATTCACCCAGAGGAATGCATTGACTGTGGAGCCTGCGAGTCCGTCTGCCCAGTGACCGCCATTTTCCCCGACGGCAGCGTCCCCGAACAGTGGCAGAACTATATCCCCCTGCAGTACGCCGCGTTCGGACTCAAGAAATAGGTCCAACCGTAGCGCGTGGCAGCGGCTGGCGAGGATCCGCCAGCCTTTACCATGTCCACCCGGCGAGGGAAAGTTGGCAGGCCGCCATTTGACCCCCGCCCCGCATCCGTCTCACTGGCTCCGGAGTTGGCAAAGCCATCTCCGGGGATCCTTGCACCGAGGTGGCGACGAGGATCACGGGAAGATGCCCGCAAAGACGGTGCAAGATCCGGGCGGCCCTCATCTCCCCTCCCTTGTCGAACATATCCTAGGTGGTACGATTAACCCACAGCCGGTTTGTGCCGATAAGAGCTTTGGAACCAATATGGTACTGGCCCTCCTTACCCCCCTCACAGTGGGCTGTTGGACTTAAGGGCGGCGTCAGGGGAGCGACCCCTGCAGGGGAGATCGGAATGGAGCAGGAACCTCGGTACCCAAGAGCCGTACCGACCCGCGAGACGAATGGTGGGCAGGAGTCCCGTCGGCACGTCCCCGCCAAGAGTCTCGGCATTGACCTCCCGCCTGGGTACCACGTGCTCGAGACTCGCTTCCGGCTGATCCTATACTTCGGCGACGCCGAAGTCCGGGCGTATCCGATAGGGAACGATCCCTGGCAGATCGAGCGGGACGCCATGCGGCATGCGGCCCGACACCGCCCGCCCCGTGAGAGTACCGCCGCGCCCACCCCGGAACCCGCTGAGGATCAGGTCACTGGACTTCCGTGGACTCACGGGGTGACCAGCGAGGCAGCCAAAATGGCCGCCGAGGCCGACCTCCACGTCGTGTGCGTCCACCTCACTGGGCTCGACACACTCATCGACGCGCAGGGGTACCGGGCTTCGCAAGCCGTGCTTCACCTCGCCGCCCGAGCATTGCAAACACTCGTCCAAGCATCGGACCGCCTCGCCCGGCACTCGGGAGACAAGTTCCTCATTTTCACTACACGTCCATTGCTCGAGGTCGAAAGCCTCGTCGAGAAGATCCATCGGGAGATCGACATCGTCGCCGCGACGGCCGGGACCAATGGCTTGCCGCGGAGCCAAATCGGGGTCGCTAGCCTCCCGCAGGAAACGAATCAGAGCGAGGCCGGCGCGTTGATCGAGGCCCTAGTGATTTCTGCGGAAGCCGCGTCGTCCATCATCGACGAACCGGCGGTACTCGAAGAGGCCTCCGAGGCACATGAAACGACGTTCGACTTGCAGGCTCCACCGACGACCGAGCCTCTTGCGACAGCGTACCCTCCGATCGAGGCGGTCGTGACCTCCACCGAACCGGCTCCTCAAGCGCCGTCTGTCGTGCATGAACAAGGCCTCGCGGCCAGTCTTGCAGCGAGGCCTGAAGCTCAACCGACTGGACCAGTGCAGATGCAGGCCTCGAGCGTCCCGCCGAAGTCGTCGACGCCCCAGGGTATCTCTTACAATCCTCCCGCCACAACGCCCCAGCCCCGCGTCGAAGGAGTGACGTCCGCGCCCCAACCGGGCGCGACCCCGACCTATCAGGCAGCAGTCGAGGAGACTCTGTTCACCGACGGCGCACGGCGACTGGTTCTCAAGCAAGTCGTGCTCGACATCTCGGGCCAAGTCGCCACCGCAATTGTTGAACTCACGCTCGGCAGCCGACGGGTGAGCGAGCGCGCGGTAGGGCGGGACAACGAAGATCGACGCTTGCTACTCGTCGCCGAAGCCGCCGCCAGAGCCATCACGGAGTTTCTCCCCCGGGGCCATGGCGTCGTAGTTCACACCATCCAGCATGCGCCCGCAGAGGTTGGGGTTGCCATCTGGTCCCTTCTCTTCTTGCTCACACCGACTGGTGAGCAATCCCTCCTCGGCATCGCCCCGGGCCGCGGCGACCTGCCCGAAGCGGCGGTGAACAGTGTCCTCAACGCCCTGAACCGACGCATCGGCGCACTTTTGAGCGAAAGCAACTAGTCCTCCACCCCCTCCCACGAACCCAGGCGCCACGGGGCTCAATCGTTTTCCAAAAAGGTGCGCCCCCCACGCGCGCTGAAGTGTCTCGATGACTAGACTCAACTGCCACGATGACCGCCTCTCGCGCCCGCCGGGCTCTTCTCAAATCGGTCGCCACACTGTTCCTCAAACTCGGGGTCACCAGCTTCGGAGGCCCGGCCGTCCACACTGCCATGATGCGCGCGGAGGTGGTGGATAGACGCCGTTGGTTGTCCGACTCAGAATTCCTCGACCTCCTCGGGGCGGTGAATCTCATCCCGGGACCGAACTCGACCGAACTCGCGGCCTACATCGGATACCGTAGGGCGGGTTGGGCGGGCTTCGTCGCGGCGGCGCTTTCGTTCATCGGACCACCCGCGTTGCTGGTGCTTCTCCTCGCCTGGGCGTATGCGCATTATGGGACAACGCCCCAGGCCGGCGCGCTCTTCTACGGCCTACGCCCCGTCCTGATCGGGGTCATCGTCCAGGCGTTGTGGATCCTGGGGCGGACCGCGGTGAAAGGTCTCCTCCCGGCGCTTGTCGCCGTGGGGACGTTGGCTCTCGTCCTGCTGGGAGTTAACGGAATTCTTGTCCTCATCGCGGGGGGCGCCACGGTCATGATTGCCCGGAATCTCCGTCGTGTCCGGGACCGCCTGCGACAGGGAGCACCCCTGGCGCTGCTCTTGGCCGTCCAGCCCGTCGTGTGGCTACCGAACCTAACCGCAAGCGTTACTAGCTCGTTCAGTCTCCTGCGGCTGTTCGGCATCATGCTCAAGACCGGAGCGGTCCTCTATGGCAGCGGGTATGTCTTGCTTGCCTTTCTCCGGGCGGACCTCGTCCTCCGGCTGCAGTGGCTCACCGACCAACAACTCCTTGACGCGGTCACGATCGGTCAATTCACTCCCGGGCCCGTGCTGACGACGGCGACCTTCATCGGCTACGAGCTCGGGGGGCTCCCAGGGGCGGTCCTGGCGACGCTGGGCATCTTTCTCCCCGGTCTGGTCTTCGCCGCAGCGAGCCAACCCGTTCTCCCCCGATTGCGGCGCTCGCCCTGGGCAGGCGCGTTCCTCGATGGGGTCACTGTGGCGTCGCTCGCGCTCATGGCGGCGGTCACATGGCACCTCAGTCGCCAGGCGATCATCGATCCGCTCACCACCGTGCTGGGGGTCACCGCAGCGGGCCTGCTGCTGTGGGGACGGATCAACTCCGGGTGGCTTATGCTGGGCGGAATGGTGATCGGTCTAGTTGCGCGGTAAGCTCCACAGACGCCGGAACGCCCGCGCCCACAAGCCAGCGGATTGGGCGGGGCGATCGTCTCGGATTCGGATCGGGGCCCCAGGTGCCCCCTGGAATCAACCCAGGCAGGACCTCCGCGAATGCCCCGCGAACGGACGGGGGAGATATCAGCATGCATAGGGAGGGAATGAGCGTGGCGAAGAAGAGGCGAGCACGACCGGCAAAACGTAGGACCAAAGCCGCCAAAGCGACGAAACGACGGACCGCTAAACGGCGGAAGTCGCCCGTGCGGCGCAAGGCAGTCCGACGATCGGCGGCGAGAACCAAGCGCACACGGAAGGTGGCCCGTCCGGCACCATTGGCGCCCGCGGCGCACGAACCAACGTTGTACGAGCCGGTGCCCACGACGAGCCCGACCTGGTTCCCGACTAAGTAGACACCGAGTCTGCCGCGCAGGACTTCTCGATCGAAGGGGACTCCACCATGGGGTCCTCTTCGCTTCCCAGGACCTACGGCTGGCGTCCGCGAGTTCGGCCCGTCGGGGCGATCCCCGATCGTGTCTCGGATGAGACGCATCCGTTACATTAAGGGCCCATCGTGGATGGTATCACTCAGGACACGGTCTACTTTGGGGGGAATGCGTGTGAGCCGAATCCAGATCTACCTCACGGGTCTCGTGTTCATTTGCGTCGGATTGCTTGTCCCTCTGAGCCCTGCCAGCGCCGCGGACACCCCTGTCATGATGGCACTCAAGACGGCAATTTTCCATGGGAGCGAGCTGGCGCAACGAGGAGCGGCAGTAGAAGCCTCGCAGGTCCACGTCCAACACATCATGAACTGCTTGGAAGGTCCGGGCGGCGCGAACTACAAGCAGGCAGCGGGATACCCCTGCCAGGGACAAGGCTTTGGCATCATTCCTGATCTTACAACGGCTGCTGCGGGGGGCGTTAAAGGCGCCGAGCGCGCACTCCGCTTGGCCAAAGCCGCTCGCGAAGTGGCGCAACAAGCGCTTGCGAGCAAGGATGTCAACGAAGTGCAGCCCTTCGCAAAAGTGATCGCGACCAACCTGCAGCTCGCGCTCGACGCGCTCCAGTAACCCGCGCATCGAGGTCCCAGGACCGTCAGGGAGGACGCCGAGCGCCCTCCCTTTCATGTTCTTCCATCGTACATACCACGGCTCGCATAGCAGACGGCTCCCGAGGATGGCTCGATGGTCGTAGCGGATCTTCGTTATGGCGGCCGAGGCGCGAACGCGCGAAGCGGAGAGACACCTCGGGTGACCCCCCCAGTCGTCGCTGGGATGGGTCAGGAAGCGAGTGCGAAGTACTTTGCGAACTGTGGGACCGTGCGGAAGTACCCGAGTTCGTCCAGCACCTTCGTCTCGAGCCGGTCAAGCGACGACCCTCGCGCGGCGAGTTGCGTGTCGGCGTGGTCCATGATCTCGGCGACCATTTCGTCCCGATGGTCCCCTAGCGTGGAGGGATACTGCGCCCAGAATTTCTGCAGCACGGCATGCTGAATACCCGCGTAGTCGGTTTCCGCCCGAAGGAAGTTACTCCGGACTGCTCGCTTCTCTGCAGCGAAGCGCAGCATTAATAGGGCGTCCGCCAGTTCGCCGTCCGCCGGAGTCAGACAGAAGCACTCGCGTTCCCCCCGCGCACTCTCGCGGGTAACGATCGTGTAATCGCGCCGACCAATCCCAAACTTTCCCAACGGCGTATAGACCGTTTCGACAATCTCCGCGAAGGGCACGACAAAAGTGTCAGGATGGTCGAGGCTCTCGTTGAGCGCGGCCGATAGGGTCGGCTCCGCGTGGGAGAAGTCTTTCGCGCCTGCGAGGAGCGCCGAGAAAATACTGCCAACGGGCCCCTTCGCGGCCGCGATATGGACGGCTAGGTGTTGGACGAGAGCGGAGCCCGGGATCGCGTGATCGCCGCCGGCGAGAAAGGCGAACCCCTCATTCAAGACCACCAGTACGCCCTGCGGCACCCGGGACAGATCGCGGGTCGGCTCAGCGCCTCGGAAGGCATGGACGAGGTGCGTTTTCTGCGTGAGGATGCCGCTACCGAGGATTGCGTCCTTCGTCGGTGCCTCCAGGCTCCGGTTCCGTGGAATGAACATGACTTCCTCACCTCACCCCGATGCGTCGCGCCAGAACTGGAAGCAATTTCGATGCCTCGCCCCTGGGATGGGTGCCCAAGAATTGCTTGCCAAGGCTCGCGGATACATGTGCGCTCTAGGGTAGCGGCAACTTTCCTCCCTTGTTGGAGGTCGCGTGCGCGTGCGGACGGGCCGTCGGGCACACGCAGCTTCAGTCGAGGAACAGTGGGACCAGGGCCGACTTGGTGACGTCGACGAGCCCGCGGTCGGTGAGCTTCAACGCGGGGATGACGGAAAGCGCCATGAAGGAGAGAGTCACAAAGGGGTCCTCCAACTGGCTGCCCATGCGGCGGGCAGTGTAGAGCAATTCCTGCAGTTGCTTGGCAACGTTGGGGATGGAGGTGTCTGCCATCAATCCTGCGATCGGCAGGGGCAGGGTAGCCACGTCGCGACCCGCGACCGCGACCAAACCTCCCCGCATCTCCAAGAGGAGCTCGACGGCAGCCCGCATCGCGTCATCGCTTACCCCCACCACGATGATGTTGTGGGCATCATGCGCGACCGTCGACGCCAGTGCGCCTAGGGTCAGGCCGAACCCCCGAATGAACCCCAGGCCCACACGCCCGCTGCCCGTATGGCGCTCGAGGACTGCGAGTTTGAGGAGGTCTTGGTGCGGATCGGAGGCGGCCTCTCCGTGGACGACGCTCGCGTGAGCTTCGCCAGCGCGCGTGACGATTTGATTCGGCACAACCTCGATCACTCGCACCCGCCGCCCCTGCGCGGGGATACGAAACTGCAGGCTGCTGCGGGAGACGTTGAGGGATACCGGGAGGTCAGGGAGCGGCCGTGGACGGTGGTAGGGGAGGATCTCTCCATCCTGCGCGACCAATTGCCCGGACCGATACACGCGACGCGGGCGCGGGGTCCGCAGGTCATCGAAGATGACGAGATCCGCGAGCCGCCCAGGGGCGAGCGCCCCACGGTCCTGGAGCCCAAAGTACTCCGCCGCGTTCAAGCTCGCCAGCTGTAGCGCGGTGAGCGGGTCGAGCCCCCAGGCGATCGCCTGACGCACCATCGCGTCAATGTGCCCGTCAGCGAGCAGGTGGATGGGCGTGCGGTCATCAGTGACAAACATGCACCGGCGGGCATTCACAGGCGTGACTAGCGGGAGCAGCGCTAGCAAGTTTCGGGCGCCTGTCGCTTCCCGGATCATGATGCGCATCCCCCGCGCCAACTTCTCCTGCGCCTCGGCAGGCGTCGTGCATTCATGGTCGGAGCCGATGCGCGCCGCCACGTACGCGTTGAGGTCAAGTCCGCTCAGCATCGGGGCGTGCCCATCGACGGGACGGGCGCCTGCGACGTGGAGCTTCGCGAGAACCTCGTCGTCAGCGGCGAGGACCCCAGAGTATTGCATCATCTCCCCCAGCCCGAGCACCCACTTGTCTTGCAGAAGGGTCTCCAAGTCGTACGACGACAGCGTCGCCCCGGCGCTCTCAAATGGCCCGGCCGGGACACAGGACGGCGCCATGACATAGACGCTGAGCGGATTGTGCTTCGCCGCCTCAAGCATGTAGCGAACGCCGGTCATCCCAAGCACATTGGCGATCTCGTGTGGGTCGATGATCGCCGTGGTCGTTCCATGGGGCACGACGGCCCGGGCAAACTCCGGGATGCTGACCATCGCGCTCTCCACGTGGACGTGCCCATCGATGAACCCAGGCGCCACGTAGCTGCCCCGCAGGTCAAGGACGTCTCGGGATTGGTAGCGGTGCGGGGCCCCGCTCGGTTGCAGACCAGCGATGCGGTCGCCGGCAATCGCTACGTCCCCGTCGATCAGGGTTTGTCCGAACAGATCGACAATTCGGGCGTGGGTCAGCAGCAGATCCGCCGGTTCGTGCCCGCGAGCCACCCGGAGGAGGTGGGCGAGATCCATGGCAGACCTTTCCGTGGTTTGCAGGAGGGTTCCTGCGTCGGGCGCGCACGGCCCCGGCGAGGGTGGAGCAGGCATCTCCCTCCGCCAGCAAGAAACTTCACAGAAGATCACGGACCCAAGAGGTGTGCTCATGCCCCACATCCTCCCGTTCCGCGGGCAATTGACCTTCGACTTGGAAATCGCGGGCACCGTCCGGACATTGCCCCTGATCCAGGTGTCCCCTGATACGTGGATCGCCTACTACTACAGCCTGGGGGACACGGAGGTCATTGATCGCGCGGCCCGATTGCTCGCCCCCAAGATGGCGATGTGCGAGATCTTCGTCACTACCGAGACGAAAGGGATCCCTCTGGCCCATGCGATCGCGACGTACCTGGGCCTCAGACCCTACGTGGTCTGCCGCAAAGAGGTCCGTCCCTTCATGCTGTCCCCCCTGACCGTGCGCTATAAGCCCATCACCGCCAAGACGGAACAAGAACTGTTCATCGATGGGCGCGATGCGATCAAGGTCAAAGGGAAACGCGTGGGCATCGTCGATGACATCGTGAGTACGGGAGAAACACTCAAGGCCATGAGCGACCTGGTCCGGCATGCGGGCGGCGAAGTCGTCTGCAAAGCCGCGCTACTGATCGAAGGTGAGGAGAAACCGTCGGTGGAGCACATCGGCATCCTACCGATCTTCAAGCTCGATGCGCGCCCTGATCGCGAGGCGAAGCGATGACGCCGTCGATTTCGACGCACGTGCTCGACACGGGCCGGGGGGAGCCCGCGCGCGGCGTTCGGGTGGAACTCTACCGCCAAACTCAGCGACTCTCGGTCCAAGAGACCAACCACGACGGGCGGATTCCTGACCTCGTTCGCGGGCCGCTCGAGGCCGGGCCCTACCGGCTCATCGTCCACCTGCCCACCCCGTTTTTCTCTCGACTCGAACTCGAGTTCACGATTGCCGATGCCGCCCGCTCCTACCACATCCCGCTGTTGGTCTCCCCGTACGCATGCACCGTCTACCGCGGCGGTTGACTGCCGCCGTGCTTGCTCATCTATTTGACGGGGACACGCGCGTGGTCCGCCGGCTCGCCGCACTCGAGGACCCCCTGGGGCAGGCCTACGACGTGCTGCGGACCGCGCCCGAGGACGAACAAGTGGAGGCGCTGAACGCGCACCCCCAGATTGGGGCCGGGGCGCTGTCGGCCACCTCGGCGCAGGAACAGGGCGACGCCGCCGATCCTACGGTCCGCGCGGACCTAGCGGCATTGAACCGTGCGTACGAAGCGAAGTTCGGGTTTCGGCATGTCATCTTTGTCCAAGGCCGATCCCAGGCCGCGCTACGCGACATTCTCCGGACGCGCCTCACCCACACCCGGGAGGACGAACTCACCACGGGGCTCGCGGAGGTAGTTGCCATCGCGAAGGATCGGTACGGACGCCTATGACCGTTTCCTACGGCAAGGCGGCTGTCACTGTGTATCGGACAGATGGACAACGCACGCTCTTTGGCGCGGAGCTGCAACTCGAGGTCCTCGACGACGGCGTCCTCCCCGCCTACACGACCGGGGACAACTCGCTGGTGGTACCGACCGACACGATGAAGAACTTCATCCACACAACCGCGCTCGACTACCCGGGGACCTCGCTGGAAGAACTGCTCGACCTCGTGGGACGGAAGTTCCTGTCGACCTACCGCCACTTCTCGACGATCCGCCTCCGCGCACGCGAGGTCCCGTTTGCGCGGCAGAGCGCCGCGCTGTTCCGCCGCCTCTATGATGATTATGGCATTGCCGAGATGACCCTCACCCGGACCGGCATCGGAGAGTACCGGTCAGGCCGTGAAGCACTGCATCTGGTCAAACTCACCGGGAGCTCGTTTGCCCAGTTCTATCGCGATGCGTACACGACGCTCCCCGAGATGGCGGATCGACCACTCCTCGTGCACCTTAACGTGTATTGGCGCGCTCAGGAGTTTCTCGATTACGTCGATGGGGCTGTCGTGCGCGAAGTGCTCTGTGAGACGTTCGACGCGTTTGTCTCGAAGTCGATCCAGCACCTCGTCTACGAAATGGGCCAACGGCTCCTTGCGCGATTCCCCCGCCTCCTCGATGTCTCGTTCGAAGCTGAGAACCACCTCTGGGACACGGCGCAAACCCTCCAGGCCGACCCGCGGGTCAAAGTGTACACGGAGCCCCGGCCCCCGTACGGGGTCATTGGTTACACTGTAAAACGGTAATCCCATCGTACGCGATGGCCACGTAGGAGGGGCTCCCAGCTAGGCACAACCAGGAGCGGATGATGGAAGTCCTGCTTCCCCAAACCCTCGCAGAGGCGCTGGCAACAAAAGCGGCTCTCCCCGACGCGGTCCCCATCGCCGGGGGTACCGACCTGATGGTCGAGTTGAACTTTGACCGGCGGCGGCCGGCCGTCCTCATTGACATTTGCCGGCTCCCCGAGCTTCGGGAGTGGCGGAAAGACGATGGCACGCTGTTCTTGGGCGCGGGCGTGACCTATAGTCGGATCGTGCGCGACCTCCCTGAATTCACCCCACTGGTCCAGGCCGCTCGGTCCGTCGGGTCGCCGCAGATCCGGAATCGGGGCACGGTCGGGGGGAACCTCGGGACCGGCTCCCCAGCGGGCGATGCGCTACCGGTGCTCGCTGCATACGATGCGGAGGTCGTGCTTGCCAAAACAGGCGCCCGGACCCGCACGCTCCCGTGGCACCAGTTCCTGCTCGGGCCCAAGAAAACCGCGCTTGCCCCGGACGAACTCATTCTGGGCACGCGATGGCGGATTACGCGCGGGCCGGGATCATTCTCGAAAATTGGGCCCCGCAACGCCATGGTGATCGCGGTGGCAAGCCTCTGCCTGGTGCTCGACGAAGCGTCGCGGACCATCCGCGTCGCTTTGGGATCGGTAGGCCCCACGATCCTGCGTGCGCCCGACGCCGAAGCGATGGGTGCGCGTGCCTTGGCCGATGCCGGGGGGTGGGATGATCCGCTCGCGCCGGTGCCCATCAAGGTCGCCGAAGACTTCGGGGCGCGGGTGGCCGCCGCGGCGCAGCCGATTGATGATGTGCGAGGAACCGCAGCCTACCGCCGACACGCGTGCGCTGTATTAGCTCAGCGCGCGTTGCGCTGGGCGCTCGATGACCGAATGCGTGCCTCAGGTGGAGGCCCCCGATGCTGATCCGCACCCAGGTAAACGGAGAGTGGAAGACCGCGGAGGTGTGGCCCGGAGCGAGCTTACTCTATATGCTCCGGGAGCATCTCGGCCTCCCAGGTTCCAAGAACGCCTGCGAGCAAGGGGAGTGTGGGTCGTGCTCGGTCTGGCTCGATGGCGAGCTCGTGTGCGCATGCCTGGTCCTCGCCGCGCAGGCTCATGGTCGCGAGGTGCGGACGGTTGAGGGGCTCGCGACTCCGGAAGCATTGCACCCGGTGCAAGAAGCCTTCCTGGAAACGGGAGCGGTGCAATGCGGATTCTGTACCCCAGGCCTCATCGTGGCTGTCACCCATCTCCTCGCCCAGGTCCCCGCCCCAACGGACGCCACCATCCGGGAAGCGTTGTCGGGAAACCTCTGTCGGTGCACCGGGTACGCGAAGATTCTCGACGCCGTTCATCTCGCGGCGGACCGTATGCGGACAACGCCGCGATGAGCACGGTGCTCATCGAGCAGTGTGCAATCGTCGTCACGATGGACGACGTGGGGACGGAGATCCCGGGCGGATCGATCCTCATCGAGGATGGCCGACTGCAGTGGGTTGGGGCCGGGACGCCTCCAGCGGCGCACGGCGCCATCCGTGTCGATGGACGCGGCACGGTCGCGCTTCCGGGGCTCGTCAACACTCACCATCACCTCTACCAAACCCTCACCCGGGTCCGTGCTCAGGACCAAGGCCTTTTCGAATGGCTGAAAGCGCTCTACCCGGTGTGGGCGGGCCTTGACGAGGAGTGGGAAAGCGTCGCCGCGCGACTTGGCCTCGCGGAACTTGCGCTGTCTGGATGCTCGACGACCATGGATCATCACTATATCTTCCCGCGTAACACGCCCGACCTCCTCGCGAGAGAGATCGACGCCGCTCGCGAGGTTGGGTTGCGGTTCCATCCATGCCGGGGCTCCATGGACCTCGGCACCTCTGCGGGCGGGCTGCCGCCCGACTTACTCGTGCAGACACCCGAGACCATCCTCCGTGACTCTGAAGAGGCCATCCACCGGTTCCACGACCCACGCCCGGGCTCGATGCTGCGCATCGCGGTAGCCCCCTGCTCCCCGTTTTCCGTCAGCAAGGCCCTCATGGAAGAATCCGCGGCCCTGGCCCGCCGGCTGCACGTTCGCTTGCACACGCACATCGCCGAGACGCCGGACGAGGAAGCGTATTGCCGGGCGACGTATGGCCGCCGCCCAGTGGAGTTGCTGGACGAGTGGGGATGGTTGGGCCCGGACGTCTGGCTCGCGCATTGTGTCCACCTCAACGAGACTGACATCCGCCGCGTCGCGAAAAGCGGTACCGGCGTTGCGTGGTGTCCCACATCCAATCTGCGGCTGGGGTCAGGGATCGCCCCGGCCGGGGCCCTCCTGGCCGCGGGAGCGCGAGTTGGGCTGGCCGTGGATGGATCCGCCTCGAATGACGGCGGCCATCTGCTCGCGGAAGCGCGGCTCGGGATGCTCCTCGCTCGGACCCGCGGCGCGTCGGCGATGAGCGCGCGCAAGGCGCTCGCCGCGGCCACCCGCGGCGGGGCGGCTTGTCTGGGGCGCGAGGACATCGGCTCTCTCGAAGTCGGGAAACGCGCGGACGTGGCGCTCTTCTCCGTTGAGGGACTCACCTTTGCTGGGGCGGACGACGACTTGGTCGCAGCGGTTGTCTTCTGCGCGCCGCAACGGGTCCACCACCTCTACGTCGACGGACAGCCGGTGGTGCAGGCGGGGCGGCTCGCCCGCCCCGCTGAGGGGGCGCCCGCCGGCCCCCGGC
>OBEQ012001226.1_pt1 | contig 30748 bp, 31 predicted proteins | sample 1670901 | NCBI WGS metagenome assembly OBEQ01 (sample SAMEA104232315, study PRJEB22302) | groundwater metagenome | biome: forest; feature: aquifer; material: groundwater | place: USA | collected 2011-08-07 | depth 5.4 m | reverse complement strand
CAAAACCGTCCGTCCCGAACTTGATAAAATTTACGCGCCCGCCACGGCCGAGCCGGTTCCGGCGCCTTTCTATATAACTCCCTCCTCCACTCAAGTTTCGGCGGGCAGGCAAGGCAAGCCCGCGCCGATGATGATTCAGGAGATTAAGAAACCAAGTCAGGGAACAGGGAGCGGGGAGCAGGGAGCAGGTACGCCGATGGAAGTACCCGTTAAAATCCGCGACTTGAGCAAGGTCATTGCGCCGAAACTAGAATCAGGGATCAGGGAGCAAGGAGCAAGCGCTCCGCCGATACCCTCGACGCAACTCGGGATAAATCAGGACAAGCCAAAACCGCTTGGCGAATTGCCGACCGCGCCGGTTTTGCCGACGGCCACGCCGAAACCGCCTGAAGGCATGGCAACAAGATCAGATATCGGATATCAGACATCGGAAGTCAGAGGATCGCCTCCTCCTAAGCCATTTATGATCCGCAAAGAAGCCGAATTCAATCCCATTCAGCCGAAAAAAGATGCGCCGCGGTTCGACGCGTCCCTCAATCCTTTCGCCGAATCAAAGCCGTCCGCGATGCCGATCCCGCGGCCCGCGCGCGTTGACCTTGGGGAAAAAACAAATGAGGAGCCAAGAAAATCAATCGTCGGGCGGACGGAAATTCCGGAACCGAGAATTATTCATTACAGCCAGTGGAAAACGCCGGTAGAAAAAGCTCCGCTAAGCGGGGGACCGGTGCCGCTGGCGCAGATTGCATCAGGGAGCAGGGAACAAGGAACAACGACGGCAACGAATTTCCCTGTTCCGCCGCCGCCGATGCCGCCGCCGCAGCAGGAAACAGGGAACAGGGAACAAGGAACAACGACGGAGAAAAAAATAGCTCCGCCTCCGAGTCCCCGACCGCCGGTGCTTGGCTTCTCCGCGCCGCTTGATCTCTCGAAGATGAAGCCCGAACCGCCCAAATTTCAGATGTCAGATGTCGGACATCAGATGTCGGATGTACCGCCGAAACCGCCGGCTCCGCCGCGAGAAATTCCAAAGAAAACGGGGGAGAATGTGGTTGATTTGAGTAGATTATAGCTACGAAATACGAAAAAGTACGAATATACGAAAATTATAACTTGCCTTTCGTACATTCGTAAAAAATTCGTATTTCGTAGCAAACGCCGATGCAGTTCCAAGTTCCCCAATTCATCGAGACCGAAGATAAAATCGTGGGGCCGTTGACGCTCCGGCAGTTTTTTTATCTCGGCGGCGCGGCGGGGATCTCCGTCTTTTTATACTTCACAGTTCAGCTGTGGCTGTGGCTTATTCTGTCTATCCCGCTTGCGGCAATCGGCGCCGGATTCGCGTTCGTAAAAATAAACGGCAGGCCACTCGTGAAGCTCCTCCTCGCGGGCACGAGTTTTTATTGGAAACCGAACACGTATGTCTGGCAGCCGGAACATCCCAATCTCCCCAAAAATGAATCTACGCTCCGGTCGGTTTTCGGCGACACGTTCTCCTCTCTTGAAAATATCGTCGCGGGCATCTCGCTGAAGCGTGCGGAGGAACGGGGCTTGACGGGGAGCGCCGCCGAAGCGCCGAAACGGAGAACCCTCAGCGCCGGAAAGGAACAGTATGAAATCGTCCGGTGCGCGGGCGGCGAGCGGCGGGCGGCGCGGCGCGTTGATTATCGGTAATAAGCTTTTAGCTTTGAGGTTTTAGCTTTTAGTAACCCTTCGGGTTATCCTTTAAAAACTTTGGATCTTTCTGCTAAAAGCTAATTCAAGTATAATGTATATAGAATCTTATAAACAATTAATTGTCTGGAAAAAATCGATTGACCTCGTTCAAGAAATTTATATCTTAACCGGTCAATTCCCGAAAGAAGAAATATATGGCTTGGCAATTCAGATGCGTAGAGCGGCGATTTCGATTCCGTCGAATATCGCTGAGGGTTCGAGACGAAAAGATCTTCCCGAATATTTGCAATTTCTACGAATTGCCGATGCTTCATCAGCAGAACTCGAAACACAAATTATTATTTCAAAACGGCTTTATTCTAAGCTGGATTACACAAAAATTGACAATCTTCTTGAAGAGGTTCAAAAAATCTTGCGAGTTATTCTCGTTAAGCTAAAAGCTAAAACCTAACAACTAAAAGCTTACTATTACTATGGCTACCCAGTTCGCCAACACGCAGGATTTGGTGATGATCGACGACATCCGCCAAAACACGTTGATTTTGAAGGACAAGAGCATCCGCCAGATTTTGATCGTGAGCGGCATCAATTTTTCCCTCAAATCGGAGGGGGAGCAGACGATCCTCACGCAGGCGTACCAGAATTTTCTGAATGGCTTGAGCTTTTCCGTCCAAATCATCATCCACTCGCGGAAGATTAATATCGAAAAATATCTGGCGGGATTGGAAGAGCGCCGGGGGCAGGAAATTACCCCGCTTCTCCAAGACCAAATCGCGGAATACGTGGAATTTATCCGGGGATTCGTCGCCGAGAACGCCATTATGGCAAAAACATTTTTCGTCGTGGTGCCGTTCTCCCCGATGGCCTTGCCGAGCAAAACCGCGCTCCTCGGCTTCATTCCGTTTCTCGGCAAAAAGAAGACGGATGAAAAAAAGTTAGCGGAAGAGAAGGCGGCTGATTTCGAGGGGAATGCCGCCCAACTCACCCAGCGCGTGAATCAAGTGATCCAAGGGCTCGCCGCGATCGGCCTCGAAGCGATCCTCTTGAACGATGAACAGCTCATGGAGCTTTTCTATAATTTCTACAATCCCGAGACGGTCGAGAAAGAAGAGATGAAACTTCCAGAAAAGTAATGCTACGAAATACGAAAATGTACGAATATACGAAAAAAATAATTTAAAAAATGTTATCTATCCCGCTTTCGTATATTCGTAAAAAATTCGTATTTCGTAGCTAGAGTATGAACAACAACTTTAAGGACATTAAAAAAGTCATCGCGCCGGCTGGCGTAGAGGTGCAATCGAACCACCTTAAGGTCGGCGGCAAGTTCGTCAAAACATTTTTCGTGTTTTCCTATCCGCGGTTTCTCGCGACCGGCTGGTTCGAGCCACTCATCAATTTACCGAATCTTTTCGACATTTCGATATTTGTAAATCCCGTGGATACGGGCACCGCGCTCAAAAATCTAAGGAAGAAAACCGCCCAGATCGAATCCCAAATCAGCGACCAAGAAGAAAAGGGGATCGTGCGCGACCCGATGCTCGAGACCGCGCTCCGCGACATCGAATCCTTGCGCGACGATCTCCAGCAGGCGCAAGAAAAATTATTCTCGGTGGGCGTCTATCTCGCGGTCTACGCCGACTCGGAAGACGAGCTCGCGAAACTTGAATCCAAAATCACCTCGCTTATGGATGCCCAGCTCATCTACATAAAGCCCGCGCTCTTTGAGGAGCTCGAGGGGTTCCTCACGGTTCTCCCGCTCGCGGAAGACAAACTTTCCGTCACGACCCCCATGAACTCAAGCCCGATTTCCTCTTTTTTCCCATTCGTTTCGGAAAACCTCACCTCCGATCACGGCATCATGTACGGCATTAACCGCCACAACAACAACCTCGTCATCTTCGACCGCTTTTCGCTTGAGAACGCGAATCAGGTTGTGTTCGCTAAAAGCGGTTCGGGCAAAAGTTATGCCACCAAGCTCGAGATCGTCCGCTCGCTTATGATGGGCGTGGATATTCTCGTCATAGATCCGGAAAACGAATACGAGCGCCTTGCGCGCGCCTTCGGCGGCAGTTTTTTCAACATTTCACTTTCGTCCACAGAGCACGTGAATCCGTTTGAAATCCCCATTGTGCCGGAAGATGAAAACCCGTCGGACGTCCTCCGCTCGCACATCGTAAATATCGCGGGGCTTCTCAAATTGATGCTCGGAAAAATTTCGCCCGAAGAAGACGCGCTCCTTGACCGCGCGATCACGGAAACCTACGCCTCGCGCGAGATCACGCCCGGCGAGGACTTTTCAAAAAAAGAAGCGCCGCTTCTTGAAGATCTTGAAACCGTCCTCCGCAATCTCGAGGGCGGCCGCGCGATGGCGGAACGGCTCTATAAATACACGAAGGGGAGCTTCGCCGGATTTCTGAACCAGCCGACGAACGTGGACATCCAAAACCGCCTGATCGTATTCTCGATCCGCGACCTCGAGGACGAGCTCCGGCCGATCGCGATGTACGTCATTTTGAATTTCATCTGGAACCTCATCCGCGCACGGCTCAAAAAGCGAATCATGATTATTGATGAGGCGTGGTGGATGATGAAGGACGAAGCGAGCGCGTCATTCCTTTTCGGCCTCGCGAAGCGCGCCCGGAAATATTATCTCGGGGTCTCGACGATCACGCAGGACGTCGAGGATTTTTTGCGAAGTCCTTACGGCCGCCCCATCATCACAAATTCCTCGCTCCAATTGCTCCTCAAGCAGGCGCCCGCGACGATTGATGTCGTCGCAAAAGCGTTTGACCTCACCGACGCGGAAAAATCCCTTCTCCTCTCGGCGGATGTCGGCACCGGGCTCTTCTTCGCGGGCCGCCAGCACGTCGCGATCCAGATTATTCCGTCGTACTTTGAAGACAAGATTATCACGACGAATCCGGAGGAATTGCTGGAAGAGAAAAAAAGCTAGCTACGAAATACGAATGTACGAAAATTTTAATCAAAACCGCCTACTGCTTTCGTATATTCGTAAAAAATTTGTATTTCGTAGCCAAGTTTATGGATGAAAATCAAAAACAGGAAAAACCGTTTGATACCGTTGCGATTGTCTTGCTCCTCCTCGTCGCAGGGATAAGCGATATTGCCGATCTGTTCACCGATCTCATTGCGCCGGTTCCTGTTATTGGACAAGTGGTGTATTTTTTTAACAGTTTCCTCATATCGCCGCTCACGTGGGCAATAATCCAAGGATGGTTCATAATGAAGGTGGGCTTGTCGGGAAGAAGCGGAATAATTGCGGGGGTCAGCAACCTCCTGGGCGGGCTTGGAAACATAGCGAATATCCCGGGATCTGAAACGGTGACGACCATTATCGCCATCTTCGCCGCGAATGCGGAACAGAAAATCGCGGAAGTTGCGGGCGCGGCGGGCCTCGGCGCGGAACTCGCCGCCGCGAAAATGGCCAGCGGCGGGGGAGCGCTCGCCGCTTCCGGAGAAGGAGTTGCGGGCGGAGAAAAAGCATTGGGAGGAACCGCGGCTCAGTTGGGACGCGGAGGAACGGGCGCGGAAACCGGCGCGATGGCGTCTGTCGGCGGAGGCGGCGCAGCCGGAGAGAAATCATTCGCGAATTCGGAAAGAAACGCGATGGCGGGAGAACGAACCGATGCTACGAACGAACGTGATGCGGCGGAACAGAAAAGCTTGGTTTCTCCGGAAGCGCTCGGCGAAGAATTGCCGTATCCGGAAAATCTGATGAGGGAAGATTTTCAAACCCCCGCGCCGCCCGCGCCGGGAGACGTGGAACTGGACGGAAACAATGTCAATCTGCAACAGGCGGCATAAGAATAAAGGTTTTAGCTGTTAGGTGTTAGCCGGACGGCTCAAGGCTAAAAGCTATAATATAATTAAAATATGAAACGTTTCATCGTCCTCATTCTTCTCGCCGGCGGTATTTTCTTTTTGAATTTCCTGTGGAGCGCGGCCCAGACGAGCGGCTCGCAATTTTTAATCACGTGGCGCGCGGAGAGTTACGCGCCGCCGGATTTCAATGGGAAGATTCTCCCCGCGGCGAATTCTCTAATTACGGCCGCGCTTGAACTCATCCAAAACGGAAAAATTATTGATCTTTCCGGACAAACGATTTATTGGTACGCGAATAACGAGGTGATGAGCGGGAGCGTGGGAGTCCAACGCATCTCTTTTCTCGCCCCCAAGACCGCGGGCGGCGCGGTCACGCTCCGCGTGAGCGTTCCGGATTACGGAGGCGGCCTCTTCCAGACGATTGACATCCCCGTCGCGCGCCCCGAGGCCGTCATTGCTTCCCCGTTCCCCGACGGCCGCGTTTCTTCCCGAAGCATCACCCTCGCCGCGTATCCCTATTTCTTCAACATTCAAGATCCCCGAGCACTCGCGTTTTCTTGGAACGTGAACGGCGAAGTACCGGAGAATTCCGGCGATCCGCAAACGCTCCATATCTCGCTCGGCCCCACGGTGTCCGACGGAACGACGATTTCAGTGCGCCTTGGCATCCAGAACCCCGCTTCGGTTTTTGAGGGAGCGCAGAAAAATGTCAACTTGGTGTTTGGTGCTCAATAAAAAAAGTCATCCGTATAATTTCGCTACGAAATACGAATTTTGTACGAATATACGAAATAAAAATGGACAATCTTGGTACAATGGATTACACGGTCATCTTTTCGTATATTCGTATTTTTTCGTATTTCGTAGCAACGCACCCATGAAACGATTTCTCATAAGTATATGTGTTGTGATATTCCTCGGCCTGGTTTTGGTGTCCGGCTACGTGCTCCGCTATCCGTGCGACCAAAAGCCCTATCCGAAAATTTTGAGTTTCGCGCTTTCCTATCGGTGCGGCGCGACGGCTCCCGCGCCGGAGCCCGCGGCGCAGGGGACACTTCCGGCGCCGGCGACGGGAACGGGGGGAACTGTACCGCCCCAAGGAAACGCTCCGAGCGCGGGGAATAATTCCTCTCCCGCTTTTGCCGCCCTTGCCATGGTCTTTGAAAAACCGGTCGCGGCATTTTTTGCGCGCGGCGACGGGAACGTTGCCGTAATCGAAACGGACGGGAAAATTGCCACCATAAACAGCGGGAGAACAACGCCCGTGAGCGAATCGGTCATTCAAGATCTCGCGGGCGCGTCCTTCTCTGTGGACGGCTCAAGAATCCTCGCGCTTTTCGGGAGCCGCGTAAATCTTTCGGTGAGTATTTTTGATATGGACGCAAAAACGTGGCATCCCTTACCGCAGGGGATCCGGAGTCCTGCGTGGGCGTGGACTGGATCGAAAATCGCGTATCTTTCGCCATCGGCGGGCGGCGCGTGGAATCTCACGACACTCGACGCGGGGAACGCCAAGATGAAACCGCAGTCCGTTCTGCAACTACATATTGAGGACGCGAATCTTCTCTGGCCAAGCTCCGACCGTATCTTGCTTTTCGGAAAAGCGAATGCGCTCGTTCCCGCATCACTTATGAGCATCTTGCCTGCGAAAAAAACCGTTACGCCGATTCTCCAAGATATGCGCGGGCTCTCGTTCCTGTGGGGAGAAAAGGCGGGGCGCGTTCTCGCGTTTGAGAGCAATGTCTCGCGACGCGGCGGCACACTCCGGCTTTTCGATGTAGGCGGCGTCCCCGTCCGGACACTCGACATCGGCACCTTGCCCGCGAAGTGCATCTTTGACGAGGGTGCCGCGACATCAACGCAAACCGCCGGCCGGCTTATCTGCGCCGTGCCGAATGACCAGGAAAAATTCGCCCGCACCCGATTGCCGGACGACTACGCAATGAAATCATATTTCACCGCGGACAGCTTTTATGCGATCAATCTTTCTGACGGCTCCATTGAAACGCTCTTTGGCGGAACGGGCGCGCCCGTTGACGCAACCCTCCTCCAGCGCACCGGCTCAAAACTTTTCTTCGTGAACCGCCTGGACGGCAAGCTCTACGCGCTCACGCTGACGGAGTAGCTTTTTAGCAACCGAGAGTTCGAATTAAACTCTACCGGCGGCTATTACGCCATTGTTTCGGATTTCACTTCTTCTTTTGTCTCAATAACTTTTGTTTCCGTAATGGGTTTCACGATGACGTACCGGTCGCGGCCCTGCCCAAAACTTTCGGTCATCACGTCGGGGTGCGCTGCGAGTTCGACGTGCGCGATGCGCCGCTCGTACGAGTTCATTGCCGGAAGCGGAATCTCCTGCTTTGTCGCGAGCGCCTTCCGCGCCGTCGCGCGGGCGAGTTCAATAATCAGATTTTCGCGCTCGTGCCGATAATTATTGATATCAAGAAAAATCGGCGGCTCGCTCTGCTTCCGCCCAATGAGCTGGATCACGTGATTGATGCTCTCAATCAAGACGGGGAGATTTTCTTTAATGAGGCCTTGGTCCTCATGGATAAAAACCGCGGCGTGCCGATGCTCGCTGTCAAGATCGATCGTGTAATCGGCGAAGCCCATCTCATCAAGTATTGCTTTGATAATTATTTCTCCCTGTTCCATTGCGTAAATTTTTGTTGATGATTATTTGCTGGATGATCGTAAACGCGCTTGTCGTGAGCCAATAGAGCGCCACCGCGGCGGGCAGATACATAAGGAATATGAGCGTGATCGCGGGACCTACGAAAACCATCGTCCGCGCCGCCCCCGCCGCCGGATTCGCCTCACTGCCCTTCCCGAGCTCCCGAAGGCCTAATTTCCCTTGAAAATACTGCGCAATTGCCGCAAGCGCTACTATGATCATATTCTTACTTCCGAGATTTATCAAGCCGAGGAACGACTGATGGAAATTCGCCGGCATCTGCACGAATGAGTAGAGCTCCGCGAATATTTTCGGGTCGAACTTGCTTCCGAAAATGCGGTAGAGCGCGATGAGGAGGGGCAACTGGACGATAAGGAGGAGGAATCCGGAAAACGGGTTTACGTTGTGCTCGCGGTAGAGCGCCATCATGGTTTCGGATTGTTTTTTGAGGTCATGCTTGTGCTCGTCCTGGATTTTTTTCACTTTCGGCTGGAGCTCCTGCATGATCGTCTGCGTGCGCATGCTCTTATGGAACAGCGGAAAGAGAATGAGGCGGACGAGGATGGTGAGAAAAATAATCGCGAATCCCAAATCATGGAACGCGATCGTGTTGTAGAAAAAAACAAGAAGGTTGAGGAGCGGCTGATGGATGAATGTGGTGTAGAGATAGGACATGAGATTAATTTTTAATTATCAATTTTTCTCCCTTCGGGAGATTTCCCGTAGGGAGATAAATAATTTTCACCAAGCGAATTTTCAAATCGTTTTTCCGTGGGTGTTTGCATCATTGAAAATTATTACGCCGATGATGCCGCAGAAAAAATTCTTTGCAGTTCATTTTGTAGCTCCGTCTTCGACGCGGCGGCTACTTTTTTTGAAGCGATGAATAAAAAATCTTTTTGGAGATTCGGCCATCGCCGCACCGTTTCCCGTATCCGGCGCCGGATTCTGTTGCGGTGCGCCGCCCGTTTTTCGGCTGCGGCGGATATAATAATCGCAACGCGGTTATGGCCTTGGTTGTTTTTTGAAATTTTGAGCGTGAAAAACGGGGAGGGTGGGGTTTGGTCTGCCCGCTTCGGGAAATCCCGGGCGCTCATCCGTATTTTTTGGGGAGGCATCCGCACAAAGAGAATGAATTCTACGCGGTGAGCCGTTTTCTTCCTTTCGTCCGCCGCCGCCGAAGCACATTCCGGCCGCCGTGGGTCCGCGCCCGGGCTCGGAACCCGTGCGTTCTCTGGCGTTTCCTTTTTTTGGGCTGATACGTTCGGGACATGGATCCATCCTACCACATCTCGCGGCTCGCGCAAGGCCAAAAAACATTTCGCCGCATATCCGAAAAAAGTTGTGAACAGGTAATCCCCAAAGGGAAGTTGCGCCGCTTTGACGTGGGAAAAATTAAACCTACAATGGAGTCTATGGATCTTGAGCAGTTGTGGCAACTCACGTTGAACGAAATGGAAATTCAACTTTCGCGGGCGAATTTCGCCACATGGCTCAAGAGTAGCCGCCTCATGGATAAAAAAGAGGGCGTGTTTCTTATCACGTTGCCCAACAACTTCGCGAAAGAATGGGTGGAGAATAAATATTATAAAACACTGCTCGGCATTATCAGGAATTACGACATCTCCGCGAAAAAACTTGAGTTTGTGGTGAACGGCCAAAGCGATGAGTCCGCCCTGCGTTCCGTTTCTCCGGCGGCGCTCGCGAAATTCGAGAATAAAATAGACCTTGACTTTAAAATCGATCCTGAAACGAACCTCAACCCGCGCTACTCGGCAAAATCATTTATTGTGGGGTCGTCAAACGAGCTCGCGTACAGCGCCGCGACTGCAATCGTCCATGATGTGGGAAGAAAATATAATCCCTTTTTCGTCTACGGCGGCGTGGGGCTCGGCAAGACACATTTAATCCAGCTTATTGGGAATGAGATTAAAAACCAGTATCAGAATAAAATAAAACCGAAGTATGTTTCCTCTGAAAAATTTACGAGTGATATCGTGTGGGCAATCAGGAACAAGCGCATGGAGGATATCAAGAAGCGGTACCGCGACGTTGATGTTTTGATTATTGACGATATTCAATTCATCGGCGGCAAAGAAAAGACGGAGGAGGAATTCTTCCACACCTTCAATGCCCTCTACGAAAACAATAAGCAGATCATTATCTCTTCGGACCGGCCGCCGCAATCAATCCCCACCCTCGAAGAGCGCCTCCGCTCGCGGTTTGAGGGGGGACTTATCGCCGATATCGGCTACCCCGACTACGAGATGCGGGTGGCGATCATTAAAAACAAACTCCAGGAATCGAACCATGAAATCAGCGATGAGGTGGTTGACCTTATTGCGCGGCGGGTGAAGAAAAACATACGGGAAATAGAGGGGATTTTGAATAAATTGATGTTTTATCGGGAAGCGAAACAGTCCGCCATTTCACTAAAGGCCGCCGAGGATATTATCGAAAAGTCGGTTCAGAATTTCTCCCGCCGCGTAAGCGACGACCAGATACTAAAATCGGTTGCCGATTTTTTTCATATCGGCGTACAGGACTTAATTACCCGCGGGCGGAAAAAAGAAGTGGTGGAGCCCCGCCAGATCGCCATGTACTTGCTTCGGGATATCTTGGAGATGTCCTATCCGTATATTGGGGAAAAGCTCGGGAGAGATCACACGACCGCAATCCACGCCGTTGAAAAGATTAACCAGGAAATCAACAAGAACTCGGTTTTGAATCAGAAAATTATTATGATTAAGGAGGTGTTATATAAAAGTTAAGCACAGCGCGTGCACGGCATATTTTCAAAAAAATTTAAAAACCCATTGTATTGTTTATTATTTCCCGCGCTCCAGAAAAATATCCACAACATTATAATAACCACTATAACAACTTATATATGAAATTAATTATTATTAAAGATAATTTACGGAATGGATTATTGATAGTCGAGCGCGCGATGGGAGAAAATAAAAATCTTCCGATTTTAAAAAATGTACGTATCGGGGCGGACGCGAATAAAATTACGCTCTGCGCCACCAATCTTGAAATCGCGACGACCGCAACCGTCGCGGGAAAAGTAATCGAGCACGGCGCCGTGAGCGTCCCTCTCGGCATTTTCCTTGATTTAATAAATAATCTTCAAACCGACCGCCTTAATCTCGAAACCAAAAATACAACCCTTAATATAAAAACGGACAACTACGAAGCGACGATTCAGGGGATGCCGCCGGAAGAATTTCCCATTATCCCCAAAATAAAAAATAGCGACGAGCGCATTGAGGTGCGCGGGGAAATCCTCAAAGACGCCTTAAACCAAGTTGTGTTAAGCACCCAATTTTCGGAATTGCGGCCGGAGCTTAATAGTGTTTTATTCCATTTTTCCCTTGAAAATCTAAAAATCGCCGCGACCGACAGCTTCCGATTGTCCGAAAAAACAATCCAAAACACACACCTCAAAACAACCAATCCGAGCGAATTCAAACTCCTTATTCCTCTCAAAACCGCCACAGAGCTCATTCGTATCTTGGGAGACGATGATGTGGTGGAAATCCGCCGCGATCCGAGCCAGATTTTATTTACCACCCCCCGGTTCGAGTTCATCTCCCGCCTCGTTGACGGAAATTTTCCCGATTATGCCGCCATCGTCCCCCAAAAATTTACCACCGAGATTGTGGTAAAGCACGCGGACTTGATGAATGCACTCAAAGTCGCCGCGGTTTTAAGCGGACGGGTGCGCGAAGTCAAAATGCGCGTTCTTGAATCCAAAAAAAATATCGAGATTTCTTCCGGGGACCAGGCCGTGGGAGAGAATGCATATCTTCTTCCCGCGAAAGTGACAGGCGCCTCAATCACCACAACATTCAATTGGCGGTACGTCCTCGATGCCCTCAATGCCCTCGAGACCGACGAAGTATTCCTGGGAATGAATGAAGAAAATAAGCCCGCGCGCATACAATCTCCAAACGACATCTCGTATTTTTATATCGTGATGCCGATTTTGAAGACGTGAATTATGGATTGAGAATCATAGATAATGGTTTTTAAAACTTGTTTCCCCTCGGTCTCTGCCGCAGGGTTGTTGATTTTTCCGCCGTATTCATAATTCAAATTATCTATACACAATCACCCGATCGCGGCCCGCAAGGCCGTTTTTGTCCACCGCCTCAATCTCAAGAAGGTTTTGGGCATTTTCTGTTTGGGGAGCGAGCGTCCAAATGAAACGGTAGTCCTTTGGGAATATGCCGCCGACTTGCTGGACCAGCTGGCTATTGAAATACACTCGTATGAGCGTTATCTCTGTCCCCGCGCGCAGGTCGGCGGCAATGGGAATACTTTGGCCCATAAACGCACCGGCTTGCGGCGACTCAATTTTTACCGAAATCGGGCCGCTCAACGCAATTTCTCCCGCGCCCGCGCTTCCATTTCCGGTATTGAAATTTCCAAAATTCGGAATATTGTTCCGCGCCCAGGCAAGCACGCCCGCTTCCCAGTTTTCAAATTGCGGATCATCCCCCGGATTACTCGGCGGCGGCCCGTTTGGATCGGACCGGTCAACATAATAAAGAATGGAATGGATCTCTTGATTCGCCGCGTAATCGCCGCGCAAAATCGGCTTTTCGGGATTCACGGGATCGGGCCGCGCAAACGTTTCGGAGGGCTGGGTTTTTAGGGCCTCCGCCATGAACGCGTGCCAGATCGGAACTGCGGCGAGGATGCTTGAGCCGTGCTTCACCATTGGCGCGTTATTGTTATTTCCCGCCCAGACGCCGACGACGAAGGACGGCGTATATCCCATAGCCCACGCGTCGTGGTAATCATTTGAAGTTCCTGTCTTCAGCGCGACATCACGGTCCGGGAACACCGTGAGGGGCAAGCTCGCTTGCATGAGCGGCGCGCGCGCGTCCGCGTCGGAGAGAATATCATTTACCATCCGGATATATTGGGGATCTTCCATCCGTTCGCTTGCGTCCACATACGACTCAAGCACCGCTCCGTTTCGGCGCACCTCAAGGATCATAGTTTGGCCGTGCTTCACGCCGTCTTCCGCAAGCACCGAGTACCCGTGCACAAGATCAATGAGTTTCACCGCGCCGCCGCCGAGGACAAGCGAGAGTCCGTAGCGGCTCGGATTATCAAGGGTTGTGATCCCGAAATTCCGGAGCGTATCAACCGTGTCCGCAAGGCCGGCAAGGTAGAGAACTTTTACGGCGGGAACATTCACGGATTGCGCAAGCGCGGTCCGGAAGGCGACCGGCCCGCGGAACCGCTCGTCAAAATTTTGCGGATGGAAACATTGAAAATTGGTATTGTTGTAATCGGGAAGAAGCGGGCAGTTTTGGTTTTTCGAAAATTCAGTCGGCGCGTCGAACACCACCGTTTCGGGAGCATATCCTTTTCGGAAGGCGGTAAGATACGCGAACGGCTTGAGGGCAGATCCCGGCTGGCGGAGGCCCTGCGTCGCCACATTGAAATTCCCCTCGTTTTGCGTGTCGAAATAGTCCCGGGATCCCACGAGCGCGAGAATTTGCCCGGTGTTCGCGTCCTCTGCGACGAGCGCCGCATTTTTCCCTTTATACAACTCTGCGTTCCGGTCGGCGCCTTCGCGCACCGCTTTCTCGGCGATCTGCTGCATATTCCAGTCAAGCGTTGTTTTCACGATAAGCCCGCCGCTCCGAATGAGATCCTCGCCGTATTTCTTGACGAGATAATCTTCGACCGCAATCACGAAGTGAGGCGCCCGGATGCCATCGCTCTGCGGCTCAAACACGATCGGGTAGCGCATGGCCGCGTCAAATTGCTCCTTATCGATCTTGCCGACCGACAACATTTTTTTGAGGATAAACTGCTGGCGCGCGATAAGTTCCTTTTGGTGCGATCCCCACGGCGAATAGTAGCTTGGGGCTTTGGGAAGTCCGGCGAGGATCGCCGCCTCGGCAAGGGACAAATCTTTCGCGGACTTGCCGAAATATCCCCTACTCGCGGCCTCCACGCCGTAGAGCGTCGGCCCGAATGGAATCTCATTCAAGTAGAGCGCGAGAATCTGATCTTTTGAATAGTGGCGGTTCAACTGGATCGCGAGCATAAACTCTTTGAGTTTCCGGGCGACCGTTTGGTCCGGCGCGAGAAACGCGTTCCGCGCGAGCTGTTGGGAAATGGTGGACGCCCCCTGGACGATTCTTCCGCTCAATGCGTTTGCGACAAACGCGCGAATAATCGCCCGCCAGTCAACGCCGGGCTCGCTGTAAAATTTTTCATCCTCAACCGTAATCACCGCGTCCTTCAAAAACTGGGGCATTTCCTCGATCGGGATGACCGTCCGTTTCTGGCCTCCGCTGATTTCGTAGAGGAGCGTTTTCCCTTCGCGGTCGTATATCTTGGTTGACTGGCTGACCTGCCTGCTGTCGAGTTGTTCGACGGACGGCAAGTTTCTCGAGAGCGCGAAAAGATAGGCCAATAAGATCGCCCCTCCCCCTAGGAGAGATAAAAAAATCCGCGAGATCGCCTTTCGCGAAACTATATGGCGGCGAAGCCGCTTTGTGCGATTGCTCTGTGGTGGCACCGTTCCATTATGGGCAATGCGGCCATATGCCGCAACCCCGCATTATGTATCTTGTATCTGATATCTTGTATTTGATATTTGAGAGCGGGGCAAGCAAAAACCCCTCGACCGCGGTCGAGGGGTTTTTGCAATTACAATGACGACGATCAGTCGCCGCGGCTACACGAATTCATCCTTCCGCATACTTTCCGCCTCCTCTTCTTCCTCTTCCTCTTTTTCGCTTTCGGCGTCAGTATCTCCCAAATCAACGGAGTCGCCGTCCTCTCGGTCTTCGTCGCTTAATCCGCGCGAATACATAAGTGGCCGTGTGAGTTCCATTATTGTTCGTTCACCCCGCCCTTTTGGGAAATTGCAACATCGGGATGCACCCAATGAAAACAGAATTTCCCAAAAGGGCGGGGTGAATACTATACGACCTTTTCCTGAAAAATATACTTGCCCCAAGTATAGGAAAGCGCGTCATGTTGTCAATCGGCTTATCCACAAGCTTATGTATAATGCGAATGCCACAAATAACGAACGAATGCTACGAATACACATTCATTTTCGTTGCATTCGCCGTCATTCGTAGATTCGAATTATGCTCTCCGGTCGTTGCACGCAAAAATCGCGATCGCGAGGGCGTCGCTTGCGTCGTCAATGACTTTCAAGTCGGGCTTCTTAAGGATGAGCCTGACCATTTTCGCGATGGATTTCTTGTCGGCATGCCCGTTGCCCGCGATGCCGGACTTCACTTCGTTCGGGCTGTATTCGCGGATTTTGGAAATGCGTCTCGTTGTTGCGGTCGCGAGAATGACACCGCGGGCTTCGGCGACGCGCATGCCCGTTTTTTGGTTTTTCACAAAAAAGAGCTTTTCGATGGCAAGCATGTCCGGCCGCCATTTTTTAATGAGCGCGCCGAGTTCGCTTTGCAGTTCTTTGAGGGCATCCGTGTCGTTCTTGCTTCGAATGCTTAAAAGCCCCGCGCCCAGAAATTCCGTTTTGCCAGATTCGTATTTCACCAGCCCGTAACCCACGCGCCGCGTGCCGGGATCGATGCCTAATATAATCATAGTTAGCCACTAGCCATTAGTGATTAGCCGCTAGAGGAATTTATTATCGCGACAGGCGCACGAGTGGCTATTGGCTAGTCCCTTGTGGCTATAGTATTTGCGATTACTCTTGAAAATGCAAAAATAAAAAGGCCCGTCAGGTTTTGCCTGAATGGGCCTAGGTTCCGTTTGGCGGGGGGGTCCTCCTCTGTTTATCTTGCAATGCAGTTGAGCCGCCGGGTTTGGGTTATTGCCGTACTTGATGATCAAGTTGGCTTGATAGGCGTAGGAACTTCTCCCCTCACCGCAGGTCAAGCGCAAACGAACACCTTCATTGTGTTGATTTACTTGTTCTATCTTCTCGGGACTACAAATCCCTTCCCAAACAACTCTCTTCGAGTTTAGTTTCACGAATACCGACATCAGAACAGCGATCGCTTTCTGTTCTAGAATAAAAGCTATAGTTATGTCAATAGCTGGGAATAGCCCAATTTTACTAGCTTTTTCGGCATTATTTTCGCTTCGGAATTATCGTGGATATCAGAAAAAGAGAAGTGTTGTATACTGTATTTATAGATTTATTTTTCTGATGCTCCCCACTCAAACGACATCGCTCCATAAAAAAATCGGCGAGATCCGGCGCGAAGCCGAAGAGCGCGACGGGAAGCGCCGCGCGGAAAAAAGCGGCGTGGCGTATGCCGATTTGCGGAAAGCTCCGGTTTCGCTCGAGGCCCTGAAGCTCATTCCCGAAGAAGAGGCAAAGCGCGCGCGCGTTGCCGCGATTGAACTCAAAGCCCGGGAAGTCGCGCTTGCCGCGTACGATCCGCAGAGCCCGTTAGTCAAAAAAATCATCCAGTCGCTCGCGGAGAAACAATACGCCGCGAAGGTTTTTGTCGCCTCGCTCTCCGGCCTTGAAGAAGCATGGCATTTTTATCAGTTTGTTTCTGCGGAAGCGGGGGACATTACCGGCAAGGTGGAAATCGAAAAGCAGGGGCTTGAGGAACTCCTCGCGCGCCTCAAGACCGTTTCGGCGGTCGAAGCCGAATTCGGCACACTCAATTTTCAAACGACCGCGACGAGCAATTTGCTCCGGACGATTTTGGCGGGCGCGCTCGCGAACCGCGCCTCAGACATCCACCTTGAATCCGAGGAGCGATCGGTCAAAATCCGCTTCCGGCTTGACGGCATCCTCCACGATATTTTTGAAAAACTGCCGGTCCGAAATTACGACGCGCTCCTCTCGCGGATCAAACTTCTCTCGGGTTTGAAAATTAATGTCCGCGGCGAGCCGCAGGACGGCCGGTTCACGATTCAGCTCGCGAAGAAAGAAGTGGAAGTGCGTGTGTCCATCATTCCGTCGGAATTCGGAGAAGCGGTCGTGATGCGGCTTTTGGATCCCGATGCGATCGGCGTCGAGCTCGAAAATCTCGGCCTTCGCGCAGACGACCTCGAAATCGTAAAGCGTGAAATCGCAAAGCCCCACGGCCTCATTTTGAATACCGGCCCGACCGGTTCGGGAAAGACAACGACGCTCTACGCGTTCCTCAAAAAAATCGTGAGCCCCGAAGTTAAGGTGATCACCGTCGAAGATCCGATCGAATACAGGATTTCCGGCATTGAGCAGACGCAGGTTGATCCCGAGGCGAAATACACGTTTGCCTCCGGCCTCCGCGCGATCGTGAGGCAGGATCCGGACGTGATTCTGGTCGGCGAAATCCGCGACAAAGAAACTGCCGATATCACGATGCAGGCGTCTTTGACTGGACACATGGTGCTTTCAACTCTGCACACAAACGACGCGATCGGCGCCGTGCCTCGACTTATTGACCTCGGCGTAAAGCCCGAGACGATCGGCCCCGCGGTGAGTTTGATTATCGCCCAACGTCTCGTGCGCATACTTTGCCCCGATTGCCGGAAAGAAGTCGAGCCGAGCGCGGATGCGCAGACGAATATAAAAAAATTCTTCGACGCGCTCCCCGCGCGCGCGGACCGGAAACCGTACAAGAAGATTCGCATGTATGAAGCGGTCGGGTGCGTCGCGTGCAACACGATCGGCTACAAAGGTCGCGTGGGGATTTTCGAATTTTTCTCCGGCGGGCCGGAACTCGAAGAAACGATTTCGAAAGACGCCTCAACGGTCGCGCTTGCGCGCCTCGCGAAGAAGCAGGGCATGGTCACGATGCAGGAAGACGGAATTTTGAAAGCCCTCGCGGGCATGACGACCTTCGAGGAAGTGGAGAAAGCGACAGGACCGCTTGTTTGGCAACAAGTATAATGCGAATGCAACGAATGAGTATGACGAATGCCGTGAATACGCGAACGATTATTCGTAGCATTCGCGACATAATTCGTAGAATTCGAATTATGGAAATATTCCCGTTGCATCTGGGGGCGCGTTCCGCGTGAGCGGAACGATGGGTCTCTATTGAATAAATTCAAAAGAGGGTAGAATTGCTTTAGAGGATGGGCTTCGCCGAAACCAAGCCGTCCGTAGGGCTAAAAGCGATTCCTGCCCCCAGGTGCAAGGGGACTATTTGCGCCTCAATAATCAAATCAAGCGATCAGGTTGAGACGCTATATGTTAGCATGGATAAGATTTATTGTCAATGCCGCGAGTTTTTCCTTAATACATAAGCGCGCAAAGCCGAAATCCAGTATATACAATACAAAATCAACTCCTCGATTGGCGCAAAATCGCCTTAAAACTTTACGATATACACGATGAACCGCACCATCTTTTCTTAAGCGCATATGAAAACCTCGCTCGAAGCAAAAAACGTGGCGCGTGAGCCGCAGGCGGCCGAAGACAGTGGCGCGGATCAGGCGCTCCGGCCCGAGACGTGGGACGAGTACGTCGGCCAGGAGAATATCAAGAAAAATCTCCACATTATTATCGAGGCGGCAAAAAAGCGCGGCGAGGCGATGGATCATTTACTTCTCTGCGGTCCCGCCGGTTTGGGGAAAACGACGCTTGCGTACCTTGTTGCCAAAGAACTCGGCGCGCCCATTAAAACCACGTCCGGCCCCGCGCTCGAGAAGATGGGGGATGTCGCCGCGATCCTCACGAACCTCGAAGGCGGCGAAATCCTTTTTATTGACGAGGCGCACCGGATGAACCGGATGATCGAGGAAGTGCTCTATCCGGCGATGGAGTCCAGAAAACTGCACTTGATGGTGGGAAAGGGGCCCTCCGCGCGGAGCTTAACTTTGGATTTGCCGCCCTTTACTTTGATTGCCGCGACGACGCGGGAAAATTTACTCTCGCACCCTTTGCGCTCGCGGTTCGGCGCGACATTTCGTTTCGTGTATTACGATTCGGGCGACATCATGCGGATTTTGAATCGCTCGGCGCGCATCTTGGGCGTGGCATCCGATTCCGAGGCAATCGGGATTCTGGGGCGCGCGTCGCGCGCGACGCCGCGGGTCGCGAATCGACTTTTGAAGCGCGCGCGGGATTATGCGGAAGTACACGGCGAGAAGATTTTGAACGGCGCGGTCGCCAAGAAGACCCTCGATCTTTTGGATATTGATCAGTTTGGTCTTGAGCCGTCGGATCGGAAACTCCTGCAATTTATCATTCAGAAGTATAACGGCGGCCCCGTAGGAGTTGGGACGCTTGCGGCGGCTTTGAGCGAAGAACGTGGCGTCATTGAAGACATTTACGAACCGTATCTCATGACCTTGGGATTTCTCCAACGCACCGCGGCGGGCCGCATCGTGCTTCCCGCGGCGTATGAGCATTTGGGGATACGAAGACCAGGGGAATTGCTCTAGATGGCTTATTTAAGTTACTTAATGGGGGCAGGGAATATCCAAGATTCAGATCTTGCGGAATTGGAGATAGAAATTAAAGAGAGAAAACCTGACGGAAATCGGATGCTCATTATTAGAGAAAATGAGCTATCTTCTTATATCAAACTTATAAAAGAAAAGCTTACTAATGGTTTTTGGAATGAAATTGTAGGAGAAAAAGAGATACTTTTTATTTTTAAATTTAAAGATGGCCACGTTAAAGAGTATAGCCTTTCTTCCGAGAATGAAAGTCAAATCGATAAATTATGCGCCGAGTTTAATAACGAGCCGCCCGATAAAACTGCGAATGTTTATAAATATATATCCGACAATAAGTTTTACCACGATTTTATGATGGAACATTATCAAGATTTAATTAATCGGCAATAGATGATTCAAATTAGCGAATGGCTGCCGAATCCAACGGGTGTTGTTTTTGATATCACAGTACACGATCTCGAGCTTGAATCTGATGGAGGTTTGACTTTATTTTCTCGTCGAGTATCATTACATTGATTAATCAATAAATAATAATCCATGCCCATTACTATCCCAGCCGCCATTGCCCGTACGCAGCTCGGCGCGCTTTTGAAACAAATCGCCAGCCGCCGCGAGCGCTTTGTTATTACGAAAGGCGGGAAGCCCGCCGCCGTTCTTTTGGGTGTTGAAGATTTCGACGACATTATTGAAGAACTCGATCCCGTATTCCAGAAAAGCCTTATCGTGGCGTTCAAGGAGTATCGTTCCGGAAAGGCGATTACGCTTCGGGAGTATATGAAGAGGCATATCGTGCGATAAGGATGATGGCTCATCAATTTTCCGTTCGGCTTGCGCCTGCGTTTTTGAAAGACCTGGCAAAGCTTCCGCCGGCGATTCGGAAAGAAACCTTAAAAGCGCTCACGATACTTGAAGCCGAGCCGTTTGGCCCGCCGCCTAAATATAAAAAATTAAAAGGGAAAGGAATCGGCCAATGGCGTTTGCGCATTGGTTCTTATCGAATTCGGTATGACGTAATCCATAAGGACGTCGTGCTCTACCGCGTACGGCACCGAAAGGATATTTATCGCGGCACATGATTCAGATTACCGAATGGCTACCGAATCCGACTGGCGCGGATGCAAATGGAGAGTGGATCGAACTTTTTAACTCGGGCAACGCGTCGGTGAATCTTTCCGGGTGGATGATCAAGAATTCTGGCAAAGGGAAATTCGTTTTTAAGAACCAAACGATTGCCACGGAGCAGTATTTGGTTTTGCCGCGGAGCGAGACGAAGCTCGCGCTCAAAAACACGGACGAGAAAATTTCTCTTTTCGATCCGGCGGGTCGGCGCGTACAGGAACCGCAATTTTTAGGTACCGCGCCGGAAGGGAAAAGTTTCAACTTAATCGGCGACCGGTTCGTATTCGGCAATCCCTCGCCCGGGCGCGCGAATGAGACACCAAAATTAACTGCGAACGTAAACCAGAATATCCCATTCAATCAGCCGCTTCATTCCGGTGCCGGATTTGGCACTATTATTGCTCTTGGCCTTGGCGCCGCATTGCTTCTTTCTGTTTTTATTACTATCCTTCTCCGAAAAGATGAATCAGCATCACACATTTTCTTCGGCAGAAACTAGAGCTCTCGGCAAGAAGCTTGCCGAGGAAATTCCCACTTCCCACCCCCGACTTCTAATCCGAAAGGGCGCTCTCATTTTTGCGCTCACGGGCGAATTGGGGAGCGGGAAGACGACGTTCGTACAGGGATTTTTGCGTGGCCTCGGCGTGCGGCGCGGTGGCGCGAGTCCCACATTTATTATATTCAGAAGATTTATGATTTATGATTTACGATTTAAGAATGTGTATCACGTAGACGCCTATCGTTTAAAAAACTCTCGCGAGCTTGCGACGCTTGGGTTTAAAGAAATTCTCGCCGATCCGGAAAATATCGTGCTTATCGAATGGGCGGAGAAGATAAAGAAGTTATTACCCAGAAGCACTATTAAAATACTTTTTTCTCATGGGGAAAAATCCAACGAAAGGGCGATTAAAATGAAAGATTAAAAATCAAAATGGAAAATGACAGATTAAAACTTGTTGATTTTTAAAAATGTATCGGGAATTATTTTTACATTTTGCATTGTCATTTTGATTTTTTATATTTACATTTTACACTTCGATAGATGAGAACTTTGCTTTTAATTGACGCTAACTCTTTGATTCACCGCGCGTATCACGCCTTGCCACCACTTACGGCGCCGGACGGGCGGCCGAGCCAGGCGCTTTACGGGCTTTCGAGCATTCTTATTAAATTACGCCGCGAAGACGGGCTCGACTATGCCGCCGCGCTTTTCGATCGGCCGGAGCCCACATTCCGCAAAAAAGAATATGCCGAATACAAAGCCCAGCGGCCGAAAGCGGCGGATGAACTCATTTCACAAATTATTGAAGCACATAATCTTTTTGCGGCATTCGGCATAAAAACATTCGAGAGGCCGGGGTTTGAAGCGGACGATTTAATCGCAACCCTCGCGGAAAAATTCAAAAAAGTTCCGGACACGAAAATCGTAATTCTCACCGGCGATATGGACACGCTCCAGCTCGTTGACGACGGAACGGTGATGGTGCGTGGGCTGAAACGGGGGATAACTGACACGGTTCTGTATGACACAGCCGCCGTCCGCGAGCGGTATGGATTGAATCCCGATCAGCTCATTGACTACAAAGCGCTCGTCGGCGATCCGTCGGATAACATTAAAGGCGTTCCCGGCGTGGGGCCGAAAACCGCGACAGAACTCCTCCAGAAATTCGGAACGCTCGAAAAATTATATGAAAACCTCGCGGATCTCCCGCAGAGCGGAACCGGAGGAAAACTCAAAGCGTTCAAAGAAGAAGCGCGGCAAGCGAAACGGCTTGTGACGTTGGTGCGGGATGCGGATGTTCCGGTCGGCGGCATCGACGACATAAAAGTCAATTTTGAACCTGGCCGCATCAGCGCCTATTTCAAAAATCTGGGATTTGAGACGCTTATCGCCCGCCTGCTGGCGCAAGACACGGGCGGGCAGGCGCGTTTCGACGGATCGAAAACCCCGACCGCGCCCCCGCAAAACGGGGAGAAGAAAAAACAGGCGCAGGGCAAGATGTTTTGATGCTTTTGCGCTACAATAAGCAATAAGGGAGCGCGTGTTTGCGCCGAACGTCGTATGGAACATTCCGGAAAGAAAATGGCAACCACATCGTTTGTGCGAGCTCGGGATATGAGGATGTTTTGGTTCTCACTCCCGTTTTTTCTTTTTGCAATCGGGGCCGGAGTTTTGTATATCCCTTTTCTCTTGTTGAAGATTGCCGTAGCCGCAATCCTCGCCGCGCTCGCCGCGGGGTTTTTCTTTGTTGTCTATAAGGCGGCGCGGTTCCATTTTGATCGCGACATTGCGCGATCTGAATATTCGCACATCAGCACGTCATTTGAAGACGCGCTCGTTACCTACGACCGAAATTTCAAAATCCTTTTCGTGAACGCCGCCGCGGAGAAGATGTTTAGATTCCAAAAAGAAGCAATGGTCGGCCGGAACATTGAACCGCGGGACGCGCAAAAGCCCGAACTCCGCGTATTCGCGGAAGTGCTCTATCCCTCGCTCGCGCCGACGTTTATTTCGCTGTCGCCCGTCGGGACCTATCCGCAAGTCGCCGATGTTTCTTTTACCGAACCGGCGCTCGATCTCCGAGTTACGACTTCTCCGCTTACGGATGAAGCGGGGGCGCTGATCGGTTTTATGAAGATGATCCGCGATCGCACGCGGGAGGTCGCGCTCGCGCGGTCGAAGAATGAATTCGTGGCGATCGTGTCCCATCAGCTCCGCACGCCGATTACGGAAATAGAATGGGCATTGAAAGAACTCGCGGCAGATTCGGGCCTTTCGCCGGAACACAAAACGATCCTTGATCGGGCGCTCCGGTCCGCGGAAAATCTGCTCGATGCCGTGGAGGATTTACTCAATGTTTCGCGCATTGAAGAAGGCCGGTTCGGGTATAATTTTGAAAATGCCGACATGACGGCCTATCTCGGCGAGATTTTGGGAGCCGCCCAGCCGCAGGCAGAGCGGGCGAACCTGAAGCTCTACTTCGACCGGCCGAAAGAAACTCTGCCGCAAGTCGCGATTGACCGCCAGAAGCTCTCTATGGCGATTTCCAACTTGCTTGATAACAGCATCCGCTATAATGTAGAGAACGGGACGATCACCGTCCGGGTACGGAAGGCGGACACAGGCCCCTTCATCGAGGTGAGCGTGAAAGATACGGGGATCGGCATTCCGTCGGAGGAAATCAGCAAGTTGTTCCTCAAATTTTTCCGCGGGACGAACATCCAAAAATTCGATCTCGAAGGATCGGGCCTCGGTCTCTATATCGCGAAGCGGATTATCGAGGCGCACGGCGGGCAGGCCTGGGCGGAGTCGGAGTTGAATCGCGGCACCACGATTTTCTTTACTCTGCCGACCGATCCCACGCTCGTGCCGACGAAGGAAGTGCCGTCGGAGTTATAAATAAAATGCTACGAAATACGAAAAAGTACGAATACAGGAAAGATCTGCTTTGGCGCACCAATATTTTTTCGTATATTCGTAAAAAATTCGTATTTCGTAGCGATAAAAATGCCCAAAATTAATCCCAAATATATTTTCATCGTCGGCGGCGTGATGAGCGGCGTCGGCAAGGGCGTCGCGGCGGCGTCGATCGGCAAAATTCTCCAATCGCGCGGGCTTGAGGTCACGGCGCTGAAGATCGATCCGTACGTGAATGTTGACGCGGGCACGATGAATCCCACCGAGCACGGCGAAGTGTTTGTCCTCGACGACGGAACGGAGTGCGATCAGGACATGGGAAATTACGAGCGGTTTCTGAACCGTGATTTAACCGGCGCGAGCTACATGACGACGGGGAGCGTGTATCTTTCGGTCATCAACCGCGAGCGAAATCTGGGATATGGAGGCAAATGCGTGGAGGTGGTGCCGCACATTCCGCTTGAGGTGATCGGGAGGATCGAGCGCGCGGCCGCGAAAAACAAGGCGGAAATCGCGATTACCGAAATTGGCGGGACGGTCGGCGAATACCAAAACGTATTGTTTTTAGAGGCGATTCGTATGCTTAAAATCAGGGATCCGAAGAGCGTGCTCCTCGTGCTCGTGAGCTATTTACCGCTCCAGGGCGAGGACAGCGAACTCAAAACGAAGCCGACGCAGTACGCCGTGCGGACGCTGAACTCCGCGGGCCTCCAGCCCGACATCATTATCGCCCGCGCGCGGGTGTCGCTCGACAAAAAACGGAAAGAAAAAATCGCATTCAATTGCAATCTGGAAAAAGAGGATATCATCTCGGCGCCGAACGTCGAGAACATCTACGAGATTCCCGTTAATTTCGAAAAAGACGCGTTGAGCACGCGCCTTCTGGAGAAACTCCATCTCGCGCCGCGGAGCCGCGATTTGAAAAAATGGAAGCGGCTCGCGCGGACGATCCGCGAATCAAAAAAATCCGTGAAGATCGCCATCGTCGGAAAATATTTCGGGTCGGGAAAATTTATTCTCGCCGACTCGTACATTTCGGTCATTGAGGCCGTGAAGCACGCCGCGGCCTTTTTCGGGCGGAAACCCAAGATTGAGTGGATTGCGGCGGAAAAATTTGAGCGGAATCCGACGTCGCTCCGCGAGCTTTCAAATTATGACGGGATCATCGTCCCCGGCGGGTTCGGGAGCCGAGGCGTCGAGGGGAAAATCGCGGCGATCCGGCACTGCCGCGAGAAGAAAATTCCGTTTTTTGGCCTCTGCTACGGCATGCAACTTGCGGTCGTTGAGTTTGCACGGCACGTCTTGGGCTTCACGCAGGCGCACACGACCGAGATCGATCCGCGGACGCCGTATCCGGTGATTGACGTGATGGTGGACCAGCGGAAAAACATCGCGGAGAAAAAGTACGGCGCGACGATGCGCCTCGGCGCGTATCCGGCTGTTTTGAAAAACGGCACGGTTGCCCATCGCGCCTATAAAACGCGGGCGATTTCCGAACGCCATCGCCACCGCTACGAAGTGAATCCGAAGTACATCGAAAAAATGGAAAAGAAAGGACTCGTCTTTTCGGGATTCTCCCCCGATCGTCGGCTCATGGAAATCGCCGAGCTTCCGCAAAATAAACACCCATTCTTTTTGGGGACGCAGTTCCATCCCGAGTTTAAATCACGACCACTGAATCCACATCCTCTTTTCCGCGAGTTTATCAAGGCGGCGATAAAGAAATAAAAAGAGCCAGTGATTTGCTGGCTCAGGTGTTCACGCACTCTTTTTTCTCAGCCCGATCATTCCCGTCAATCCTGAAATGACGAGAAGGAATGTTCCGGGTTCAGGTACGACCTCGGGAGGTTCGACCCGAGGAGGTTCGACGACAGGACCGGACCCTATGGGTATAAGCGCAACCGTGAGTGATGACGATCCTCCGCCAACGATTTTGCCTATGTCGCTAATGCCGAATGCGTACGCCGAACCGCTGACTTCAGAGAAAAGGCCTTCACTAAACAAGAAGCCCTTTTGGGCAGGACGATACAGTCCCACAATCTGGCCGGCGTCATTAATCCCGTACGCGAAGGTTGAATAGGCGCCGGGAACGTCGATTGGAGTGAAAACGCCCCCACTCAATAAATAGCCATGGCCACGCTCACTCGCGAAACTTTCAAAGTAGTGTCCGACAATTTGGCCAAGATTATTAATCCCATTGGCTTGCGTTGAGCCGATGCCCAGAGGATCATTAATTGAAGCGAAGACTCCGCCGCCGCTCAAAAGAAATCCGTGTTCAGTGCCGCCCTCTAAAAAGCCACTACGAGAACCATATCTTCCCACGATTTGTCCCGCGTTGTTAATCCCGCTTGCTCGCGTAGATTGGGCGCCGGGGACATCAATTGGAGTAAACACACCTCCGTTCAAAAGAAAACCGTGGAACGCATTGCCGTCATCATATCGTCCCACAATTTGTCCGACGTCATTAATCCCAATCGCAAACGTGGCGATTGCGCCGGGAAAATCGATTCTGGCAAACGTATTTCCACTCAGCAAGAATCCATGTTCGCCGCCATCTCCAAAGTACCGTCCCACGATTTGCCCTGCGTCATTTATCCCATAGACCTGCGTAAAACTTGACCCGGGAACATCAACCGAGGCAAAGCCGAAAGAATCAGCCACAGCCGCGGGAACAAGCAATACTAGTATCGTACCAATCAGGAAACTAAATCCAACAAGCCTTGTCATATCCACCTCCCTCTCACCCCAACTCGATTTTTCAACGTAAAGCTCCTTTCGGAGAATTGCTGAATATAGTATAACCTAAAAAAATTTGTATTGTCAATTTGCATAGCGGGCGATAAACATTGATAATAAATGCGATTCGCGTTATTTCGTAGCTATTCACTTCATCATTCATAATTCTTCATTCATTATTCTTATTCGCGACTACCTCAATGCTCATCTTCCTCCACGGTCCAGACGCCTACCGCCGCGAACGGAAAAAACGGGAATACACGGGTCAATTTGCAAAAAAATATTCCGCGATCGGCGTTGCGGTTTTTGATTTTACCGAAGACGGCGCCGAAGGGAAGCTACGCGAATTTTTACGCAATCAGTCCATCTTCGAACCGCGCAAGCTCGCGGTACTGGAAAATGCGTTCGCGGACTTTACGAAAGCGCGCGCGGCAATTCTCAAAGAATATAAAGAAGAGAAAATGGCGACCCTGCTTCTTTCGGAAGAGAAGAAGCCCGCGGACGCGCCCGCGTTTCTTCTCAAAGAGCCGGTGCTCGCCGTGAGTTTCGAGTATCTTAAGGCCGCAGAGTGGAAGAAGTTTGCGGAAGAAGAAGCGGAGCGTCTCGGAGTTTCTCTTGCGTCTGATGCCCTTGCGCTCCTCGCGGAAGCGTACGAAGGGGACACGTGGCGGCTCATAACCGAACTTGAGAAAATTGCTTCACTCGGCAAAACAACAATTCAAAAGAAAGATCTCGATGGACTGGACATCGAGCTCGCGCCGGCATTTTGGGATATTTTTCAAGGACTGAAGAGCGCGAATGTGCGGGAACGGCTCGCCGCGCTCCAAACGCTTTTTTCCATGAACGAGCCGGCGGGCAAGATTTTCAATATGCTTGCATACCAATTTCCCGAGAAACTCGATGTGATGGCGCACTACGACATCGCGGTCAAATCCGGAAAGCTGGAATACGAAGAGGTACTCCTCGATCTCGCGATCCGATAGCGATATTTATTCTTGCAATAAAAAAAACTTCGCTGTGCGGAGTTTTTTTATGCGGCGAATTTCGCGATCTGTTTTGCAAACTGCGACTTCAAGCGGCTTGCTTTGTTTTTATGGATGACACCCGTTTTCGCGGCTTTGTCGAGCGCCTTATACACATTCTGGAGTCCATCTTTTGCTTCCTCGAGTTTTTTTATCGCGCCCAGTTTTCTGTACGTTTTCACGGCGGTTTTAATATCCTCTTTCCGTTTGAGGTTCTGCATTCTCCGGCGCGCGCTCTGCCGGATGGCTTTTTTCGCGGATTTGGTGATGGGCATATCTGTTAGCTAGAGTAAATAGCGAATAGTACAGACAAGTATAAACAAGCGACCCAAAAATTACAAGTTCCACTACCTTACCGTAGTCTCTTTTTTCTTCTATAATCAAGGTGATGATCTGCGGCATATCGGGGCGGGTGGCGGGTAAGGGCGAAAAATTCGCCGTTATTGAGCTTGCGGGATTGGGGTTTAAGGTGTTGATGCCGAAGCGGGCGCTTGCGGCATTGCCGCCGGTCGGGGGTGAGGCGAAATTATTCACGCATCTTTATGTTCGCGAGGACGCACTCGACTTATATGGATTTCCCACTACCGAAGAGCAGAAATTTTTTGAACACTTGATTTCGGTTTCGGGCGTGGGACCGAAGTCGGCGCTTTCGGTTTTGGATATTTCGGATTTGAAAAGCTTGACGGCGGCGATTAAGGAGGGAAGACCTGACTTGCTCACGCGCGCGTCGGGCATCGGGCGGAAAACCGCCGAGCGGATTATTCTCGAACTCAAAAACAAAGTGTCGCTCTCGAGTTCGGCAGTCGAGGTCAAGAAAATGGAAGGCGATGCGGACATTGTTGAAGCGCTCGTGGGCCTCGGCTACCGGCGTGAGGAGGCCCGCGCGGCGCTCCAGAAAATTGACGAGAAAGTTGTCGGGCTCGAAGCGCGTCTCAAAGCGGCGCTCAAAGTATTGACAGGGAAGTAGATTTTCGTTTATCCTCTCAAATAGTTCGATATATTCTTCGGAGAAAGGGAAGTTGGTGGCTATCTATAGGCTAGTTTGCTTATTTGATAATAAGGCAGATGAAACCACGTTTATCCCGGCAGGAGAAAACGGAGTAGCAATAAAGAGAGCGGAGTCTGCTTTGAATCAACTCGATGATTCTTCCCAAAAGCAGTTTCGTAGCGCAAAGCTTTTTCCTAAGGACGGAGAATCTCCGGTTAAAAGCTGGGTAGGCGTGTAACAACACCAAAAAATAGGTTGTGCCCCGAAAGATTTCTCGGGGCATTTTTTTATCCCAGTAGTAATAACTCCGATGTTTGCGAAAAGGCGTATTGTCGGAGTTATACTACTGGGTATACTCAAACAAACCAAATGTCTTTCGAGAAAATCAAAAATTTTCCGTTCGTAAAATTCTTCTGCCGCTTTCCGCGGCTTTTGGGGGCGTACCATTATTGTTTGGCGTTTTTGGGCGCGCTGGTTTATGGTTTTCCATCAAAAAAGCTCATCGTGATCGGCGTGACGGGCACGAAAGGGAAGACGACGACGTGTAATTTGATCGCGCAGATTTTAAATGTCGCAGGCCACAAAACCGGCATGACGACAACGGTGAATTTCCGGATCGGGAACGAAGAGTGGCCGAACACGACGAAACAAACGATGCTCGGCAGATTCGCTTTGCAAAAAATGCTGCGGCGGATGGTTGATGAAAATTGCAAGTATGCGGTTATTGAAACGTCATCCGAGGGCATCATTCAGTATCGGCACAAATTTATTGATTACAAAATTCTCGTGTTCACGAATCTTTCGCCGGAGCACATCGAACGGCACGGCGGGTTTGAAAACTATCGCGAGGCGAAAGTGAAGCTCTTCGCGCACGCGGCGCGGCAGAAGGGTTCGGTTGGTATTTATCTCTTAGACGACGAAAACGCAAAGCATTTCGTGGAGGCGAAGATAGGCAAGAAATTCGGGTATTACGTGAATGAGCTCGCGGAAGACATGCATCCCGACATCGAGAAATTCAAAATTAAGAACATTAAAACTTCCGAGACAAAAACGGAGTTCGATTTCGGCGGCTCGCCCAGCCCTTTTGGGCTCGAGCCAAAAGGGCTGGGCGAGCATTTTGAAATGTCTTTGATCGGAGAATTTAACGTGTATAACGCCGCCTCCGCGATCTCGGTCGCGATTTCCCAGAACGTGCCAATGACGGAAATAAAAAACGCATTGCGAAACGCCGTCGCTCCGTCCGGCAGAATGGAAGCCGTGAACTGCGGCCAGCCGTTTAAGGTTTTCGTTGATTATTCATACGAGCCGAAAAGTTTGGAATGGGCATTAAAAACGGTACAGTCATTTAATCCGCGCCGGATTATCGCGCTCATCGGGAGCGCGGGCGGCGGACGCGACCGGTGGCGCCGGCCCGTGATGGGTGAAATTGCCGACCGATACGTAGATATTGTCGTTGTCACGACCGACGACCCGTACGACGAACATCCAGAAACGATTATTAATGAAATCATGCCGGGCGCGCTCAAGAATCCGGCGCGCGTTTTGGGGGAAAATGCGTTTCGCATCGCCGACCGGCGCGAGGCAATCGAAAAAGCGCTTTCACTTGCGGAGGAGGGGGACATCGTGCTTTTATCCGGCAAAGGCGGCGAAGCATGGATGAATGTGGCGGGCGGCAGAAAAATCCCGTGGGACGAAAAAAAGATCGCGGAGGAAATTTTGGGGAGGATGAATAAATAATCGCTACGAAATACGAATTTTTTACGAATGTACGAACATATTTCCCGTTTTCGTATATTCGTAATTCGTATTTCGTAGCCAGAACGGTTTGTACTATACTAATCTGATGAAATTAACTTTTTGGGGCGGTGCGGGCGGCGTGAGCGGCTCGAATTATT
>OBEQ011628498.1_pt1 | contig 30763 bp, 50 predicted proteins | sample 1670901 | NCBI WGS metagenome assembly OBEQ01 (sample SAMEA104232315, study PRJEB22302) | groundwater metagenome | biome: forest; feature: aquifer; material: groundwater | place: USA | collected 2011-08-07 | depth 5.4 m | reverse complement strand
GGCACCCGCCAGACTCATCCCGCCGATGGCCGCTCAAGCCATCGGCGTTTTTTTTCATTCAGGCAAACGAAAGGAAATCCATGGAAGAAGACGGTCCCTCTCCAAACCGCCAGGATTGGCCCCTCTTCGCGCCGCCGCTCACATCGAGGTGCTTCACTCCGTGCATGGCCTGGAGAAAGCAGACCTCGAAAATGCCGCGTGGACGGAAATCGACGGCGTGACGTATCGCCTGCTCGATCCGGTCACGATGTTGAAAGCGAAGGCGGCGAACGTGCGCGATATTCGTCAGGACGACGTACCGCCGCGAAACGATCGGGCACACCTCTCGATCATCGCAAAATGCGTTCCGCGTTATCTCGCCGACATCAAACTTAAGGCGGAAGTTTCGCCGGATTTTGAGCGAACCGCCGTGGAGATATTTATGCGTCTCTATCGGACCCTTCAGGATCCGAAGTTCGCTCCAACGTTTCGCGCCGAGGGGATCCCGCCCAGCGATTTGTTGCCGGCAGATTTACGCCAGGGTTTGGGCGAGCGGATGGCGAAGCTGCACGCGTTTCAATGGCCGCTGGTTGAAAAGGCTGCAGCCGCGAGGCCATCGTCGCGAATTACGTTGTAGAGTTCTGCCAGTTTTCGACGGCAAGGCCTGGCACGCGCATGAACTCGCGGGTATTATGTGTAACAAATACGGCGTTAAGAGCAACGGCGTGTCCCGCAAGCAGTGTATCGTAGGGGCCTATAGGTTGAGCATTCGGTTTTAGATTGGCGAGATAGGCGCGTACAAACCCGGTGTGATACGATGCCATTTCATCGAATGCGTCCACAAATGGGAAAACTGCCTTTAGCCGCACGATTCGTTCGCGGAAAACTCCGACCGCAGGCTGTTTCGCTGCCCCATATTCCAGCTCCATAAGTGCGATGGCCGATAAGCGGCAGATGGGCAGATTTGCTTCCAGTTTATCACAGAGAAGCGTGTCTTCGGGGCGGCCACGTAAATAGCGTGACAACACATTCGTGTCCGGGAGATAGATCATTTCGTATGATCAGGAAAGTCGGGACAGGAGCCGCGCAGCGCCTTCAGGGATTTTAGTCGCCGGGCGTCCGCTGCCGGATCAGTGACGATGAAACCTGTGGCCGTCTGCGTGATGGCGTAAGACTTGGTGGTAAGTTTAAGGGCGCTGGGCAACCGCAGTGCCCTGGAATTGCCGGCTTTGAAGACTTTGGCAGTGATGATGCTCATGTTATTACAGTGTATCTACTCGCAGAGTCCGCAAGAGAAATGCCCGCGAAGGCCCCGAAATTTCGAGTCGAAAAAGAAATTTATGGGGTGTGCATTCGCACTTCGCACAATAACCGTTATGTCTCGTATATAGCTATAGGTCAATAATTTATGCGCTGGCAACTAACTAAAGTAGCCGCGCAGCGTCAATAAAGAAGTCATTCAACACCTCTGATTCGTTCAGCGGGGTGCCTGATCGCTCGCAGGATGTTCTCGTCGATATTCAATCACGCCAAGCGTGACGGCGATACCGCCGAGAATACAGGATGCGACCTGGAGCCATGGAGTGACGCTGGCCGTCAGGGGCAGCAGTGCGCCAACCAAAGCCATGGCCAATGCGGTCGCGCCGATGATTTGAACGCGGCAGGGTTTCTTCTCGCGGTGCCGGTCCCGCAAGAGAGACAACGCTCCAGCCAGCGAAATAAAGAGTGCGAGCAATATGGTGTAGGGAGTCATGGATCGAATTGAGACTGCGCTTTGTTTTCGTTCTCAGGCTGCCACCGACTGCTTTCGCGCCAAAGCTGCGGCCGCGAAACTGAAACCACCCATGCCCGCAGCGATCAGGGCGAGGATCAGCGTGACTGGCGAATTGGGGTCATTGCGCGTGGCGTCGTCTAATGCGTCAAAACCGCCGGCAATGGCGCACACGAGCCAACCGGCTCCTAAAACCAAAAAGAAGGCCACCTTGAGGCCAGCGATTACGCGAGGGGAAGTAATGTGACGAAGGAACGATGTTTTCATGTTTAGAGTTTATCGGTTGGAGATTGATGATATTTGGCCCGCTTCAGCAGAAGATAGTTAATAAACAATGGCTTGGTGGAAACGGAGAGACCTAGAGTCTCCGAAGAACGGCGAACCGTATAGCTTCCATCCGGAAGCGAGTTTTTCAGAAACACGCTCAGAGAATTCCTCAGGTGTTGATGCGCTGACAATTTCATATGTTTTGCCGTTGCCGGGCAGTGGTGCGGCATCAGGCAGCGGAGCGGGAGTCTGAGGGGAGGGCATGGTTGGATGGAGTTGAGGCTGCGAGTTTGTTTCGTTCAGGGTGGTGGTAAAAGTAATTTGTTGCGACCGGTGAAATGACCGAGATCATGTTGAGATTGGGCGTCTTCTTCGTTCAGCGCGGCGGTGGCATGCGGAGTGCTTTTGAGATTTTCGACATTACCTCGACGGAGTCTTTGGACGGGGTCATCGCGCAGATTACACCGCAAACGAAACTTGCAAGGAAGCCCCATGCGGCGAGCAGCCAAACCCCTACCAATACCCATTGCGGGACAATAGGAGTGTCGGCGGCGATCCCCCGGATATTAGGCATATCGGGAGCCGGAGGTGGGAAGGTTAAGTCAAAAGTCGCCCAACACCATAAGCCAAAGAAAAGAGCCATGAGCAATCCGACGAACCGCATTGAGGCCTTTTCACCGTCGAGCGCTTCTGAAAAAAGTTGCGCCAACATTGGGTCAATGTCGCGACGTAAAACACGCAGTGCCACGAACAGGACTGCGAAGGTGATGATGATCGTGAGCAGCGTAGTCATAGGGTAAAATGGAGGTAGTGCTTAGATGCGGATTGTTACTGAAGGATGGTGGGCCGCAGTGAAGTCGTGAGACGGGCTCCATGTTCGTTCTCAGACAGCCCTCTGCATCTGAACATACTCGTCAGGGGTGAGTGAGCCGGTCAAATGCTCACAGGCTGCTTGAGAGTTGGTAAATAACTGGGACTTGTGCCGCAGCCACCATCCGCCAACCGAGATCTGTCCCGACCAATGGCCGGGGCGTCCAACAACCTCAACCGCCGCGACCTCAAAGTCGTCATCGACCCGCCGAATCGTGATGCGCGGTTTAACAAATTCTCCGGTGGCATAGTCCGCGCTTTCAAGCGTAACCTTCAATCCAGTTTCGACCTGGCGGCTCTTGTGACGGAAAAGCGACCACCCCTTGTATTCTGGATAGGCCAAATGTATTTTACCGCATGCCTCCCGAATCAGTGGGAGCATTTGTCCCAAGACGCTGACACTCGTGAAGAAACCTTGCTCATCAGTTGATTGGATCGTGCTCATATTTGTTTTATACGGTCGGATTTGGATAGTGGCAAAGAAAAGATGGAACGACGACAGTTGAGACTGTGCATCATGTTCGTTCTCCGCCAGCGCATACGTTCTGGAATCGGCGAGCCTTGTCGTCGTGGTATCGTGAGGTGGAATTTATGGATGGCACTGGGAGGTTTAGTTGAGACTGGAGGTGTTGAAACCGCTCCTTCGTTCTCAGTCTACGCTGGACGATGCCGTTTGCATTCGAGTCATTGGCACGCGATACAGCGTTCTGCGACGCGTGCCACACCCATCGTAGGTGCCATTGTCGAATTCTTCAGTCCAAGACTTGGTCTCGACATCCCCTTTGGCTTGCCACCCTCGACTAACGAGCTGTGAAACGCGGGCGTTAAAGTTGTCGAGGTCGCGAGATTCAACAACTTGGAAGAGCAAAGCGGCATCTTGAAGCCGCTGCTCTTCCGCTTCGCGCTCACGACGAGCTTTAAGAGAGGCCTCATAGGCGCATCGTTCAGCGTCCAATTCTTTCTGATGCTCACTTCGTGCGGTGGCCGAGAAAAGAAAAATACCGTCAATCCAGCGGGCAATTTTGGAGATCATGGGTGTTTGGGTCAGGCGTTGTTCTGCAAGTTGGCGCAGCCGATTGAGACTCCGCATTTGATTCGTTCAGCGCGGGGCGAGAACAGGTATGCGAACATGCCCATTCTTGCGCGCAAAGCATTCGACTTTGTGCCCGTCGTATCCAAGTGCAGTGCCCAACTCACGATGGAACTCCTCAAGCGGGATGCCGTCTCGGTATTGGTCGAACAGCGCCGCAACGCGAACAGCCTCCTCGCGTAAAACGCTAATCGCGGTGCTGCCCGCGAGCGTCGCGGGATAATCCCAATCGCGGACACCCACGGCGGCGGCGGCCCCGTTCCGAAGCAATGACGCAACCGCCATCCGGAAGAACAGTCGGCGCGGCGAAAACAACGTGTGTGGATAATGGCGCGACGTTGGATTGCAGACCAAAGCAACGGGTTTCAACCCAAGACAAGCGGCCATTGCATCTGACTCATCGCTTCCGAATCCCGCCCCACATTCCTGCTTAGGTTCGCCAAAGAACCGAAGGCCGAGACAAATCCATAGAGGACGTTCTTTCACGGTCTCAAAAGCTTCAGATTCGTTCAGCGCGACTATTCGACTGCGATCCGGAGGGTCTTCGAGTCGGGCACGGAGCCTTCGGCTTCGCCGCTTTGAGACACGGTGAATTGGATTGTTTCTATATTGAGACTAGGAAGCGCCATCCCAAGCGCCATCCCTGCTATCGAGTGCTCCCCCACCTTGCGATGTCGAACAATCTTCACGATCATTCCTCCCCCTTCGCGGACGGCAATATTCCACGAAAATCCAGAAACCTGCATGACCTCCTTCTTTTCGTCGATCACGCGCTCACCAGAGCGAGTTTGAGAGACGACAAATTCCTTCTCCTCGCCAAATTTCCCGGCGCCGGGTTGAAGGGCAATTACTGCAAATTCTCCAGTTGGCTGCCCATCCGAGAGCAGGTCAACGCGCAGGGTTTTGCCCGCTACGAGGGAAGCTGAGCACAAGGCGAGAAAGGCAAGGATGATGGTTTTCATAATGAGTTCATAAGAGAGATGTTTGTTTAATACGGTCGGATTTGGATGGTGGCAAAGAAAAGATGAAACGACGGCTATTGAGATTGGGCTTCTTCTTCGTTCTCAGACAGGCGCGAGTTCGACGGGAGCCGGAGATGCGGCGCGTCGGGCGATGGAGATGCAATCGCGCATGGCCATCACGAGAGTGACGGTGTCGAAGCCGTGTGCGGTCGGTGTGCTTCCGCGCTCAAGGCAATTCGCGATTTCGGTGAGCGTTTCGGACAAGGCTCCGTTCTCGCGAACGAGGCAGTTCGCCGACGAGGACGCCTGCGAACTGCCGATCTGCGATTCCGCGAGGTCTGTTTCGAGGGACCGAAGTTCAGCAGTTTCGATGATTGTAACAGGACTCATCATACAGGCTCGCTCAACGCGCTGAATCTGCGCTTCGGTGCAGTGAACGAGAGCGCGAGGTTGATCGGAATCGGGCGGTGTGCCGAGCGCGACGAGAACGCCTTCGATGCGGGATTTCATATTGGGAGAGTTTGCGGTGGCCGGATCGTGCTGGGTTGTGCGGGCTGCCGGTGACGATTGTTGGGAAGAGATAACGGGTTAAGTTGGGCGGGGCACGCAGTTGAGACCGCGCTCTTGATTCGTTCTCAGTGAAGCGCAGCATGTTTTGCGCGGAACGCCTCGACCGAGGTGAGCAGTTCGCCGAGACGGGTGCCCATGGACGACAGCTCCGCAGCGAGCTTCTGGTTGCCTGAGTGATGCGCGGTTCCAGAAGTGGCAATGGCCGAGCCCTGCGCATCGGCGAGGCGCTCCGCGAGCGTTTTCAGCCCTTCGGAAGTTAGCTTGTGGAATGCGGCATTGTTTGAAGCAGGCGATGGCATGGCGTATAGATGCGGTTGCTGCGTTAAGACGGTTGGTGGAAAGAGATAGTGGGATCAGTTGAGACTTCGCACCTTGTTCGTTCTCAGCGCGGCGTCACGCCAGCGCCAGGAGGAATCGGTCCACACGCCCACGAATCGTAAACATAACGGCCACGCGATTTCCACCGCGGCCATCGACCCTGTATTTGGCGCCACAACACCGTCGCGTTGTCGTAGTCGGGGTCGGAATCACGTTGCGTGCCTCGCACCTCGAAACCAAGTGACTGGAATTTGCAGACGACCGCATCGTGCCTCGGTCCCGGCGGGACGATTTCGACGAGGACCTCGGCCTTGGGATAAAGTTCGGCGATACGATCATCGAGACAGTGTAGCGCAGCACGATAGATTCCCTGCCCACGGTATTCGGGCAGCAACCCGCTCCATGTTAGCCCAGCGAGTTTCCCACCGATTTCGTAGTGCCCGACGATACCGGCAATCTGTCCGTCTTGGAGAACGGCAAAGTAATACTGGCTACGATCAGGCTCGCCTGGACCAAGAACACAGCAGAGCGAATCCCCTGCACAGCGTTGTGCTTTGGGCGTCGCCCAGATTCGTGCAGCCAAGGCCCGCACTAATTGTTCAGACGTGCTGCCTTCGCGCACGTCCCGCAATGCTACAATGGGCGAGAGGGAATCTGTTGCCGGCTCCGATTTGTTGAGACTCGTCGTCATATTCGTTCACTGCGGCGCAGCGGCAACGAGGGCCGACGCCTTGATGCAGTGAGGTGCCTGCGACGAGCGCACAAAAGCGGCTGCGTCTTCATCCGAAAGGAAGACCGCGGATTCGTCGTCCCTTTGGATCTCCGGAGAGGTTTCCACGTTGAAGAGGTTCCAGCCTTCCCTCTCGGCGGCGGCGCAGTCGGCATCAGTCCATTCCCCAATTCGGTAGGCTTGCACGGTGGCAGAGACGTTTTTCATGTCGTAGAAGATAGGTTCCTCGGAGGTATTGAGACTGCGCTCATGATTCGTTCAGCGGAGTGGTCGCGAACTGGATTAAGTGCGGGCAGTATTGAAGCCAACGAGCGCCGCACCGATAAAAGCCGTTACGGCAAGTGTGATCGCAAGCGACGTGGTGTGCGGATCGGACCTTTGTGCGTCGGTAAAGAACGCAAGGTAGGTAGCGATGACCAAAACCGACGCGATAAGCGTATAGCCTCCCCAGCGAAGTTTGTCAGACAGATGAGATTTCATGCAATGTATTGTTGAGACCAGGCGTATGATTTGTTCAGCAGGGCTAGTCCGTGACAGTGAACGTGACTTTGCCCAGTCCACCAAACTTATCCACTGCGAGCGTCCCGCCACCAATCACGCCGTTGAAGACGCTTTCGGTATAGGCTGGAGCCTCGGTTGAGCCATCGGGGGCGGAGACGACCATGTCCAGCGTGCGATGAAGCAGGGACACGTTTACGGTTCCATTCTTGGCGACGGAGGCCGTAATCTTTGTCCCAAACCAGAAAGGCACGAGCGCAGTTTCAGTGATCGTTACGCCGTCTTTAGTAACGGAATGTTGCGTTATCCCGAACTTCCGCTCGGTGACGCTACTCGCACTACCCAAGGAGCCATCCGCAGGCAGCCGGAAGCAAGCAAACTGTTTCGCCTTCTCTACGCCGTCAGAAACCTCGACGGAAAGCGTTTTGGCTGAAGCAACGGAAATAGCAGCGAGAGCCGCGAGGAGGAATGCTAATTTATTCATGCGAGTGAGAAGTTTCGGAGGTGACGAGGAAAGGTAAAGATAGCTGCGGTCCATGCAATCTGGCAGTGCGGAGATGAGACTACATTCTTGATTTGAGGCGGCGCTTCGCGTCACTCTTCCTGTCGGATGCCGCCATCCGCTGTAGCCATGCTCGGTGTTCCTTGCTGGCCCTGACTACCGTGCCGGGGCCAATAAAGATGAGTTCGGCTTTTGCAGATTTATTTTGGGGTTTCATAAAATGATGAGTTAAGACCGCTACTCTTGATTCGTTCTCAGCGTGTAAAAAGACGCCGGACTTCCGAGACGATGTTCCCAAGGAAGGTAAATTGTGTCGCGCCGTGTGCTTCTTGTTGGCCCCATTCCCCGAATGAAGATGGCTCCTGAGCAAGAAGTCCTCGGAGTGCTTCGGAAATCATTTCTGGGCTATTTAACCGGAGGAATTGCCGGTGTCGGCTGCACCTCCAAAGTTCGCTTAGTCCCGCAAGCACGAAGCCGCCAATAATGGGGTACGCCCCAATCGTCCCGCCGCACACCAGCCATTGAGGGAACGCGACCACGATAGCTAAGCCGACCCAGCAGAGCCCCTGTGAGGCCAAAAATGCTCGTTGGGCCGGTTTGTAGACGATCGTCCGGGACTCGAAGTAAAGATTACTGAATGCCGTTTGCGCTGCATGCTTCTTGAAAGCGACCATTTCGGCCTCATCCACAAACGTGTAATCTGTGGCAACGATGACGGCACCTGCTTGGCACTGCGAAATGAGCTGTGCGGTGAAATTCGTGATTAAGCGCATGGAAAGGTAATCGGCCCAGCGGAAGTCCAGTTGAGACGGCGCGCTTGATTTGTTCTCAGGAAAGCGCCTATTCCGAGCGGCGGCTTAGCGCGAGTTTTGGAAGAGAGCGTTGGAAACTTCCTTGGCGGCGTCGCTGAGCTGACTTGCGTGCTTTTGGGCGGTAAGGGCGTTCAGTACCGCAGCGACAATTTCTGGCGGTGGGTTTTCGCCGAAGGTTTCTCGCGCGATGCCCTGCGCTTGAGAAAGGTTCTCTTTGATGGCAGTGACGTTCATAGGGCGGACATAGATGGAAAAGCGTTTATTTTTGTTCTAGCTGGCTTTTCAGTGAGCAAGATGCGCAGGAATGCCGGAACCGCGTAGTTGGTAGGCAAGATCGACCTTCAATGGCGCTGTGCGCGCAAAGTCGGGGTTTCGTTTTGTGAACTGATCGCTGGGCGATTCAATACGTACGAGGTCGGCACCAATCCCCCTCCAGTGATTAAATAATTGCAGTGCGCCTTTCACAAAGGCGTCGCGTTCGACCGCCAGTCCCTGCTCATCACAGTTATAGCCTTGGCAAAACTGCCGAAGGTAGACCAACGGAATAACGCATTCGTTATCCCAGGCGTGCGCGGCGACCTCAAGCGTCTTTCCCAACCACCCTTCGACAATCCATGACACATCCGCCCCTTCAATATAAACGTCGTCTGCTACAGGCTCGTCGATTGAGTTGTCGGTTTCATGGGATCTGATCGGCGTGAGCAGGAATCCGCGGGTGATATTCTCGGGAGTAAGTTTCATTTATGGGTCACGTAGTTGAGGGTTGCTGCGTTAAGATGGTCGGTCCAGTTGAGACCGGCCCTCTTTTTCGTTCAGCGGGGCGGCTCCAGAATTTGCCCGTTCGCGAAGGAAAATGAGAGGCTGAGCTTCTTTATCGTTACCCACACGATGCGGTTTGCGCGCAGTCCATTCTCCTTAGCAAAACTCGCTGCGAGCGGTTCCGGGAGCACGCGATTTGAAACGCATTGACCGAGGAAGTCTTGGAACGCCAACCGATCACCGATCCGAAAGGCGTTCGGTTCCCCCAACGCAGCTCTTGTCTTCGAGTAGTTCTCGTATCCTACGCGTAACGCCCAACAGTCACGGTTCGCCTCTCTATTTGTATCCGGTTCCGTGGCGCCACCGGTGACTGCGAAAGTAAGAGCAAGAGCGAGTGCAAGGCAGGAAGATTTGATGAATTTCATATGGATGGAATATAGGCACTATCAAGAAACAGAGAAAGTGGAATGGAGTTGAGTGTTTGTAGGTTCCTCGGGGGTATTGAGACTGCGCTCATGATTCGTTCAAGGAGACGAAACATCAACGACGCATCTCGGCACATCGGCCAGTTTCTGAATCATCTTTGCGTGCTCGGTTTGGGACTGTTGATGACAACGCTGCCATCGTCGGCGATTAGGTAGGTGTCGCCGAGACTTGCGCGCCAAAGGCGCTCGTCGCGGTAAAACATACCTTCCCGCCGTCCCGGGTAATGTTTGATGACGGCAGGTTCGCGGCCGGTCTGGCGCTTGATTTCTGCGAGCAATTGTTCGGTTGTAAGTTCTGGTGTGGAGGCAGTCATCTCATTGAAGATAGTTGCGGCCGGAGCGCGCCGATGGCGTGAGCCGGCTGAAGGGATTGTTGGGGGGCGAGAGATGGGGTAAGTTGGCGGCGCTCAGTTGAGACTGCGCACCATGTTCGTTCTCAGACAAGCCCCCGGAGCCGACTCATAGTTAAGTGAAAACTCTATTCTCCGGCGATGTCTTCGAGGTGGCGCGAAGCAGCGAACGCCCAAGCAGCAGCCCAAATAGCCGCCATCATACATACGCGAAGAAGATCGCGGTCTTTATTCGCCATTGCGTAAACGAACGCAGCTAACCCCGGCGCAAAGCCCGCGAGTGCGGCAATCATCAGCAGGGCAGTCCACTCACCCCGTGGACGCGCACGGACGACCCACCAAGAGAAGGGGCCTGCACAAAAAAAGCAGGCGACCGCGACAGCAGGGATGAGACTAATCATTTTATGTTGGGAGAGATAGTTGAGATTGCGCGTTTGTTCCGTTCAGCGTGGCTGTGTCGGACAGCGAGGGTGATGAGGATCGTGAAAAGCGAAATCATAGGATGCGTGCGGATCAGTAGATGCCGTGACCGGAAATCATTTCCCCCGAAACAGCTTCCAGTCACTCTCGGTCCAGAAATCTTTCCCACGAAAATACCCTCCAAGGAAGCCGAGCGCGGAACCGAGAACCAGAGCCAGGCAGCAGATATACCACGGCAAGTCCACTTGCTTAACCACTTGGTGAACGTGAATCGCGAGAAGCGCCATCGAAATACCCAGGATGGCACCGATGAACCCAATCCGGTTTCCTGCCCTCGCTTCGATGGCTGCGATTCTCGTGCATTTCTCCTTGTACGCCGGACTCGCGGCATGCAGGAGAATATCCCGCAGGACGGGACTTGCCGGGGGATACTGTTCCAGGACTTCCTTAATTTTGTCTGATTTCATATTCAGTGGGTTGCGCTTACTTGTTTGGTGGCGATGGGTGTTCAGAGCGGGTGTTTGATTTTAAAAGAGTCTCATTCGCCTTCGAGAAGCGCGGTGAGCTTACCACATACTTCGACAAGAGTGTCGTCGTCGGCTCTGCCAGCGCGTTCCACGCGCCGGGCTCGCCAGTCGATACTTCTGACGTGATCGGAAAGCACGACGCCGGAGACCGGCAGCCCTGCCGGCAATGGCACTTCGAACGGATAGCCCTTGGCTTGACTTGTGATCGGACAAGCAACTGCGAGGCCGGTTTTCCGGTTGTAGCTTTCAGGGGAAAGGATGATAGCTGGGCGGCGCCCGGCCTGTTCGTGGCCAGCTTGCGGCGTGAAATCCAGCCAGACAAGATCGCCACGGCGTGGCATCTGAGACTGAGACGGAATCACCAGGCCTCCTTGCCGACCGGCGTTCCCCAGATGTCGCCGGTCGGAGTGTTGGCGGGCGTGATTTTTGACAGCAGGGATTTTAGCGCGAAGCGCTTGGCCTGGCGCATTGGCGTGAGCACGATGCGGCCGGACTCGACCTGCAAATCAACCTCCGAGCCCTGCGAAAGATTTGTGTCGCGAGCGACGGGCGCTGGAATTCTAAATCCGAGGCTGTTTCCCCAAAGTTGTGCGGTTATTTTCATTCCACATGTATAAACATTGTTTAAACCGGGAAGTCAAGGCGGTTCGTTGAAAGCGGCCTGGGCGCGGACACTTTCGATTGTGACCGGCTCCATGATTCGTTCAGTGAGGAAAGGTTGACCAGGGAGGTCAACAGGCGGTAATCGCGAATGAAAAGAAGGGCCGTGTCGTCCACTATCTGACGCTTATACACCAACGTTTTGATGGTCGCAGCGAGGCTGCGGGTTTGCGGCCACGCATAGAATGAGCGCTCGCGCTAGTTCTAGCGGCCGCAAATCTGGTAAATTTGATTGGCCAACCGCTCCCCGGTTTCATCGAGGTGCTTCGCGAGGTGTTGCGCGGTAAGTGAATTGAGGACAGCCGCGACGATCTCGGCCGGCGGATTCTCGCCGAAAGTTTCGGTTGCCATCTTACGCGCGGTCAGCAGGTCGGTTTGGGCTTGGTTGAGGGTGTCCATGAATGTCGATACGTTGAGGTTTATTGAGACGGTGAACGGATTTACCAAAATTGAAGGCGGCGCCAGGCGTACCAAGAAGCGACCTTCTTGCCGTCGTCGGTGAGTGGCGGGATCTCGGTGCGAAAGTAGTCGTGGGTGCTGTCAGTCGGATGACGAATTATCGCGTGGAAGTCGCGGAGTCGGCGGCCGAATTCCCAAGGTCCGAGAATTGGTTTCACCTTGGGTGTTTTGGTGATCGTGGTGACTCCACGCGTGATACTGCGGCTCGTTTCAATGATCTCATGTTCTCCGATCAAACCGGACGCGAGCTTGCGCCCTTCTTCCGAGGCGAGGCGGAAAATAACGTGCGTGCCGAGATTGGCTTTCAACACATCAAGCTTGGCTTTGGAATCGAGCGGCGGGAGCGCCGATGTGTAGCACTGCATCATGAGCCAAACCGCGCAGCGCGCGGAACGCATCTTGTCGAGTGTGTTGAAATCGGAGTAGCCCTCTTCGGAGGCAAGCAGGCTGTTGTGGCCCTCGTCGAATAGCCCGAGGTGCATATTGAGGTGAGCAAGCGAGCCCGTGGTGTTCCGGTCGAAGCGGCCAAGTGAATCGCGATAGTAGAGGATCTTCATGAATGCCTGGATGTGCTTGCGCTCACGAATGAATTGCTGGGGGATCGAGATGAACAACACTTTCCCGGCGTCCATTGCGCTAATGTCGACGTTAGGCTCGGCGGAACAGAAAACCTCCTGGATTTCTTCCGCGACATACGGATTGGTATAGTTCTCGATCGTGCCACGAATACCGGACAATTCCTCGGGTGCCTTGGCGAGATATTGTTTCCAGCCGTCGAAGAGCGCGTTCGCTCGCTCGCGGTCCTGTGAGTCTGTGAACTCCCGCTCCATTAAAAGCGAAAGAACCGAATCCATGATGTTCGGAAACTTAATAAATTCGTAGATGCCGGGGATTGTAGGAACTAGGCCGGCAAGATGGATGCTTTCCATCGCCTCGGCCATGCGATCGATGGCCTGGGTTTTGAAGTGCGATTGCGATGTCTTCTGCCCTTGCGAGACGGCGGTATCTACGATGAGCTGGCTATGGCTCGCCCACGAAATAGATCGGTCGCCGATGAGGTTTAATCGCCAGCGCGGCGGCTCGGCTTTCTGGCCGAACATGCGCGGTCGGAGCATGACAAGCTTGTCGCTCTTTCCGAGCGCGGCGAACACGCGCTTGGTCATAACGTGCATGTCGGCTTTTTCGTCCGTGATGGTGCCGCCCCAATCAGGCCTGTTGCGCGTGAGGTCGATCAGCATCCGCTTCGCCAGCTCGCTCTTTCCGGTGCCGGATTGACCGACAGCGATGCCGTGGCGGCAAAAATCGTTGTCATTGAGGTGGGCGGCACCAATCGAGAACAGAGCGCCCTCTTGGCGCTGATTTTCCGACGGCGCTACAACGCCACCTATTAACGCGAGAATGCCGACGCCAACGGCGCAATAGACCAAGGTGGGTGTCTTGAGAATCCAAGCAAAGCAGGCGATTGCCGCCGCGATGCCGACGGTCGCGTAGATCGGCGTGCGGTCGCTCATTAGGCTGTGACGTTCGCTGGTGAACGGCGGCGTCCCCTGCCCTTCTTCTTGATTTTCGCCTCGCGCACAAAACGCGCAACGGCTCCCGCGCTGACTTCGCTGCCTCCCTTGGTAAACAGTTCGGCGATTTGGGCGTGAGTCGCCTGCTCCGCCAGCAGCGCGGCGATCTTATCGCGGTAAGGCCAGAGCGGCGAATTGGCGAGCGGGTTGGCGTTCTTCTCTTTCAACTCGGCGAGCGCCTTGTCGAGAACGGAGAGGATGGTTGGGTTCGGGTTCGGCGATGACATATCGCCGGAAATATCTGAGCGTAATGCGCTGTCAACGCAACTGCGTGGTTTTCAGGCATGTAGGATTTTCCTTGCGCAGCAAGGGGTAAACTGTCCTTTGTTTCGGCAAAACTCTGAGTTTTTGCCCGGAACATGCCAATTTTGTGATCTCCCCCACTGCTCAAACTTCGCTTTCCAATGCGAAAAAATATTTTCGCGAGCATCTTCGCGTGGGTGACTATTACTCCGAAGGAGAGTCCATCGAGGGTGAATGGTTTGGCGAAGGAGCTAAGCGACTCGAATTGACCGGAAAGGTATCCGAAAAAGACTTCCTCGCCATGTGCGAAGGTAACAACCCAAAGTTGGGCGAATTTATTACGCAGCGAAAAAATACGACGCGCAAAGAGGCAGGAAAGAACATCGCCAATCGTCGAGTATTTTACGATTTCGTCATTCGTCCACCTAAGTCAGTTTCCATCGTGGCTTACCTTTCGGATGAGCGAATTGTTAAGCTCCATCGTGAAGCGGTGAAGCGAGCGTTGCATGCTCTGGAGAACTATGCCGAAACGCGTGTGCGTCTTGATGGTGCTTGTACCGATCGTCGTACCAGCAACATTGTGGCGGCACTGTTCGAGCATGATACCTCGCGGGAACAAGATCCCCTACTCCACACTCATGCGGTTGCGTTTAATGCCACTTTTGACGTGGTTGAAAACCGCTGGAAGGCGCTCCAGTCGCACGAAATGTTCAAGGCGCTCTCCTACGCTGACGCCATCTACAACCAGGAAATGACCCGTGAACTTGTGCGGCTGGGCTACCGCGTTGAGCAGCATGGGAAGTCATGGGAAATCGCCGGGATCGGCCGTGATTTGGTCGAGCGGTTTTCCAAGCGCCGCGCCCATATCTCGAAGCGAGTCGCCGAGGAATTGGCGAAGCCGGAGAATGCAAATGCCGACCCCCATCAAGTGCGGGAGCGAATCGCCCGAGAGGAGCGGAAGCGGAAAATTCGGGACGCGGACAAAAAGGCGCTCCGCGCGAAATGGCGCTCCGAACTCGGCCCGGACGGCGAGCGGATGCTGGCTGCGGCCAAGCCGGCCAAACCCGCCGGCGGGGTGTTGCCGCGCGCGGACTACGCGGCCGCCATCGCGTGGGGCAAGTCCTTCGTCTTTGAGCGGAAAAGCGTCGTGCGCGTGCATGAGCTCATTGCGGCCGCCGCGCGCCGGATCGTCGGTTGCGATGCGACGGTTGAGGAGCTGACGAAACAGATTTATCGCGCCGGCGTCGTGCGCGAGGAAGACGGCGAACGCATCGCCTCAGTGGAAGGTCTGCGGCGCGAATGGGCGCTTGTGGAGCGCGCGAAAAAAGAACGCGGCCGCTATCGGGCGCTCGTCCCTGCGCCCGACCTTTCTCGCTCTCCGTTGGACCCCGAACAGCGGCAAGCCGTCGCTTGTTTGCTCACTTCGCGTGACGGAGTGATGATTTTCCGCGGCGCTGCCGGGACGGGAAAATCCACCACCCTGCGGGAGTTGAACCAGCAGCTAGTAGCTGCCGGCGCGCGGGTCGTGGTCGCTACGCCGCAAGCGAAACAGGCGCGCAATCTCGAGGCGGACGGCCTGCCGGCCAGCACACTCGCCAAGCTCTTGCAGAACGCCGAGCTACCGCTCGGGGCGGTCGTCCTGGTAGACGAAGCTGGGCAGGTTGGTGGGCGGCAAATGGAGGCATTGTTCGACCTGGCGCGGCGGCACGCTGCGCGCCTGATTTTGTCCGGTGACACGCGGCAACACCCGTCGGTTGAGGCTTCGGATGCAATGCGGGCTCTGGAGAGCTTTGCCCATGTCACCACCGCCGAAATTCGCCGCGTGCGGCGACAAGATCCCGCTCTTGGCCAGACGGACGATGAGCGTGCCACGATCACGGCCTACCGTGGCGCCGTTGAGGCCGCCGCCGCCGGGCAGTCCGTGGCCGCATTGACCCGCTTGATGAGGGCGGGCTGCGTGGAAAATCTCGCTGCGGGAGATTTGATTGCAGCCGCGGCTGACGAGTATGAGCGGCAGCACGCCGCCGGCTTGCGAGTGCTCGCCGTCAGCCAAACCCGGGCCATGGTGCGGGATCTCAACACCGCGATTGTCGAACGGCTGGAAGCGCGGGGCGAGGTGCGCGACGTGCGCCAGGTCGTGAGTTTTGCGCCGCGCGACGTGCACGTTGCGGAAAAGGAATTGCCGGAAACCTACACGCCTGGAACCGTGCTCCGTCTGGTGCGTGATTATGGCACTTTGCGCCGCGGCGACCTCGTTAGGGTTGACGGCCATCAAGACCGCACGCTTTTGGTGCGTGATTCCGATGGCATCGAGCGCCGGGCTTCCCTCGCCTATTCCGATCGCTGGGAATTGCTCGAGGAACACACCCTGCGCGTCGGCGTCGGATCGGTGCTGCAGCTCCGCGCAAACGGCGTGTGCGTGGCCGGCAAAAAAATCGTCAATGGCGAACTCGTTCGCGTGACGGAATTCGAGGCGGACGGAACAATCCGGGTACTCGATCTGGCGGGCACTGAAAAACGGCTCGGCCAGAGTCAGCGGGTAATGCAACTAGGCTATGCGGTCACGTCCTACGGCTCGCAGGGCGAAACCGTTGACGCCGTGATCCTGGCCGACGCCGGCAGCGCCGCGGCGACAAACAAGAAACAGTGGTATGTCTCCATTTCCCGCGCGCGCCGGCGCATCTCGATTTTCACCAACGACGCGCGCGAACTCGCGCAGCGGATCGCCGCCAGCGGCGATCGCACGCTGGCCCTCGAACTTCCCGGGCGCCCAGCGATGCGGGCAACGCGGCGCTCGATGCTGCAACGCCTGGTCCGCCGCGCGCGCGTCACTGCGGCCGTAGTTCGCCGCCGGATCAAACTTTCCCAATGAGCAACCTCCGCAATCAAATTGCTACGAAAAATGCGCCGCCGGCTTCGCCGGCGGAAAACCCGGACGCCAGCGCCAGCGAAAACCGCGCCGCCAGCGCGGACTCGGCCGAGTGCTTCGCTGCCGGCGACAATGCGCTTGGACTCATCGTCAACAATGGGGCAGCTTTATTCGCCTTCCCCTACACGCATTATCTTTTTTGCCAAACCGTCGATGCTACAGGCCTGGCGATTCGCTTCGCAACTCACCGCCTCCTCGTCGTCGGCGAAGGTCTCGAAACCCTCGTGCACGAACTTGCGGCGCAACGTTTGACCACTCTCCGTGTCCTTCCCAAGCGCCTGTTAGCGCAGCGGAAAACTGCGACGTGGATTGATCGAATCGAAGTAACCGAACTCGCGGAGGTAGCGTCAACTTGACGCTAAAATACAAGCTGCGCCTTCGGCGAGACCAAAGGGGGCGCGCCCCCTCTGGACTCCCTGCAAGTTCCTCACGACATAGAAAAGTTATTGTGGCTACCAGTTCCCCGGAAAAAGCGCCGCTTGCCGGCGCGGCGCTTCGCGCGCAAGTCGCCCTCCGGGCGACCAGAGGGGGCCTCATTGCCGGCCCCCTCTGGACTCCCCCGCTAGGATTTACCGCATTCCTCGGGGATGCTTAGAACCGGCCCCGGAAAGAAAAAGCCGCCGATCTCCTCTGAAATCGGCGGCTTTTGGTCGGCTGCAAAGCCTCCCCGACGGCGCGCCGCTCAGGTCGCTTCCCAGCGTTGCCCTATCCTGCGCGCCGTGCTCGAAAGCGTGTCGCCGCCGAGGGCAGAGTCAAACGACAAGTTAAGGAGCTAGATCGCGGTCCTGCTTCATCGCGGCAATCAACGCCTCGTAATCGTTTTCACTTTGCACCTCAGCCCAACCGCGCAAGCGATGGCGGCGGGCAACGGCGTTGACCAACCGGACAGTTTCGCCGCGCGAAAGACCCGCCTCAAGGCCGAGCTGCATCAACTCGGAAGAGAGGGAGGCCATGCGGTCGAGGAATTCGCGCGTGAACCGATTTAAAGGGAACGGCTCGGGTTCATTCATGGGGCAGAGGGAACGGCCTTGGGGCCCGCTCCGTTGAAGACCACTCCGTTGATCGCGGCCAGCCGCTTCGCCGCGCGGAACGCGGACGACTTGAGGCGGTCGGCTTCGCCGCCTAGATTTGAATTGATGAAACGACGCTCATCAGTGCGCTCGTCGCTGCGGTACACCTTCACATGGTCAACCCAGTCAGTGACCGCATTGACCACGTCGAAGGCAGTCGTTCCCGTGTTACCACGCCCGGAGCGGAAAAGCTCCGTCATGACATCAATCGCCGTCAATTCGCCGGGAGTGAGCTGATCGCGGTCATCGGTCAGCAGTCCGCGAAAAGTCAAGCGGGCCTGATCGATAGCCACCTTGGTTTTGGCTAAGGCTTCATAAATGGCGAAGGTCGCCCGCGTCGCCTCGTTGGCCCAGCCGATGGTTTCAATCGCCGTTGCCAGCCTGGCCGCCACGCCCCGCGCATGGGTTACGTAGAGCCGGCTCGCGTCGGTTTCGGCCATCTTCAGGGTGTTGGCGCAAACCACGCGCACATCAGTCAACCGCCCCGTGACTGCCCGCGTACCGTCGTGCCCGTTTGAAAGGAGCAGATAGGAACGATGCGGCGAATCGGCAAACTGCCGTTCGCCGATCCGAACCAAGGCCCAAACGATCCGGCCCCCGCTCAGGCTGCCCGCCGTCTCGATGACGGGCCTATAGTCACCATCGACCTGGGCAAGGGCTTCGGCGATTTCAAGCAGGCGCTCGTTCTGCACGGGCTGCCAGCCTTTCGGCACCACACCGATGACTTCGCGGCTATCGTCGCGCCGGTTGAGACGATGTGACGGGATCGATTTCATATCGCCGTCGAAAATGGGCTCCTGCACGATCTGCCAATTGAGTCTGGCGGCCGTCAGAGCCTCCTGCGCGGTGGGAAGACCGGCCACAACGGTGCCTAGGCGGTGCCAGGGAGTGACGTTGTTCGCGGAAACCATATGATCGTCGGAGGTGAGTTCGTGTGACATAATGAGATTAAGGTTTAGGTTACATAGCTTGCTTAGCTATCTTAGCTAGCTAAGCAAGCATAAAATGTGTCTTTCTCGAAAACTTCCGTCGTCTTGCAGTAGCTTTCGCTCCGCTCGGCAGGCTCACCCGCTGCCCTCATCAGCCAACGGTTCGCCAGCAGCTAGGGGTTTCACCATTTGGTATTCAGCAATCTGGGTGAGGGAACCAAAAGCGGCTGTCGCGCTTGGGCGACTGGTGCCGCTTTTGGGAGAGGGCAACGCCCTCTCCAGGGGTCGGGGGCAGTAGCCCCCGTGCGAGCTGACGCGAGCAGCGCCGCCGTAGGACGGCGCAGACAGTTGGAGGCGCGTAGCGCCTTGGGTGAGGGCCGTAGGCCCGAGGGCGGAGCCCTGGGGCGCGGGGGGCGCAGCGGAGCGGAGCCGCCCGACGGGGAGGGGGTCTGGGGAACCAAAGCCCCAGTCCGAACCAAGTCCCCTGCCCTTCGCCCTCGGATATAAATAGGATAAGAGGATATATAACGGATAAGAGGGAAACGACCTCTCGTAACATTCAATAATCCTGCGACTTACAACTTACAAAAGCCTGCTTTCGCCGCCCACCCTCCCTACTTTCGCCGCCCGTTCTCCCTAAGTGTAATTCGCTTCTTACTTTCGCCGCCCATTCTCCACATCAGGGAGGACTTTCGCCGCCCATTCTCCCACTTTCGCCGCCCGTTCTCCACACCAGGGAGGACTTTCGCCGCCCCCTCTCCACACTGATTTGTAAAGAAATCTGCTTTCGCCGCTGATCCTCCCCACTTTCGCCGCCCGTTCTCCACACCAGGGAGGACTTTCGCCGCCCATTCTCCCTAATCAAGGCGCGCGAATGCGCCCGGCGTTCCGCATCTGGTGCGCCGCGTTGTCCGCGCGAATGTCTTTTACGACCTTATCGGCCAGGAAAAGCGTCCAGGTGATTTCGCGAATGGATCGGCGCCCGCCAATCGACGGCGCGTAATCGATGCTCTCATTCCACTGCGGAAACGCCGCGAGCACTTCATGCTCCTGAAGGTCCGCGAGTGCTTCGCGGATCTTTTCGACCGCCTTGCGCAATTCGGCATACGGCCGCATCGGGCTTTCGCGTATGATACGCGAAAGCTGGATATCGTAGCCAATACCGGAGGCCGCTTGCCGAAAATTTCTTGTGAGGTGCTCGTAAAGCCACTGGGCAAGGGAGGTCTTGAGCGACATGAGTTGCGCGTAGTGGATGCGGTCGAAATAGCCGTTAATGATCGCGCGAGCGGCCAAGTCGTTGAAAGTGATTTCGCAGAGGGTTCGCTGGCCCTCCGGATCATCCGCATCGCCGACGAATTTCAAGCTGATGTAGCCACCGGCGTAGAGTCGTTTCCGCGCGGTGCGATCGGTGATTTCCAACGCGGTCTTGTCCAGGACCTCCAACGCCTCGCGGATTTCCTCGATGGTGAGGCCGCGCGCAATTGCGGCGAGCCGCCGCCGAATTTCGTAGAGTGAGCATATAATCGAAACACTCTTTTCGCCGGAAACCCGCTTGATGTCCGGATCGGACGCCATTTTGCGCAACACCCGGTAAACCGTTTCTTCGCGCTCGGCCGCGATTACCTCCCGGCGGCGATTTTTTACATCGCCGCGCCGGGGCGGCAGGATGATCGGTTTGATAACGGTTACGAGCTCGTGATCATTGTAAACCCACGGCCGCTCCACGATGTCGAGCGTGCCACCCTGGCGGCTGCTGGTGACCGCTCCGGCGTAGAATTTCGGGGCGGCATCGAATAGCTCAAGGACTCCGGTATATTCCGCCGGCAGTCCGCCAACAAAGTTGGCCCAAAGGTCGAGCTGTTCGGGACCCTTGGGGAGAGGCTGCTCCAGTTCGGAGAGATAGCGTTGCCGGCGGAGTTTGGTGACGGAAGGAGGTTTTGGGACAGTCATTGTGGGAATTGAATCGTAGTAATCGAGCCGGCCAGAAAGGCAGCATTTGCGTTGTACGAGGCTGGTTCCCGGAGGGTCGGAATAAGCTTAGGGATTAGGGTTGAGGCCATTGAGGGCAAAATGCGGGCCTATGGGCGGCTTATTGGGTGGTTGCGGGGGTCTTCCGCTGTTCGAGTTCGCGGAGTTTGGCAATTGTCTCCCGATTATCGCGGTCGATCTGTTCGCGTTCGGCTGCTATTTCGGCACGTCGCGCTTGCCATTGCACTTCCTGCTGCCTGGTGCGAAGGTGCCGAGTTTGAGAGTCGTAAACGAAATTTTGCGGATCGCTGGCGAGCTCTTTGCCCTCTGCGGATGAAATTCGCCCCTCTGCAAGCAACTGCTGAATGATGTCAGCATAGGTGTCCGGAAGTACGATCCGAAAACCGTATTGGGTTGTTTGTTGGTCCCTAAGTTTATCGATGGCACTGTTGATTTGCTCTGCTAATTGGCGACGATTAGCCTCAGCGGCATACTCGGCGCCTCGCGCCTCGCGCTCGGCTTGATCGCGTTCACGCGCTTCACTCCAGGTCTTTTCCTCCTGGGCGCGCCGTTCTTCGATACGTTTTTGTTCAAGCTCTTCCTCGCGTATGTTCAGCTTAAAATGGACCGCCTCAGCTTTGCGGCGGAATTCGGTTTCGGCTGGGGTTTCAGTGACTGGCCAGCGGGAATAGTCGTGAAGACAATAAACGGCAACCCCGAGTATGATGAAGGAGGTGCCATAGATCCAATAGCGGCGAATAGTGTATGCGTCCATAGGTTTGAAACGAAGTTAGGTTTAGTTGATGTAGGTCTGCCCGCGTAATTGTAGCATCAAAATTCCCGCGATAAGAGCGGGTTTGCTCAGGGAGCTGACGGCCGCCACGTCCTCCGGGTGGCGCTCCTGGAAGTCGGCTAAGCGCGCGGCTTCGGCAGCATCGCAAGGGCGGAGCGCTAGCACGATCGGGCGGCGGGCGAGTTCGGCCGCCGTCGGCATGGGGCGCGCGGGCTCGCGCGTGGCGTAGGTGCGGGCAAAGCCGCAGCTGCGTCCCACTCCCCTCGCCTCCTGCACCGTCGGGAAGCGTTCCCCTGGCGCCAGCTCGGCCGCGGTGAACGCGCGCCGGCGTCGCGGGACCAGCGGGACCAGGCGACGGCCGCCCTCCCCGTCGCGCGCGACGACGTGCCAGAGGCCGGCAACCTTGCCGAGGGCGACGAATCGCCTCAGCGGCCTGGTCAGGTAAGCGGCTTGGTTTTCGGACATGGCGGTGAGATAGCTTAGGTAGCTATGCTAGCTAAGCTGCGCAAACCACGGGCCGGCCAGGTGGACCAGCTCGTCGTAGCGGTTCGGGACGAACGGCAGGCTCGAGGGAAAGCGGATCCTCGCCGCGGCGCAGAGGAATTCATCCTCGCCGTGCGCCGCCGCCAGCGCGGAAGCATCGGCGCTCTCCTGCCAGGGACCCTCCGGATCGAGGTGGAAGGCGTGGAGCGTGGGGTGAGCGCCGGCGTGCACCTGCAGGAAGATTCGCACCAGGGCCGGGCCGCTGTCGTGCGCGGCGATTTCGCACGCGCGCGGGCTGCAGCCGAGAAAGCGGGAGAGCGGCTGCATGGTGCGTTCAGGCCTCCCCTGCCCCGCCGTCCTGGATGCCGCGCCGGGCATCTAGCTTTTCGGCGTCGTCATAGCGCTTGACGAAACCCTCGTCGAGGACGCCGTGATGGATGAGTGCGCGCACCGTCAGCGATCGCTCGGCCTTGCGGCCGGTGGCGCGCAAAAACTTTTGCGCCTCCTCGATGCGGTCGAGATCCCATTGATAATAGACCATCGTGGTCTTGAGCGTGCCGGTGCTCAGCTTCTTTTTCGGCGTGGGGCCCGGCAACGGCACATGGGCCGGCGAGCGCAAGGGCGTCTTGGTGAGCGAGGCCGACGGCTTGTCGGCTGAGGACGATCGCTTGATGAGAGCGGACAGACTGGTTTTGGGTTTACTCATTGGGAGTCGGTGGTGGGTAGCTTAGCTAGCTGGGGTTGCTGGGCTGTTCAAGATTGTTGGGGTAGCTTTAGGAGTAGAGTTCGAGGGCCAGGCTCTTGAGCTGGGAGCGCGCCTCGGAGTCGAGGACGTTCCAGCCGAACTGCAGCATGTTCGTATAGCCGGCGAAATCCGAGAGCGTGGTATCGAGGATGGGGACATCGAGGCCCTCGACCTTGACGAGCTGGCGGAACTGCTTGGCGAGGGCCGTGCGGCCGTCGCTGCGGTTGATGAGAAGCCGGTAGAGTTTTTTGGGGTAGATCTTCCGCAGGTGCTCGATCGAGTCGCGCGTGGTCCAGAGGTCGGGCCAGGAAGGCGCGCAGGGCAGGATCAGGGCGTCGGACTGTTCCAAGGCGCGGTGCAAGGCGCGCTCGGTGAAATCCAGTCGAGGCGGCCCGTCCACGATGAGGATGTGGGGATCCTCAATTTCGCCGAAAGGCCGGATATGTTCCTCGCCGCTTTTGGAGAGCGCCTGGAGCAGGGTGTTCTGGCCGTCGGCCGAAATGACGGCGACGCGTTTGCCGTGGCGGGCGAGGGCGACGGCGACGCCGAAAGCGGCGGTCGTCTTGCCGGAGCCGCCCTTGCCGTTGACGAATGCACAGGTGAACATAGGGGAGAGCTTGCTAAGCTAGCTAAGGTTGCTTGGCGAGCGGGGCAGGCTGGGCCTGGGGCTTGGCCTTGGCCTTGGCCTTCGCCTCGGCGACCGCTTGGCAGGTGTGTTTGTAGAGGGCGACGCCCTCCACGACGAAGTGGTAGCAGAAGACCACGACGAAGAGGACAAAGAGTAACCGGCGGAACATGGCGGAGGGCGGATTGGGAGTGGGAGGTAGCTGGCTAGCTGAGGTAGCTAAGAGGGCAAAGCCAGCCCGGAGTCAACCTTCCATTGCGCGAGCGCGGCCGCGAAGCCAGCCGCGAAAACCCCGGCGTGCCAATCCGCGGTTGCCCGCGGCGGGCTGGTGAAGTGGTAGCCGGCCAACTCAGGGAAGATCCCCACGAGCTGGTAATCCGCATGGAAAGCCCCCCACGCCAGGCACTGGAGGCCGCCGCTCTCGAAGAGAAACCAGGAGCTGGCGGACTCCGGGCCGCCGAGGCAGAGCGCGAGTTGGAAATCCGCCGAGCGTTCCGCCACGAATAACCCCGTGATCATGGGTCACCCCCTTCGCGCCGACGGCGCCGGCGTTCGGCCCTTTCCGCGTCGACGCGGGCTTTGACGCCCTGGCGGTAACACCAGTCCAGTGGCAGGGAAACCACGTAGCGGCGACCCTGCTCGCGCATGACGAGCACGTCGCCGGGCCCGAGTTGGGCGACGAGCCGGCGCGGCCGGGAGCCAAAGCGGTAGACGCTCGCGCTGACGCGGCGCACCGCCCGGATGATGGGGGTCATGGCTCGGGGTATCGGCCGAGGATCTCGGCGAGATGCTCGAAAAGAGCCTGCTCGCCGTTGAGCATGTCGGTAATTCGGGCGATGACCGGCTCGGCGGCATGGCGGGCGACCGCGACCGCGCGTTCGTCGGAGAGCCGAGAAGCGCGGGCGATGCCAACGGCATGGAGGACACGCAAGGCGTGGTCCACGTCGAGGCGGGAAGGGAAAGGCTCCTCGGTAACGGGGAGCGGATTCGGGTTCCGCCAGAGCGAGAGCGATTCGGCCTTCCGGTCGAAGGTCAGGCGCACGGTTTCGGGCCAGACGGCGAGGATCGCCTTGTCGATCGCCTCGCCGAGGGCTCCGACATCCGGGGACTCGACGCCCGCGAATTGGAACGTGGCGAGGAAAGACCACCCGGCCGCCTGCATGATGGCGGGCGGCACGGCGTCAGCCGGGCGGCCAAGCGCGCAGAGCAGTTCGGCGAAGTTCATGGGCGGGGGAAGGAGTCGGAGAGCGTGCATAATGGAAAGAAGCTTAAAATCGGCACACCGCGCGGGCGGTGAAGGGAGCGGGGGAAAAAGGGCGGGGAGGCGGAAAGCCTCCCGAGCCGGACCGCGGCGCGTGCAGCGCCACGGGGAGAGCGACCGGAGCGGATGGGACAGTTCATGCCTGCACTGCTTAGCAATCTTAGCTAGCTAAGCAAGCCCTAATTGCTAAGCTAGCTAAGATTCTGGCGGGCGCTGTCCTCAGCCCGGCGGGGATCGCCGGCGGCGCGCTCGAAAGCGCGCCCCCACAAACCCCGGCCCGGCGCAGCCGAAGGGCAGGGGAGAATAATGTAGCCCGGGCGTGCACCGCAGCGTGGGGGCGGCAACAACGGGAAGAGTGAAGAGGAACGGTGACACGAGGCCGATCGTCGCCAAAAAGGCGCCGGTGGCACAAGCTGGTTGATACCCACGTCGCTGTCTTGAGTGTAGGAACGCTCTGTCTTGCCGATAAGACAAGGTATGTCTAAGCTCACTCCGTTCCCCTCACAAGCAACCGAAACCCGCGGCCCCCCAGGACCGCTCGCCGGCGTCCGCCTGGCGATTGTCGAAGACCTGCAACTGTGGCGTGACCTGGTTGGGGCCGTCATGGCGGACCAAGGAGCGGAAATCGTTGGTCGAGAGGCTACCGTTGCGGGTGCGGTGGCCTTGATCGCGGCAAGCACGCCTGACGTGGTGCTTTTGGACCTGTACTTGGACCGGGAGGACGGCTTGGATGTCATTCGGCAGGTTCAAGGGCAGAGCCCGCGAACGAAATGGGTCTTGCTAACGGCCAATGCCAAGCCCTTTACGCTGCGGACGGCGCTGCGCTTGGGCGTGCAAGGCGTGGTGATGAAGACAGTTGATAGCAAAGCCGACCTGGTGACGGGCGTTACAAAGGTCGCCTCCGGCGGGGAATACTACTCGAAAGCAGTGGGCAAGGTGCTGGCCGAGCTCGTGCGAAGCGAACACTCGGTGCGGCTTTCACCCCAGGAAGAGCAAGTGTTGAAGCGGCTGGCCGCTGGCGAAACGATCAAGGAAGTCGCATACGCGCTCAAGGTGGAAGCGGGCACCGTTGGCAAATATCTCCAGCGGATACGCGACAAGTGGGACCTGGCACCGTCGGAGCCAGTCGTGGCGGTGGTGGAGGCGGCACACCGCCTCGGCTTTCTAAATCGGACAACGGGGGGTTAAAGCTAGCTTAGCTAGCTAGTGTAGCTAATTCGCGACTGCGAAGGCCCGGTGGCTCGGGGCGGCGATCGGAGGAGCCGGCGTCCGCCGGCGGGCAACAGAAAAGCGGATAGCGAGCCAAACAGCTCGTCGCTTTTCAGGCGAAACTTTGCCGGTGTTGCGGCACGGCTTGGCGTGCCACGACCGAGCGGATAGCGAGGGAATCGCCGCCCCGAGCCGCCGGGCAGTGCGGGAAACCGCGCCTGCGGCCGCGGGAGGCCTGGCCGGAGTGCGTGAGCCGCGGGCGGGAGCGACGGGAGCAATGTGCTGAGCGTTCGGCGCAAGCCGAGCCGTGGGGCAGCGAAGCTTGTTGCGACCAAAGCGGGAGCCCGTGGCGGAAGCACGCAGGACAGGCCGGAGCGGTGCCGCGTCTGCGGCTGATGAGGGAGGGCGCGCAAGTGCGCGCCTGGCGGCCGTCGCCGTAACTACCAGGCTAGAAAAGTTCTAGTTGGGCCATCTGGGGCGTTACCAGGCCGGCAGAGTCCGGGGTAGGGGAGGGCTCGTAGTCCACGGCGACGGGTTCGTCTTCCTGGGCATCGTCTTGGTGACGATCGAGCGCGAGTCCGCAGGCAAAAGCGAAGTCCTGAACGATCGCCGGCACGGTTCCGACCGGCTCCGGCGTCGGCCGCGGCGGAAGCTCCAAGTAGGCGCGTGCCGAAAAGAAATTGAGTCCCGTTTCCTCATGACTGGCCGGGAACTCGGATAGTTCGCCTGCGATGAGCCGAGCGAGCCAAGGAACGACTTTCCGGACGGAAACGATGGCCCGCGCGCAATGCGCCTCATTCCAGGCACCGGCCGGCTGGAGCGGCCGCGGCTGCATGGCCGGGTTCTCCGCGATTGCGGAGAAGAGACGGTAAGCGTGCTGCCAGAGCGCCAGGCGCACGTCGTCAGGCGCAAAGAAGCCGCGTTCGGCGGCTGAATTCGCGTGGAGTGAGATATGGATGTAGCGAGAAAGCGAGTCGCCGTGCAGCCGCCCGAGAGCGCGGCTGCAGCTCACCAGAGTGGCCGTGTTCTCGCGCTCGTTCTCGAGCGCGAGCTTGTTCAGGATCTCCTGGGATGGTTCTACCGCGCCAGGTCCGCAGCCCAGTGAGCGATAACCCGTGTTACTGACGGGAAAATAGCCGCGTTCGAGCGCGCGAAGCTCGCCGCCCCATTTCGAGCGGAAGTAGGCGACGGGACGGCCGCGCACGGAACAAACGGCATCTGGAGCGGTGATGAGACTTTCGGACTCGATATTCATGTTGGATATGCGCGGCCTCGCGCCTGCCGCCGGGTTATCCGGCGGCGTCGAGGCGTTCAGCCGAGCACGTTTCCGAGGAGGCACGCCAGGTCAAGCGGTGCACCGCACCGCGCAGGCGGAGCCCGGGGCTCCGCCGGGCGATGCCTTGACGGCGTGGCAGACTAGGGAAACGCTGCTGCCCAGCCTCAGTGTCCAGGCCGCGAAGTCGCGGAGGCCTTCAGGTAAACCTCATCACCGACGGCGACCTGCTCGGGTTGCACAAACTCCAAGCTGCGAAGTCACGGGGGAGGGGAGGTGCACCGGCGGTGCCGGCAAAAGCTCAGCTATCTAGGCTAGCTGAGCTAGCTTAGTCGGCCAGTTCTGCGGCGGCCGGCTGGTGGATCTTCACCGCGCCGGGCTCGAGCTCAGAAGCGAGGTGTTGTAACACGGTGCGACGGAACTTGCGGATTTCGGATGCACTCCAAGTTGCGAAGGCCGTAGATGAAGTAGGCTTCGCGCGCGGTGAGGCGGTCGTAGTCGAAGCCGAGGTGAGTTGGGATCGTATTGAGCTCATTGCGGAAGCGGGCAGCGATGCCCATGAGGACCGTGTTATCAGGAACCAGGTTAGCGGCAAAAAGGTGGCTGGCAAGTGAAGTAGCAGCGAGCACGTCGCCGCCGTGCGCGTGGATGTGGCCGCGCAAGTTCGCGATGGAAGAGCCAAAGACGCAAACATCGTGCACGATGAGGTAAGATCCTTTTGGCGGCTTGCCGTCATAGCCCGACTGGTTGAGCAGGCGCGAAACCGAGTCCGTCGGGATTTCGGCCTGTTGCTTCTGGCGGACGATCGAGGCGACCAGCTCGGCCCCGGTTTCGCGGGCCAGCAGCTCGGCCAGGGCCAGCGGGAGAGGGTTGAAGCGGCCGTCGGGCGAGAATTCGATCGTGGGGCAAACGTAGTCCACCCGGCCGCTCCATTGGGCGGCGCGCAGAAAAGCGCGGGCGACCTCGCGCGCCGCCTTGAGGTCGTCGTGGCGCGCGGCGGCATAGCTGGGATGCGCCTCAAGGTTGGCCCTCGTGGTATGGGTGATGACGGAAGGGAAATTTCCCCAAGGGAAGCGGGTAACCATAAATAGAAAAAGGCTGGGACGCACTAAACGCCCCAGCCTTCGCGCCTGAACTAACGCCAACGGACGACTGGCCCGTAAAACGTCAGACTTTTAGTGCGTTGGCGGTTCGTTGTGCGACTGCTTGCTGCGCCAAGGCCTGCTGGGCGACGCTGCGGTAAGCCGATCCCTTTTTTTCTGCGGGGATTTTGGCTATCACGGCATCGACCTTCGCCTTCAATTCCGGGTCCGCCTCAACGACCGCACGAAGAGCATCGACTTTGTTCGCCACTGCTTCGGCGCGATTCATGCGGGTGAGCATGAGCTTCCGAACTAGGACGGTCTTATCCATCTTCGTGTAGGCGTCATGGAGCCCCGGATTCTCGGCGATGAACTTATTAAGTTTCGCGTCGATTTCGGGGTTCACACGGGGAGCTTGGGACTTGTCGGTTTTACGACGTTGGCTGAGCTGTTGGCTGATTGCGGTCATGGACGTATTATTTCACGTAGGGCCTCGCATTGGTGCCGGGTGCGAGGGTAAGATTGGCCCGGAGCAGCCAGAGCCAGGCCGTCGGAAGACGGACCAATCTGGCCGCAAACTGATAAGAGAGGGCTATTGCCAAACTAGGGCAATGGCAAGTTACTAAGTTACGTCGGAGGAAGAACTGACGCGGCTTCCTCTTCCGGGTCATCGTCTTCCGTCAAATCGATGGGGTTGCCCGTGATGCTGAAAACGAGCGCCCGTGCGAGGAGCGCGGGCTCCATGGCCAGCAAACGAACTTTGATAATTTCATCGGCGCTGAGGGCTAGGCCGGTTTTTTCGCGCACGATCTTTTGGACGAGCGCCACCTTCGCGGAGATTTTTTTGTCGGCGTCATCGAAGGTCGGCCGCCGTTCGCCCGGCGGCGGGCAAATGAGCGGGTTCATTTGCGAGGCGCGCGGGTGCGCGGGGTTGAAGGTGGCGGTGTCGCCGGGGTGCGGTCGGCTGGGGCTTCGCCGTTGGCGCGCGGGATCGGCGTGAGGCTGTCCGCGCGCACGGTGAAGAATTCCTTGTCGCCTTTGAGGTCGTAGTCGAGGACACCGGTGACAATGAAACGCGCTCCCTTTTTGACGGCCTTCTTGGCGTAGTTGCGCGTATTCGCGCCAAACAGAACGCCGATCGGGAGGGCCTTTTCGATGGGCTTCTGGTGTTCATCGGTGCCGATATAACGGTTGTGGATGGCGAAGACGGTCGCGAAATTTTCGCGATCGACGAGGTCAGTAGCAGCATTCACCTCGAGGGTGATCGTGTTGATATTATGGCTCATGTTGGTTGGGAGTAAAAGGCAAGGGGAGGGTTGTGGTGATGAGGGCCGTGGCGAAGCGCTGGCCGTCCGGGTTGAGCACGAGATTGACAGCTTCGATCCGGGTACTCGGGCGTTCCTCGAGTTTTTTGAGCACGCGGAGGAATTCGGGGTAATCACGGAGCTGCGCGGCGTCTTTGCTGAAGGCGTAGCGGCAGAGCTGCACCGTCGCCTTTTTTTCGGTGCTGATTTTTTGCGCTGTCCAGCCTTTCGGGAGCTCCTGCAGAAGCGTGGCGACGGCCGCCGGCGTCCAAAGCGCTGCGTGGACCCGTTCGGCCTCGGCCACCTTAGTGCGGCTTTCCGCCGCATAGCCAACCAGCTCCTTTTGATCGGACTCGAGCTTGGCTACGACGGGATCGGAACTCGAGAGGTTCGGCGGCCGGAGTAACCAGAGCCCAAGTACGAGGGCGAGCAAGCCGATGGCTACGGCGAGGAAAAGGATGGGTTTCTTCATGAGGAGAGCGGGTAAAAGGGCGCCACCTTCGCGCCATCGGCCGTGCCCTGGACGCGGCAGAGGGAAACGGCAACGCCGAGGAAACGGATGTGCTCGGCGGCCTGGTCGTAGCCGTGGTCTTTAAGCAGCGCGGCGATTTCGACGGGCGAGGTGCTGACGAGCAACGCCGCCGCGTCGTAAACGATTCTGAGGGGTTCGTCGTTGGGTTCGCTCATGGTTTGAGGGTGCCGGTGAGGGACCACGCGGCGGAGTTCAGCGTGGCTTTGGGGGCTTTGAATTCCCAGGCGCGCTCGCCGCCGGCGGCCAAGGAGTCGATGAATTGCGCGAACGGGCCTTTCTCCTGGCCGACGCCTTCATAAGCGATGCCGTCGAGCGTGAACTGGCCTTCCCGACAACGAAAGCCCTGTAGTTGCAAAGCCGGGGGCATCGCTTGGGTCAGCGCGTCGAGCAACGTGCTGGGCCGGGGATTCGGCAAGGGCACCGCGTCAACCACCTCCTTGGCGGCCAAGTAGACATTTTTCGCCGCGGTGAGCTTCGTCACCTCCGCGGTCAGCGTCGCGCGATGCTGTTCGATGTTCTTCTCGTTTTGGAACGCTTGGTAGCTATCGACGGCATAAAAATAGCCGAGCGCGATGGCGCCGAGCGTGACGCCGGCGGCGACGGCGGCGAGGGTGTGTGCTTGGCCCCATTTGAACGGCCGCAGCGCGAGGTTGGCAGGATCGGTGGGCGTGAACGCCTCGGTATTGAGAAAGGTGGGCCAAGTCTCGACGCGCGGGG
>OBEQ012114755.1_pt1 | contig 30767 bp, 33 predicted proteins | sample 1670901 | NCBI WGS metagenome assembly OBEQ01 (sample SAMEA104232315, study PRJEB22302) | groundwater metagenome | biome: forest; feature: aquifer; material: groundwater | place: USA | collected 2011-08-07 | depth 5.4 m | reverse complement strand
TGGAATGTTCTAAATATTTCCATGAATAAAAATATTATAACATACCTTATGCTTTATTCACTTCTTCCTCAGGAAAGCGGGAATGTCAAAGGAGTCTTAACTTCAAAAAAACAATCTTCTCTTAAACTTCTTTGTTAACAAAAGGGTAGCACAGGTATTAACCGTTGTCAATACCATGTCACACCTTAAAGAGCATAGGAACAAGAAAATCCTACTACTTTATTCCTCTGGAAAAAAGTCTACTTATCAGCTCGCCCGTCAATACAAAATGTCACAACCTCGGATATTAAAAATTATTAAACGGGGTTACTAAACCTATGGATATAAAAATAGCTAGACCTTTTTCTGGTTCTTATCCTGTTACTTTTAAATTCGGTGAAGATCCTGACTGGTATCATAAAGTTTTTTATGAAGCACATAACGGTATAGATTACGGTATGCCTGTAGGCACTCCGCTTTTGGCTTGTGATAAAGGAACTTTATTATTTGCCGATCATCTACCAGACTTAGACGGTCGGGGAATCATCTTAAACCACAGCTGGGGTCAGTCATATTACTGGCACACTAGCGAAGAACTTGCTAAATATGGTACAGAGATCGAAAAAGGCGATCCGATAGGGTATTCCGGTGCGACAGGTTTTGCTACCGGTCCCCATCTACATTTTGGAATTCGTGTAAATAATCCTGATTGTTTAAACATTAGAGGATTTATTGATCCGGAGCCCTATTTTGAAGATGTAATTACCACTCCCCAACCTCCATCCCCTATTAATAAAACATATATTGTCCGACCAGGAGATACCTTGTTCGGAATTGCTAAAAAATTCTATGGGAACGGTGCCGAATGGCGACGAATCTGGAATGTTAACACCGATAAGATCAAAAATCCCAACCTTATTTACCCATTACAAATTCTAAAAATTCCTTAATTCTAGGGAGGTGAAAATTTATGACAATCCTAAAACTTTTCACGGTTAAAACACCGTATCTCGTCAAGGAAGGTTATCAAACAATAAAAAGACGAGTTGCTAATTCTGATTTATTTTTCGAAGTAACCTTGTCCGGTCAAAAAGTGACCATCAACAAAACCAATGTTGAAGAATTTGGCGAAGAACCAAAAAAAACAGTAGTGAACGATAAGGAAATAAAAGTAATGAAAAAGATTAAAAAGTTATCAAAAGAAAAAGCAGAGTGATTGTAGTTAGTAATCAAGTATTACAAATTGGATTTTCAATATAAAACCTATGGTAACAAAACCAACAGTAAAAAAAGAGACTGCGCTCGCAACTTACAATCAAATGAGAATGAGAAAAAACTTTTCCCTTGGGACAGCCGGTGTTGATCCTTCCGATGTTATGCCTTCGATGGTTAAGTTGGTCCAGGGAACAACCGATTTAGACCGCGTTAAGGATAGTGAAGGAATTTCAGCTAAAGTAGGCCAATTTTTCTTCTACGGTGACAAAAGTATTTTGGATTCAATAGAAGGATATATATTAAATTTGGCCAAAGTAGATGACCCATATAACAATAAAAAAGACGGCAAACCGGAAAAAATGTATCGAACAATTGGGATTTTTAGCGATCTTCTGACTCCGTTTGTTCTGTATTTTAGACGAGGTGCAATAAACACCGTCAAAAACTTATTAGGTAATGTCTTTGCCAATCTCCGGGGAGTTTATACCTTCAAGATCCAAATCAAAACCGAACAGAAAAAAGGAGAGAAAGGAAATTACATGACTCCGGTAATCAGCATTGTCGATAAAGAAAATGAACCAAAAATTCTTGAGATTTTAGAGAAAGAAGCGCGCAAATACGAATACTTAAGCAGAATGGCCGGAGGCGAAGATTTTATTGATACAAAACAGGCTCAAGTATTACCGGCTCCAACTGATGAACCGGTAGATCCGACAAAACCGCTCAAGGAAAATGTCAATCCGGACGACATACCGTTCTAAAAAATAATCACTACCGCTCGTATATGGGGGACGACGAGGAAATACATTGCTTTTGTTAGATACCGGTCTGTAATGGCAAATTAGAGCCGTTTTGTTCCGACAGTTAACAATTCACCCGAATATATGACTGATCAACCTAGTTTCAAGATCGTCATCGTCGCTTACTGCGATCACGAACAGTACCCTATCTGGTACAAAGTAACTACTTCAATTGAGGAAGCTTCTAAATATTATGCCGTCATGCTTTCAAAACCTAATGTTCATGTAATTTCAACCAGAGTCGTAAGGGGTTCAGCCGGAAGCGACTAAAAATCGGTGCAAGTCCGATCCCGTGATTCGGGACAATTTACCGGCGAGAAGTGGCTGATGCCTATTACCCGGCTAATAGGAAGGGTAATCCGTAGACGAAATGATCCTTTTCTCCGTTTCTGGGGGGAAGGGGGGGCGTGAATTCCGTTCCGAAATGATTAGTTAATTTTTATTAGTTATGTGGTAAAGTTTTATTTGTTGAGAAATCAACAAGTAAACATTGGCTTATCTTTTTTTAAAATATAAACAATACAAATATATGCTTCTTTTGGATAGGTGGAAGTAAGATAATAAAATCTTAGTGGTCGTTTCATTATGACATTAATAAGAACAAGTAGGCTTAAAACAACTATTAAAAGGCTTCGGTGTATATATCCCATACCTCCAAGATTTTGGGTCTAAGCTATTGCTGTAATCTTCCATATCCTTATTATATTGATTTATACAATTGGTATATTGATCCATCTGTTTTTTACAATCTTCTAAACTTTGTACCTTATTTTCAAGATTTTGAGTTTGTTGACTTACTGACGATTGATTTGGTTTAATATTAAAACAATCACCGGGACGCATTTCAAAAAATGTTCTTATATCTTCATCAGAATAAGCATATTGTTTCATAAGCGCTGTCATTTGTTCTTTGTTGAATTGACATTGTTTAACTTGAGATTGAACAATTGTAGTAGGCGTGAGAATAACTGTTGAAGTAGCTTTTGGAGTAATAGAGATACTAATTTTTAGTGGAGGTGTAGGAGTTATGTGTTTTACTGGCGAGACAAAAGTACCTATTGAAATAAGTAAACCGGCAATTATTGAACGAAAATAATTAATCATTTTTTAGTTTTCCAAACTTTATATAAAATGAATACTGGAATAGAAATGATCAGTGATAATCCAATAAATTCACCCCAGTTTGGTTGATACTTCGCAAACATATTAATATCTGTATTTGCTGTATAAGTTGTAGTTGTCACAATTGGATTGATTGTTATGATAAAAGCAATTGTTAATAAAATAACCCAAATAGTAATAATTATTTTCTGTACTTTATTCATATTATTTTTTTCGCTACTTTATTATGGAGTAAGTTTTTTCTTTTAATAAATAAACGATATAGCATATAAATAAATAAAATAAAGTATAACCAATTGGCCAAGTAACCAAATAGACCCAAAGTTATACAAAGAGCTATATATAAAGTAGGTTTATGGTGGAGTTTAATTAAATAAGCAATAGAATACGCCACCATAGTAAATACAGGAAACATAAGAACAATAATTTGTATTGATTTTGAAATAAGAGATATTAAAGGAACAAACAGTATAAATAATGCTTTTGGGTATAGTTTGAATGTCAAACAAGAAAGTAAAATTACCATGCTTATTGGTAAAAGAAATGTTCCATAATAACCTAAGCTACCGAATAAAAAGGTATTAAGAACTGGAATAAAGAATAAACAAGTTGTCAACTTAAAAAATAATAAAGTTGCAATTAAACTGTTTTCTCTTTGCTCTTTTTTAATGAAATGGAGATATAAAAGAAAACCTAAGGTAGATATTAATATAACATAATCAAAATAATACCAAAAATTTAGCATATTAAATTGAATGAATATAATTAATCATAATAAAAAATCAATTTTTTATATAGTACTATCTAAAACTATTTTTTAACTTTATTATTTTTATTTTTCTTGAACATTGATTTAAATCCTTCTATCCATACTCCTCCACTAAACTGACCAGTTTTTTGCAATTCGCTCATTTCTATTCTAGGCTTCTCATCTCCACTTTCGTTTTTCTCAATATATATTCTTACCCCTTTACATTTTTTTGTTAAACCATACCAATATCCTTTAGGTAAATAAACAAACTTTACTTCTTTCAATTCATTTGGTAACTGTTCTATAATTTTTTGAGGAAGTATTTTTTCGTTCATATAAGTTCTATTATAAACTATTACTATATTTTTGTTTAAGATATAGAAGCTTTTTTGATATCGATATAAATTTATTACTGATTTTATAATTAATATATACAACCATTCGTCTTGCATTTTCTTCACTCTTAAAACCAATTCTTTGAGCAATCTCTCTTAATTTTTTACCTTGTTGACGAAGTTCCCACACTTGATAATATCTTTTCAGATTTTTTGCTATAGGATTTGTAACAAATAAAACTTCTTGCTATCCGATTTTCTCTTTCAAAAAAATCCATGATGAATTTTATCCTCCTGGAGAACCAGAATCATAAGCTTATACTGGTCGGGATAAAGAATCCTAGGCCTATTAAGGAATTCTACAATAAATACTTCTTTCTATTAAAATACTTTCAACTATATGAAATTATATAAGTTTGTATAAAATTAGGAAAGCTTTTGTCAAGTACTAAAAGGGCCATAAATAAAATCGTTGTCTACAAGGCGTGAATCTTTTTCGCTACATATGTGTTCTTATATTTTGAAATAAAATTTTATATAATAATCATGATACTGAGAGCAGAGTATCGTGTTGCAGACTTTTTAATAAGCCCTTAGTTAAGGGCTTTTTTATTATGAAGATCAAAATTATAACCGTGATTAATAAATTAAGAATTTTTGTAACAGAAAAGATTAATTTTGCCGTACCTGATTTGACTTATCGGATTAAGAAAAGAATTTATCCTCAAAATTATCTATCAAGTAAAATAAAGGGCGGCTCATTTCCCAAAATCATTCGTACAGATAGTATTAAAATACTACCAGAAAGTCAATTTGAGCGTTTAATTTTAATATTAATAATTCTTATATTCTTTTTCTTTTCAGACATATCAATAAAAAAATGGTTATTTATTAACTTTAAAATTAACTTAGAGGGCATAGGAACTTTAAGAGATCTTGGAGGATCTGCATGGCAAGTACTTGCGACTGTAATTTCTGTCGGATTAGCAACGATTGGAATTATATTACAAGCAATTAGTCAAGAAAAAAATGTTTATCGACGTAAATTATTGCTACATCATTATTTTACAACTCAGCAATTAGACTTTAAAATTATTTATTCCTTTTTAGTTTTATTTTTATCAGGTGTTATTTTAGTTTTTAAAGAAAAACTATTTTTCTATCCTGTATTTAGTGAACATATTTATATTGTTTTTATCTTCGTGGGTATTTTCGTATATATTTTTGCGAGATTAATTATAAAAAGCTTTGATTATCTATTTCCAGAAAATCAGGATAAATATTTTGACTATTCTCTCCAAAAAAGATTATTGAATTTAATTAAAGAGTCTGCTAGAAGTCTCATACTTATTGACGTGCTTCAATCATATTTAGATCCACTAGGGATTGGTATTAAATATTTGTATGATGAACAAGATAAAAAGAAACCCAACATGGCTGTCATTGAAACATCACAAAAAGGAAGAATTGATGATATTGACATTTCAATTTTAAGTAAATTATCAAAGACGTTAGGTGAAAAATATATCAAAGAAGAAAAAGGCAAATTACCTATTAGTGCAGAAATTTATATAGAATATGGGCGACCAGAGCAACGAACGATGCAGCCCTTAGCTATAATCCATAAAGATAACTATTCTGAAAAGATTATTAATTTGTTTAAACAAGCAATATTACTTTCAACTTCACCACCTCCTAAAATTGAAAATGACTTACGAGAATATTTAGAATGGGCATGGGATAAAGTTAGAGATGACCTGAATAAAGATAAGACAGAATTTACTAAGAATAATTTAAGAAATTTATACGATTTTTATGAAAATGTTTTAACAATTTTTGATCAATATAAAAAGATTCATAAAATAGAAGAAGGATCAACACTCGATAAGTGGGATTTTTTAAATGATTTTAGACAGCAATACTTTACTGTTATTGATTCAGCATATCAAAATAAAAAAGCAATTGAGCCTCTATTTTCACTTAATTATTTCCCCTTTGCTTTAATGCAAAGAGCCATTCACTCAAATAATAGAGTGCAATATACATACGCGTCTGATTTATTAGGGTGGGTTTATAAAGACCTATTTAAATTAGACCATCCTAGACAAAATGATTTGAGGGAAAACTTTTTCTTGTCTAACCTCAATTTTGCTCAATTCTATCTCCTGGGTGGTAAAGAAAATTTTGAGGAAAATTTTAAGAAAAGAGAATTTTATCTTTTAGTTTATCTTAAAGCTCAAATTAATTTTATAAGGCGCGCTTTAGAACTAGGTGATAAAAAAACTATATATGAAGTTGTGGCTATCGTTGCAAAGTTAATAAAAGAAACATCTTATTGGCAAGAAGAAATACCCTACGTAAATTTAAAGGACGACAAGATTTCTTTACAAGAACAATTCAAAACTAAGTGGGAAGCTATGTTTTTAGGAATACAAAGTTGGGCATTTAAACAATACGAAGCTGGCAATATAGATAAAGATTTATTGTTAAGTATCTCTTCTATTTCTCCATGGATTGATTTATTTAATTTGACTAAAAATTTTTCTATAGCAATAGAACAAGATATCGAACATATTATGAGCTGGGATTGGTGGGACCTTGAAAAAAGATCTTATTTAGAAAACTCTGGTAGTTTTGGGGGTTTTGAAAATATTATTTGTAAATGGTATTCACTTCAAGCAATAAAATTCATAGCTAAACTCAGTGATAATGAAGTTTCACTACATAAAAGGCTAATTAAAGATCAAGACACATATTTTAAGCTACTAATTTCAGATAACGGCACTATAAAAAATTACTTAAATGTTATAAAAACCAACAATGAAAACTTATTGTTTTTATTTGACAACATGGATAAAAATAGTTTTATTAAGAATATAGAAAAACTTGAGTGTTATTTAAAGTTAACTTTGAATGATAATGAAACATCAAGAAGACAAGCAATTGTAAGTGCGTCACTAGACCAGAAGAAATTAGATAAGTTTAAAAAAGGTTTTATATCTGGATACACAATCAACTCAAAACTTAGAAAAATTATTAAGTTTAATAATGATGTGGTTTTAAATTTAAAACAAACAGGAAAACCTTTTTATGGAATTCATATTTTATTACCTAAGGAACCTTTTACTTCTTTATCAACAATGGATTATGAAGATATGGGTGAACATTATGGCCAACAAATGGCTCAAATTGAAGATTACTTTATAGTCAAAAATATTTTTAATAAAAGTAAATCTACCATTAAACGTTTTTATAATGCAACAAATGTGAAGCAAAAATTAGACGGTCATTTAAAAAACTTATCTAAAAAGCAAATAGGAAATATGTTTATTCTCATCTTAGGAAGCCCATCACTTAGACAAGAATTAACGAGAGATCCAGAATATAAGTGGGCTGTAAGAAACAAGTCTAATACTTTTGATGAATATAGAGGATTAAAAATATATTGGACAAGTATTGGAAAGGAAAATGGAGTAGTTGTACTCAATCTTAAAGATACTATTAAATTAATACAAAAGAGACCTGATGTGAAAAAAGGAGAAATGGTAACGCAAGATAAACAACTGGCATTTTTAATTGAAGGTTTTTCTGATAAAGAAATAAGCGAAATATTACAGTCTAAATCAAATAATAAAACGCAAGATCAATTAAAAGAAAATGTTCGCTTTTGGAGCTTTGTGTATGTTGATGTAGATTTATTACAACCGAAGTTAATATATAAAATATCAATGCAAACTGACGAAACTATTAATAAACCTCGTGAGTAACAAATTATCAGGAAACTATTGGTTTGAAAATTTATAAGCACTACTAATTATCGCTTCAAAGCTATTAATTTTATTTACAGCTGTGTGAGGTATAAGTTTATATATCCATATTCTACCGGTAGCTTTTGTAGCTATTTTGCACCATTCTTCCGCTTGTTCAGCTTTTGCTATAACATCCGGATCTTTTTTATCCAATTTACTTTTATCTTTGATCTCAACTAAATAACTAGCGTCTTTCCTTTCAACAATAAAATCGGGATTATAGTTGCCGTAAATATATTTTATCGGTAGTTGACCATTTCGAAGACGGACCCATGTCTGTACAGTCTTGTCGTTCTCCAAAGAGTCAGCAAGTAGCTTTTCCTGAGCAGAATCAAAAACATAATAATAATAAACACTCTTCATGTAGCCTTCAATAATATTACTTCTAGAATCAGTTTCACTTACCTCATCTTTTTTTAATGGCATTGCTGAAACTTTTATAGACTTCACATATGGTTCGAAACCTAACTCCTTGTCTAATACTTTAAACGTAATTTTAGTTTTTTCCTGTAGTTGTGTTTTTATCTGAGGAAGAATATCGTCCAAAATAGTTTGCTCATGCAGTTTAACCAGTTTTGATAAGGCTTCTTTTTTGACTTTAATCTGTTCCATGTAGTATTTAACAATTTTTTGTAGGACTACCTTAAAACTAATATCTAGTTCAGTCATCTCACGGATAATAAGCCGAACAAAACGATTAACAGGATTGATTTCCTCTTTAATGGGTTCTATCTTTATATTTCCAAATTCTTCAGTTTTTGTTGAAATAATATCAGCCTTAATTAGTTTTGGGGATATTTTTTTAAGCTCTTCCAAATGCATTACAATTGGAAAAAACTTAAGATCATTACTTGTTTGAACTTTTGTCTCAACTACTGGAATCTTTACCCATAATTTTTTATTTTCAACCGGTTTAATACTGAATGGTTTTAATTCCTCTCTCTCCTGAGCTTGTTTAACACCCAACAAACCTTCTGCAACTTCATGAGCTACCGACACCACTCTTGCAAAATTCTCATGAGATATAATATCTAAAGAATCTAGTATCTCAATTCCTGTGAGCTGACCAAATGGTAATCTTAAACCACGACCAATTGTTTGTTCAATTAAAGTTTTGCTTATCGATGCTCTAAATGGAATAATCGTGTAAACATTTTTTACATCCCATCCTTCTTTTAATTTATCAACGTGAATAACGATCTCATTTTATTAAATGGATAAGGATCTTCAAGATGGAGAAGTTGATGAATTGAATCAACCTCGCTTTCACTAGTTACAACTAATGTTTTCCCTTTATAATAACCACCAAAAAAATCATCGCTAGTAATTATAGTTTTTACATCATTTGCATGCTGAATTGATTTTGTAGTAATAAGTGTGATTGGCAAAATAAATGGGAGTTTATTATTTTTACAATACTCCTCAACTAAAGTCTTTTTTTCTCTATGTAACCGTATACCATCTTCTAGTTTAACCATTTCAAGATCACCCTTATAGGCATAATTATCACTTCGAGCAACAACATAAGGAATTTTGATATAACCACCGTCAGGATCATTGCCCCCTTTGATTTTTTCCAGAGCACTTCTTGAATCTTTGATAGCGTCGGAAAGTGAATAAGTATAAACAATATTATTGCTATTCGGAGTAGCTGTAAATTCTAATCCTAATTCTGGTTTTAAATGATTTATAGCATTCAGCGATTTTGGACCACGATACCTATGACTTTCATCCATTAAAATTACTAGGTCTTTTTTTTGAAGAAGTTCCGCAAAACTTGAGCCTAAAGTTTCCTTGTATTTATGAAATCTAAATTCAACATCCTTTCTCTCGTTGAAGATTTTTTGAATATTAAAAACGTAGATATTTAATGTGTCATATAATTGATTACCAAAATCGGCATATTCATAATTCTCTCCAGTAACTAAATTAAAATACGGAAAACCAGTTAAACCATCAAAAACATATTTCTTACTACCTGGAGTAAAGTTATCTATAGTTTTTGTATAAATTGTTTCACCCGGAGTTAATATAAAAAAATCTTTAAGTTTTTTTGTTTGATAAAGATAGGCTATCATAGCTGCCATTAATCTAGTTTTTCCTACGCCTGTTGCAAGCGCGAAAGTAAATGAAGGAAATTCGGTATCAAATTTAACATTGCCCACAAGTCTTGCCTCAATATCTTGAAGTGTATCTTTACCAATCCTAAAACTTCCTAAAATTGCATCAAGTTTCCTTAAAGACAGCTCTTGAGGTTTCCTAAGACTAAGCTCCTTATTTATCTTTTCAAGGTTATTCATATACTAAATTTATTTAATAAAACATTTGGTATTCGCTTAATTTCAACATTTTCAGGTATTTCTAATTTAGATGAAATTGTCTTTGCATAAACAACTAAATATTTTGCTCTATCGCCAATTTCATTGATCAATACGTCAATATATTCTTGAGTCAAATACTGTTCAGTAACATGAGCTACAGTCGTTCCCGAAATACCATGCAATCCATTATCAGGATTAAGTAATTTAAAACCTTCTATTTTTAAAACAGCTCTAACTAAAGCTCCATTATACATTTTTGGATTAATAATCGTATATCTTAAATCTTCATCTTGAACAAATAAACTATCACCAAGTTCAAAATACTTAAAACCTCCACCACCCTTCCAGCCAATAATTTTGCTTATCCCCCCTTGATCCTCACCACTAACTACGTTTTTCATTCTCGGTATTATATGTGTTACTGAGTGATTTCCTAATTCAATTGCAATCCAATTTCTATTTAATTTATGGGCGACGGCAGCAGTTGTACCAGATCCAGCAAAAGAATCAAGTATCCAATCTCCTGGTTCGCTACTCATTTCAATTATTCTCTTCAAAAGCATCTCAGGTTTTTTGCTATTTTTAAATTGCACACCACCTTCATTAGCTATTCCTGCATAATTCATGTCGGTCCAAAGATCTGTTAATAATTCAGTAGGAGATAACCTTCCATCTACTTCTCTAATTTTATTTTTATAAAAAGAAAGAGAGCCTCCGTTAATTATGTAAATATCACCTTTACCATTATTTCGTTTGAGGACAAATATCTTATCTCGATTATTCTTAGATTTCTCTAATAAATTCTTGATTGCATCAGAAGGTTTATGAGGATCCCTAATACTCACAACCCTATCGGCGTTTTTTAGTGCGAAAGTTGCAGCTTTACTTGAACGAATAAGTTTCCATTCTTCCCCCCATTTTTCTTTTGCCTCCTGCCATCCCGAAATTCCTTCCTTTTCAAAATTCAAATCATTGATTTTTTTTAATTTCCAATTTTCAGGACTATCATTCTTATTTTCAATAAAAAGGTCATAATTTTCATCATAACCTACAGGAATATATTGAGGTTTCCAGTTTAAATATTCTTTATCTTTTGCATACATTAAAATATAATCAGTTACGGTTAAGGGACCAGGATTAATAGTTTTAAATCCGGCCGGTGAAGCTCTCTTTTCTGAAATCATCTGAACAAAATTTTTAGGCATAAAGATTTCATCCATTAAAACTTTCAAATTACCAACTTCGTGGTTATCAATATGAACAAAAATAACACCATCTTTTCTTAACAATTTTTTTAACAAATCTAGCCTATCTCGTATCATTGTTAACCAAATTGAATGTTCTAAACCGTCATCATAAAATTCAAAAGCTGCTCCAGTATTGAATGGAGGGTCTATATAGATAAGTTTTATTGAATTTTGAAAGTCTGGAACTAAAGCCTTTAATGCTAAAAGATTATCTCCTTTAATTAGCATATTTTTAGAACGACTTTCGCCACAAGAAGATTTTTCTAGAAGGATTCGAGGCTCTGATACTCTTGGATCTTTTTTATCAACCCATAGATACTCCTTTTTATCGGGATCGTAAAATAGACTTTTATCTTTGTTATACCAATTTAGTTCAAGCTTCCTATTATTTCTGACCATATTAATATATCTTTTTAAGTAAATAGTTTTTATTTTTAGAAATACCTAAATAAAATTATACAAGATAATAGGGTTAATAACTATTGCTAAAGGACTATAAAAAAAGCCGCCGGCATGGGGAAAGCAAACCACACCGACGGCTATACTAAAACTTATAACTCCTGAGACTTAACCCCATACGGCTTTTTCGTATGCAGGTAAACTTGTAACAATCTCATTCAAAAGGTGTTCCTCAATTCGCCGTATCGCTTGATACAGTTTTGAGGTTTCAAAGTCCTCTCCCTCGGTACACTGGTATAAATAGCACTGCACCGACTTGAGAACCTGAATATTGGATAACGGCATATCTTTGACTCTCTGAAATTTCTCCGGTTGGTCCGAGGAACTATATCGTTCGTTAACTGCCCCATAGTTGAGATTGATCATGTCCTGACCTAATGTCTCAACTGCCAGCGGTAATTCATAACCGGCAGTTTTTAGGATTCTCAAAACGTACGGATCTTTGTGAGAAATCCAGGCAATATAGTCAATAATCTGATTAACTGATTTTTGAGAAACAATAAAAGCACTCATAAGATTAAAATGTAAAAAATTAATAATTTCGAAATGAGCGGTTAAAACAGGGCTTTTTGCTTTAAGCTTGTATAACCGGTTGCGGTAACTACCAGATGATCGATTAACTCGATTCCCAGAAGTTCACCGGCTTTGGCTAAGCGCTTCGTAAGAACGATGTCATCTTCCGAAGGCGTATGTTCGCCTGACGGGTGATTGTGAGCAATGATAATCTGCGCTGATCTCTCACCCACTGCCCTGGTAAACACTTCCCGCGGGTGAACCAATGAGGAATTTAACGTTCCTAAGCTAACCAGCTCGATTAACTTGATCCGGTTTCGCACATCAAGGTGAAATACCCAGAAATGCTCCTTGTCCCGATCAATCGTATCTTCGGCCAACATCAGCTCTTTGGTTATATCCCAAACTGATTTTGGTGAGAAAACAATCTTGGTTGAATCTTTCAAGTGAATAATCATAAGATTAAAAAGTAATAAAACTTATAAAAACTAGGCCCGGTTTCCCAGGCCTAGTATGTCGTACTCAACAGGTTTCTGAGCGATCTCTTGGTACCGCTCACAACTTTTAATTAAGTCCTCGCACATGTCCTCGAGAGTCTGTGGTTTTTTAGCCATATCTTCCTCGAGTTCACATCGCAATTTGGTTATTTCATCAACTATTGATCTCAAACCGTCCATATGATTCAGTGTTAAATTTGTAATTCTCGGCGTAATACTCGTCGAGGTCCTCCTGATATTTGGCAATTTCTTCAGGTGTAACTGTTGAAGGAGAGGATAAAACTTCATCAATCTCTTTTAACGCTTTTTGTAGCTTAGTCATGGTTATCACCTCCTTTCAAACTGGTTTCGAATAACTTATCTCGTTTCTCAATAAATTCAGATGATCTCAAGTAAGCTCGAAAGCGATTCAGTTCAACCCATTCCGGTTCTCTTTTCCTTGGAGCAAATTTGGCAAAGAGAAAAACAATTGGAGGAAGAATAAGAAAGTCAGCTAATATAATCTTGAACATATATCTTCTGAAAAACAGAAAACTGATAATCAATGGATAATTTGTTCTGTCCTTCGATTTTTATTAAGTGACTTCGTGCAGATAAACAACCTTCGAGACTGATAAGGCGGTTACAATGGGTAAAGGGCTAAAAAAAGGTAGGAAAATCGTTTTTATTTTTTGAAGAAAAATTAAGGTATTCATTTAAAAGATTTTCCGATTGTCAAAAGTTTTTTCCGAAGTACAGAGAAAGAAAAAAGGATATTTACGCCTGTCAGAAATATCCGAGAAATGATTAGCTTATTAAAATTTTCAATACGAGGATATTTCTACAGGCTAAATACCCACCTTTTGACAAACCTTTTTTGCCCTTATAATTGGAATCAAGGACAGAACAAATAAACTTTAAGAAGGCTGCCAGCTATAAAACCGAACGTATTTCTCTCTTGTTTTTTGTTTCGTAATTTGTTTGATTTTTGGTCGCTTTTTTGTCATGGCTGGCTAGTGCGGTGCTGCGTTTCCACACCGTTCACGAAGGCTCGACAAAAGGCTTATAAAATCGTGAACGGATTTCTTTCCTTAGTGGAAACGCAGATAACCGCAGAGGACTTTTTGCTTATCAAAAAGTCCTCTATATTGTGAGGGCAAGTCTGCTCCGAAGAATGAGGAGCAGAAAATGACTTCCTTTTCTCGAAGGAGGGCGTCGTAAAATTAGCTATTTTGCGATGACCAGAGAACGATACCCTTTTAGAGACGTCGTAAAAAAACTTTTTACGACTGTCTCAATAAATAAGATTTATTAAAATTATCGTTCTCGTTCCAAGAGAAAACAGCCCGAAGCGAAAAATGGAGGAGATGGTGAAGGAGGACTCCGTTTTGAGCGGAGGGCTGACTACTTGCCCGAACAAACCCGAAGGGAAAATTGCGAGCCACCGACCGACTACTTCTGAAACCTTATTTGGTATAGGGAGGGGGCGAGCAACATAATCAAGCACACAGACGATAGCCTATAAGAAGAAAAAGACAATGTAGTGAGGCTTTTCTTTTTATTGACCAACTATAAGAAGGCACGGCAGTGATGGGCTTGCAACAATAGTAATTGAGGCGGAATGAATTGTTTCTGGGATTGCTATTGGATGATGCTCGGGTTCATTACAACACACCACTCAAGCCAGCCAAACACGGACATTTGGACTCATTAGTTATTCTTTCTTTTACACCCCGACAGATAGCGCTTAAAATCACTACCCAACTTTACGAGGAGCAACATGTGGTAATTTATTTATTACAATAGTTTCAAACCCTATGGCTAAAGTCACGGCACCATTTTTTTCCCAGAAGGCAAGCGGCAGCTTTGCCAATACCTTAACTATCCAGTGTGGTTCTGTCATGAAAAGGAAGATCATGGAAAAAACGGATTTACCGGAATGGGCGGACTTGAATTTTCAGCAGAAGCTTTTTTCCCAAGCAGCTAAAATTTGGAGAATGACTTTATCCGCAGAAGTTAAAAAACAATGGAGAACTGCTGAGATTGTCGCCAGTTTAAAACCTGTATGTTTGTTTATACCGGCAGCGATGATTGGGATGGCAATTGCCAATCCTGCCGGTGGACTTATTTTTACGACCAGAGAGCTTGTTGTCGCTTTTGGACTTTTATTTCTTAAAAATACCTATGAACTGAAAGGCTATAATTTATGGATGTCTGTTTACTTGACTATGAAAGGTGAACATTGGGTTAACTATCCGTTGCCTCCTCCTGAAACGTGGAATCCTTTTTGAAATTTGGTACTTGTTTTTTTATAAAGACGGGGTTATGCTAGGTTTCAGTATGAACATCAGTGATCTTGCTCGTTTTATTGATTTAGGTGGCGTTTTTATTCTTGCCATGCTTTTAATTAATGCCTGGAACTCACGGTTTGAGAAAATGGAAGATAAATTGACCCGTCTTATTGCCCTTGTTGTTTTATCTTTGAAGGGAAAAATTACCGATGAACAAATTATTAATGTTCTAAGTCAGAAAGAATTAGAAATTATGAAAAATATAAAATGATAGAATACCTTTTGTTTTTTCTATCAACTTTAGTCGTTTTTTCTTTTATTAAAAAGTCGTCTTTTTAATCTTCAATCGTCTTTCATTCTTTTTATATAACTATTCATCTCATCGTCTTGTTGACAGTTTGGTTATTGTGTTGGTGTTGTCAAGGCGTGGCAGGATTTGGATTGAATAGGTTTCGCGGTTGATTCCAGGATCGATAAAATAGTTTTTTTTACAATTTGATTGATTTAATTTCCCTTAGTTTATCGTCATCTTTCTTTACTACTTTATAGATACAAATTAAAATAATTATTATTACAAATAAGATAATAAAAATCATAATAATTTAAACGTTAAATAAGCTAAAACTACTCCCAAAATTATGGGAATAATAATTCTCTTCATAACCCTATTATAGATAAATCTGGTAGTACAATCAAAGCATGGTAAAGGTAGCTCAAATGACTATTCCACCCGAATACGAACCTTTGCTGGCTAAAATCCTCGCTTGGTTTGATTCTTTAATTTATCCCACTTGGGCATCTCGATATTTTCATACTACCCGTTCAGCCAAAAAAGCAAACAAAGAAAAAACATATATTCCAGGTGCCCGGGTAATTTGGAATTCATATACTCCGGCTCAAAAAGAGGACTGGAAATTAGCTAGAGGATATACTAATTGGAGCGGATATAATGTTTTTCTTGCAGATTATTCTTACCGTAAAAAGAATGATTTAACACTCCCCGGCTCTCCTTTTACCACTCATCAACTTCACGGATTAAAAATGGCTAACCCTGGGGGTGGTGAAGATACATATTGCCGGTTGCATCTTAAAGATTTAACCGGACCAATCACAATTGATTTTTATTACAAAAAACTAGAATACTCCGAAACTTTTGGAGAACCTTTTAATTTGATCGCAGAAGGATTTTTCTTTGATGGCGGATTAAATATCCTCGATGAGGAAACGTGGGAGGCGCCTGGTGGAAATCAAGACTGGACACACGTAGTTATTAATTTAGGCGAAACAAATAAAAAGTATTTTCACCTCATATTACAATTTTCCCTTTTAGACTATGACGCGGAAATATTTCTTGACAATTTCAAAATTACAGACAGTACCGGCTCTTTCTACACCGACAGCTTTATTAAAAAAGCTGGTAAGGAGTGGGTGTATTCATCGTTCTACCGCAAGCAAGGTTGGGCTTTTTATCCTTCGTTTGCACAGCCGTTTTTTGAAATTATTTACTTAGACCAATAAGGTGTTATGATAGTGGTAAAACTATGCCAGACCCAATTTCTTGGTATGCTTTAGGTCGTGATGTCAATGATCCACAAACGATTCTTGAGGCAGTGGATGAAAAAATTCTTACCCATAATCTTGACCCTTCCGCTCATGGCCAGTCGGATGAAGCTATTTATATGCACCGGATTTCGACGCTTCTGGACCATGTAAATTATTCTATTTACAATATTAAAATTCATCCGGAATTTAGGCCAATCAAGGCATTTGTCGATGTTGGTGGTGCGGCTGAATTCACTGATCTTGCAACTGCAATCGCATATGTCCGGGAACTTGGCGGTGGCCGAATTTTTATTTATCGAGGTACGTATGTTCTAGAGGATGATTTATACCTTGATAGCAATATTATTCTTGAAGGTGAAGATGATAGTCTTGTTTTTATCGACTGTAATATCAATAAAAAAATTTATTGTACCGGTACATCCAACAATCATAAGAAGAATATTGAATTTAAAAATATCACCTTTAATAATTTCTACGATTGGAGCGAAAGATGGTTTAATTTTGAATATACGGATGATGTAAAAGTTACCAATTGCGGCTTCACTTTTTACGAAGAATATTACGATAATAACGATACCCGAACTTTTTACCTATACGGATGTACTAACTTCCTATTTGAAAATAACGCCGTATATTACGCTGAAGATTTGGTTTACGCCGAAAACTGTCTTGATATTCAGGTTGTAAATAATTTTTTTAGCTGGCTTGGGTACTATGCGGTTACGGTTGTTAATTGTGAGGCTATCGATGTTTCCCACAATCAGGCGACCTATGTGTTTGGCGGTTTAGTTGAAGTGTCGAGTTCGAGCCGAAATGTTAATATCGCCGATAATAATCTTTATGATATCTGTGGAGGCATAATGGCAGCGGCTAATTCCCACGATATAATCATTGAAAATAATAATGGGCCGGATATGGAGATTACGAGTTACGCTATTTTTATGACTAATTGCTATGACGTCGTTATCAACGGCAATATTATCCAGTATCCATATAGCTACGGAATTTATAGTTACAACGGTAGCAACATTCGGGTTCTCAATAACTATTTCGGATATACCGGATCGACAGCTATCTACTTTAACGGTACGAGTACGACAACGATTTTGATCGCCGGAAATACGATAATCGGAGCTGATACTGGCTCAATCATTACTAAGGGGAATGAAATAAATATCGAAGATAATATTATTTTGGCATCTACCGGTAACGCCTGCGGTGTTCAATGTACCAATGGACAAAAAATCTTAATTACAGGAAATACAATTAAACAAGCAGGTCATGACGGATTATATATTCAGAACACGGATAATGTGATTATAACAAGCAATATTATCATGAGCTGTAATTGGTATGGGATAAGCATTGTAGACGCGACAGCCAATCATACCTTGCTATTTAATAATATTATTCGTTCAAATACCAACGGCCAGATTAATGATTGGGGAACAAATACCTTAAAAGATCATAATATGACTGCTTAATTTTATGAAAACTTCAAAACAAATGGCAGAAGAAGTTTATAAAGTTCCCTTTTGCCGAAGATGTAGAAAACCATTAACCAAAAAACAATTGGAAAAAGCTCGTAAAAAAAACTTCTTGCCTTTGTGTGATCCTTGTGATACTATCATTCGTGAGGCTCTCAAAAAATGCTTACCTTTAATGCAAAAGTTGAAGCTGTCATAGGATCTGACTACTTTAATAAAGTTTATCCGGTTATTCAAAGTGCTACTCAAAAAATTGATATCGTGATGTATGAGTGGAAATGGTATTCCCATGAATTTGCTGGTGGCGTCCAAAGATTAAATAATGCTCTTATTGATCGAGCTCGGGAAAAAATACCGGTCAGGATTTTGATGAATATTGAATCAATGGGACATGCAATTACTAAAATAAATAGTCGAACAGCTTCATTCTTCCAGCAAAAAGGAATCCAAGTAAAATTTGGTCAAGTCGGTGTCGCCACTCACGCAAAAATGGTGATTGTTGATGATAGATTTTGTGTCGTTGGCTCCCATAATTATTCCAAAGGATCATTTACCCGTAATCAGGAATGTTCTGTTTTAATTGAAGGCGGGGAAGCAATTCGTCCCTTCATTGACTACTTTAAACTTCTTTGGGACCACTTTTAAACTGGTAGTACAATAGTTACGAATATGGCAAAAGTCAAAGCTCCGGTTTATTCACTTATGGCTCATGGCTGGTTAAATAAATATTTTTACCAGAGAACTGGTGTCGTCAAAAATCCTTACCCTATCGGTCTTTTTGGTAGATATTTAATAAATCCTATTTATTACTCGATCAAGGGATGGAATTATGAAATGCGAAGAACTTGGCATGGGATACAAGCTGTTGCGAAACATGGCGTTCTTCCGCCCATCCCCCACAGTCCTTATCAAATGGGGCAGTGGGAAAAATTCGGTAATGCGATCCGCACTTGGCAGTTGATGACACAAGAACAAAAAGACTTATATAATAAACTCAAATATCCTGAAAATACCAGCGGCTACAACAAATTTATCAGATGGTATTTAAGGAGTATACAAGCTATGCCAATATATTGGGGCGTTTTACAAAGAGCGCCCGGAGATCCGCAAATAATCGAAGATCAAATCAGTGGGGATATTTCCGCCCATGCTTCCATAAAATCCGCCCATCATTCAAATAAGGCTGCAATTATTCTCGAAATTGACGGTGGCGGATCTGCAATTACGACTGGTATTAAGGCAGATGTTAGAATTCCTTTCGCCTGCACGATTAAAAGCTGGCAATTATTGGCCGATCAAAACGGCAGCATTGTGATTGATATTTGGAATGATACATACGCTAATTTTCCCCCGACTGACGCTGATTCTATCTGTGCAGGACACGAACCGTCTCTCTCCAATGTTATTAAAAATAAAGATGATGCGGCAACAGGTTTTGACACGACTTTGGCGGAAGGCGATATTTTAAGATTCAATGTTGATTCGATAGCAACATTAACAAGAATTCATTTGTCGTTAGGAATTGAAATAACCTAATTATTTCAAAAAAAATATGTCAACTTTTTATCTTGATCTGGTTAACGGAGTTGATGGAAATAACGGCGTTGATTGGGCTCATGCCGGAAAAACTATGTATAATGCATGGAATTTCTGGAATGTCCAGCCCGGGGATTTGATTAAAGTCTCAAAAACTGCCGATCCTGTCTCTTTGGGAATCAATGCTACTTGGACAGACAATAACCGGCTGATAACACTGGCTTCCGTTCTTACTAAAAATATCGAGATGTGCGAGAATGCCTGGTCTGTCGCAGCCAATATTTCGCAAGCCGATGAAACGTATTATTACAAGGAAGGAACGAAATCAAGAAAGATTACTCCTGCCACTGCATTTCTCACCGGCAAAATGGCGTGGAAATCTTTTGCGGTCCAGAATTTCTCTGCTTACACAAAAATCTCTTTTTGGATAAAGGTATCCTCTGCCATGGACCTAAGCAATATTAGAATTTGTCTCTGTTCGGACGTCAACGGCAGCGTAATCGTTAATCAGGCATTTATCGGTTTTTATGCTTATACAACAGGTTGGTATCCGGTAGTCTTAACTATCGGAGCGCTTGGTGCTTCTATCCAGTCAGTGGCTCTTTATGCCGATTCCGATCCTGGAACAAATTCTATTTACATTGATGATATTATTGCCTGCAATAATTTAACTCTGCAAACTTTAATTGGTAAAAATATTTCCGATGACACCTTTTGGCCAATCCGTTCGATCAATGATACAAGCGTTCAAGTCGGTAATCCTCAAGATAATGCCACATACGGTTTGGTTTATCGCGGTACTTCCGAAGCCCGGACACTATCCCGGCGGCCGTCCTTTAATCAAAGGTTCCCAATGAGCAGTTCCGATTACTGGAATGACGGTCCGGAAAATGGAACCGTTGGCAATGTTGTTCATATTTCCGGCGGGTGGGACCCAATTACCAATACTCAAAACGGCGAAACTTGGATTGACGGTTACACCGGTAACGGTGAAGGCGTACACATAATTAACTGCGATTACGTCAAATGGTCAAAAATGGCACTGGTGCGTTTTTACTATGGATTCAGAGGATATAGTAACGATACCGGTATTGAGCTGGAAAATATTGAATGTTCCTTTAACGGATACTACGGTATTTATGGCTATGCCAGTGATCCTTTCCAATACGATACTGACAGTTGGGTACTTAAAAACATCCGGACATTTTGCAATTATTCAATGGGACTTTACACTAGTTATTGCAGTAAATGGAGTATAGACGGTTTCCTTGGAGTTAATGAATACTATGCGATTGATGCCTATAAAAATGATTATTCGAGCTGGAAAAATATCGTATCAAAATGGAACAGTTCTTATGGATTGTTATTACAACAATCATGGAATTGTGAAGTAGACGGAGTAACTAGTGTAAATTCTGACGGTGACGCGGCCAGTTTTTCCAGTTGCCCAAATATCATTGCCAAAAATATTATTGCCAACGGCTGCACATATGACGGAGTAAGATTTACATCCTGTTCGGGAGCAATTTGTGAAAATATTAACTCGATAAATAATGCTCAATATGGAATAAATATTGACGGTTGCATAAACATGAAAATGAAGGATTTAATCACTTCCGGCAATGTTTCCGGTGGGATGATTACATATGACTCTCAAGTTTTTCTCAATAATCCTTTAATTTGTGAAACCGTAAAAATTGTTTTTTCCAGCAGTTATATGTATGGACGAGATCAGTTTATATCGGCCAGAAAATTCTACCAAATAAATAATTACCACCGGATTTTTAATTATTCCGGCAATATCCAATCGGAACAATTTGTCCGACATACTACTTCCGGTTTGGCGTGGACTTTGGTACCCGGCCATATATTGCAAAAGTTAAGGTTCCCGCCAAATAATTTTAAGATGACGGTTTTAGCAAATAAAGAAGTAACAATTAATGCTTATATCCGAAAAAACGGTGCATATAATGGTAATGCTCCCCGATTAGTATTAGTCGGAAATGTTCTTTCCGGAATTACTTCCGATGTTGTCGATAATCTTTCTGTTGGAGCGGATACTTGGGAGCAATTGGAAATCAAAGGTACTCCGACCGAGAACGGCGTTTTGGAATTTTATGTTGATTGCGACGGAAATGCCGGTACTGTGATTGTTGATGATTTTGGTGTTTCACAAGCAAATTAGTAAAGATAATTAAAAAAATCTTAATAACTATATGGCACAAATTAATACAAAAAATCTTGATTACGAAAGTTTTGGATTACCGGCTCAAGAAATTTATGATAAGGATAATAAGCCGAATGTCGATACCCGGACACTCGATTTTGAAAGTTGGGGATTACCAGTCCAATTCCTGTTTTTCTACGAGGCACCGGTTGCTAATAAAGAAATTAGCCGAGCATATGTTTTCGGTTTTCCACTATAAATATTCACACGATTAATAACCCTATAATACAAAAGCTCCAGCTTTACTTCACACAGTTAATAACCCTATAGTATATTGACAAACTAGATTATTGTGGTCTATACTCTGTCTCATGAAAGGAGGTGAAAAAATACAATGGTTAGAGTAACGGGTCCATTCCTGTCACTTGATGCTCGAGGAACGCTTGCTGATACGCTTACTGCTTCTGTTTGGAAAGGTATCAACTATATTCGTCAAAGGGTTGTGCCTCACAATCCCAAGTCGGATGAACAAATGGCTGTCCGTGGAGTATTGACAGATGGTGTGTCTAAATGGAGATTTGGTGGAGTAACCCAGTTGAATAAAAACTTCTGGAATACGTATGCCAAAGGTCTTGGAGAATCCGGATTCAACAGATATATGCGTCAGTATATATCCCAGAATTACGACGGGTCTAAAGAAGTGACTCCAGCGGTCATGCCAAACCCAAGCTAAAAAAAACCCTATGAAAGTTCAACCTAAAAATCATTTGAACATACATAGTAGCTACGTTTACATTCAAGATCCCGATATTAAAGATAATCCGATGATTGTAGGCGAAGCACTATTTGAAGATATCCAGCATATACCGGATAAGTGTATTCTTGCTCCAGTTTTATGTTCCCCAGATAAAAAAATTTACTTTCATGGCGGTGATTTCTTGCCATTTACCCATATGCCAATGCCGTGGGCAGATAATCAAGATCTCATCAATCAATATTCAGAACCCCGCGAAGTTGGTTTTATTCCACTTCATTCTGTCTTAATTCCAAAAGAGTTATACGACAAACTGGAAACGCCTGAAGTGTTTGGCGACAACATTATCAAACACGCCGATTGGGTAATGAAAGCAAAAGAACTGGGATATAAATGCTGGGTTACTCCGAATATTCATGTAATTTTTCCAAGAGCATATAAACCACAAATGGGAAGAAAAAAGTTTATGGATGTTGTTAGTAATTCTTTAGCCGATTTTAAAAAAGATTGGAAAAGTACATTGGACCGAAGATTTCGCTTGCCGGTTGTTCTTCATTCAATTGTTTCATACGGTGGCGGTTATAACCTTCATTCTTATAATGTCGCCAAAACCTTATTTGAGATGGGAATCAGAGTTTATTATCAATTTATCGGTGGCACAAACGAAGATGAGGGAGCAACCGACACTCCGTTTGTTGATGATTTTAAAAGCGAATACGGATCAAATAAATTACCACAAATAACAATCTGTCACGGTGTAAATAACTTCAAAAATTCCGGTGGTTATAAAATCGCATTTACGACAACAGAAGTTGACGGCGTACCAAATGATTGGGTCCAGTGTATGAATGAAATGGATGAGGTTTGGATGACTTCCCAATTCTCCCTTGAAAGTTTCAAAAGGTCAGGTGTCAAGGTACCGATGTATAACATTGGTGAAGGCATCGATCCTAATTATTTTCATCCCGATATTCTCCCTTTTTTTAATCCACCAAAAGAAAAATTCCGTTTCTTTTCCAATTTTGCTTGGGGACGTCGAAAAGGTGTTGACGTATTATTTGAAGCTTTCAGAAAAGAATTTAATGATGACGAAGATGTTTGTTTAATGCTTAAGGTTTTGCCTTCTTATTGGGGACACAATATCAAAGACGAAATGAAACTGGTTTATGAGCGAAAACACTCCGCACCTGTCTATGTCTATGACGTTGAAATGCCCAAATGGGAGCTTGGCCGTTTATATACCATGGCCAATGTTTTTTTATGGCCATCTCGTGGCGAGGGGTATGGCTTACCCGCTTTAGAGGCGTTAGCCTGCGGATTACCGGTTTTAGCCTCAAACCACTCCGCCCATTTAGAATTTTTAACTAAAGCGGGTAAACCACGCCCGGGGGTAGAACTAATTAACGGTCATCTTGAACTTTATGACAAAGGTGATTCGGTTTATTATCCGGGTTTCCACTGGTTCGTTCCCTCAATTGAAGACATGAGACGAAAAATGAGAATGATGTATGAACATTACTCAACATATAAAGAAGAAGCTCTGGAAACATCAAAGGAAATCCGCAAAGAATTTGACTGGAAAGTATCAACTCAAAAAATAATCGACCGATTAGAAGATATTTATAAAACAAAGTTTCATCATTTCTAACCATGCTAAAACTAAATGTATTTCCAACAACTAGAAAAACAGATCGAGATTGCGAACTACCGAATTTATTTGACTTTTTGCGAACAAAGAAGGAGACGTTTTCAAGCTTTCTTGATGTGGGAGCTCATCACTCTGCTGACTATTATGCTAATGAAGTCCGTCTATTTGCCAAAACATATCACGGCCTTGATCCAAGTTCTGATGAGACAGTTGAACGGATAGTTGATAAATATTTTGTCGGTGATTTTTTGAAAGTAAATTTGGAGTCATATGATTTTGTCCTTTGTCTATCAACGATAGAACATGTAGGAATGTACCCTTTTGTTTATCGTGATCGAATAGCTGTTCGAGATCTATTTTTCAATAAATTATTATCCTTAACCAAAAAGTATTTATGGATTTCTTTTCCGGTTGGCCAACCGTATGAAATTAAAAATGAAATGTCAATCATTCCCCCTGATCAATGTGAACGGTGGCTTGATTTGATTAAAGGATTTAAACACGATGTAGGATTTTATTTTTCAGAAGGTCCCCAGGCCGGTCATCCTTGGGGAATTTCAACAAAAGAAAAATGCTACGCGCAACAATATAATGAACGCGTTGGCAATCAAACAATTTGTATTATGGAGGTCCAAAAATGAAACTATTATATTTATCCTGCCACTCAATTTTAGAATACGACGAACTACGAATTTTCAAAGAATTGGGGATTGATGTATTTTCTCACGGAGCATATCAAAACCCACAACATCTTGACGATATGAAACGGCCATCTTTAGATATTCCGTATCATAAAGAATTTTCCGACACTACCCTGCTTTACCCAAAAGAAAATCTTGATCCCGAGTTGGTCAAATGGGCAGACACCGTTATTGTTATGCACGTTTACGATTGGATTTGGAAAAACTTAAAAAAGCTAAAAGGAAAAAGGGTAATTTTAAGAACAATTGGACAAAATATCACTAATGATGAAGGCATTATTCGACAACTGGTTCGGGAAGGAATTGAGATCGTGCGCTACAGTCAAAGGGAACGAACTATCCCCGGCTTTGCCGATCAAAATACTTTAATACGGTTTTCCAAAGACAAGAATGAATTTGGTCCCTGGACAGGAAAAAAAATGAATGTCATTACAGTTGCTCAATCGTTTAAACAAAGAGACTTTTCCTGCAACTATCGGGTATTTGATAAAGCAACCGAAGGATTCCCTCGAAAAGTTTATGGTCCCCATAATGAAGATTTAGGCAATGTCTATGGTGGTTGCCCAGATTACGAAAATCTACGAAAAACCCTGCGCGATTCTCTTATATATTTTTATACCGGAACTTATCCTGCCTCCTATACCTTAAATTTTATTGAAGCGGCCATGTCTGGATTACCAATGGTCGCTCTTGGCGATTTATTGGGTAACTCTCCTAATTTCCCCGGACAGCAAACCTATGAAGTAGCTGATCTTTTAAAAAGATATGAAGCCGGATTAACCGGAGATACAATTCAAGAATTAAGGAAAAATATAAAACTTCTTTTTGAAAACGCGGATCTGCGAAAAAAACTATCAAAAAATATTAGGGAAATGGCAATTAGTCTTTACGATAAAGAAATGATAAAAGCGCAATGGAAAAAATATTTGAAGATCTAGAAAATCATTATAAATGATTTTATATCTTATAAATTATTATGAATAACTTGATTGATCTACCAAAGCCTGATGTTTTAATTACTTGGCCTTCGGGGTGTGATTATCCTTTGTGCCGTTTCCAACTTCAATTCTTTAGAAATTATTTTGATAAAGTAATTATCTCGACTTACGAACATGGCACCCCTGATTTTAGGGAATTTCTTAAAACTGCAATGAAGAAAACAGTTTTTGTTGATTTAGGATTTGACTCAGAAACTTGGAGAGAAAGATGTGTGATGACGGGGCTGGAAAAATCAACAAGTGATTGGATACTATTTACTGAACAAGATTTTTTCTGGAAAGGCGATCATTTTCTTGAAGTAATACTAGCAGAAACGGTCAATAGCGATGTAATCGGAATTCGTCAAAATAATCGGCTTCATCCTTGTTTTTTACTGGTGAAAAGAGAAACTCTTGAAAAAACTACTAAAGAATTTAGTGTTCAAGGACAAGATAAGGATCATTTTCAAAAAGTCAGCGAACAACTTTTAAATATTGGTAAATTTAAAGATATTCGCGATTTGGGAATGTTTGAAGGGGTTGACTGGTATCACTTTTCTTCAATGACATGGAATATTTTTAGGATTAAAGAAGGGGATATAAAGGAATTTCACGAACCAACAGAATTTTTAGTTTATAACACCATGAGCCGGACAAAAAAAGTAATTCAAGACGCTAGGTGGATGGCATTTACGTATTATGTTGAAATTCTTTTAACAAAATTCGGAAAGTTCTTGAATCAATAGTAAATTAAGTTATGAAAGAAATTAAACATCCTCTGGTTTTTACCGAATGGCACCATGGTGGACTATTTCATTTTATATCACTTCTTTTTGAAAGACGATTAGGTGGAATGGTTTTTGGACCGGTCGGCTATGAATGGCAAAGAGAAGGCTTTTGGCGACTGTCCAAACTACCCGACACAATTAAACAATACCTTGAACCCACGTATTCAAAAGAAGCAAATGACGGTTGGTATTATTATTACGATAAAGCAGAGTTATTTTTACAACGTCGACTATTTCTTGAAGAATTTAAAAAAATAAAATTCGATATTATCTTATGCACTCTTCAGGAACATGAATATTCTTTTCGGGAACTATGGCAAAAATATCAGCCACAAGCAAAATATATTCGATTAACTGGTAATGTTGGAGAGCAGGTTAATTGGGATAATTTTTATAACTACATCGACACCAGCGGACTATATCGACCGCCGAGCACTACAAACAGTATTGTTATCAATCAAGAATTCCCGCTTGATTATTTTTATTACCAAGATCCAATGAACCACAGAAGAATAAGTAACTTTATGAATAACCTTCGAGAAACACCGGCACTTCAAATTTGGGAAGCGTTAAAATCAAAACTTCTTGACTTTGATTTTAAAATGCACGGATCAAACGGTGATGATGGAATGATTGATGGCTTAGACCGATTGGGAATGACGATGAGGGAATCATCGTTCATATTTCAAATAAAACATCATGGTGAAGGCTTTGGTCACGTTATTCATAATGCCTACGCTGTTGGTCGGCCGGTTATTACTTTAATGGAACATTACCGTGGAAAACTGGCAGAAAAATTTCTTCGCAATGATTATTCGGCAATCGTGATTGATAATTATGATCTTGATACTTTAGTTAAAAAAATAAAATATTGGGCAGAGCCGGAAAATCATTTAAGGATGTGCCGAAATGCTTATGGAATTTTTAAGAATACAGTTGATTTTAATGCTGATGAAAAAAGGTTTAGGGAGTTTATGAAAAATTTAAAATAGCAGGGTGATAAAAAAAGAAAAAATATTCACTTGAAAAGTAAAATCATAAGAATATAATTAAATCATGCTTAATAAAGCAATTCTTGTCGATCATAAAGAAGGCGATATCCCTGCTGAATATCTTGAACGAATTAAAAAACTATTCAATTCTATTCAATACATTCCACGAAATGACCCTAAATTAGGTGACTCGCTTAAAGATGCAGAAGTTGCTTTAGTAAAAATTTCTACAAAAGTTGATCAAGATTTTATAGATAATGCTAAAGCACTAAAATATATAGGAGTCTGTTCTACTGCTTTTGATTCAATAGATGCAAAATATGCCCGGTCAAAAAATATTCCAGTATGTAATTTGGGTGGATATAGTACGGAGGCAGTCTCAGAATTCTTTTTTGCTTCCCTCTTTGAGAGGCTATTTGAACTTGAAAGGGCAAAAATACAAGCACGTGCAGAAGATTATTCCTTTGATAAATTTATGGGGGTAGAACTTAAAAATAAGACGTTAGGAGTTATTGGAGCTGGAAAGATCGGTGGAAGAATAGCTCAAATTGGTCTTGGTATTGGAATGAAAGTAATATATTTTGCAAAACATAATAAACCAGAGATTGAGAAGTTAGGAGCGCAAAAAAAAGAATTAGATGAAATTCTATCACAAAGTGATTTTATTTCACTTAACTTGATTTTAAATAAAGAAACAGAAGGAATAATTAATCATGATAAAATTAATTTGTTAAAAAAAGGCTGCGTATTTATCAGTCTTGCTCCTCCAAAACTTATTGATCAAGAAGCAATGATGGAAAAAGCAGGTAAAGACGAAATTAATTTTATTTTCGATCATTCAGATGATATTGATAAATCATTGGCAAAAAGATTTTTAGAAACTAAGAATGTTATTGTCTATCCTCCTGTAGCCTTTAGAACAAAAGAGGCGAATACTGCTCGTTGGGAAACATTTGTCTCAAATGTAGAACAATTTATTAAGGGTAGTCCTCAAAATGTTGTTAATTAAAATTACTTCTTTTTTTTAAGAATATTCAGCGCTTTCATGATTTCCGTTAAGTTCTTTTTAAGACTATTTACTTGAGAAGAAAATGAATTACTCTGATTATTAATCTTATTCATTATTTCATCTAGTCTTTTTTTGTAGGTTTCGTTATACCTATGGGAAAGCAATACAAAAACAATTACAGCTACAATACCGCTTGTTAATACCGATGTAATTAAAACGTCTATCACAATAAAACTAATCATTTAAATTAATAATATCAATCAGCACTCTCTTATTGTTTACTATAAAATTCTTTAGCTTCACGGTCTTGCTGTCACATTCAACAAGACGAGCTACTATTTTACTAAATATTTTCTTAAATTCCACAAAAGAATTTAAGCTGGCATCCGATGAGTTCAGGCTTTTCAGTTCAGCTAAGTCTTTATTTATTTCCTGATAATATCTTTGTGTTTTAGGTTTTAATGATTCATATAATTTAGAACTAAATTCATTGATGGCATTTTTTACGGTTAAATAGTCAAAACGATGATCTTCATCTAACTTAAAATTCTTTATTGCCTCTTCGACCGCGTTAATAAATACTTTCGGATCTACCTGGCTGCGAATAAAGGGATGCCTTAACATTCCTTTCTTCACAAATTCATCAGCAATATGAATATAGATCATCGTTGATTTTATATCCTTATGACCCAAGACCAACTGAACCAGCCCAAGATCTTTTGTTGCTAAATATAAATTTGTTCCATACGTGTGACGGAAAAGATGAGGATGTACTCTTTTTGTAACACCGGCCAGTTGAGCAGCGTAACGTAAATCTTTGCTGAAATCCTGAGCGTAAAGTTTCTTTCCCCGAAGATTAGTAAAAACAAAGTCTGTTTTTTCTTTTCCCTCCATTAGCTTTTGAAGTCGAGTTGTCAAAGGCGTTGTAATATAAAGGTTTCTACTTGTACCATTTTTTGTATGGTCCAAAACTACTTTTCCATTGGTGATATCAAGGTTTTTTACCGGTAAAGAAGCTGCTTCCTCATACCGGCAACCTGTATATGCAAGAAACATTCGAAAGGTTTTTAGGACAAATTGATGCCATTCCAAACGATCGCTACGACTTTTCTTTAAAGTGTTGGTATTTATGATTTTTTCTACTTCTTCTTGTGTAAGGATAAAAATAGGTGGTCGATATTTCTTGAAAGATTTGAACCCATCGAAAAAATCATTTATGACTCCCCTATCTTTAAGATAATTATGATATTGCCGGAGGGCAAAGACATAAGTATTGAGAGTATTATTATTTCTTCCCTGTTGTTTTAAATCATAAAAAAATTCTTCTGCTGACTCTTTGCTTAATTCCTTATTATGACTTTTTAACCAAAGTAAAAATATTTTATGACGACTAAGACAATGCCTTATACTATTCTTTGATAAGGAAGTTTTAGTAGATATGTATCGCTCAAAGTCTTGGTTTTCCATAGATTAGGAATAACCTATAGCCGTTTGTAATGCTCCGTACAATTAATAAATAATTGTAAGAAAACTATTAATTAAAATCATAATCCCAAAAATATCGCTTGACAATGGTTATTAACTTTGCGTACAATAAAAATTGTCAATGGTAAAGTGTACCTTTAAAGTAGTTTAAGCAAGATCTAATATTTAAGAAGTTAAGCTCACTTTTTCCTTAGGAAAGCAGGAATATCGAATTCATTTTGATCGTCAAAAAATTCCTCTGTGTCTTCAGGAATATCCTCATCAATAGTTTCCTTCATCTCGATTTCTTTTAGTTTTTCTTCATTTTTTATAGGTTCTTCTTGAGAAACTTTGTTGAAACGG
>OBEQ012331637.1_pt1 | contig 30782 bp, 28 predicted proteins | sample 1670901 | NCBI WGS metagenome assembly OBEQ01 (sample SAMEA104232315, study PRJEB22302) | groundwater metagenome | biome: forest; feature: aquifer; material: groundwater | place: USA | collected 2011-08-07 | depth 5.4 m | reverse complement strand
TCACCGGGCCTTCCAGCAGCCCGGCCTCGCGCAGCAGCGAATCGGCGGCCAGCGCTTCGAGCTGCTCGGCAGCGGCCGGCTCGTCGCACACCGCCTGCGCTGCCGCCACCGTCCAGCCGCCGCGAAACACCGACAGCGCCGCCAGGAAACGCTGCTGGCGCGGCTGCAGCAGCTGCCAGCTCCAGTCGATCGCGGCGCGCAACGAATCGTGGCGCGCCGCGGTGCCGCGCGCGCTGCGGGCGCCGCCGCGCGACAGCAGCGAAGAGCGCTGCGCCAGCGCGAGCTGCATGTCGCGCGGTGAAAACGCCCGGCTGCGCGATGCGGCGAGCTCGATCGCGAGCGGCACGCCTTCGAGCGCGCAGCACAACGCGGCCAGCGCCTCGTGGTTGCGCGGCGTGACCTGGAAGTCGGGCCGCACGTTGCGCGCGCGGTCGACGAACAAGGCGACGCTCGGGTTGCGCGCCACTTGCTCGAGCCCGGCTGCCGGGTCCGGCTGCGGCAGCGGCGCGAGCACGAATTCCTGCTCGCCTTCGAGGCCGAGCGCGCGCCGCGACGTGGCGAGCACATGCAGGCGCGGCGCGCGCGCGAGCAGCGTGCGCACCAGCTCGCTGCCGCCGGCCTCGACCAGCTGCTCGAAGTTGTCGAGCACCAGCAGCGTGTGCCGCTCGGCCAGCGCCGCCGCGACCTGCGCGAGCGTGTCGGCGGCGCCGCCCGGCAGTTGCAGCGCGGCGCGCATCTGGTCGGCACAGGGGCCACTGGCGCTGCAGTCTGCGAGCGGTACGAAACAAACGCTCTCGAACGCCCGGGTCCGCTGCGCCACCTCGATCGCCAGCCGCGTCTTGCCGCAGCCGCCGAGGCCGCTCAGCGTGACCAGCCGCTCGCGCACGAGCAGTTGCAGCAGGCGCTCGGATTCGGCCTCACGCCCGACCATGCGCGTCAGGTACGCCGGCAGCATGGCAGCGCCATGCGCGGCGGGCGGCGGCTCGGCACGCGGCGCAGCCACGCTGCTTGCAAGGACGGCGACCGGCGCCCCCGGCTCGGCAACGCCGACTGCAGCGGCGACCCGTTCGAACAGGGTTGCCAGTCGGGCCCGCTCGTCCTGCACCCATTCGTCGTAGAAACCGGGCAGCAACTCGCCGTGGTACAGCGCCAGCGCGGCGCGGTGCCGGCCGTCGCGTGCCAGGTGCTCGAATTCGAGCGCATCGCAATGCAGCGCGTCCGGGTTCAGGCGCAGCGTCTGTCGGTCGGCCAGCAGCACCGAGCCGGCCAGCGCGCCGGGCGGCTCGAGCAGACGCCGCAGGGTCGAGATCGCGTGGCGCAGCCGGTTCCGGCCGGCGTCGATGTCGACCCCCGGCCAGAGTAGCTCGATCAGCTCCTCGCGCGGATGCGCGCGCCGCGGGTACAGCGCCAGCCGCGCCAGCAGCGCGGCGATCGGGCGGCTGACGAAATGGGTCAGCGTGACGTCGCCGTTGCGCGCCGCCAGGCCGCCGAGCAACTGCACCTGCCACTGGCCCGCCAGCAGCGCGGGCCGCACCGCCAACGGGTCGTCCTCAGCAGCCATGCCAAAACATCTCGGAGGCGCCGCAGCGTGCGGCGCAGCGATTCTCACCGAGCCGGGGGCCGCCCGCCACCCCCGACTCGCAGGCTCAGTCGCGCGCGCGGCGGCGGCGTGCCAGCGCGCCCATCACCCCCAGGCCGGCCAGCATCAGCGCCCAGGTCTGCGCCTCCGGCACCGGCGGCGGGGGCGGTGGCCCGTTGGTGCCGGCGCGGATCACCATCAGTTTGACCAGGTCGGCGTTGTAGTCGTAGATCACGTCGTACAGGAAGCCGTTGCCGAAGTTCAGCGCGGTCACGTTGGCGAAGGTGCCGCTCAGGTCGCCGCTCGAGTCGAGGATCACGAACACGTCGTTGTCGCGCAGGTCGCAGGTCAGCACGCAGGTGAGCGCCAGCGTGCCGTTCAGGCTTGCGGTGCCGTTGATCAGGAAGGTGTCGAACAGCGTGCTCGTCGCGAGCTCGGTGTCGAGGAAGCCGGCCGAGGTCTGCACGTAGTTGCCGTTCAGTGTCAGCGTGCCCGGCGAGCTGCCCGGCGCCACATGGCCGGCGTTGGTCAGCAGCGTGGTCGCGAAGGTGCCGGTCCCCTTCAGCACGCCGTTGTTGGTGAAGTTGTCGGGCAGGCGGATCGTGCCGCTCTCCACGTCGACCACGCCCTGGTTGTCGAAGCCCAGGTTGTTGCCGATGGTCGAAGTGCCGGCGCCGGCGCTCTTGGTGATCAGCCCGGTGTTGACGAAGCTGCCGATCGGGCCGCCGTTGTAGACCATCGCCGAATCGGTCTGCAAGTCGATCGTGCCCTGGTTGTTCAAGGTGGCACCGTTCTGGAAGAACAGCGTGTTGCCGGTCTGCCAGGCGATGTTGCCCTGGTTGGTCAGCGTGGCGCCGTTGATGAACTTGTTGATGCCCGACACGCCGTTCAGCGTGGCGCCGCCCGCCACCGTCCAGCCGCCTTGCAGCAACCCGCCGCTGAACTCGGCGCTGCCGTTGAGCATCGCGCCGCCGCCGGTGAACGTGCCGTTGCGCAGCGACAGGTTGGTCGAGCCGAAACTGCCGTTGAAGCCGGCGTTGTTGGTGACCATGTTGACACCGGCGCCGGCGAACTGCGTGCCGGCGTTGAACTGGGCGTTGCCGCCGCCGAAGTTCATCGAGCCGCCGGCGCCGACAGCGGTCGTGCCGCCGTTGCTGACGAAGGCGATGCTACCGATGGTCGAGTTCTGCCCCGCCGCCACCCGCAGCGTGCCGCTGTTGACGAAGCTCGACAGCGGGCCGCCGTTGTTGACCAGCGCCGCACCGGTCTGCATGTCGAACAGGCCGCGGTTGGCGAGCACCGCGCCGTTCTGCATGAACAGCGTGTTGCCGGTCTGCCAGGCCACCGTGCCGTCGTTGCCCAGCGCCGCGCCGTTGAGGAACTTGTTGTTGCCGTCGCGCCCGGCCAGCGTCTGCCCGGCCGCCACGTTCCAGTCGCCCTGCATCAGCCCGCCGGTGAATTCGACCGTGCCGCGGATCACCGCGCCGTTGCCGGTGAATGCGCCGTTGCGCAGCGACAGGTTGGCCGAGGTCTGGTTGCCGTTGAAAGTGGCGTTGTTGTTGACCGCCACCGTGCCCGTGCCGGTGAAGGTGCTGCCGTTGTTGAAGGTTGCGTTGCCGCCGCTGAAGTTGAGCGTGCCGGCGACGTCCAGCACCGCGTTGTTGACGAACTGGATCGAGCCGACGGTGGCAGTCTTGCCGGCCGCGACCTTCATCAGGTTGTTGTTGGTGAAGCTCGACAGCGGCCCGCCGTTGTTGACGAGGCTCATGCTCTCTTGCACGTCGAACAGCTGCTGGTTGTCGACCGCGCTGCCGTTCTGCAGGAACAGCGCCTCGCCGGTCTGCCACACCAGATTGCCCTTGTTGGTGAACTGGGCGCCGCTCATGAACTTGTTGTTGCCGCTCACGCCGCTCAAGGTCTGGCCGTTCGCCAGTTCCCAGTTGCCGCTGAGCAGGCCGCCGCTGAAGGCGACCGTCCCGCTGACCACCACCTTGGACCCCGGCGTGCCGTCGCCGCCGGAGAAGGTTCCGTTCGCCAGCCGCAGGTTCTGCGAGCTGAAGTCGTCGACGAAGCGGGCGTTGTTGGTGACCACGCTGGCGCCGGCGCCGGTGAAGCTGGTGCCGCTGTTGAAGGTGGCGTTGCCGCCGCCGAAGGTCAGCGTGGCGCCGGCGCCGACATCGATGTTGCCGGCGTTGTTGACGAACGCGATGCTGCCCACGCTGCCCGCCTGGCCCGCGGCCACGCTGAGCGTGCCGCTGTTGACGAAACTCGACAGCGCGCCGCCGTTGTTCACCAGCGCCATCCCGGTCGCCATGTTGAACGTGCCCTGGTTGTCGAAGGTCGAGCCGTTCTGCATGAACAGCGCGTTGGCGCTTTGCCACTGCACGCTGCCCTGGTTGGTGAAGTTCGCGCTGTTGAGGAACTTGTTGTTGCCATCCTTGCCGTTGAGCACTTGGCTGCCGGCGAGCGTCCAGTTGCCGGCGATCAGGCCGCCGGTGAAGTCCGTCGTGCCGCTGAGCACCGCGCCGCCGCCGCTGTAGCTGCCGTTTTGCAGCACCAGGTTGCTGCTCGCGATCGCGCCGTTGAAGTTGGCGTTGTTGCTGACGACGTTGCTGCCGCCGCCGTTGAACAGCGTGCCGTTGTTGAAGGTCGCGTTGCCGCCGCCGAAGTTGAGCGTGCCGTTGGCCGTCAGCGTGCCGCCGTTGTTGACGAAGGCGATGCTGCCGATGTTGCCGGTCTGGCCCGCCGCCACGCGCAGCGTCGCACCGGCGTTGTTGGTGTAGGTCGACAACGGGCCGCCGTTGTTGACGAGGCTGGTGGTCGCCTGGAGGTCGTGCAGCCCGTTGTTGACGAAGCCGGCGCCGTTCTGCATGAACAGCGAGTCACCGGTTTGCCACTGCACCGTGCCGTTGTTGGTCAGCGCCGCGCCGTTCAGGAACTTGTTGGCGCCCGCCTGGCCGGTCAGGGTCTGGCCGGCCGCCACTTCCCAGCTGCCGGCCATGAGCCCGCCCCTGAAGCTCAGGTTGCCGTTGATCTGCGCCGCGCCGCCGGTGAAGGTGCCGTTGGTCAGCGCCAGGTTGGACGTGCTGAACGCGCCGTTGAAGCTCGCGTTGTTGCTGACCAGCGTCGCGCCCGCACCGATGAACTGGCTGCCGGCGTTGAAGGTGGCATTGCCGCCGCTGAACACGATGCTACCGGTCTGCGCATCGACGATGCCGCTGTTGACGAAGGCGATCGACCCGATCGTCGTGCTGCCGAGCCCGCCGCTCTTGCGGAAGGTGCCGCTGTTGTTGAAGGTCGATGTCGCCCCGCCGTTGTTGACCAGTGCGTTGTCGCTCTTGGCGTCCCACAGCGAGCGGTTGTCGATCAGCGCGCCGTTCTGCATGAACAGCGTGTCGGCGTTCCAGTTGACCCGGCCCGACTGGTTGGTCAGGGTCGAGCCGCTGAAGAACTTGTTGCCGCCGGCATTGATCTGCAGCACGTCGCCGGCCAAGAGCGGCTCGGGCGCGGTGGTGCCGGGCGCATAGACGCCGGTCGAGAAGATGAAGTCGACCGCGAAGGCGGACGGTGCGAGGGCCAGCAGAACGGCGGCGCTCAAGGTGCTGCGACGCAGCAGAGGATGGGCTCTCATGGACGGTCTCCCGAAGACGCGATGTGGTTGAAAAAAACGTCAGGTGCAGGATGGGCAGGCAGCGTTAGGCAATCGCTAAATGCGGGGTGCCAATTGCCGATTTGCACCCCCCCTGAATCGGGGGTGTTGGTCTTAAGGTTTCTGAATGCGCAGGCTGTCATACCGGCGAACGCCGGTATCCACTGGTGGATGACGCTCTGGATCCCGGCGTTCGCCGGGATGACCCGTCTCCTACCGGTAGGCGTGGCGGTATCGATCGATCGTCAGCCCGGCCAGGTCGATCTCCGGCGTGCGCCCCGAGATCACGTCGGCCATCACCCGGCCGGTGCCCGCCGCCATCGTCCAGCCCAGCGTGCCGTGGCCGGTCGCGAGGAACAGCCGGCGCCGCCGCGTCGCGCCGATGACCGGCGTGCCATCGGGCGTCATCGGCCTCAAGCCACACCAGAACTCGGCGCGTTTAACGTCGCCGCCGAACGGGAACAGGTCGCTCGCCACATGCTCCAGCGTTGCGCGTCGTGCGTCGTGCAGCTGCAGCGTGTAGCCGGCGAGCTCGGCCGTGCCGCCGACGCGGATGCGCTCGCCCAGGCGTGTCACCGCGACCTTGTGGGTCTCGTCCATCACGGTCGATTCGGGCGCGCCGGCGGGGTCGGTGATCGGCACGGTGATCGAATAACCCTTGACCGGGTAGACGGGGATGCGGATGCCCAGCGGCTCGAGCAGCAACGGCGAATGGCTGCCGAGTGCGACCAGGTAGGCGTCGGCGCGCAAGGTGCCGTCGGCGGTGACCACACCGCTGACCTCGCCGGCGTCGCCCTTCAGCGCCTTGATGTTGACGTTCTGCCGGAACTCGACGCCGCGCTGAGCGGCCAGCGCCGCGAGGCGCTGCGTGAACTTGAAGCAGTCGCCGGTTTCGTCGCCGGGCAGCAAGAGGCCGCCGACGAACTTGTCGCGCACCAGCGCTAGCGCCGGCTCGTGGCGGATGCAGCCGTCGCGGTCGAGCAGCGCGTAGGCGACGCCGTAGCGCTCGAGGATCGCGATGTCGGCCGCGGTGCTGTCGAGCTGCGCCTGGGTGCGAAACAGCTGCAGCGTGCCCTGCATGCGCTCGTCGTAGCGGATGCCGGTCTCGGCGCGCAGCGTGCGCAGGCAGTCGCGGCTGTATTCGGCCAGCCGCACCATGCGGCTCTTGTTGGTTTCGTAGCGCGCCGCAGTGCAGTTGCGCAGCATCGCAAAACCCCAGCGGATGAAGTTCATGTCCAGGTGCGGGCGGATCACCAGCGGACGGTGCTGCATCAGGAGCCACTTGATCGCCTTGATCGGCACTCCCGGTCCTGCCCACGGCGCCGAATAACCGGGCGAGACCTCGCCGGCGTTGCCATAGCTGGTCTCGAGGCCGGGTGCGCTCTGGCGGTCGAGCACCGTCACCTGGTGGCCCGCCAGCGCCAGCTGGTAGGCGGCGCTGACACCGATCACGCCACTGCCCAGAACCATCACATGCATCGCCGCCCTCACGAAGTTTGTTCGAGGCGGCGAGAATAGCTCCATGTCTTCAGTTCCCCCCTACATCGCCCCCAGCCGCTTCGACGACCCGGCCGCGGCGCTGGCCCAGGTCAAGGCCATCTACGGCGGCAGCGTCGGCCACTTGCGCGACGCGCTGCAGCGTTTTGTCGGCGGCGAGGTGCTGGCCCAGCACGTGCGCGCCTGTTACCCGTTCGTGCGGGTGCACACCGACACCGTCGCACGCGCCGACTCGCGCCTGAGCTACGGCTTCGTCTCCGGCCCGGGCACCTACGAAACCACGCTGACCCGGCCCGACCTGTTCGGCGACTACTACGCCGAGCAGTTCAAGCTGCTGGTCAATAACCACCATGTCTCGCTCGAGGTCGGAACCAGCACGCAGCCGATCCCGGTGCATTTCTCGCTGGCCGAAAACGACCACCTCGAAGGCTCGCTCGACCAGGCGCGGCGCTTGCTGATGCGCGACATGTTCGACCTGCCCGACCTCGCGGCGATGGACGACGGCATCGCCAACGGCACCCATGTGGCGGGCGCCGGCGAGGCCCAGCCGCTGGCGCTGTTCACGGCGCCGCGGGTGGACTACTCGCTGCACCGGCTGCGTCACTACACCGGCACCGCGCCCGAGCATTTCCAGAACTTCGTGATGTTCACGAACTACCAGTTCTACATCGACGAGTTCGTTCGCCTCGGCCACGAGGCGATGGCCGACCCGGACGCCGAGTACAGCGCCTTCGTCGAGCCCGGCAACATGGTGACGCGGCGCAGCGGCCTCGCCATGCACCCCGGCGACGAGCTCGGCGCAACACCGCCGCGCCTGCCGCAGATGCCGGCCTACCACCTGCAGCGCAGCGACAACAGCGGCATCACGATGGTCAACATCGGCGTCGGCCCGGCCAATGCCAAGACCATCACCGACCACATCGCGGTGCTGCGGCCACACGCCTGGATCATGCTCGGTCATTGCGCCGGCCTGCACACGACCCAGCAGCTCGGCGACTACGTGCTGGCGCACGGCTATGTGCGCGAAGACCATGTGCTGGACGAAGACCTGCCGCTGTGGGTGCCGGTGCCACCGCTGGCTGAAGTGCAGGTCGCGATCGAAGCAGCGGTCGCCGACATCACCCAGCTCAAGGGCTACGAGCTGAAACGCATCATGCGCACCGGCACCGTCGCGAGCACCGACAACCGCAACTGGGAGCTGCTGCCGCAGCGTACGCCGGAGCGCCGCTTCAGCCAGAGCCGGGCGATTGCGCTCGACATGGAAAGCGCGACCATTGCAGCCAACGGCTTCCGGTTCCGGGTGCCGTACGGCACCTTGCTGTGTGTCAGCGACAAGCCGCTGCACGGCGAAATCAAGCTGCCCGGCATGGCGAACCATTTCTACCGCGAGCGGGTCGACCAGCACTTGCGCATCGGCATCCGTGCGATCGAACTGCTGCGCCAGGCGGGTGTCGGGCAGCTGCACAGCCGCAAGCTGCGCAGCTTCGCCGAAGTGGCGTTCCAGTAGGTGCTCGCGCTACGAGTTGCGGCGCCGCAGTTCGGCGGCGTTGGCCGAGTGGGTGCACTGCGGGTGCCGCTTGTAGCGCGGCTCGCCGCACAGGCGCTGGAAACATGCCGGCTGGGCCAGGAAGAAGCGCCCCGAGCAGGCTTCGCGCGGCCCCGGTGTGGCGGCCAGCCGTGCCGTTTGGCTGTTCAGCTTGCGCCCGGGCTTGCGCTTGAGCACCGGCTTGTTGACGGTGGGCGGCGCCCGTTCAGCCCGTTCGGTCAGCAGCGCCGGCTGCAATCCGGTGACCGCGGGGGACGGCGAAGGCAGCGAGCGCGCTGACGCCAGCACCCCCTCTTCGACCGGCTCGCGATTCACCGGCCGCGCGGCCGCGACAGCAACGGCGCGCGGCGATCCAGGCTCCTCGCGCCCCGGTTCGTTGACCGAGACCTGCAGGCCGGCGCCGACCGCGAGTGTCACCAGCCCCGCGGCCGCCGCCCAGGCCATGCCGTGGCGGCTCCAGCGCCACACCCGCGGCGCTGTGGCGGGCGCGAGTTTCGGTTTCGGCGCGGCGACTTCAGCCCGCGGCAGCACGATCGTCGGAGCGATGGCGATGACCGCGGTGGACTGCGCGCTCGCCACCGGTGTCGCCTCGAGTCGAACCGGCGCCGGCGCGGCGATGCGCCGGTCCAGCGCGAGGCGCCATTGCGCGATGCCGGCCGGCCGATCCTGCGGTCGAACCGCGAGCGCCCAGTCGATCGCAGCGAGGAACTGCTTCGACACGCCCGGGATGGTCCGATGCGCAAGCACCGGCATCTCGTCGTGGATCGAGCGTGCGGTCGACGCCGGCGGCGCGACCGCGTCGAGCAGGTAGGCGACCACCGCGGCCAGTGCATAGACGTCGGTCCACGGCCCCTGGCGCAGATGCGTCGCTTCGGCGTACTGCTCGATCGGCGCGAAGCCCGGCTTGAGCACCGCGGTCAGGCGCTGCGTGTGGTCGCTGATCTGGCGCCGCGCGGCGCCGAAGTCGAGCAGCACCGGCGCGGCGGTGCCCGGCAGCAGCACGTTGTCGGGCGCGATGTCGCGGTGGTAGATGCCCTCGGCGTGCAGCATCGCGAGTGCATCGAGCAGCGGGTCGATGATCGAGCGCAGCCAGGCTTCGGTCGGCGGCTGCGACATCGCGCGCCGCAGCTGATGCAATGTCGGCCCGCGCAGGTAGGGCATCACCATGTAGCCGGTGCCGTTGGCCTCCCAGAAGCGATAGACCTTGACCATCGCCGGGTGGTTGAAATGCGCCAGCAGCTTGGCCTCGTTGACGAAGGAACGCAGCCCGATCTGGTAGATGTCGAAGTACGACGGACGGCGCACCACCACGTTGGCACCCTCGCCGCGGCGGGCCATCTGCTCGGGCATGAATTCCTTGATCGCCACCTCGCGGTCGAGCAGGTGGTCGCGGGCCTGGTAGACGATGCCGAAGCCGCCCACCGCGACGACATGCAGGATCTCCATCTCGCCGAAACGAGTGCCGGCGGGAAGCGCTTCGCGCGAGAACACGGCTGCGTCGCAAGCGTCGTCTTCGGCGGGGTAGTCGGAGCGCGAATCGCTCATGGCAAGGCTTACCGCGTTGCCGCAGTTTGTTCCATTCGTCCACGCTGAATCGGCGCGTTCATGAACACCTTCGGATGAACGCAGCAGGCGCGGCAAACGGCGTGCCGGGCTGGGCCTTCGGCCGACTCGTCATTCATGCTGGTACCCCCTCTCGGAGGGGGCCCGGGGGAGCGGTGCATTAACCGCGCGTGAACTCGGAGTCTGCGCGGCGAAGCCGCGCAGACTCCTGGCCTCAGAACTGGCCCCGCAGGTACAGGCCGAGCCCGCCGTGGCGGGCCTTCAGCGACAGCTTGTAGCCCGAGTCGAAGTGCAGTCCGAACGCGCCTTGCTCGAAACCCATCCGCGATTTGGCGGGTTTCCACTCCATGCCGACCTTGGTGTTGTAGTAGGCGCCAGACGGGTCGGCACCGAGGCCACGCGCGCCGGACGCGTCAGCGAACACCGAGTGTTCGTTCGACATGCGGTAGCGCACGCCGACGCTGACGGTCGGCACCGCACCGACCAGGCTGCGCGGGCTGTCGATGCGGCCGTCGCTCGCGGGCAGCAGGTAACCGAGCGTGCCGACGCCGACGCCGACATCGGCGCGGCCGTGCGACATCCAGAACCGATAGCTGACACCCGCCAGGTCGCTGCTCGCGCGGCCGTCGAGGCTGGCGAGCGGGGCAGCGGGCGCCGCCATCCGAGCGCGCAGCGCGGTGACTTCGACCGAGGTCGATGCAGCGGCTTCGTCGCCGCGCGTCGCGAGGACCGCGCCGTCCTGGTAGGCGGCCAGCACCGACGACTCCTGGGCCGCGACCTCGCACATCAGCGCCATCAGCAACAAGCCGACACCCAGCGAACGCAGCGCTGCGACGGCAGTCGGCAGATGCATTTGCGGCGGCGAAGAGTGGGTGTACAACATGGCGATCGGCGTGGCAGTTCGCACCCCAAGTGTGGCTGCTGCGCCGCGCCGGGTCTGTCAGGGAGTCCTGAGATGTGTGTAGGACGACAGGTGACAAGACCCGGAGGTCTTGTCACTCATTGGGGACGATTCACCATGACGACGACGCTGTTTTGGCTGGCACGCCTGCCCGTGCTGGCCGGAGCTCTGGCGGTGCAACCGGTGGCGGCGCAGGCGATTCCGGCGTCGCCCAACGCCGGCCCGTTTCGCACCGTCAGCGATGGCGCCGATGCGAGGCTGATGCTGTTGGGCTACGACACGGTGGCCTACTTCAGCCAGAACGACGCGGTCAAGGGCGACCCTGCGATCAAGACCGACCACCTGGGCGTGACCTACCGCTTTGCGAGCGAGGCCAACAAGGCCGAGTTCCTGAAGAACCCCGCCAAGTACATGCCGCAGTTCGGCGGCTTCTGCTCGAACGGCATCAACTACGCGGTGCCCTGGGGCGCCGGCGGCGGGCCCAACACCTGGCGCATCTACCGCGGCAAGCTCTACGTGTTCGGCGGCCAGGCCTCGCGCGATCAGTTCGAGATGGACACCGAGCTGAACCTGCGGCGCGCGCACCAGTACTGGAACGACGAGGTGGCCGGATCGAACGCGCTGCTGGAACGCTGGAAGCGGCTGATCTTTCGCGTGCCGCACTACAAGACCGACGCCGCGCTGAAGGAAGAATGGAACTCCAGGCTGGCCGCCAAGACCCTGCCGGTGATGCCCGGCGCGCCCCAGGTGGTGCCGCAGAACTAGGGTGTGCCCTAGGCCCCCACTTGCAGCAGCCCGATTGCCCCTCGCCCCGCGATCTCGTACGCTTGACCGGACCGAGCCACAACCACGGCGCCATGCGCCAGGAGAGCGCCTTGTCGACACCCGTTCACCCCGATATTGCCCGCATCCGCACCGTGGCCCTGGTGGGCCAGACGACGGCGGGCAAGACCAGCCTGGTCGAGGCTTTGCTGGTCAAGGCCGGTGCGATTGGCGCGCCCGGCAGCCTGGAGCGCGGCACCACGGTGTGCGACTTCGACCCGATGGAGCGGCGCGTCCAGCACTCGCTGAACTCGGCGCTGGTGCACCTCACGCACAACGATGCCACCATTCAGCTCGTCGACACCCCGGGGTACTCCGACTTCGTCGGCCAGTCGATGACGGCGCTCGAGGCGGTCGACACGGCGGCGATCGTAATCAATGCGCAGAACGGCATCGAGATGATGAGCGCGCGCATGATGGAGTGGGCCGCCAAGCGCAGCCTGTGCCGCATGATCATCGTCAACAAGATCGACGGCCTGGGCCTGGACCTGCCCGGCCTGGTGGCGCAAATCCAGGCCGCCTTCGGCAAGGAGTGCCTGCCGCTGAACCTCCCGGCGGCCAAAGGCACCCAGGTGGTCGACTGCTTCTTCAATCCGTCCGGCGAGGCGGATTTTTCATCTGTGGAGCTCGCACACCGGGCGCTGGTCGAGCAGGTGGTCGAGGTCGACCCCGAGTTCGTCGAGCGTTACCTGAACGACGGCGACGTCGACCCGGCCGAGCTGCACGCGCCGCTCGAGCAGGCGCTGCGCGAGGGCCACCTGATTCCGATCTGCTTCGTGTCGGCGCGCAACGGCGCCGGCGTGGCCGAGCTGCTCGACGTGTTCGACCGGCTGCTGCCGAACCCGACCGAAGGCAACCCGCCGCAGTTCTATCGCGGCGAAGGCGCCGAGGCGAAGGAGCTGCATGCCGACCCCGACGCGAGCAAACACGTGATCGCGCATGTGTTCAAGGTCACCGTCGACCCCTACGTCGGCAAGATGGGCATCTTCCGCATCCACCAGGGCACCGTCACCAAGGACAGCCAGCTCTACATCGGCGACGGCCGCAAGCCCTTCAAGGTCGGCCACCTGTTCAAGCTGCAGGGCAAGGAGCATGTCGAGATCGTGCGCGGGATGCCGGGCGACATCTGCGCGGTGGCCAAGGTCGACGAGATGCACTTCGACGCGGTGCTGCACGACGCCGCCGAAGACGACCACCTTCACCTGAAGCCGCTCGACTTCCCGGTGCCGGTGCACGGCTTGGCGATCGAGCCGAAGCGGCGCGGCGACGAGCAGCGCATGTGGGAGATCCTGCAGAAACTGGTCGACGAAGACCCGTGCCTGAAGGTCGAGCATGTGGCGGTGACCAACGAGACCGTGGTCTACGGCCTGGGCGAGCTGCACCTGCGCACGCTGCTCGACCGCATGAACGAAACCTACAAGTGCGAGGTCAACCCCCGCCCGCCGCGCATCGCCTACCGTGAAACCGTCACCGCGCCGGCCGAAGGCCACCACCGGCACAAGAAACAAAGCGGCGGCGCCGGCCAGTTCGGCGAGGTGTTCCTGCGCATCGAGCCGCTGCCACGCGGCAGCGGCTTCGAGTTCCTGGACCAGGTCAAGGGCGGCACGATCCCGACCCAGTTCATCCCGGCGGTCGAAAAAGGCGTGCGCCTGGCGCTCGATGCCGGCGTGGTCGCGGGCTTCCCGGTCAAGGACGTGCGCGTCATCGTCTACGACGGCAAGTCGCACTCGGTCGACTCGAAGGACATCGCGTTCGCCACCGCCGGGCGCAAGGCCTTCATCGACGCAGTGCTGAAGGCCAAGCCGATCGTGCTCGAGCCGATCGTCAAGGTCGAGATCACCGCGCCCGAAACGGCGATGGGCGACATCACCGGCGACCTGTCAGCCAAGCGCGGCCAGGTCAACGGCACGAACGCGCTGCAGGCCGGCAGCATGACCGTCAACGGCCAGGTGCCGCTGTCGGAGCTCAGCGGCTACCAGGCACGCCTGAACGGCATGACCGGCGGGCAGGGCCGCTACACGATCGAGCTGAGCCACTACGAGGCGGTGCCGCCGGCGATCCAGCAGCAGCTGATGGGTCAGTACAAGATCAAGGACGAGGACTGATCTCGGCCCGGTCCCAGGCCGGAGCTCACATCCCGGCGTGCATCGGCTGCGTCGCCGCGAAACCGTGCTCTTCGATCAGCGGGCGAGGCGGTCTGCCGGTGGCGGCGTCGCGGACGCGGTCGAGCTCGGCGTAGGCCGCCTTCAGGCGCTCCTCCACCCGCAGCACCGCGGCGCGCGGCTCGGCCACGGCAGCGGCCACCTGGCGGGCGGTGCCCCGGCGCTGATGCTCCAGGTCGGCGTGCAGCCTGGCATGCGCCGCGCGGAAGCGGTCGAGCACGCCGGCGTGCTGCTGCTCGAGTGCATCGGTGGCCTCGCGCACCCGGGCCTCGAGGCGCCGCCGCCCCAGGCTGTGGGCGAGCCAGGCACCGGCACCGGCACCGATCAGCAGCGCGATCAACGTCATCACGACCCGTCCGTCCTCGATCACCGTCATCCCCCTTGATGGCCCGGGAAAGCCCTGGGCGCGGCCAGCTTAAGGGCAAACCGGTGCGTTGTAACCGGCGGCAACGAGGGTGCACGCCCGCGGTGTGAAAAGCTGCGCGCGATCACGCCAGCAGCATCGCGCCGCCGCCGAACAGGACGAAGCCGAGCGCGACGATGAAGGCGATGGCCGGACCCATCCAGTCGCTGTCCTTACGGATCAGGAAGGCGAGGCCGAACACGGCGGCGGCCAGTCCGATGATCAGGAAGCCGCGCCCCAGTTCGGCGATGCTGTCGTTGAGAAACAGCGCGAAGCCCATCCCGACCAGCATCAAGAAGTTGCCGCAGATGATGAAGTTGCCCGACAGGCGCTTGCGCCACGGCGCCTCGGCCGCGCCGGCTTGCCCATGCAACTTCTCGAACACATCGGGCGGGCGCTGCGTGTCGCGCGCCGGCGCGGGCCGCGACGCCTGCACCGCCAGGCCGCAGAAGAAGGCGCCGAACGCCAGCGGCAGCGCGCCGAACAAGGTGAATGCGAGAACGCCGCCCCACAGGTTTTGGAAGTCGGCCACGATGGCGTGCTCGGGGTCGCGGGCGAGGTAGCGCACCGGCACCGCTTCGCCTTCGGCGACCGCCGACTGGCTGCCGCCGAGCCCGTGCACCTGGTGCGCCACGCCGTCGGCGCTGCGAAACTCCACCAGCGGCCCGTCGCGCCGGCCGGTCAGGCGGCCGTCGACGAGCTCGGCGTGCGAGACGAACTGCCAGCGCTGCCAGGCGAGCGCCAGCGCCGCGCTGCTCGCGCCCAGGCCGATCAGCAGGCAGCCGACCGCGACGCCCCACAACATGCCGCGCAGCCAGCCGACCAGGAAGCCCAGCGCCACGCCCGACAGCACCGCGCTCCAGAACAGGATGATGGTTTGGGTCTCGGACATGGGCTCTGCACGGACTGGACCCGAGGATAGCAAGGGAACGGCCGTCGGTGCGGTCGTCGGCGGGGTGGCCGGCTCGGTGCTGACCAACGGTAGCGCAGCCGGCACGGTTGGCGGCGCGGTGGTCGGCGGCGTGATCGGCCACGAAGTGGAAAAGGGCAAGCGTTAAGTCCGACCTCGGTGTCGCGCACGGCTCGAGCCTGGCCGCCGCGGTTCGCGCATTGCAGCGTCTGGCGAACCGGTGTTGACTCTGGAGGTCAACGAAGCTTTATCATCGCTCCTCATGCATGCAGGCCCCCGAGACGTCGCGCAGATCCGCCTGGACAACGCGCTGGCGCTCTTCGACGAATTCGTCGCCAACACCGTCAAGCACCCCGATGCCGCCACCCTGCGCGGCCTGGAGCGGCGCTTTGCCGAGCGGCTGCAGATCCAGCCGAGCTACTGGAGCCAGATCAAGGGCCGCTCGCGCCAGATCGGCGAGCGGCTGGCGCGCCAGTTCGAGCAGCTGTGCCACAAGCCCTACGGCTGGATGGACCAGCCGCATGACGGCGCGCCGGCCGGTGGCGCGGCTTTTGCACCGGCGCGTACCGAGGACAACGACGCCAACCGGACCCAGCCGCAGGACGACGACGAGAAGTTCATCGTCGGCTTGGTGCTGAGCTACTACCGCCGGCACCCGCAGCGTGCCCGCACCCGGCTGCTCGACCTGCTGGGCGAGGTGCTGACGCCGCCGCCCGCGCCACCGGCCGCGCCCGCCAAGGGCGGCCCCTCCGGCACGGCGACCAAGAAGCCCGACGACACCGCCGAGCTGTGGGCCCGCACGCTGGCCGGCGCGGCGCCGCTGAAGAAAAAACGCTGAGCAGATTTCGCGCGGGTTGTAAATCCTCTGCATGACGCCTTGCAAAAGATAATCGATCGTTTATCATTTGCGCAAGTCGTGGTTGAAGCCGTTCCACGACGACACCCCCCTCATCCACCCGTTCCGGAGTCCCATGTTCCGCACCCTCGCACTGAATCCGATGCCGGTCCGCCGCCTTGTGCTGTGCACCGCCGTGTCGAATTCATTCATCGGTGCCATGGAGGCCCCGCCCGGTAGACCACCCCGCTGAGCGTTCTTCTGAGAACACTCATCGAACGGCCCGGGTTGCATCACTGCCCCGGGCCGTTTGCATTGGCCCCTGGAGAACCGCTCATGAAGATCGCCATCACCGCCCGCAAACCCCGCAACCCACTGGTCGCACCGGCGCATTTCCGCCGTGCCGGCTCGCATCAACCGCGTGGAGGCGCCCTGCGACAGCAAGGCGGCCGCGCGCTGCGACGCGAAGTCGACCAGTTCACCCGACAGAAACACACCCCATGACAACAAGGCGGCGCTCACGAGGCGCTGCGTACCGAGGACCGCATCATGACGAGCTTGAAGCCTCTGCCCTGGAGCCCCGTCGAACCCCGGGCTCCCTGGACCTACCCCTTGCGGCGCGCCGCCGCGGCGAGCCTGCGCAGCGCGAGCAGCGTGCTGGCCCGCCTGGCGCGCCGCATGGCACTGCCCCCGCCCGCGCGCAAACCCGACCCCGGCACGAGCCGGCTCGAGTTCTACGCCGACGCCAGCGCCCCCGAAGGCGCGCTGTACCTCGACGGCAAGCTGGTCGGCTGGTTGCCGCACGTGACGCGGCTGTGATCGACGCAGCGCGCCACCTCGACCGAGGTGGCGCGCCGCTTCAACTCATCGCGAGCGGCTGCTTGCGCCGAGGCGGCGGGAAGCGCCGGTCGAGCTCGGCCAGGTCGTCTGAAGTCAGGCGCAACTCGGCCGCTGCAAGGTTCTCGCGCAGGTGCGCCTCGCGCACCGCCTTCGGAATCGCAACGACGCCGGGCTGCGCCAGCACCCAGGCCAGCGCCACCTGGGCCGCCGAAGCGGCGTGGCGCTCGCCGATCGAGCGCAGGACCGCGTTGCCGGCCAGCGCACCCTGGTCGATCGGGCAATAGGCCATGCCCGCCGTCCGGTGCGCGCGCAGCCAGGGCAGCAGGCTGTGTTCGATGCCGCGCTCGCTGAGCGAGTAGTACACCTGGTTCGCACTGCACGGTGTTGAGGCGTCGACCCGGGCCAGCTCGTCCATGTCGTCGACATCGAAGTTGCTCACGCCCCAGTGGCGGATCCTGCCTTGCGACAGCAGCGTCTCGAACCCGGCGACGGTCTCGCGCAGCGGGTGCGAGCCGCGCCAGTGCAGCAGGTACAGGTCGATGTGGTCGAGCTGCAGGCGCTTGCGGCTGCGTTCACAAGCCGCCACGCTGCCGGCCCGACTGGCGTTGTGCGGGTAGACCTTGCTGACGATGAAGAGCTCATCGCGTGTCACGTCGCCGGCGCGCAGCGCTTCGGTGATCGCCTGACCGACCACGGTCTCGGCCCCGCCCTCGCCATACATCTCGGCGCTGTCGATCAGCCGGTAACCCATCTGCAGTGCGCTGCGCACAGCCGCCACCTCGGCCGGCTTGCTGCGCGCCGATTCGCCCATGCGCCAAGTGCCCAGGCCGAGCGCGGCAAGCGCTTGCGAATCGGGCAAGGCGACGCTGTGCATGCCACCATCGTAGCCCGCCTGTCGCGCGCGTGATAGCGTGGCCGCGTCGTCTTGCGCACCCTCGCCACTCTCCAGGAGAGACCATGACCGCCAACAGCTTCATCGTGCAGCGCAGCGACTTGCGCAACACCCGTTTCGTCGAAGATCCGGCCGCCGTGTCGGCCTTGCCCGCCGGCAGCGCACGGCTGCGGGTCGCCAGCTTCGCGCTGACCTCGAACAACATCACCTACGCCGCGTTCGGCGACACGATGCGTTACTGGGACTTCTTCCCGACCGAGGTCGAAGGCTTCGGTCGCATCCCCGTCTGGGGTTTCGCCGACGTGGTCGAGTCCAGGGTCGACGGTGTCGCGGTCGGCGAACGCTTCTACGGCTACTTTCCGATCAGCACGCACGTGGTGCTGCAGCCGGCGCGCATCAACGACGCCGGCTTCGTCGACGGCGCGGCGCACCGCAGCGAGCTCCACGGCGTCTACAACCAGTACCTGCGCTGCGCCACCGACCCGGCCTACCGCGCCGACCGCGAAGCGCAGATCGCGCTGCTCAAGCCGCTGTTCGTCACCTCGTTTCTGATCGACGACTTTCTCACCGACAACGCCTTCTTCGGCGCCAAGACCGTCGTGCATTCGAGCGCGTCGAGCAAGACCGCCTACGGCACCGCGTTCTGCCTGGCGTTGCGGCGCGGCACACCCGACGCGGTCAAGCTCGTCGGGCTCACGTCGGCCGCCAACCTCGAGTACACGCGCGGACTCGGCTGCTATGACGAAGTGATCCGCTACGACGAGGTCGACAGCCTGCCGGCCGAGGTGCCCAGCGTCTATGTCGACTTCAGCGGCAGCACCGAGGTGCGCGCCGGCGTGCACCGGCACTTCGGCGATGCGCTGAAGTACAGCTGCTCGGTCGGCGGCACCCACTGGGACCACCTCGGCGGCGGCAAGGGCCTGCCGGGGCCGCGGCCGGTGTTGTTCTTCGCACCGGCGCAGGTCAAGAAGCGCAGCGCCGATTGGGGTCATGCGGGCCTGATGCAGCGCATCGCGGCCGCCTGGACGGCGTTCATGGAGCCGGTCACGCGCGCCGAACGGCCGTGGCTGACCGTCGTGCGCGGCCAGGGCCTGCAGGACCTTCAGCGCACCTACCTCGCGCTGCTCGACGGCGAGGTGCCGCCGCAGGAAGGGCACCTGCTCTCGCTCTGACACGCGCGAATCGCAGGCACACTCGCGGCCATGGCCGCGCCCATCGTTTCTTTGCAGAAGGTCGACAAACGATTCGCCGGCGGCCTGCTGGCCCTGCAGGACGTGAGCCTGCAAGTCGGCGCCACCGAGTTCGTCTCACTGCTCGGGCCGTCGGGCTGCGGCAAGAGCACCGTGCTGAAGCTGGTCGCCGGGCTCGATGTCGCAAGCGTCGGCCGGGTCGAGTCGCCGGCCGAAAGCGGTGGCGGCGCGGCCGACACCGCTTTCGTGTTCCAGGAGGCGACGCTGCTGCCGTGGGCCAGCGTGTTCGACAACGTCTGGCTGCCGTTGCGCCTGGCCGGCGTTTCGCGCCGCGACGCCACAGCGCGCATTCGCGCGATGCTGCAATCGGTGGGCCTCGCGGATTTCGAAGCGGCATTTCCGGCCGAGCTGTCGGGCGGCATGAAGATGCGGACATCGATCGCACGTGCGCTCGTCACCCAGCCACGGGTGCTGCTGATGGACGAGCCGTTCGCCGCGCTCGACGAGATCACGCGCCAGAAGCTCAACGCCGATCTGCTTCGCTGGTGGCGATCGCAGCGACTGGCCGCGCTGTTCGTCACGCACAGCGTGTTCGAAGCGGTGTTCCTGAGCCAGCGTGTGCTGGTGATGGGCGCGCGGCCGGGGCGCATCGTGGCCGCGCTGGCGATCGACGAGCCCTACCCGCGCAGCGCCGAGTTCCGGACCTCGAGCGCCTATGCGCAGGCCTGCCGCGCACTCTCGCTGGCGCTTGAATCGGCGCACGCATGATCAACCGACTGTTGCCCGCGGTCACTTTCGTCGCCCTGCTGCTGGCCTGGGAACTGTTGGTTCGCGTGGCACAGATTCCGCACTACACGCTGCCGGCGCCGAGCCTGGTGTTGCGCACGCTGGTCGACAACTTCGGCTCGCTCGCGCCGAGCTGGTGGTTCACACTGAAGATCACCTTCATGTCGCTCGCGCTCGCCTGCATCGGCGGGGTGCTGATCGCGGCGGTGTTCGCGCTGTCGCGGCGGGTGGAGATCGCGCTGTTCCCGCTGGCGGTGGTGCTGCAGGTGACGCCGGTGGTCGCGATCGCGCCGCTGATCCTGATCTACGTGAAGAGCACGACCGCGGCGCTGCTGCTGTGCACCTGGATCGTCGCCTTCTTCCCGATCCTGTCGAACACCGTCATCGGCCTGCGCTCGGCCGACGCCAACCTGCACGATCTGTTCCGCCTGTACCGCGCCAGCCCATGGCAGCGGCTGCGCTGGCTGCTGGTGCCGTCGGCCTTGCCGTACTTCATCGCGGGGCTCAAGATCTCGGGCGGCCTGAGCCTGATCGCCGCGGTGACCGCCGAAATGGTCGCCGGCGCAGCGGGCCACGAGACCGGCCTCGCGTCGCGCATCTTTGAGGCCAGCTTTCGCACCGATACGCCGAAGATGTTCGCCGGCCTGACGCTGTTGGCGGCCACCGGCGTGATGATTTTCTGGGCCTTCAACGCCTTGTCACACGTGTTGCTGGGGCGCTGGCATGCTCCGCACCGAGACTGAATCAACCCCTGGGAGAGATTCGAATGAAATCGCTGACTCGCGCTGCCGCGCTGACCCTGCTGTTTGCTTCAACCGCCGCGTTCGCGCAGGACAAGGTCGTCTTCGCCACCAACTGGAAAGCCCAGGCCGCGCATGGCGGCTTCTACCAGGCGCTGGTCGACGGCACCTACAAAAAGTACGGCCTCGACGTCACCATCCAGCCCGGCGGCCCGCAGGTCAACAACCGGCCGCTGTTGCCGGCCGGTCGCATCGATTTCCTGATGACCGGCAACCTGCTGCACAGCTTCGACAACGTGAAGAACGGCGTTCCCACCGTGGTCGTCGCGGCGATGTTCCAGAAGGATCCGCAGGCCTTGATCGCGCACCCCGGCCAGGGCTACGAAAACTTCGCCGCGCTGAAAAACGCGCCGCTCGCACTGATCGCCAAGGACGGCCAGTTCAGCTGGTGGCAGTGGCTCAAGGTGACGCACGGCTTCAAGGACGAGGTGCTCAGGCCCTACAACTACAACCTCGGTCCGTTTCTCGCGGATCCGAAGGCGATCCAGCAGGGCTACTCGGTGGCCGAGCCGATCTACGTCGAGAACCAGGGCAAGTTCAAGCCGGTGGTGCACCTGCTCGCCGATCACGGCTTCTCGACCTACTCGACGCTGATCGAAGCGCGCACCGACACCGTGAAGAGCAAACCCGATCTCGTGCAGCGCTTCGTCGACGCGTCGGCGCTGGGTTGGGTCAACTACCTGTACGGCGACCGCAAGGCCGCCGACGCGATGATGATCAAGGACAACCCCGAGATGACCGAAGCGGAAATGCAAGCCTCGGTGGCGCTGATGAAGCAGCAAGGCATCGTCGATTCGGGTGAAGCACTCAGCGCCGGCATCGGCGCGATGAGCGCGCCGCGCATCAGAGACTTCTACGAACAGATGGTCAAAGCCGGCCTGTACAAACCGGGCGAGGTCGACCTGGCCAAGGTGGTGACGCTGCAGTTCGTCAACAAGAAGGTCGGGCTCGACGTGAAGGCCAGGCTGGGCGGCAAGTGATGCACTTCACGCTCGCGCGGCGCAGCCGCTCAAGCGCCGCTGCCAACGGCCGACAACCCCTAAGACGACAACTCCCACCGGGGGTTCAAAATGAACGTCCTGATGGACGAGCGTGGCTTGACCGAGCCCTTGCGCGACTTGGCCGCATGGACGGCCTTCTTTCGCGATGCCGAGATTCCCGTGCTGGCCCGATCGGCCGACGCGGTCGAAGACCTGCGTGAAATCGAAGACGAGGTCGACGCCAACCTGATCGGCGAAACCGTCGCCGCCGACCCACTGATGACGCTGCGGGTGCTCGCCTACGCCTCGGCCAATCGTCCGGCGCGGATGATCACCGAGACCGAAACCGTGACCGCGGCCGTCGTGATGATGGGCATCGCCCCGTTCTTCCGCGCATTCCAGAACCTGCCGTCGGTCGAAGACCGGCTGCAGCCTCTTCCCGAGGCGCTGCAAGGGCTGCTGGCGGTGCTGCGGCGGGCCCACCGCGCCGCCAACTTCGCGCTCGGCTTTGCGGTGCGCCGGATGGACCACGACGCCGCCGTCATCCACCACGCGGCGCTGCTGCACGACTTTGCCGAGATGCTGCTGTGGTGCCACGCGCCGACGCTGGCCTTGCGCATTCAGCAGGCCCAGCAGGCCGACCCGACGCTGCGCTCGAGCGGCGTCCAGACCCAGGTGCTCAACGTGACGCTGACCGACCTTCAGCAGTCGCTGATGCACGCCTGGCGCCTGCCCGAGCTGCTGGTGCGGATCAGCGACGACAAACACGCCGAGCACCCGAGCGCGAAGAGTGTCGTACTCGCGATCCGCATCGCGCGCCACACCGCGGTCGACTGGAACAACGCGGCGATTCCGGACGACGTGCGCGACATCGCGCAATTGCTCAACCTGTCGGAAGCCGCGGCCTCGCGGGTGCTGGGCGAGCTCGACACCTGAGGGACCCGCTCAGACCGGCACTGCGGTGGTGTTCTTGACCCGGTCGAGCACGAAGCTCGTCTTGCAGTCCTGGACGCTCGGGTGCTTCAGCAGCGTGTCCATGATGAAGCGCGAGTAGTGCGCCATGTCTTCGACGACGACCCGCAGCAGGTAGTCCATCTCGCCGGTCAGCGCGGCGCATTCGACCACTTCGGGCCAGACCTGCACGGCGGCGCGGAACAGGTCCATCGGATTGCGCTTGTGGACCTCGGAATGTTTTTCGAGCCGCACGTTGAGGTACGCCGTGAGGCCAAGCCCGACCCGCTCGGGCGGGATCAGCGCGACATAGCCCGCGATGACCTTCGACTCCTCGAGCCGCTTGACCCGTCGCAGCGTGGCCGACGGCGACAGGCTGACCTGCGCCGCCAGAACGTCGTAGGTCATCCGGCCGTCAGCCTGTAGCGCACGAAGGATGCGTCGATCGATCGCATCGAGCTGTACTGCGTTTTCCATTAACTCAATTTTGCGTGTTTACTGTGTCGAAGCCAAGCCATTCGATGCAACTTGCAGAAAAACTGCGGATCGACAAACCTACAGTTCGAAGCCTGACGTGATGCCACGTCCCAAGCCACCAGCCAACCGGAGCGCCGCATGCAATTCACCCCCTGGGACAACCCGATGGGAACCGACGGTTTCGAGTTCGTCGAGTACGCAGCGCCCGACCCGGTCGCCCTGGGCCAGCTGTTCGAGACGATGGGCTTCAAGCCGATCGCCCGGCACCGCCACAAGAAGGTCACGCTGTACCGCCAGGGTGAGGTGAACTTCATCATCAACGCCGAGCCGAACTCGTTTGCGCAGCGCTTTGCGCGCCTGCACGGGCCGAGCGTCTGCGCGATGGCGTTTCGCGTCAAGGATGCGGCGAAGGCCTACGAGCGCGCGCTCGAGCTCGGTGCCTGGGGCAACGACCCCCAGACCGGGCCGATGGAACTGAACATCCCGGCGATCAAGGGCATCGGCGACAGTCTGATCTACTTCGTCGACCGCTGGCACGGCAAGGACGGCGCGGCGGCCGGCGCGATCGGCAACATCAGCATCTACGACGTCGACTTCGTGCCGATCGCCGGCGCCGATGCCAACCCCCGCGGCAATGGCCTGACCTACATCGACCACCTGACCCACAACGTGCACCGCGGCCGCATGAAGGAATGGGCCGATTTCTACGAGCGCCTGTTCAACTTCAAAGAGGTGCGCTACTTCGACATCGAAGGCAAGCTCACGGGCCTGAAGAGCAAGGCGATGACGAGCCCGTGCGGCAAGATCCGCATCCCGATCAACGAAAGCTCGGACGACAAGAGCCAGATCGCCGAATACCTGGACCTGTACCACGGCGAAGGCATCCAGCACATCGCCCTCGGCACCGACAACATCTACGCGACGATCGACGGCATGCGGGGCCAGGGCGTGGTGTTCCAGGACACGATCGCGACCTACTACGACCTGGTCAACAAGCGGCTGCCGAACCACGGCGAGAACGTCGAGGAGCTCAAGCGCCTGCGCATCCTGATCGACGGCGCGACCCACCAGGGTGCGCCGAACGAATTGCTGCTGCAGATCTTCACCCAAACGGTGATCGGGCCGATCTTCTTCGAGATCATCCAGCGCAAGGGCGACCAGGGCTTCGGCGAAGGCAACTTCCGCGCGCTGTTCGAAAGCATCGAGCTCGACCAGATCCGCCGCGGCGTGCTGGCCGATAACACCGCGACCTGAGGCCTGTCAACCAGGGCGTCGCACCGGTCGCCTACGGCCAGAGCGACCGCCCGCCAGGGAGAGGTGCCGCCTCAATCGGTGCCTCGTACCCGTTCGAAGTGCGCACCCTGGTAGGGCTAGCACTCGGCGAGCGAGAGGCGGTCGATATGTTCTGCCAGGACGAAATCATTCGAACTCAGCCCGCCAACCTCATGGGTGCTCAGTTGAATGCGCACGGTGTCGTAGACATTGAACCACTCGGGATGATGGTTCATTTTCTCCGCTACCAGTGCCACAGAAGTCATGAATCCAAATGCGTGAACGAAGCTGTCGAATCTCAAACTACGCGTTAGCTTGCCGTCGTCTATAGACCACCGCGTTCGCTCAGCCAACAGCGCGGTGACTTCCATCTCCGACAGTTTGATGAGGTTAGTCATGAAGCGCACCTATTCCCTTCGCAGAGTCGTCTTGAAGGCGCTGAACCCGTCGTCAAGCGTATGAGCAAGGCGAACGTCATAGTGGGAAGGCTGAAACTCGATATCCCACGTTGACAGCCATACGCGAACGGTGGTCCAAATATTCTCCCATCGCGGGTGATGGTTACCGGCATCGACTGCGGGGCTGGCATACGCCATGAACGCCGTTGCCTCAGTAAAGGAAGCAAAGGTGTACTCCTTGTAGAGTTCTGTTCTGGGTACGGGCGTATCGCCAACGCCCATCGATACAAAGGAGGTGGTTACACCCCAACCGGGGAGCGACGCAAGTTCTTTTTCAAGCTGGGTTGTGGTCAGCGGCTCGACTCGCTTCCGGCGCTCAGGCATTGCGATCGTGGAGCGGTGCGAGAGGAACCCATCAACACGCAACTGACGAACAACTTCGTACAGCCCGGCGTCCCAGAAGCTCTCCGACAAAACTATTCCTTGCGAGTCAAGCATGGAACGAATATCGAGCGGCAAATGCTTCGGATCAGATATCAGCGTAGCTCCATCTACGTACAACGGGATCAAGCGTTTCTGGTGATTCAATGCGGTCCGAATCTCAGTTCGCACCCAGTCATCTTCACGGTCGATTCGGAGTCGTCGATAGTCGTCAGTCAGCGTCAGCCACTGCTTCCCGATGATCGCAAGCAAAACCGTAGATTTTTGCAGCGCCTCGTCGATCTTTCGTCGCCACTGATCGCCGCCTCGAATCTCGATGCGATCCATAAAGACGCGATGCGCTCCAAACCCTTCGGAAAGGTGACGGTAAAGGGCCCGCGCGATCCACTGAGTGTCCTCGCGCCTGTAGCTGATGAAAAGATACGGCGACTCTGTTGACATGCGCACTCCTCAACGGCTGGGGATCTGCAGATGCCAGTTTACGCCCTCGGAAGAATGGGATTGGAGGCCACGGAGGGAGGCTACCGACACCAAACTCGATGTTCGCCGACTACATACATGCAGGCCGACGGCGCCGGCGGCCTGAAGGCGAGCCGCTCGATGCGTGATCCGCACGCCTGACTGGTTCGGGCCTACGGCGCGGGCATCCTGTCGTCGGCCGGTGAACTGCGCCACGCCGTGCGCAGCGACCAGCCGAGCCGGGTCGGCTTCGACCTGCAGCGCATCATGCGAACCCGCTACAAGATCGACAGCTACCAGGCCAGCTACTTCGTCATCGACTCGTTCCAGCAGCTGTTCGACGCGACCGGGCCCGACTTCACGCCGATCTACCGCGCGGTGCGCGACCAGCCGCAGATCGATGCCGGCGTGGTGCTCTGCGGCGAAGACCTGGTGCCGCCCGCCGCCTGAACCCGTTTTCTCCCCCTTGCGGAGGATTGCTGCTCCACGGCACGGCGCTCACACTGCGACCCCGTGTTGCTCGATGGGGTCGTTGTCATGTCACCTCGAATGTCGCAGGGTTGCACGCTGGTCTTGCTGTTGGCCATGATGTCTGCGCTGGCAGTCGGCCTGATGGCCTGGGGACCGATCAGCCTGCAACCCCTTGATCACCAATACGCCGACCAGCGCGGCTGGGCCGGATTGGCGAACGCCTTCAATGCCTTGTCGTGCCTGCCTTTGCTGGGCGTCGGCGGGTGGGGTTGGGCGGCCACCTGGCGCAGCCGCTGGCCGGCGACCTTGCGCGCCGCCTGGCTGGCGTTTTTTGCGCTCGCCGCCTTGCATGCGGCAAGCGCGGCGATCTACCACCTGGCGCCGGGCGACATCGGCCAAGCGCTGTCACACACCTTTGCGGCCGGCGCCTTCGCGATGCTGCTGCTGGGATTCCTGTCCGAGCGTGTCGACCCGCTCTACGGCAGCACGCCGGCCCTGGTCGTGGCGCTGGCGCTGGCCGCAGCCGCGGGCCTGTGGTGGCTGGTTGGGCAATGGGTGCTCGGCCACGGCGACTTGCGCGGGCTGCTGTTTCTCGAATGCCTGCCGATCCTGCTGATTCCGGCCGGCGCGCTCGGGCTGACGGGCCGCTTCACGTCGCCGGCCGACTGGCTTGCGATGCTGTACCTGTACGTGGCCGCGCGCAGCGCCGGACTGGCCGATGCGGCGGTCTTCAACGCCACCGGCTGGATCAGCGGCCATGCGTTGATGCACCTGCTGCTGGCCGCCGTGGCGGCGCGGCTCGCCTATCGCGCCGGTACCGCGCCCGGTGCCGCAGCAAGCTTCGCCGGCGGCGCTGCCGAGCCGACCCAGCGCAGCACCTCGTTGAACACCACGTCCTGATGCACCATCTGGACATGCGCGCAAGCCGCAACGTGGCGGTTGTCGGCGCCCGGCAGCGTGGCGGACGAAGCCGGAAACACGATGTTGTCGCAGTGCCCGTAGAAGCAGGTGAAGCGCGTGAAACGCGCTGCCTTCTCGCGTGACGACAAGGCCCGCTGCCACGGGCTGTCGAGCCGCATCTGGCGGGTGTTGTGGGACCGCGCGAAATGGCCGAGGAAGGTGCCGCGGTGCGGCGTGCCAACGGTGACGACGCGGTGCACCCGTTCATCGCCCTGGTGCGCGTCGAGCCAGGCGCGGGTGGCGAGGCCGCCCATGCTGTGGGCGACGATCACCGGCGCCTCCGCGCTCGCCGCTTCGATGCGCCGCATCGCCGCCTCGATGATGTCGGCATAGTGGTCGATCGAGCCGAGCACCGGCTCGAGGTTGACCGCGACGAACGGGACGCCCAGCGCGCGCAGGCGCAGCATCATCGGGTTCCACAGCCCCCGGTTGCAGAAGAAGCCGTGCACGAAGACGACGCCACGCCGGCCGCGCTCGGCGCCGACGAAATCGGGCACAGCGTTGGAACGGAAAGGCTGGCGCCAGCAGAACACCCGCGGCGCGCTGAGCACTTCGCCCCACCACGCCGCCAACAACTGCAGCATGCGCGCCGGCGGCGCCGGGTCGGTGCGGTTGACAAAGCGCATCAGCACGAACTCGAGCGCCAGGAACAGCGCGTAGCCGAACAGGATCAGCAGTACGCCGCCAAGCGCCCAGGCGGGCGCGTCGACATGCACGAACCAGGCGGCCCACGCAGCGGCGGCGGCGATCAGTCCGAGCGTGATGAAGCGTTGCAGGCGCGCGAGCATCGAGTCACTTTCGCAGTTCACTCAGGCCAGCGTGACCGCGCGCCCGCTCAGGCGCTTGGCAAGGCCAGTGGCGAGCTTGTTGACCAGCCCGTAGACCGACAGCTGCGGATTCGCGCCGATGCCGGTGGGGAACAAGGACCCGTCGTGCACCGACAGGTTCTCGACCTGCCAGTGCGCGCCGTCGGGGCGAACGACACCCAGGCGCTCGTTGCCGGCCATGCCGCAGCCGCCCATCACGTGGGCGCTGACCACACGGGTCAACAGCGGCTTCATCGGCAGTGCATTGATCGCATCGCGTGCCTGCGCCCAGCTGGTGTAGGGCGCCGCCATCTCGTGCACCGGCGCCACCGTGCGCGCGCCGGCGGCGAACTGGATCTCGGCCATGCTCAAGAAGGCCCGCCGCGCACCGTCCATCACGAACTCGGTCAAGGGGTAGTCCAGCGTCGGCGTGGCGTCGGACTTGAGCTTGACGCTGCCGCCCGGCGACTGCTCGTGGAAGCCGTCGCGCATCAGCGCAAGCAGGCTGTGGGTGTGCGGGGAGTGCTTCAGCGTGTCGGCCTGCTGCTGGCCGTAGCCCGGCAGCGTCGACGCGAAGATCAGCGGGTGAATCGGCGGCGCCTCGAGCTTGTAGCCGATCGCGCCGTCGATAGGCTGCGTCTCGAGGAAGTGGTCGGAGTAAATCGTTTGCGGTGCGCCGTTCCAGCCTTCGACCTTTTGCTCGAAGGTGGCCGCTGAAATAACGACCGGGTGCAGGAAGGTGCGCGTGCCGAGCAGGCCATGCGGGTCGGGGGCGTTCGACCGCTTGAGCAACGCCGGCGAATTGATCGCGCCGCCGGCCACGACATAGTGCTTGGCGACAATGCGCGTGACGCTGCCCGATGCGGCGCTGCCGTCGGGCTTGACTGCGCTGCACAGCAGCGCCGACACCTTGCCCGACGCCCATTTGAACTCGTGCGCGCGGGTTTGCGTGAGCAGCCTGGCGCCCTTGTCGAGCGCGGCCGGAATCGTCGTCACCAGCATCGACTGCTTGGCGTTGGTCGGGCAACCCATGCCGCACGAACCGAGGTTCCAGCACCCTTTGACATTGCGGTTGATGACAGCGGAGCGAATCCCCAGCTTGGCCGCTCCGCGCCGCAGCAGGTCGTTGTTTTCGTTCGGCGGCGTGAGCCATGGCGTGATGTTGAGGCGGCGCTCTGCCTCTTCGAACCACGGCGCGAGCGCCTGTTCGCCGAGCTCGGTCAAGCCGAAGCGCTGCTGCCAAATGGCCAGCGTGGCCGGCGGGGTGCGAAACGAGCTGGTCCAGTTCACCGTTGTCGAGCCGCCGACGCAGCGGCCCTGCAGGATGTTGATGGCCTTGTCGCTGGTCTTGCGGCCGGCGCTTTCCTGGTACAGGCTCGGATAGGCCTCGCTCTCGCGCTGCCTGAAGTCGCTGCTCGACTTCAACGGTCCTTCTTCGATCAGCACCACGTCGAGGCCGGCGTGCGTCAGCAGCTCGGCGGTGATGCCGGCGCCGGCACCGCTGCCGACGATCGCGACGTCGCAAGTCAGGCTCGCCGGCAAGGCAGCGTGCGGGCCGCCGAAGACCTTCCAGCCACGTTGAAGTCCATCCAGGATCGGGTCGGGCAGCTGACTCATTGAAGTGGCTCTTTCACAGCGCGCGCGGGCCGGGATAGCCGAGCAGCGTCCAGGACTGGGGATCGGCGTAGTACGCCGCGTTGGTGAGGTCGCGCAGCGCGTGGTAGACCTGCTGCCGCATCGCGAGGCTCGAAGTGCGCATGCCTTGCAGCGCCCGCTGCAGCTGGTCCACACTCGCTCGCGGCCAGTCGCTATGCAAGCCCGCCAAGCCAACGCGTCCCGGCCCCGACGTCAGCATCGCCAGCAACTGCGACAACTCGGCCTGGGTCGCGGTCGGAAACTTCGCCAGCGTGTCTTCGAGGCGCTGCAGGTGCGAGGCGATCGCTGCACTGCGCTGCGTCGCATCGGCCGGCAAGCTGCCATCGAGGACGGCCCGCGCCAGCGCACTGAACACGTCCTTGGCCGACGCACTGAGCCGGCCGGCAACCAGCCCGGGTCGCAGCATCGCCAGGCCGCCGCCGGCGACGGCGAGCAGTACGGTCGCGCCGATGCCGAGTTTGAGCAGAGTTCGTCGTTGCATCATCAAAGGAGGCAGTTCGCGGCGGCGCTGAGTGTTGCACCGATCACCGCGCAGGCCTTAGGGTTCCGTGACTAACTCGTGCCCTCGCAAACCCGCAGCGGCGGCCCTACATTCATGCAGCGCCTTCGCGCCCAGCATTGATGAGCCTCGCCGCCACTGCCATCCTCGGCCATCTGCAAACGGTGGCCGCCGAGCGCGCGCGCCGCGACGCCTCGCCCGCGCTCGCGCAAGGCGTGCTGTCCCTGAAGCGCTACCAGCATAGGCGCTTCGCGAAGTCGTATGCCGACCTGCTGGTCTCGCCGCGCTACGGCCCCGCGTCGCGCTTCTTTCTCGAAGAACTCTACGGCCCAAGCGACTTCAGCCAGCGCGACGCCCAATTCGCGCGCGTGGTGCCGGCGATCGTGCGGCTCTTTTCCGAAGACATCATCGACACGGTGCGCACGCTGGCGGAGCTTCACGCGTTATCCGAGACGCTCGACAGCGAGACCGCGTCGCACCTGGTTGACTCGCAGGTCGATGCGCCCGCCTACATCCGCGCGTGGCAACTCACGGGACGGGCGGCGCAGCGCGAGCGCCAGATCGTATTGACGCTGGCCGTGGGCGAATCGCTCGACAGGCTGACCCGCAACCCGCTGGTGCGCCACAGCCTGCGCATGATGCGCGGCCCCGCGCGTGCTGCCGGGCTGGGCGAGCTGCAGGGCTTTCTCGAGACGGGCTTCGACACCTTCAAGGCGATGCGCGGCGCGCAGGAGTTCTTGCGCGACATCGGCACCCGCGAGCGCGCCTTGGCGCGCACCTTGTTCGCCGCGCCACTCGACACGGCGCCCCCCGAGAGACACGTTGGCGACGCTGCGTTAGGACAATTACCGTAGTCGGCCCTGCAAAACCTCTGCAGCCCGCATGAACGCATAGTTTTTCCTGATTAGCCCCCAAGCTCAGCCGCTCGAATGACGCGCTCCGGTCGCGGGCCGGTGCCCGCTGCGGCGCGTACCAACCGAGTGAGGATGGCCTTCAAGTCGTAGCGTCGATTGAATCGGTACTGCACTTCAGCGAGG
>OBEQ011838493.1_pt1 | contig 30802 bp, 21 predicted proteins | sample 1670901 | NCBI WGS metagenome assembly OBEQ01 (sample SAMEA104232315, study PRJEB22302) | groundwater metagenome | biome: forest; feature: aquifer; material: groundwater | place: USA | collected 2011-08-07 | depth 5.4 m | reverse complement strand
TGTAGACCAGCTTGGAGTCCCAGCACATGAATTGTCCCGAGGGGAAAAGTTGGTCGCGTTCCTTGGCATTGAGCGGTTCGCTGACACTGAGGAAGGTCTGGGCATGGTAGGAGAAGTCGGAGAAGGCGCTGAACTGGTCGCGCATTTTGTCGATGCACACGATGATGTGCTTCGCCGTTACCGATCCCATATGAGTGTAGGCCGTATGGTTCGTAATCTCCGTGACGGGCGTGCCTTCGAAGACCTTCACGCCTTTTTCCATGAGCACTTTCTTCAACCCCTGCGCGTAGAGCAATGGATTGATACCGTAGGTATCCTGATAGTGAATGCCGGCGCTGTAGCCTTTGCCAGGGCTCATGGCTTTCAGGGCATCACCTTCATAGATCTTCGAAGGGTAGCCAAGCTTCTCGCGCTCTTTGGCTTCTTCGTAGACTTCGGCTTTGCCGCTGGCGCCAATGCCGAGGAAAAGACTGTCTTGTTTCAGCAGGTCACAGGTGATGCCAAACTGTCGAATATTCTCGACAATCATTTTCACGCCATCCGCGGCCATGCTCCAGACCTTGCCCGCATCCTCGTGGCCGTAGCGGCGAACAAGTTGATGCAGCTCCAGCTCACTGTCCGGCGTGAGAAACCCCGCGCTCTTGCCCGTGGAGCTTCCGCCGCAGATATTCTTCTCCAGCAGCACCACCTTCTTTCCTTCAGTTGCCAATCGTAGGGCCGCGTGCAGGCCGGCCATGCCGGCGCCGATCACGAGCGCGTCCGTCTCGACCTGCTCCATGAGGGGAGAGGCGAAATGAGTGGAAGTCCCGAGCAGCGTCGTGTACCACCAGTTTTGTAAAATCAGAGAGTTATTGTCGGACATGGAGGAAGAGTGATGTGAGAAGTATCACATCGGTTCGTTGACTTCACAATAAATTTTGATAGAATGGGGTTACAAGTTCGGACGCTGTTTGAATACAGCTCTTCCGGGTGTCGCAGGAGCCTCTCCAGTAGGAGAGGCTTTTCTGTACCATCACCCTTTTATGATTAGTCAATATAAAATTTTTCATACGAGCAACAAAAAATGTTATTTTATACATGCCTGGTGGAACTCACGGGGCTGTAGCTTAATGGTAAAGCGTCCGAGCTCGACATCCGGAAGATGCCGGTTCAACTCCGGTCGGCTCCACCAGGTTTTCGTAAACGGTTCAGACCGAGTAGACTTGCTGATATGAAAAAACTTTTGGTCCTCACCATCAGTTATCTCACGCTACTAGCGCTACTCCCCCTTGCAAGGGGGTTGGGGGGTCCCAGGGTTATTTTCAACGAAATCGCGTATCGCGGCACCGAAGCATCGGGCAACAACGAATGGATGGAGCTTTTTAATCCAAGCGATCAGGTCGTGGACTTGGCCGGTTGGAAGCTGCTGCTCGGAGAAAAAGAAATCAAGCTGAAGGGAAGTATCGCAGCACAGGGGTATTTTCTCCTGGAGCGCACGGACGATCAGACACTGCCGGAAATTCCCGCCGATCAGATTTATACGGGCGCTCTCTCGGATGATGGGGTGATTTTGAAATTGCTGAATCCTCCGGGCGAAATCGTTGATCAGGTGAGTAAGTGGTACGCTCGCCCGCCTCTGGCGGGTGAAGATCACCGGGCGACGATGAATCGAGTGGATTCGATGAAGGGTGGAGATGATGGGGGGAATTGGATGATGGGCAAAGGGACACCGAAAGGACCTCCCTCCCAGCCTCCCTCCTTGGCAGGAGGGAGGGGTCAGGATGATGTAGCCTCCCCCTCTCCAGCCAAGGAGAGGGGGTCGGGGGGAGAGGTCTTGATCACGCGCTTCCTCGGAAACCCCAAAGGCAAGGACGACGCGGCGGAGTGGATCGAGATCAAAAATATTGGCGCTGCGGATGCCAGCCTCTCGGGCTGGAAGCTCGACAATCGGGAAGGTGGGAGCAAGCCCTATCCCCTTTCAGGTACGCTCAAGGCGGCGCAGATCGTTCGCATCAGTTCAAAACTGAGCCACCTGAGTCTTCGCAACAGCGCCGATCAGATTCGGCTTTTCGACGCCTCTGACAAGATTGCCGACCAGCTTGAATGGAAGGAGGAGCTTCGCGAAGGACAGATTACAATTCGGGAAGATTTGTCGCCGCAGCCGGACATAGCCCTGGTCACCAAGGTGATCGACGGTGACACCATTGAAGTCAGCATTTCCGGTTCCCCCTCTCCAGCCAAGGAGAGGGGGTCAGGGGGAGAGGTCTTGAAGACCTCCCCCGTCCGCACTGAAAAAGTCCGCTTCCTCGGCGTCGATACGCCGGAGACGGTGCATCCTGAAAAGCCCGTGCAGTTCTTTGGAAAAGAAGCTTCCGATTACGCGAAGGCTCAATTATCCGGAAAAACCGTGCGCCTCGAATACGACCATGAACGACGGGACGACTACAACCGGGTGCTGGCGTACGTGTACGTTGGCGACAGATTTTTCAACGCCGAGTTGATTCAAAAAGGCTACGGTCGGGCCTTGCTTGCCTTCCCATTCAAGTTTAGCGAGGAGTTTGCCAAGATGCAGAAGAAGGCGCAGGCCGATCAGGTTGGGCTCTGGGCTCCTGTGCTCCCAACACCACAGATCATGAACAGTTCGGATTCCTTACTCACTCGCGTCCTCAAGGCCATCAATGACCTGTTTCAAAAAATTGTTGGGCCACCCACACCTCCTGCGAAATTAAATCTCATTGAAGATGCGAGAAGCTTAAAATTCTAATACCAAAATCCTAAATCCTAAACAATATTAAAATCCAAAGGCTCAAAATCCAAAAGAATATGTTTTTGTTTTGAATTTGAAATTTTGATATTTGGATTTATTTAGAATTTAGATATTAGAATTTTGGGCTTATGGGTTGTCGATTCCTCCTTTGTTCCACGGATGACACCTCAAAATTCTCCAGGCTGACTTGAGCGTCCCCTTCCTCGCCCCATATTTCTTCACCGCCTGCTCGCTGTACTCACTGCAGGACGGCAGAAATTTGCACTGCCAGGGGAAGAGGGAGCGCCAAAGCGGAGTAAGATAATGTTGATAAAAATTAATAAAAGAAGTAAAAGAAAATTTCATAAAAATCCTAAGCACAAAATCTTAAATCCCAAACAAATCCAAATGCTAAAATTCAAAAATAAAAACAAACGCATTTTTGTTTTGAGCTTGGGGCCTTTGGATTTTTATATTATTTAGAATTTAGATATTAGAATTTAAGATTTATTTTTTTAGGTGCTATTTCGTTGCCACTCCCTCAAACACCTTCGTCTCCGGAATCAGGCGGATGCTTCGCGGTGGGAAGACCACGACGCGAGTTTTTCCTTGGATTTGGTCCTTGTCCACAAAAGAATCGGGCTTGTTGTCATCCGTGAACCAAGCTCGCGAGTCGGAGCTCCCGGAGCGATTGTCGCCCAGGACGAAGTATTTGCCCTCCGGCACCTTGTACACCTTGTCATCGTTGGCGCAGTCCTGCATGTAGGCGGCAAGGCAAGTTTTCAAGCCTTCCTTGAGATAGTTTTCTTCCAGTTTCTGTCCGTTCACAATTACATTGCCACCCTTGAGGCGAACGCTATCCCCAGGGATGCCAATGATGCGCTTGATATAGTAGTCTTTTTTCACCTCCGGCGGGTGGAAGACAATGATGTTGCCGCGCTGGGGATCGGAAAAAAGGTAGTCGAGTTTTGACACGATGATGTATTCGCCATCCTGGAGCGTATTCACCATCGAGTGGCCGACCACCTGAAAAGGCGCGGCGACGAGGTACTGCACAACCGAAAACATGATAATAATAACGGCGCTGTTGATCAGCACATCCAGGAGAAAACGTCCGAGCGTCTCTTCTTCGTCGCTGTTCGAGAATGAAAGGAGGGAGGAGTACCAGGGCATGGGTGACAGCTTGTTAGCTTTTTAGCTTGTTAGGAGGTAGCTGATCTATAGTAAAACGAAATGCATAAATCCGAAATCCGAAATTTGGATTTTTGTGGTATATTCAGCCCATCCTACTCTTCTCCGTTCCCCGTGCCCGATGGTGACAAAAAAGCCGCAGGTGGTGCGAAGTCTCAGAACACGGCCGAGAAGCCGGGTATGGAGAGCGTGAGCGAAAACTATTTCAAGGCGGTCAACGATGAATTTGAAAAGATTGTGATAGAGAAGCCCGAGCAGATGGTCAACGAAAAGCTGATCGATGAGATTGCCAAGCGCAACGAGAAAAGTTTCGAACACAAAGTGGTCGATGCTTTGAAAAATCCTGGCGAGGCGCTCAAATGGGGTGGGAACATGCTCAAGACCTATGCAGCCTCCTGGCTTTCGGAAATCTTCGGACTGAAAAAATATATGTCGGGCCTCAAGGACAAGGTGAAAGAAAAGTTTGGGAAGGCAAAAGATTGGGTGAGTGACAAGAAAAAAGGTGTGGAACAACGGCTTGATGAACTCAAAAAAGACGTTGAGCATGATGGGGACTATGAGATGGAGGATTTTGAAAAAGCGCTCCCGGAATACTACAAAGACTTCAAGGAGATTTTGATTCCCGTGAAGCAATTTGCGGGGCGAAACGCTCTCCTTCTCTCGGTGTTGGGGACAATTCTGACGGTGAAGCACTTTGACCGCATCAAGAATGCCGCCGAGGGTTCGAAGGATTTTCTTCTGGGACTGGCCAAGATGCCCTGGCCGAAGAAGCTTCTTTTCATGGGTTCTCTTTGCGGCACCATGGCCGTGCTCATGTATCTCTACAAAACCGAAGAGCTTGGGAAGATCAAGGTCCCGAAAGACAGTCGGAATTTTAAAAAGTGGCTTCTGACCAAGGTGCAGCACGAAGAGAAGCAAATCGCCGCATTCCTCGAAGCCGAAGGCGTTCCGAACTTGCTCTCGGGGCTCACTTCTCATATTGACATCCTCGATCAACTTGCTCAGGGAAAGAAGCACATCAAAGAATTCATTGCCCATCCGCAAGACGCGGTTTCACACCTTCTGGAAGGCGCCAAAGAGTTCGTGCGTCAAAACCCGGAGAAATTTATTCGAGATCAAAATATCAAAGGCCTGTCATCTTTCATCAAAGATCTCGATCTGGTCGCGCTTCGCGCGCCGTCGGAGGTGGTGGGTAAATGCCTTCATGTTCAGGGCAGCATCAGAGCGATTATTGCGGAATTGAAAAACGGAAATCCTTTTACAAAAAAACAGACAGACACCTTGAAAGACGAGATCGAAGGGCTTGGGGTTGGTTTTGAGCTCCTCCTTCACGAAGGCTATCTCGTGGTGCGCCGTCCTCTTGACCCACATTTTTCCAGGATTCTGATCGGTATTGATCCTTCGCTTCCGCCCGATCAACAATTCGAAAAGGCTTGGGGCTTCTGGCCGGAAGAGGGATGGTCTGCAGGAGTCCAGAAAGCCGCGGATCTGCTGCTGGAGCAACTGCGATTCGCGCTCGATACCGGATTCGAAGCCTTTGAGTATCAAGAAAATGCCCCGAATCTTTTAGAGAGAATTTTGAGAGGAGGTGCTTATCTTGTCGGTGCATTTGGAAAAGTTGCGCTCACCAAGGGTGTCAAAGAATACTATCTTGGCCCCTGGGAGCTTGTCTGGGATATGCTTCGTCCGATGGTTGAGAAAAAGGAATTTTCTGCGGTTGAATTTGCAACCAATTGGGAAGGTATGATTCTTCCGGTTTTTTGTTTTGGGGTGACCAAGCACATCGCGGTGAATGTTATGCGAGGAAAAATCAAGGAGGGATTCCTCGGCATCAAGCCCAAGAATATTCTGGCGGAGTCGACGGTCTATCCGCTGCTCTGGTCCGGGAGAAGAATTGTCGATGTGTTTCAAATGAGCGCCGCGGTGAGTAAGGGGCAGCTTGGCGAATTTCTCAAGAATAAAGTTTACACCCTGCATGATGAATTTTTTGAGTTTATGGCCAGGGTACAATACCGAAGAAGCTGGATTCCTTTCTTCCCTCTTGGTAAAGCCATTGCTCAGGAGCGATGGATTCAGGCGAATCTTTATGAAGCCCTTGGCTATCTCCGGCAAGCCACGAACAACCCTCTTCGCTCTGAGCCCGCTCAGGATCTCATCGACAAGGCTCGCAAAGCCCTCAAAGGCGCCGGAAGGACGGCGGAGAATATCGCCTTTGCCGACAAGAATATGAAAGAGGCCAAAGAAGCCATACTGAAAATTGAAGAAAAGATCCATGCTCTCGATGACAAGGTGATGCTGATGGGAAGAACCGGCGAGAAATTCTTGGAACCCCTTCAAGGGCCCCCGAACGAAGCCCCGAAGCCTGCCCGAGAAGAAGCTCCCGACAGCGCAAAAGCCGGCGCAGAAGGAGAAAGGCTCAAGAAAATCGAGCTCGAAGCCAAGGATCTCCAAGCCCAGTTGGCCAATCTTCAGCGAGAGCTCGAACAGCGCAAAAAATATATTGTCGATACCGCGACCGCACAAAAGAAGTCCATTACGGACCCCGAGATCGTCCAGCAGCTTCGAGCGCTGGAGCAGAGCCTGGGGCCAAAAATTTCCGCGGCGGAGGAAAGTTTCATGCGATTTTTTCACGGCCATCCGGAGCTGGGGCGGCAACCCCTCCCAAAAGTTGGTCATCCAAGCGTTCCGGAAGTCCCGACAAAAGTTCCTCGCGACCCCGAGATCAAGCCAAGAATCCCTTCCAAGGTGAAGCGCATTGGCCTTCACTTCCTTGGGCTTGGCGTTGGCATTGGTCTTTCCGCAGCTCTTGGCGTTGGCCTGAGCAAAGGGCTCGAAGCGCTCGCTGAAAAAGAAGATGAGTTTAGTATTCAGCCCGTCTATGCCAGGACAAGGGGCAATGGGGAAGATCCGCAGAGGAAAGAAGCTGAGAGCATGAGATTTTTGGACGATTACGCAAAAAGCTTCAATGCCGAGTATAGTGTTCTCTATGATCGCCTGAGCTACGATAAGCTGCAGCAGTATGACAAAGAAGATAGCCTTCCTCTGGTCGTTGCCAACATGGCCTCTGCGCATCTGAAGATCGTCGAAAAGATGAAAGCTTTCTTTGCCATTCCCGGCAACCAGCAGCTTCTGTTCCGGTTTTATGAGCAGCTTGCCGGCCAAACCTTTGCGGATCTGAAGAAGCCAAAAAAAATAACAGAGTACTTTGCCCTCAGCTTCGATACTTCGACAAAAGAACTTCTCTTCCATTATGCAAACGAAGACGATTTCAAAGATCAGATGTATGATTTTGCTGATTTCGTGATGCGTCACGATGGAAGGACAGAAGCGAGACAGAGTGATCTTGCCAAGGACGCGCTGAAATACGCCACTCCTGGTCTTGGAATTTATATGGACGCACGAGACATGAGAAATGCGACCCGGCGTGGACAAGTGGGAAGAGCCATCAAGAGTGGAATCTGGACAGGTGTTGGGGCGGTGGCGGATGTTGCGATGTTGACCGGAGTTGGGGCGCTGCTCACGGCGACCGTTCGCGGGACTGCCCTGGCAGCAAAGAGTGCGAGAGCGGCAAAGATTGCCATGGGAGTTGGTCTCGCCGGAGGCGCACTGGACGTTGCTTACCAAGTCTTTGCCCCGAAACATTCCGAAGTGATGAGGATCAGCAGACCACCGCAAACGTTTGTCTCTGATGATTTTAAGCCTGAAGTTCTCCCAGGAGATATTGCAGGAAATAGAAAGTAGCTTTTTAGCTTGTTAGCTTCTTAGGAAGAACTTCATAATCTAAAAAGTTCACCAGTAACTTGTAACGAGAAACTAGCAACCAGTAACTAGCCAACCAGCATGCTTCCCTCACCCCAAGCCCTCGCCCTCGCCATTGCCCAGACCTCCTTCACGCTCGAAGAAAAGCGTGAGCTGGTTGCGAGCCTTCCCAAGATGACCGAATCTCAAATTGCCGAGCTGTACGATCTGCTCCTCGCGCTCTACGCCCAAGAAAACAAATACATCAACGATATCAAGCTGCTCGATCTCAAATACCAGGCCAAGGTTCAGGTGTTTGTTGATGAGGCGAAGGCTGCCATGGGGAAGAAAAAAGAGGATATGGAAACCCTTTCCCTCTTGTAAGGGGGTTGGGGGGTCTCTAGAATAGCTCCGCTGCTTTTTTTGGCAGCTCATTATGGCGGCTGTAGCTCAATGGTTAGAGCATCGGGTTGTGGTCCCGAGGGCTGTGGGTTCGATCCCCATCAGCCGCCCCATCGTCGACACGAAACCCCGAGATAGATTTTTTTTAATTTCCTGCTAAGCTGTATTTATTCTTACAAGCTATGAAAAAACTGAGTATTTTCTTTTTCGTTCTCGCATTCGTTTTTGGCAACTTTTGCCTGAAGCTTTTTGGGTCAGGGATGGCCATGGAGCCGGCGATGGCAAGTGCCTATGGCATGATGGGAGAGCTTGCAGCTCAGTCTCAGCAGCTGGGCTGCTGCGGGTCCGCTCACCAAGAAACCCAGAAGATCGTCGCGAATCTCGCTCCAGCATTGGAAAAAATTCAGGCGAAAATATTCGTTCCTGCGATTTGGTTGGTGCTGATTATTGCTTTCAGCTTTCAGATCATGACGAATGCTTTCGCTCTTCGGCAGAGCAGAAGAGTTTTCATATCGGCCGGCCCTCCCAGCCTCACGGGTTCAATAGTCAAACGGGAATAAATGCAGAAGGGATCTTCTCGCATTTCCTTATTTGATTATTCTTTTTATGAACTCTCCGCAGCGGTCACCAGGTGCTCCAAGATCTGAAATGTTTTGGGTTGTGGTGATGATGCTTATTTGTGCTGGCGGGCTCTTTCTTTTTGCCTGGATTTTTAGGGTTCCTGCGCCGATGGGAGATGCCTACCCGATCGAAGGTCGGGAGCATATCCAGATAGGCGCTGCTCATGATCCCTACCATTCCAATCCCCCGACCTCTGGTCCGCACTATGAAAAACCGGCGGACTTCGGTATCTATGACCGGGAGCTTCCTGACGAGCAACTCGTTCACAATCTCGAGCATGGTGGTATTTGGATTTCCTACGCAAACCTCAGCGCCGGTGAAATCAAACAACTTTCATCGCTCGCCAAATCCTATCCGCAAACCGTGATCATGACGCCTCGTGCTAAGAATGAAAGTCGAATTGCGCTGGCTTCCTGGGGCATGCTTCTCAAGCTCGAAAAGATTGATGAAAAGGTTATCCAGAATTTCATCAGAGGCAACAAAAATCATTCGCCGGAACCAATCGTCCCCTAACGGTTCATAGTTGATGGTTAATTGTTAATTGTTAATTGTTAATAGTTAATTGTTGCTCTATGGCTAAAAAAACTCTTGAAGTAAAAATTCAGGGCATGACCTGTGGCAGCTGCGAGCTGCTGATCGAAAGTGAATTTCAAAAAATTCCAGGGGTCAAATCCGTGAAAGTCAGTCAGGCTGAAGGCAAGGCTACACTGCTCTGTAAACGCGTGCCCTCGCGAGAAGAGCTTCAGCGCGCCATCGCAGGTCACGGGTACGACCTCTCTCCCCAGCCCTCTCTCCTTGGCAAGAGAGAGGGAGGAGGAATGGTTCCCCCTCCTGCCAAGGAGGGGGCTAGGGGGTGGTCTGAAATCGCCGCCATACTCATCATCATCTTCGGTCTGTACCTGATCTTCAAAACCACCAAAATCTTGGATTTCAATCTCGGCATTAGCGACAACATGAGCTACGGATTTATTTTCTTGATTGGCCTGGTCGCTGCCAGCTCCAGCTGTATTGCGGTCACGGGTGGCGTGCTCCTTTCTGTCGCTGCGAAATATAACGAGTCTTGCCATGCCGAAACACGGTGGGAAAAATTCAAACCTCACCTGCTCTTCAATGTCGGAAGGGTCATTTCCTACACCGTTCTTGGTGGCTTGATCGGCGCTCTGGGATCGGTCTTTTCCATTTCTCCAAAAATGAATGGCTTGATCGGCCTCTTGGCGGCTTTCTTCATGATTGGCATGGGATTTCATATCCTGAAACTCTTCCCATCACGATTCTCTTTGAAGATGCCGAAGTTCATTGGACATCGGATTCTGAAGCTCCAGGAAAAGAGCCACCCTTCGATTCCCTTTCTCATGGGAGCACTCACCTTTTTTCTCCCCTGCGGCTTTACCCAGGCACTGCAATTGTATGCGATTAGCCGTGGAAGTCTTATCGAAGGCGCTCTCATCATGCTTTTCTTTTCTTTGGGAACCCTTCCCGCGCTTCTCTCGCTCGGCTCCATTTCCAGTTTTTCCAAAGGCAAGTTCCAACGATACTTTCTCAAATTTTCAGGGGTTCTTGTTCTTCTTCTCGGCTTTTCCAATATTCAAAGTAGCCTGAACCTTCTCGGATTCACGTTTGACTCTTTTTCTTCCGCGCAAATCGTTGCTGCTGCGCCGGCAAGAATTCAAGATGGCAAACAAATCGTCGAGATGAAGGTCGATGGGTATCATTACGAACCCAGTGAATTTACCGTCCTTCAAGGCGTGCCGGTCGAGTGGAGGGTCGATGGGGCAAGTGCTGCCGGCTGTGGGCAGATTATCATTATGCCGACCATGGATTTGACCGCTTTTCTTCCGAAAGACGCTGTCAAGACGATCACGTTTACGCCAAAGGAACTCGGAATCATTCCTTTCAACTGCACCATGGGGATGATGACCTCCGGTGCGGCCTTCCACGTCATTCCGAATGATAAGGGCATTGTAGGAGCAGTCATTCAAGACGGCTCAGGAGGTGACGACAAAGAATGTGACTCCGCACTTACGAGCTGTAATGTTCAGCATGTGGAGATGGAAATTTCTCGTGAACGGTATTTTTACCCTCGTTTGCACACGGTGAAAAAAAACATTCCCGTGGAATTCATCATTGACGATCAGGTGGATGTGGGGAGTTGCATGGGCACCCTCACGATTCCTGACTACGGCGTTGCCAAGCTCCTCAGGATCGGGAAAAACGTGGTCAAATTTACCCCCACGAAAGCCGGTCTCGTGAATGCGGTCTGCTCCATGGGAATGTTGCAGACGACGTTTAATGTTATTGAATAATGAAAAAATATCTTAAATAATTTTTATGCCTTACAAACCAGATTATTCCTACATTCCGCCGATGAACAAAGATTGGCTCACGTCATGGTATGACTGTATCTGTACGATCACGGGTTTCGGAAGAAGATTTAAAATGAAAGTGCTCGATCTGAGTTCCATAAAAGATGGTGATACGATAGTCGATGTTGGTTGTGGAACCGGGATGTTTTTAGCTCTTGCAAAAGAAAAATATCCGAGAGCGCATCTGATTGGAGTCGATCCTGACAAAAAGGCTTTGGCCATTGCCAGGCATCGTTTGACAAAAAATGGAGGGTCGGTCGAACTTCACGATGCGTACGCTGAATCAATACCACTTCAAAGTGCATCTGCGGACGTTTGTGTGAGCAGTCTGGCATTTCATCACATGCCGGATGAAGTAAAAGAGAAGGCGGCGGAGGAAATATTTCGGATTCTTAAGCCCGGGGGCCGAGTCATCATTGCTGACTTTGGGAAAGGGGGCAATTGGCTCCTTCGAAAAGTACTAGGCCTCTTTGAAAACGTGGAATATTTGAAAGGAAACTTTCAGGGGCTGATCCCCGTTTATCTTGAAAAGGCAGGATTCAAAAACATAAAGCTCCTTTCGGCCTATCTCTGGGGAGTTCATATCATATCTGCTCAAAAATAAGGAACAACATTTTTGAGCGTTCTATCAGGTCTCAATTTGCGGAGAAATTCTTCACACGGCATGCACCAAATCCTACCTTTTTTTAAAGTCTCTTTACCGCGATACAGAAACACGGCACTACTCTCGGAGTAGTCCTCTTGAAAATGCTGAAGTGATGTGAGGTCATCAGGTCTTATTTTTGTGGTGTTTTTCACTTCAAGAGCGAATATCCCTTGCTCTCCGTAGACAACAAAATCAACTTCCAAACCATGTTCTGTCCTCCAAAAAAAGAGTTGATCATCGAGGTCACGGTAGGCCAGATAAGAGCGGAGGTGTTCCGCAACAAGCCCCTCAAGCGCCGCGCCTTCGATTTCTTCCGTTCGGTCAAAAGGGCCTTTCGGACGAAGCGATCGAAAAACCCCCGGATCGAAATAATACCATTTCGGATGGGAGGAGAGACGACGTTTCGCTCTTTTTCGAAAAAGAGGAATTTGAAATGACAGCAGGAGATCTTCCAATATCCGGACATACCCTTCTGCAGTTTTCTGATGTACCTGGCATTCGCGAGCAACATTGCTGATATTGAGGAGAGAGGCATGAGAAAAGCTGATGCTTTCCAGAAAACGGGAGAAATCAGGAATGTTTCGAACGAGACCCTCCGTCATCACTTCTTCTCGAAGGTACAGCCCCCCATAGGCATTGAGAATTTTTTCGGGCTCTTCCCCCTTCACGATGAGAGGAAGTGTGCCGATGTTCAAAGCTTCTTTCAGGCGAAAGCTTTCCTTGAGCTCAGCCGCCATAAAGGGATGAAGTGTTTTGAGCAGAGCTCTCCCCGCAAGGAGATTAACTCCTGCCCGTTTTAATTTGCGAGCGCTGGATCCTGTCATCACAAATTGAATGCTTTTTTTTTCTTCAATCAGGAGGTGCACGATATCCAGAATTTCCGGGATCTTCTGCACCTCGTCAATGACGACAATTTTTTTTCCAGGATGTTCCAGAAGGGTATTTCGGAGGCTTTCAGGTTTTCCTTTGAGCTGACGAAAAGTCCCCGGATCGAGCAGGTCAATCCAAAGTGCGTCGGGATACTGCTGTCTCAGCCAGGTGGACTTTCCCGTCCCCCTCGGACCAAACAGGAAAAAGCTTCTTTTCGGAGGTTTTAAAAATCGATTTACTGATTCCATTTTAAGCCTTAATTTAGAGTTAGTGATGCTATACTAGCAAGATTCTTTACAGAAGTCAAAGAAGAATAGTGTCATTACGTTTCCACTTGTTTTTTTCCCAATTAACCTCTACCCTAGGTACTAGGTATTTAATATATTCTATGAAACCACTTCCCCAATGTGGACAGCGCTCTCCCCGCTCCATCCGCCGTGGCGGATCGCCACTATCTCTTCAAAAGCAAAAGACCTTGAAGCTCGGAAAGCAAGCTCAGGGGACGCTCAGTAAAGTTGTTGAGATGATCAAGGCGGATCAGTATTGCCCGGAGATTATTCAACAGGTGGACAGCGTACTCGGGCTCCTGAAGAGCGCGAAGCGTGAGCTTCTTGCCGGACACCTCGATACCTGCGTGGCGCGTCAGATGAAGAGCAACAAAAAGAAAGCTGTCGATGAACTCCTGAAGATTTACAATCTTTCTTGCTAAGTATGGAACAGAAAAAGAAAAACTCTGCATTTTTGCCGATCATCGTGATCGGCACTCTCTTAATCGGAGTCGTCATGGTGCTGAATTCAGGCGCTTATGAGCTTTCATCCGATCAGTCGACTTCCTGCCTGCAGTCTCAAACGTATTGTCTGAACATCACAGAAATTCCATCGGTGATTCAGCCAAACACCCCGATCACTCTAAAATATGTCGTCGAGAATCAACAAGGTCAGCCGCTGAAAACATTTGAGACCGTTCACGAACGCATCATGCACTTCATCGTGGTTCGAAAAGACCTGGAATATTTTCAGCATCTGCATCCGGCATTTGATTCTAGGGCCGGAATTTTTACCCTCTCCAATCTTATTTTCCAACACGATGGTGAATATCGAATCTTTGCCGATTTCACGCCAATGGCTTCATCCATGGGGCATACGGGCCGGATGATGATGGATCATGGCAATGACGTGACGGTCCCGGCAGATATTTCCGTCGGAGATTTCTCGGCGTATCATCCGGAGCCATTGAAAGAAGGTGCTTTAGAAAAAACAGTTGATGACCTTGAGATCAGTCTGAGGAAAGAGACCAATATGCTGGTATTTGATATCAAAAAAAATGCAAAACCTGTCACCGACCTTGAGCCTTATCTCGGCGCCCTCGGACATGCCGTCATTCTCCATGAAGGCGACCTTGATTTCCTCCATGCTCATCCGCAGGAGTCGTTGGATGACAAACAAACCGGTACCGTCAGCTTCATGGCTGAATTCCCGAAATCGGGTTATTACAAAGTCTTTGCACAATTCCAACACCAGAGAAAAATCATCACCGTTGATTTTGTCCTTCATCTGTAACCGTAAACCCTTCCCCTATGAAAACCACCACTTTTACGATCACCGGCATGCACTGCGCTTCGTGCTCGGTGCGCAATGAAAACAGTCTGAAGAAAATAGAAGGCGTGAAGGACGCCTCCGTGAATTTTGCGCTGCAAAGCGCAACGGTCGAATATGATGAACATCTTGTTCATGAAAAAAATCTGCATGAGGCTGTGATCAAGAACGGCTATCAAGTGCTGACCGAAGATCTCAAAGACTCGCAGCATGATCACCGCGAGGAAGATATGGGGAAAAGCAAAAGGAAGGCGCTGCTGGCGATCATCCTTAGCCTTCCTGCGCTCATTCTCGCGATGGCCGGTATCTCGTTTTCTTCCTCAATGTTTGGTCAGGATGTGAGCATTTGGATCCAGGCTCTGCTCGGGTCGATCGTCATTCTGATCCTGGGTCGAGAGTTTCATGTCGGCATGCTTCGACAAGCTCGCATGGGAGTTGCCAATATGGACACCCTGATTTCCATCGGCACGTTGGCAGCTCTTCTCTTCAGCTTTTGGCAGCTTTTTTCCGGAGGACATGATTTGTACTTTGAAACGGGTGCGGTCATCACGGCTCTGATTTTGCTCGGAAGATATTTCGAAGCTCGCAGTCGCGGTCAGGCCAGTGAGGCTATCGAAAAGCTTCTGCAGCTGGGGGCGAAGAATGCTCGACTGGTGCTCGCGAATGGTGAGACGGAAGACATTCCGGTCGAAGCCGTGAAGGTCGGAGACACCTTGCTCGTGAAACCAGGTGAAAAAATTCCCGTGGATGGGAAAATCATAAAAGGCGAAAGTAGTATTGATGAATCTATGCTCACGGGGGAAAGCATGCCCGCGCACAAGCGCGCCCTGAGCGAAGTCGAAGGGGGGGATGAGGTCTTCGGTGCGACCATCAATGTGAGTGGGGCTTTTGAAATGAAAGCAACGAAGATTGGCAAAGATACGGTGCTCGCGCAGATCGTGAAATTGGTCCAGGACGCGCAGAGTAAAAAGGCTCCGATCCAAAAATTGGCGGACAAAATTTCCGGAATTTTTGTTCCGATTGTTCTCGGGATTGCTGCCCTGACGGCACTGTTGTGGTATCTGAAAACCGGAGATCTGGCATCGAGCCTCATTCCAGCCGTTGCGGTACTGGTGATTGCCTGTCCTTGTTCGCTCGGGCTTGCAACACCGACGGCCATCATGGTCGGCACAGGACTTGGGGCGAAGCGTGGCATTTTGATTAAAAATGGCGAGGCGCTGGAAAAAGGGAAAAGAATTGACGTGGTGGTCTTTGACAAAACAGGGACTCTCACCGAAGGCAGGCCGACCGTAACCGACGTGATTTCTGCGAAAGATGTCTCTGCCGATGAGCTGGTTTCTTTGGCAGCAAGTCTTGAGAAGTTATCTGAACACCCCCTTGCACAAGCTATTTTCAAACACGCTCAAGAAAAAAAGATTGGCACTGTCGAAGTTCAAGGCTTTGAAAACATGCCGGGAAAAGGTGTTCGGGGAAAAATTGATGGCAAAGAGATTCGTGTTGGCAATTCGCGTTGGATAAAAATTGAACCAACATTTCAGGATCATTTGAGCAGGCTTGAGTCTGAAGCGAAAACCGTGGTCCTGGTGAGCAGGGGCGATGAATTCCTAGGGCTTCTGGCAATCGCTGATCCGGTCAAGCCCGATGCCAAACAAGCAGTCGAACTACTTCGTCAAAGCGGCATCAAGAGCCTGATGCTGACGGGTGACAATCGAAAAACAGCAGAAGCGATTGCGGCAAGCATTGGAATAGAGCAAGTCTTTGCGGAAGTCCTCCCCCACGAGAAATCAGAAAAGGTTAGCTCCCTCCAGAAAGAAGGTCTCAAAGTCGCTTTCGTGGGAGACGGCATCAATGACGCTCCCGCTCTGGTTCAGGCTGATCTTGGCATTGCCATGGGCACGGGTACGGACATTGCCATGGAAGCAGGAGACATTGTGCTGGTTAAAGGGAGCCCTCTGAAAGTCGTCGAAGCGCTCAAACTTTCCAAACTCACGTATCGCATCATTCTTCAAAATCTTTTTTGGGCGTTCTTTTACAACATCGCCGCCCTCCCCCTTGCCGCTGCTGGCCTGCTCAATCCTATGATCGCCGGTGGAGCGATGGCGTTCTCGAGCATCAGTGTTGTAAGTAACAGTCTGCGGATTAAGAGAATGAAATCGTGAAATGTTTGACATTTGTCATACGCTGAGTACCATGAGTATGTCTTAGAAATTTTATGTCAACGACACTTCAGGTCAGCACGCGACAACTCTTAAGAAATTTTAAGGATTATAAAGAGCTGCTTTTGAATGGAAAGGTCGAGAGTTTTGAAGTTCCTGTCGATCATGGTCGGGAGATAACGGTGGCGTTAAAAAAGAAGAACTCTACAGGGAAAGAGATTGCCGAGCAGTTTATGAAATTAAAAAAGCCAATTCAATTCAAGCGATGGGATATTTTTAAAGGTTTTCTTGCTCCAAGATGATTGATCTTGTCTTTGATACCAATATTCTGGTTTATTTGGGTCAAAAGAACCAAAAATATTTGGACTTCGTATCGCATGAAACAAGCGGTAAAAAAATAGGAATCAGTGTTATTTCCAGTATTGAAGTTCTCGTTTGGGCCACTACCAATCTTGAAAGAGCCCAGCTTCGTGAAGACCTTTCACTCTTTGAGACTTTGCCACTCACGGAAGAAATCGGTTTGCAGTGTGCCATTAATCTTAGCAAACAAAAACAGGCAAGTCTTCGGAATCCGAAATTTGCCGATATCATTATTGCGAATACGGCGCTTTTTTATGGTGTGCCTCTGGTCACGAACAATGCCAAAGATTTTAAGGTCTTTAAGGGACTGAAGGTGATCGTGCCGTAAGGGAAGGGTTTAGCAAAAGGGATGACAAAAAAATTTACCCCATTCGCTTCCTCTCCATCGCTACCACCGTCTCCACATGATGTGTCTGGGGGAAGAGATCCACGGGTTGGACGGTCAGGATCTCGTAGCCCTTGGCCTTGAAATCGATGAGGTCGCGGGCGAGGGTGGCAGGATTGCAGGAGACGTAGATCACTTTCTTCGGCATGAGCGAAAGGATTTTGTAGCGGGTCTTGTCACTGATGCCGGCGCGGGGCGGATCCAGGATCAGGAGATCGAGGTGCAGGTATTTGTTACGATCACCGAAGAGGATATCTTTCACATCGCCGCACTTGTAGCTGCAATTGGCAAGCTTGTTGATGCGAGCATTTTCGTTGGCGTCGCGGATGGCTTCCTCCAGGATCTCGATGCCGATCACTTCTCGGGCTTGGCGCGCGACGAATTGCCCGATGGTACCGGTGCCGCAGTAGAGGTCCATGACCCTCTCGTGGCCTTTGAGATCAGCAAGGCGTTTCACCACCTCGTAGAGCTTCTCGGCGCCCAGCGAGTTCGTCTGGAAAAATGAAAAAGGCGAGATTTTAAACTGCAGATCGCCGATTTCCTCCAGGATATAATCGCGACCAAAGAGGACTTCAGTTTTTTTGTTGTCATGGCCGGCATAGGAAATGGCTTTGCCGAAGTTCACGGTGTGCAGCACGCTCTGGAGATTGCCACTCAGGATCTCCTCGAGCTCGTCACAGAGATGGCGGTTGATACGAGCTCCGGGGCGGGTGACAAAGTGGATCATCCACTCCCCTGTCTTGACCCCTCGGCGGATGATGAGGAATTGCCAAAATCCATTCGGACGCTTGGCGAAGTCAAACGGCTCCAAATCAGCATTCTTCACATAGCGACGAAGACAATCGAGCACCATGGGCAGCTTCTCGTCGAAGATGGCACAGGATTCGATGGGGATGATGGAGTGAAACATACCGCGCTGCCGGAAGCCGAAGTCAACATGGCCAGAGTCATTGATCCCGAAGGAGAGTTCCATTTTATTGCGATAGAAAAAAGGCTCGGGGCTGGGAATAATCGGCTCGACCTTGATGCCAGCAAGGCGGCCTATCTTTTCCAGCGTCTCTCGGACCTGCTGCTCTTTGATCGCGAGTTGATTTTCGTAGCTGAGATTTTGCCAGAGACAACCGCCACAGGAGGGCTTCTTTTCGTTGATCATTTTTGACGTCGCGAAGTAGGGACACTTGGGAGCGACCGCCTGAGGTGATTCTTGCAGCACTTCTTCGAGTCGAGCAATCGCGTACTGGGGCTTTTTTTGCGTAATCACGGCCTTCACTTTCGCGCCTGGCAGGGCCCGCTCCACGAAGACGCGAAATCCCCCGACTTTCGCCAACCCAAGGCCACCCAGAACGAGCTTCTCGATCGAGAGCTCTAAGATATCGCCCTTGCGAAGATTCGCGAGAGGCAATTGTGGGACAACTAAAGGCATTGAGAAAAATTCAAATTTAAATCCTAAATCCTAATATCTCTCATGAGAACAAAACTCTAAATCCTAATATCTAAATCCTAAATAATATCAAAATTCAAATGCTCAAAAATAAAAACGAAGTCTGTTTGTTTTTATTTTTGAATTTAGATATTTGAATTTGTTTAGAATTTAGTGCTTAGAATTTCTTAACATATTCAACGGACCAGCTTCATCCAAAACAAATGATAAAAACAGAACACCATCCCCCCATTTATATCAATTTTCCCCAGAAAGTCAATGATAAAAGCTAAGGGAAACCGCAGAGAATCGCTAAAATTTCTGTAATGCTTGCTTATGAAAAAATCTCTTAAGGTCCTTGTTTTTGTTGTTATTCTTGGCTTTCTGCTGCTGCTTTTGCCACCGGTTCGGCAGGGTATAAGCCATGTGATTGATTTCTTGCGGCAAGGCCAAAAGGCGCAACTTGTTCCTGCTTCGCCATCACCCGCTCCCGCTTCTGGCGGATGGAATTGGGCGAATGAGGGTGCGACACCTGCCCCTTTTCTTATTTCCGTCGTGGTAGATCCTGCTGTTTCAGGAGGTCCCGCGGCGGGCCAGATTGGTCAGTCAGTCGGGATGTTTAATGTGAAGGGAGACCCCTTACGTGATGTTCTGCTCAAGCAGATGAAACTTCAGATAAAGATTTCCAGTCAGCAGGGTAAGACCGTGTTTGATTCCACCACGCATGTCGGCAATCTCCAACTCCGAGACAGCAATGGAGCATTCCCGGTTCTTTTTTCGGCATCTCCCAGTACGCCTCTGGGGGTCGAATATACGTTGAATTTTCCACCTGGTTCTGTTGTGAAGGCGGGAGAAATGAAGCAGCTTTCCATACTTCTAGATACGACGAATGTGAGACAAGGCTTGGCAGCTGGAGAAATGGCGACGCTTGAAGTCAGCATGACGAATATCACCTGGACGGATCCGAACGGCTCGTCATCTTCTCTCGCTGCTTTAGGACTGCCCATTCCTTTCCCCTCTTTCTTTTACTAAACTCTCTGAAAAAGTTTCTGATCATTTCCGGCTCAATCCTTGCGCTCTCCCTCCTGATTTTCCTTTTCAGAGGACCTTCATCGCCGGCATGGAGATTCTTGAAGGGGCAGGTGGTAGCATCGGAAACCTATACCCTCGACCTGCAGCTGAAAAACAGCAACGTCATCATCTACGAGTTGACAGGCACGCTCTCGGGAACACGAGGGCAGTTTGGTTTTCAGCCGGGCGATCAAAGAACTGTTCTTGCTGGCGAAGCAAAGTGCAGTTTTCAAAGGGTCAGTAACGGTGATGCTTTATCTCATTGGGATCTGCTCTTTGACGTCAGCTGCAATACTTCCAGCGCTGCGTTTGACAGTGTTGTTGCCAACGCCACGGCAGCGGATGGAAAAATATCTGTGCTCCAGCCAGGGCTTTGGGAAAACATTCCCTACTTTATCAGTCCCCAGTCAGTCATCACCGTGCCGCTGAGTTTTCCACCTTCTACGACACTGATCATAGTCAAAAAAGTTCTCAATGCCGATGGAACATCGGAGAGCACGAACACTACCGCTTTTTCTTTCACCGAACCAAAGCTTTCACCAGGAGGATTTTCACTCACGAGTGGAAAGTCTCAAACGTTCTCCAATATTACTCCCGGAACCTACGATTTCACGGAAACCATCTCCTCCGATTACGCAACGAGCTATTCCTGTGATCAAGGATTCAGTGGCATTGCTTCTCTTACGCCGAATACACTTTCCGTCATCATAAAAAACGGCCAAACAATTACCTGTACTTTCGTCAATACGAGGAAGGAAATAATTGCCCCGCCCACAGGATCACCTTTGCCATTCTGCGGAGATAAGATTATCAATCAGCCGAACGAACAATGCGAAGTAGGAATTGCTTGTCCCGTCGCCGGAAATATCTGCAATCTCCAAAACTGCACCTGCTCTCCACCCCCCCCTCCACCCATTTCCGAATGTCCCAAGCCGACGGTTCATCAGTTTGATTACGGAGCTGCGCATTGCGGAGATATCCCGGTGAATGCGGATAAGGCTCCACACTTTATTTCCGATTCTCAGTTCCCAGCCGTCAAGATTGGTGACGGCGTTGATACCGAATGGGCCCGCAACGATCAGGGCAACAGTGGCGACCAAGATGGCGTGGAGTTCCCCCAGCCAGGTGTTCTCAAACTGAAGCTTTTTCATCTTACGGGCGCTGGAGCAAATCCCGCCAACCCTTCGACCACCTATCTCGGGACTGTTATCATCGGTCGTTATCAAAAATCTTCCAGTTCTCATTACGATTTCAAAGTTTTGAAGGCCGAGAAAGTTCGGCAGACCGTGGATCCGATATTCATCAATTACAACCCTGACGATCTTGTTGGCACAGGCTGGCTGACCATCATCTATGTGATGGCGGACGTCGAGAACTACAATTTTTCCCTCGATCAAATTATGGCGTGGGATGGCCTGCATCCATCGCTCATGAATATCCTCTTCCATCATGATCTCAGCGACCCCTTCGATCCGAGCATTCCCCCGGGCGAAGAGTCGGGTTTTTTCTACCAACATGATAGCGCCGGTAAGCTGACCTTCCTGAAGCCTGAAGAGGTCGCCGATCCCTGCGGAACTGAAACTACCCCTCTCCCACCAACTTCTACCACCGGTGGTATCATTCCTCCTACGCCGATCTACAGCTGTCCAAAAATCCTCAGCGTGAGCTCGTGTCCCGATGGGCAGGTGCTCAAAAGTATCCCCATCGAACACTGTGACAGCTTGAATGTTTGTGTTTCGGGTGGCTCAGTCCTGCCTGTTCCTGCCGCCCAAGTGTGCGGGGCGGAAAGCACCACCTTCTTCGTGACCGAACAAAGCTTCAATGCCAATCTCGGCGGCCTTGATGGCGCGAGTGCCAAGTGCCAAGCTGCGGCCGAAGCGGCCAGTCTTCCGCAAAGAACAGGCATCAAAACTTGGAAAGCTTTTTTGAGCGATGACACGGCGAAGGTTGCCGACCTGAATCTTCCCGCGCCCTATCATCTGCTCGATGGTACTAGAATTGCCAAAACGAAAGCGGATCTTTTCAGCGGGAAGCTCGAAGCTCCGGTCAATGTCACGGAACAGCTTCGGATGATTTTGGACATCACAGTTGCGGCAAGAATTTGGCCTGGAAATTTTTTGTCCGGGATGATTCCTCGGACTCTCTCCGGATCAGTTCTCTCGGGATCTTTGCCACCAAGCTGGATTGGCTCTGTTGTTTCGGGGACGCTTCGCCCACGGCTTCCGATCATCACCATCTCTCCAAGAGTCTGGACTGGCTCTACTGCGGACGGCTCCCTGGCTTCTGATTTTTGCAAAAAACCGAGCAACGGATCGAAGACGGTCTCTGGAATGACAGGGATTGCGACCAGTACAGAGAAGTCCTGGCTTGGGAGCGATAATCGTCCGTGCAACGAAACAGCATCTCTCTATTGCTATGGCGCTGGAGATTTCTCTGGCATCAAGTTGCCCCCTCCCCCGCCGAAGCCCATCTACATTTGTCCGCTCATGCCAACCATGACATCCTGTCCCCAGGGTCAGATTCTCAAAAGTATCAGCTTGGATCACTGTTCGAGCTACAACACTTGTGTACCGAATCTTCCACAAACCTGTTCTCCGAAGATAATCATCACTTTATGTCCCGAGGGACAGGTTCTGAAAAAGATTACGGATGAGCAATGTGGCAGTTACAATATTTGTGGCTCGAATACTGTTCCTATTGCGCCCGCCATTGATTCTCTTCAACCAAATTCAGGCCCGGTGGGCACCAGCGTAACGGTCACCGGCAATGGATTTACTCCGACCGGTAATAGGGTAAAGTTCGGTAATTTGGGAGTCGAAGACTGGTCAAAGTACAACCTCAGCTCCACCGATGGGAAAACTCTCTCCTTTAGCGTTCCTGCGGGAAATTATATGTCCTGCTGGAACACGGTGCCTGCATGCGGAGCGCCGTCTATCGGGACAGCGCCGGGAGTCTATTCGGTCTCTGTGATCAATGCGAACGGCGTGAGCAATGTGGTGACATTTACTGTGACGACGAGCGGAATTGACGCAAAAAATTTCCCTTTCCGTATCGAGTGTGGACCTCTTCGCACGGATACAAATACGGCGATCTGCACCCTCCAGGCCCCTCGGGAAATCATCGGAGGCACGCTGAATTTGCGGCTTTCCAATGCGAAGATTCTGGATACGAAGCGGGCGGATGGAGCTTCTCCCACGATGCTCGTCCAGCTGTCCACGCAAACGGACAATGTTTCCACGACGATCCATGCGGAATTTAAAGAGCTTCTCGGCAAGGCGACGACCGTCAATACGACCTATCCCCTGCTTCAGCTGACCGTTCAGGCCGATCCAAATACTTTCCCGATCAACATCATGGCCGCTCTCCTGAAGGACAGCCTGGTTTTCCTTCAACCCTAATTTTTTTTCATGAGAAAAATTCCTCGCTCTCATTCGCGAAAACGATTCAAACCACTACTTCTCACCGTGCTTGGCCTTGCCCTGATCAGCTTTCTTTTCGCGGCGCTGTTTCCTCAAGCCTTCCCCTTCTTCAAAGCTCAGCTGCTCGGCGGTTCTTCCACGACGTCCAGCACTTCTTCGGGCCAGACCTTGAATAATTCGCAGCCCGGTTGGAATGCTTCAAATGTGAATGGCCAGTCCGGGTTTCAGTCCAACGGCGATGTCCCGTTGAACTTCAGTATCACGACCAAAGTGACGCCTCCGGCCCCAGTGTGTACTCGTCCCAGCATCCCCAGCAGCTGTCCGGCAGGGCAAAGTCTGGCGACAAAATCAGGCAGTGACGCCTGCGGAGCGTATCAGTACAGCATTTGTGAAACTCCAGCTCTCGCTCCAGTCACGACCACGATGAAAGGCGCGGCGCCGGCAAGCTTTGTCTACTGCTTCGACGATCCCATCAGCCAGATGTCGGACCGGGATTGGGGCCTTATCTGCGACGCCAAGAAACGCGGCATCATTGCGGGCACGGTAAAGGATGGCAAGACCTATTTTTCTCCGCTGCAGCTCATCAATCGGGCCGAGGCGGCGAAGATTCTCACCGTGGGCGTGCTCAAAAGTCTGAAAAAACTTTCTGATTCGGATTTCACAACGATGGAGAAGACCTTAAAAACGGGAGCAAAAGCAAATCGTCAAATCTCGTATTCTGATCTTCGCTATGGCGCCCGTGGAGACACGCCCTGGTTTGCCCCCTTCGTCCAGCTGGCCAGCCGTGAAGAGATCGTGAGCGGGTATCCGGATGGCTCGTACAAGCCGGACAGGAAAATTAATAACGCTGAAGCTTACAAGATGATCATCGAGACCTTCCGCGTGTCATCACCCGACATGGAGAAGCTGCTTTTCGATGCCGCTGACAAAACAAAGCGCATGACCGAGTGGTATCGCAAATATGCCAAAGTCCTTGAGCTCTCGAGCATACGCTACTCGAGCGAGTACAATGCTCTTATCTCGCGCAAGGATTTTGTCAGGATTGTGATGGAACTCTTATCCATTTGAGCTGCTGGCTCCATGCTCTGCGTGGAGCCATAGTGTCGCTGATTATCGTAATAACATTACGGCTCCAAGCTGGAGCTAGGAGCCAGCAAAAATCCTAAACCCTTCCTCAATGAAGACCGACCAACACTTCTACTCCGGCCTCAAAGGCCTTGCGCTCACCATCGTGGTTGTCTGGACGAGCCTTGGTATGGTGAAGGTTGGGAGCCTTATCTTGAATCAGCTGAAGTCCAGCGTGATTCCAAATTCCGTTCCCTTGTACTTGAGCGGTCCGACCACGGTGGAGCAGGGCGCAGAAGCCAGCTACGATTTTGCGGTGAATCTGGGCACCCCCAGCGCGGACATTGCTCTGCAGATTGCCGGTGGAGGAAATTTTACGAAATTTCGCCTCTTGGCCGGTGATTGCGGCACAAGCTATTTGGGAGAAACCCTTCCTGCTTCCACGAGCAACTTCGCCTTCCGCCTGAACAAAGGCGGCAATGGTCGCTGCGCGGGCATGGTGAGTCTCCAATTTCCTCAGGATTTCACGAAAATAGCGGATCAAAATTTTACCCTCGTTCTGACACGCCTGGATACGGGAACGCAGAGTGCGCCGATCAATGTGAAGGTGAAGAACTATTTCGTACTCGATATCAGTGGTGGGGTTTCGAATGGCGGTGGATACCGAAATGATTCGGTCGATCTCAAGCTCGAAAGATCAAGTCTCGTGACGCTCGACCAGGTGCGACTGGATTACTCCTGTTTGCAAACGAGCACCTCAGGAACGACGAGTGTGACGATGTCCCCCGCTCCGACGAGCACGCAGAATGGACGGCAGCTCACGAGCGTACTCCTGACCAAGGGAGCCGTCACCACGGCCAGAGTCTATTGCGGCTATCAGTATTCGTATTATCCGAATTCGTTTGCTTCAAGTCCAAGCTCTACCAATTTCGGTCAGGACTCGAATGTGACGGTCAGCTTTCTCCCGAGATCCTGTGGCAATAGTGTGACGGAGCTCCAAGAGCAGTGCGATGATGGCAATAACGTCAGTGGTGATGGTTGCAGCGCAAGCTGTCAGCTGGAGGCTCGGAGCTATTGCGGCAATGGAAAAGTAGAAACACCGGACGAAACGTGTGATGGCACACTCGGAGTTGGACCTCATCAAACCTGTACAGATCGGTGCTTGATCAACATGCTTCCCTTTTGCGGTGACGGCAAGAAACAGTCTCCGAATAGTGATGGATTCGCTGAAGAATGCGATGGCAAGGATGGCGTGGGCGATCATCAGGTCTGCAGTAGCACGTGCACCCTGATCAATCTGGATTTTTGTGGGAATCAAAAGAAAGAAAAAGGTGAAGAATGCGATAGTTTTGATGGCGTTGGCCCTCATCAAGCTTGCTCTGCCCAGTGCACGCTCGTCAATCTGGCCTATTGTGGCGATGGAAAAAAGAACGCCTTAGAATCTTGTGATGGGAGCGACGGCGTGGGTGATCACCAGAAATGCAATGCAGATTGTACGATTGCAAAAGTTCCCTATTGCGGGGACGGAATCGTGGATGCTTCCGAAGAATGCGACAATGGTGCGGCCAACAATGGTAAGGATGGCAAATGCGACGCTCAGTGTAAGAAGATCATTGTGAAGCGAGTTTGTCCGAGTAAGGCGATGCCCTTCTGCGCTGACGGTGAAACTCCGAAACTTCTTTCTTCTTCTCTCGATTGCGGTGCTACGTATTCCTGTATTGAAGATACAAGACCCGTTGTTCAACCAATCACCGCTCTTCCCACAGAACTCAAAATCACCTGTCAAACGGTTTCGGATATCACGAAACTTTCGGCTTGCACGCTCCAAGTCCCAGGCGACACCATTGAAGCAAGACTTGATTTCACGATTTCGAGGAAAAATCTGGACGGCCTTCAGAATGTGAAAAAGGCGCAGAGCCTGACCTCGGCCTCCAGCACCCTTCGCAAAGATCCCACGGCTTCGGTTCAGAGTGACACTCTTTCCCTTTCTCTTGACTACGTCGATCTTTCCGACAAATCTCCCAGCAGCTCGCCCTTTGCCCTGCTTCAGTTCGATGCCCTGGTGAAGGCTCCCGAGACCCTGACTTTCCCCGTCCAGATCGATGCGAGCCTAGATCAGGGCATGATCCGAAGCTCTGCAGGCACGAAGAATTTTTCTACCAAATTAGGATTGTTCTTCAGCCTTCCCAGTCTCAAGAAGACCGTGATCAATTCATCGTTCAAGGTTGACGTACCGCCTCTACCTCCTGCCCCCCTTGCTCACGGAGCTGCCGGATCGCCGTATTGCTTCCAAGATGCTGATAACTCGATGACACCGGATGAATGGAAGATTATTTGCGAAGCCAGGAAAAAGAATTTTATCAGCGGTACGCAGAGAGCTGACGGAATCTATTTCAACCCTGATGCTCCGGTCAATCGCGCCGAAGCCGCGAAGATCTTGACCGAAGGGGTACTTCTCAGTCTTGGTAAAATGGGTGCAGCACAGTTTGCCTCCATGACCGCCGAACTGCAGAAGCGCTACCCGAAAGAAAAAACTATTCTCTTCGACGACATTGCCTTCGAGCGCGGTGGGGTTCTCCCCTGGTTTGCGTCTGATGTGGGCCTCGCCTCTCGCGATGGGATCGTGGCCGGATATCCGGACGGCACCTTCCAGCCTGGCAACAAAATCACGAATCTGGAAGCTGTAAAAATGATCGTCGAGACGGCGAGCTTGGCTTCCGCCAAGATCAAAAAGGTCCTTCTCGAACAAATTAAGGCCACCCTCTACAAGGAGTGGTACGAGAAATATCTCGGAACGCTCCAGGTTTTCGAAGTTGATGCCCCCGAGAATTTCACGGACGTGATGAGCCGAAAGCAGTTCGTCATCATGTTGGTCGAGCTGCTGAAGGCGGGTGGTTAATTGACGTCAATTTTTGAAAAGAGTATCATAATGACGTCATTTTATTCTTGGTATGACCACCGTTTCATTTCGTCAGCTCAGCAGGGATCGGACACTGCGAGATCGGTGGATTTTCGACGGAGAACCGATTGTTGTCAAGGTGCGCAGGGCAGATGGCAAGGTTCTGAATGCTTTTCTTCCCAAACCCTTTCTTTCGGAGAAGGTGCCAGCGCATGCTCCAAAAATTGATTTTCGGAAATTTATCGGCGCTTGGGGGAAAGATAAAAAGCCATTAACGCTCAGGCAGCGAAAGGACGAAATAAAAAATGCTTGGCTTTCCTGTGATTGATTTTTTTTGTGAAATATCTTTGTGACACGAACGTTTTTCTGGAGATTCTTCTCAAAAGAGGTGAAATGTTCTCATGTTCAGAGTTTGTAAATGGTCATTGCTCTGAAATTGCTTTGACCGATTTTGGCCTTTTTTCATTTTGTATCCAGGCTGAAAGGCACCACCATGAAAGCATTGGAATGACATTTATGCAGAATCTTTTTCAATCTGGAGTACAAATCATCTCAACAGAGCCCATGAGGGCTCTCCACGTTTTATTCGAAAAAACATTTACCACTTTGGATTATGACGATTTTATCCAATACCGAGCTGCGAAAGAGAATCATCTTATTTTAATAAGTCTTGACCATGATTTTTTCAAAACAAAGCTTGATATCCGCGTCTTGAGACCGGATCAGGTGAAGTAAAAATAGGGTTGAGGTATGATGCTATTCGCTAAACCCTGCCTTATGTTTGAAAAGCCAAACCAAAAACAATCCTTCCCCGCGCTGGAGCATGAGATTATCGCCTACTGGAAGAAGATGCGGATGTTTGAGAAAAGTCTAGAGAAGACCGAGGGCGCTCCGGAGTATGTTTTTTACGATGGTCCCCCCTTTGCCACGGGTCTCCCTCACTACGGACATATCCTGGCCGGAACTTTGAAAGACGTGGTGCCGAGATATCAGACCATGAAGGGCCGCTATGTGCCGCGCCGATGGGGCTGGGATTGCCACGGGCTGCCGATCGAAAATCTTGTGGAGCAAGAACTTGGCCTGAAAGATAAGAAAGCCATCCTCGATTTCGGCGTGGACAAATTCAATGAAGCCTGCCGCTCCTCGGTGCTTCGCTATGTGAAGGACTGGGGAAAAGTGGTCGAGCGCATGGGGCGGTGGGTGGACTTCGAAGATAGTTATAAAACGATGGACCCTTCGTTTATGGAGTCTATCTGGTGGGTTTTCAAGACGCTCTGGGACAAGAAGCTGATTTATCGCGGCAAGAAGACGATGCACATCTGTCCGCGATGTGAGACACCACTCTCGAACTTCGAAGTGGGACAGGGCTACAAAGATGTGAAAGATCAGTCGGTGATTTGGAAATTTCGACTTGTTGAACCGGCAACCAGTAACCAGCAACCAGCAACCTACTTGCTCGCCTGGACAACAACGCCTTGGAGCACACTTTCGACGATGGGACTTTCGATCAATCCGAAGCAGACGTATGTAAAAGTTCGTGTTGATAATGAGTTCGTGATCTTTGCAAAAGATCGTATGGAATTTGTTCTCAAAGACCCCCTAGCCCCTTTACAAGGGGGAACCGAGAGGGGGCCGGTGGATCCAGAGATCGTGGCCGAAATGAAAGGCTCGGATCTTGTGGGCAAAAAATATCATCACATTGCGCCTTGGTATGGCGATCTTGCTGAGCTAAAAAAGAACAAGCGGATCTACCAGGTCTACAGCGGTGATTACGTTGAAGTGACCGAAGGCACGGGCATCGTGACGATCAATGGCGCCTACGGTGAGATTGATCTTGCTGCGGCCAAGAAAAATAAATTACCCGTGGTGATGGATGTCGGAATGGATGGGAAATTCAAGGAGATGGCGGGTCCTTTTGCCGGCATGAACGTGAAAGAAGCCGAGCCGAAATTAGTTGAACAGTACACGAAAGAGAATCTCATTTGGCGCGCTGAAAAATACATCCACAGCTACCCTCACTGTTGGCGCTGCGAAACACCACTTCTGAATTACTGCACGGACTCTTGGTTCGTGGCCGTGGAAAAGATCAAAAAGAAAATGTTAAAAGCGAACAACAAGATTCATTGGGTTCCCGAGCACATCAAGCACGGACGATTTGGGAAATGGTTGGAGAATGCTCGGGATTGGGCGATCTCAAGAAACCGTTACTGGGGAACCCCATTGCCGGTGTGGGAAGGATCGGACGCGATGAATCGCGTCCCTACGGTCGAATGTTTAGGCTCCATTGCCGATCTTCGCACTCGCGTCCCGAGTCGCTTCACAAAGCTCACGCTCGTGCGCCATGGTGAAAGCGAAGGCAATTTGACGCATCTGCGCCAGGCTCTCGAGCCGGGCACCGCTCTGACAAAAAAAGGAAGAGAGCAGTCGGAGCATGCTGCGAAGACCCTTGCTGCCATCGATGTGAAGGAACCTTTTGATCTTCTTATGGTCTCCCCTCTTTTGCGAACCCAGCAGACCGCCGACATTATTTCGAAGAAGCTCGGTCTTCCCATTCACACGGATCCCCTCCTTCGCGAGATCAATTTCGGCGAAAGCGAAGGCAAGGAAGATAGTGAGATAAAGGATGAGATCGCTCGTCGACATGCGCTTTCAGCCCATGATCACTATCATGAGAAGATCGGAAAATTCGGCGAATCCCATGCTGAGCTAACGGCTCGAGCACTGGAGTTCCTGAAGAAGATCCTTCGAGAACACTCCGGAAAATCCATTCTTGTGGTCACGCATAGCGATATTATTCGATTTCTCAGCAGAGAGCTCGAGGGTAAGTCCCTGGAAATGGTCTATGACAAGGGCCATGTGACACCCTGCAGCCCGAAGGAGCTGTACCTGGACAACACGACCGGTCAGCTGGTGGATCTTCACAAACATATCGTCGACACAATCGAGTACGATCATCCACAGACTGGCGAGCTGATGAAGCGCGTTCCCGAGGTCCTCGACTGCTGGTTTGAATCCGGCTCCATGCCCTACGCCCAGGAGCACTATCCTTTTGAGAACAAAGAAAAGTTTGGGGAAGTGGCGAGAAGCGCGGTCCGAAGTGGAGCAAGGATGAGCTTCGCGAATCCGAACGGAACGAAGGACGCCGCAGGAAGAAAAACGTCTTATTTTTCTTCTGGAGGCGAGCGCTTCCCCATTGAAGCAACCTTCCCCGCCAATTTCATTGCTGAGGGTCTCGATCAGACCCGCGGTTGGTTCTACACGCTCACGGTGCTGGCGGCCGCACTCTTCGATCAGCCGGCGTTTCAAAATATCATCGTCAATGGCATTGTGCTCGCGGAGGACGGTCAGAAAATGAGCAAACGCAAAAAGAATTATCCGGACCCTTCTCATATTTTCGAAACCTACGGTGTCGATGCGATGCGTCTGTACCTCATGAATTCCCCGGTGGTGAAGGCGGAGGATTTCCGATTCTCCGAGAAGGGTGTGAAAGAAGTCGTGCGTTCCACATTGCTTCCGCTTTGGAATGCCTACACTTTTTTCCTCACCTACGCGAATATTGACGGCTGGAAGCCCAAGAATCAGATTTACTTTGTTCGTCATGGACAGACCGCTATCAACAAAATGGGTGGAGTGCAGGGTCAGCTCGATGAGCCCCTCAATGATACGGGTCGCGATCAGGTCAAAGCTTTGGCAGAGACCGTCAAAAATCTTCCTATCGACGTCATCGTCACCTCCCCTTTTCTTCGCGCCAGGGAGACGGCGGAAATTCTCAACGCTGATCTCAAGGTGCCTCTGGAGGAAGACATGGATCTGCGTGAGCAAAGCTATGGGGAGTGGGAAGGCAAAACCTTCGCCGAGCTGAAGAAACTTTTTCC
>OBEQ012288317.1_pt1 | contig 30804 bp, 29 predicted proteins | sample 1670901 | NCBI WGS metagenome assembly OBEQ01 (sample SAMEA104232315, study PRJEB22302) | groundwater metagenome | biome: forest; feature: aquifer; material: groundwater | place: USA | collected 2011-08-07 | depth 5.4 m | reverse complement strand
GCGCGTGGTCCGGGACCTTCCCGGCGCGGGCGTTCCGAAAACGCATTTCATTTATGATGCGGACGGGCAATTGCTGGCCGAGCATGACGGGACCAGCGGCGCGGTGTTGCGCGAGGTGATCTGGCTTCCGGCTTCGCCTGACGCGGCGGCGGCCTTTCAGGGCGAGTCCAATGACGGATTTTGAATAGGCAGGCTGCACAAAAAAGGCGGCCGGGTCTTTGGGAAAGACCCGGCGCCAATGCAGTTGGCGGCGCGTTACTTAGTGCTGGCCGGCGGGGATGCGCAGGACCAGGCCGTCGAGATCGTCGGTAATGTTGATCTGACAGGCGAGGCGGCTGGTTTCGCGGAAATCCTCGGCGAATTGGAGGAGTTCGGCTTCCATTTTGCCTTCCACGGCCCTGCCTACCTTGTCGAGCCAGGCCGGGTCCACATAGACGTGGCAGGTGGCGCAGGCGCAAACCCCGCCGCAATCGCCGTCGATCCCCGGAATGTCGTTGTTGATTGCGGCGTCACGGCAGGTGGTGCCGCTGCTCACGGTCACGACATGCTCAGTCCCGTTGTCCTCGATATAAGTCACTTTAGGCATTCTATAACCTGTCTGTTGTTGTGCGAATTGATCGCAGCCCCTAACGGGCGTGCAGCTTTACCGGCATCTTGGTGAAGCCGTGGATGACATGCGACAGGCTTCTGACCGGCTCGCCCACGACCTCAACCTTGCTGAAGCGTTTGACGATCTCTTCCCAGATGATGCGAAGCTGTAATTCCGCCAGACGGTTGCCGACGCAGCGGTGAATGCCAAAGCCGAAGGACAGGTGCTGACGCGGGTTTTTCCGGTCGATCAGAAATTCGTCGGCGCGCTCGATCACCTCGCTGTCGCGATTGCCCGACAGATACCACATCACAACCTTGTCGCCTTCGCGGATCTTTTTGCCGCCAACCTCGGCATCGCATATGGCGGTGCGCATCATGCTGGTGATGGGGGTCTGCCAGCGGATGATTTCCGACACCATGCCGGGGATGAGACCCGGATCATTCATCAGTTTGGCGTATTCCTTCGGGTTCTGGTTAAGCGCCAGAACGCCGCCACTGATTGAATTGCGGGTTGTGTCGTTGCCGCCGACGATCAGCAAAATCAGATTACCGAGAAATTCATTGAACGGCATGTTGGCGGTTGCGGGCGAGCCGGCGAGCATGGAAATCAGATCATGTTTCTGTTCGCCGCCAACACGCTGATCCCACAGCTCTTTGAAATACATGCCGCATTCCATCATCTCCTGCTGCCATTTCGCCCAGGATTCGACGCCCATTCCCGGCGTCGCGGTTGTAAGATCGGACCAGTGAGTCAGCTTGCGCCGTTCTTCCCAGGGAAAATCGAACAGCGTGGCCAGCGTCATGGTGGTGAGTTCGATGGAGACCTTGTCGACCCAGTCGATGACTTCACCGGTTGGCAGCGAATCAAGTATATCACCCGCGCGCTCGCGGATGATCGGCTCCAGCGTTTCAAGATTATGGGGTGCTACAACCGGGCTCACCGCTTTGCGCTGTTCGTCATGTTTTGGCGGGTCCATGGCGATGAACATTTCCAGTCCGCCCATGGCGGCCTCATCGGTTGGGCCGATGCCGCCTAGCACGATGCCGCCCCGGGCCGTATCCGAAGAAAAGACCTTATGGTCCGTGTCGACCCGGACAATGTCGTTGAATTTGGTCACCGACCAGTACGGTCCGTTAGGGCTTTTGGCGCAATAATGCACGGGATCCTCCGCGCGCAACCGCCTGAAATATTCCCCGATCGTATCGTTTTGAAACAGCATCGGATCGCTGACATCAATTTCGTCCAGTGGAATTTTGCTTACATCTATTTTGATCGCTTGCGTGACTGACATGTTCTGATCCTCCGGATTAACCCTGGCGCCGCTACACTCGCCTAGGTCCTAATTGAACGAATAATGCAACAGCATTAGTCATATTGACAGAGATATCAATATAATAATGTGTGATCCATCAATAATTTTGCGCTAAACGTGCTGGCATGCAGGGCATAAGGAAAGTGGCCAAGTCCTGACAAAGAAAAGGGGGATTAATATGACCGTTTCCCGCTCCGTTCTGATTCAAGAGCGGGACAACGCTACCGTGATGTCAAGACCTCGTATATTGACACAGTCGGCAAAACTGATTGCAATTGCACTGCTGGGCAGGCTGGGCCGCAAGACACTGGCAAGACATTAGGCGTTGAGCCTGCGGGTCAGCTTTGACCATTCAGTTGCTCCAGCGCCGCGTCAACATCACTATCACCTGGCGGATTGGCCTGCGCCCATGCCAGCGCTTTTTTCAGATCGGCGGCGGGTTGTTGCTGGTGCAGCCAGCGCTCATTGTCTGGAATGACTGTGGCAGTGCGCACCAGCCAGACGCCGGGTTCCTGTTCTTCAATTCAATGTGTCAGGCCTACTTTCTGTCAACCGGCTGATCTGCGCCTTATCCGCTTGCAGCGGCTTAAATCCGGTCAATTTCAGTGCTGCTGCTGCTGCGGCAAAACGTCCGGCCTCTGCGGCCTGTTTGCCCGCGATAATGCTTGCCAGATAGGCCGCCAGAAATGTGTCGCCGCAGCCGGTGGCGTCAATCACAGGCCAATCCTGACCGGTTGGCCTGTATGCGGGTTGGCGGATCAGCGCGCCACGATGGCAAATGATTGCGCCTGCTTTGCCAAGCGTGACCAGTGCGTGATCCACGCCGCGGCCACACAATATGCGCGCGGCCATTTCCGGATTGCTTTGACCGGTAATCAGTTCCGCTTCTTCTGCATCCGCCTTCAGAATGTCGATGCGTGGCAGCAGCGCATATTTGTCCGGCCAGCCGGTGGTCAAAACTTTTCCGTCAACGGCACGGCGCAACAGGCCTTGTGCATCGAGCGCAATACGATACGCCCCGTTATCTGCGAAATGCCGGATTAGCGCCGTTGAAATATCGTCTTCCAGCAGTGGTCCGAAATATATCCATTGCGTGAAGACAGCAGGAATATCCGCAATGAGGAAAGGATCGGCTTGCGCAGAAACTTCCTGCGTGCGTTCGTCCTTTCCTGGATCATATTTATTGATGAAGTTGGTAGTATGTTTGGATGGTAATGCTGTTATTGCGGCGCCCGCCTGCAACAGGGGAGTTAGCAGGGCTGCCTCATCCTGCGCCGCCAGCCGGGTGATGATAGCGGCGGGAATGCCCAATGCGCGCAGGGCCATGCCTGCATAAAACACCGCGCCGCCGGGTTGGTGGCGTTCAGGCATTCCGGGTATGCGGACAATGTCGCTACTAACAGGGCCGACTAGTGTTACGCCTTGCTGCATTATCCGGCGCCGGGTTCAGCAAATGGCAATTGCCGCCCCTCTGGCAGTGGCACCTGAAAACAATTCAGCGTCATGGAAACCAGGGTGTAATAACCCATCAGCGTGACCAGATCGACCAGGCCCTGTTCGCCGACAAGGGCGCGTGTTGCCGCATAGGTTTTATCGCTGACGCGTTTGGTTTCGATAAATTCGCGCGCGAACAGATAAATCTGCATTTCTTCGGGTTTATCGAACAGGGGTTCAGCGCCAATGCGGATCGCCTCTATGGCCGCTTCTGATACGCCGGCCTGCCGGGCCAGGCGTGCATGGGCCCAGAACTCGAACTGCGCCGACCAGTGTTTGCCCACCATTATAACGGCGATTTCCAGAAGATTATTGGGGAGCGAATTGGAAAAGCGCAACGCTGCGCCCAATTCCTGGGTCAGATTGCCAATGACGGGGCTATACATCCACGCGTTAAACGGGCCGGGCAGGCCTGCCGGGGTGTTAAGATTAATCTCTGCGCTGCGCTGGTTGTTTTGTGTACGCGGCCCTTTGGTAATGGCGTCAAATATTTTGCGCTGCGCGTCGTTCAATGTGTCCGGCGCCAGCAAGGCCAGTCGTGTCATGGTGTGTCTCCGTCCCCATATTTCGATATTAACTTTATTATGCACAATATTGTGCGAAAGCTAAACGACAGAACGCTTGCATATGGCCGCATAGCCTGAGACCATAGCTTCCTAAGCCTGCCGTACTAGGGCAGGCCAACAGGGAGGACAGGTCATGAGTAATGGCGTTCTTCGCAGGTATCCTGGGCCGCGCGCCATTGCGCTGGTCGGCCCCTATCTTTCTGGCAAAACGACCCTTCTTGAAAGCATTCTGCATATATGCGGGGCCACAACCCGCAAGGGCAGTGTGACTGAGGGCACTACAGTGGGGGACAGCGCCGCCGAAGCACGCGCGCACCATATGAGTGTCGAGGCGAATATCGCTACGTGTGAGTATCTGGGCGATCAATTCATCTTTGCCGATTGCCCGGGATCAATTGAATTCATGCAGGACAGTCTGAACGCCGCCATTGGCATCGATGCGGCGGTGATTGTATGTGAGCCAGAGACAAGCAAGCTGCTCGCGTTGCAACCTTTTCTGCGTTACCTGCAAAGCCGTAAGATCCCACATTTTCTGTTCGTCAATAAAATCGATCAGGCGAAGGGGCAACTGCTGGACCTGCTGGCAGAATTACAGCCCGCCAGCGCCATGCCGCTGGTGTTGCGCCAGCTTCCCATCTGGAATGACGGAATTGTGAATGGCTTTATCGATCTGGCGCTGGAACGGGCCTATGTCTATCGCGAACACGCGCCGTCTGAAATTATCGATATGCCCGGTGGCGTTCAGGATCGCGCCCACGAAGCGCGTTATGACATGCTGGAACGGCTGGCCGATTATGACGACAGGCTGATGGAAGAATTATTGTCCGATATCGCGCCGCCGCGAGATGAAGTATTCAGCAATCTCAGCCGTGATTTCGAGGATGCGCAAATCGTGCCAGTGCTGCTTGGATCTGCCCAGAACAGCAATGGGGTGCGCCGCCTGCTGAAAGCGCTGCGCCACGAAGTGCCGGGGGCAGGTGCGGCCGCAGCCCGGTTGCAACTGCCCCCATCGGATGGGGCCGTCTGCCAGGTGCTTAAAACCTATCATACGGCCCATGGCGGAAAATTATCCATCACCCGCGTGTTGCAGGGGCAACTGCGTGATAGCGATACAATCTATTCCGTAGATGGAGAATCAATGCGGATCGCGGGGATGTTTCATCTGCTGGGGCATCAGGCGGCGAAATGCGCAATTGCCAATGCAGGGGATCTGGTTGCTCTTGGCCGCCTGGATCAGGTCAAGACCGGTGACACAATTGCGACGCAAAAGGGTGCTGTTCTGCCATTGGAGCGCGGCGGTCAGCTTGCGCCCGTATACAGTCTTGCGGTGGCGGTTGAGGATCACAAAGACGAAGTGAAACTGACCGGTGCGATCGCCAAAATCAGTGAAGAAGACCCTTCCATTCAGCTTTCCCATGAAACGGACACCCACGAAATAGTTCTGCATGGCCAGGGCGAAATGCATTTGCGCATCGCGGTAGAACGGCTGCGTAACCGCTTTGGCCTGAGTGTGCAAACCAGTGTGCCGAAGGTGCCTTATTGCGAGGCGATCCGCAAATCCGCTACCCAGCGCGGCCGCCATAAACGCCAATCCGGCGGACACGGACAATTCGGCGATGTGGTGCTGGAAATAACGCCGTTGCCGCGTGGCGCGGGATTTGTCTTTGAAGACAGGATTACCGGCGGTGTTGTGCCGCGCAACTATATTCCGGGTGTCGAGGCTGGCGTGCGGGATTATCTGCTGCGCGGGCCGCTGGGGTTTCCTGTGGTTGATATTGCGGTGGCGCTGATTGATGGTTCGTATCATACGGTCGATTCTTCCGAACAGGCGTTCCGCACGGCCGCCCGCATCGCCATGCAGGAGGCGATGCCGGATTGTGCGCCTGTCTTGCTGGAACCCATTCTGCATGTGGAGATTGTGGCCCCCAGCGAGGCAACGGCGAAGATCAACGGGATTGTTGCATCCCGGCGCGGGCATATATTGGGCTTTGACACACGTCCTGGATGGCCCGGTTGGGACCAGGTTTCCGCCCAGTTACCGCAGGTCGAACTGCACGATCTGATCACCGAACTGCGCTCGGTCAGCCAGGGGGTCGGCACCTATACCTGGCGTTTCGATCATCTGCAGGAATTGACCGGGCGGCTGGCGGATGAGGCCGTGTCCAGCAGCAAAGCGGCCTGAGCAGATGGGGCGTAACTTTGGGTGGGGTATGCGCGAATAAGCGTATAACACTGACGCATCACCACCAAAGAGGACGGCATGCTGATCAAAATTAAGCAGGGTTGGGAAATTCACGGGAACCGCGTTACGCCGGAACATATTTTCGCCAACCGCCGCCAGTTCATGCAAGGCGCAATAGGCGCGGCAGTAATGGCCGGGGCCGGAATTGGCGGCGCTGCTTTTGCCGCCGGGCCAGATGATTCGGCTGCGGACTTGTATCCGGCAAAAGCTAATCCCGTTTATGGACCGGTTGACCGGCCAGTGACGGCGGAAAAGCTGAGTTCGACCTATAATAATTTTTATGAATTTGCTTCGCACAAACAGATATGGGAAGCTGCCCAGGCGCTGCCCACCCGGCCCTGGGAAGTGCGCATCGACGGGCTGGTGCGTAAGCCGCAGACACTGGATATAGATACGCTGATCCGCAAGATGCCGCTGGAAGAGCGTATATACCGCCATCGCTGTGTGGAGCGCTGGTCGATGGTGGTGCCGTGGACCGGTTTTCCCTTATCTGAAATTCTGAAACTTGCCGATCCGGAACCCGAAGCACGCTATGTGCGCATGGAAAGTTTTCATAACCCTGATATCGCCTCGGGGCAAAAACAGTTCTGGTATCCCTGGCCCTATCAGGAGGGGGTCACTGTGGAAGAAGCGCAGAATGATCTGGCGTTTCTGGTGACAGGAGCTTACGGCAAGCCGCTGGCCAAACAGTTTGGCGCGCCACTGCGGCTGGCGCTGCCATGGAAATATGGTTTCAAGTCGATCAAATCGATCGTCCGCTTTACCCTGACCGACACGCGTCCGGTCAGCTTCTGGGAAAAAACCAATGCGGATGAATATGGCTTCTGGGCGAACATCAATCCGGAGGTGCCGCATCCGCGCTGGAGCCAGGCGGTTGAGGAACCGCTTGGCACGCGCAGCACGGTGCCCACAGTGCTGTATAACGGATATGCCGGACAGGTGGCTGACCTGTACAAGAACGTGAACGGGCAGAATATTTTTATGTGATGATCCGTACACGAATGCTGCCTGAGTTAGTTATTTTTGATTGCGACGGCGTACTGGTCGATAGCGAGCCGGTTGCCAATTCGGTGCTGGCTGCGGCGATCACCCGCCTGGGTTTTCCCATGAGCGTCACGGATACGCGCGCGGCTTTCGTTGGCTTTTCCATGAGCCAGATACTTGTCAATGTTACTGAATTGACCGGCCTGCCGGCGCCGGATGACTGGCGCGCCAATGTTCAGGCTGAAACCTATGCAGCTTTCCGGCAATCCTTACGGGCCGTACCGGGTGTACAGGAAGTTGTCGCCCGTATTCAGGCTGCCAACGTCGCATTATGCGTGGCCTCATCAGGCTCGCTGGACAAGATGGAGCTGACACTGGGTTTGACGGGGCTGCGGGCCTATTTTGGCGACCGGCTGTTTTCCAGCACCATGGTCACACGTGGTAAACCCCATCCCGATCTTTTCCTGCATGCCGCCACACAGATGGGGATAACGCCGAATCGCGCCGTGGTCATTGAAGATAGCGTGCCTGGGGTTATGGGGGCGCGGGCGGCAGGTATGCAGGTGTATGCCTATGCCGGTGATCCGGAAAGCGATGGGGTAAAACTGAAGGCAGAAGGCGGCCAGATATTCACGGATATGGCAGAGTTGCCGCGCCTGTTGGGTTTTAATTGAGAAGATGGGGGCGCGGACGGGGTCAACATGCACTTGGGGGCTACATGTTGACCCCAACGCGTCCGTTAAGACACGTACGCAATTGTGGGATGAAACAATTGCCTAGTTATTTATAGCAAGTTTTGAGAAGATGTCCAATCAAAATATGTTGTCTTGGAGGAATTTAATGTCTTTAACAGACTGATTTAGTAGGATATTTGAACGATAAACACCAGACCGGACATCTGAGCGCAAGATTTTTGGGACTTGAATAACAGGCATGGAATATTGCCGGGGCGCAGTGTAAGTTCCGCCCGGGCTTAGTTTATAGTGGCTCGGCGAATCAGGTTTAGTGGAGTGATCAAGATGGCGGCAGCGCAGCACCAGCATGGCAAGATGGATATTTCGTCGCATCGTGAGATGTGGGGAAAATTTGTTACCCTTACGAAATGGGCGACCGGTATTGTTATAGCCATTGTGGCTTTGATGGCGGTCTTTCTGACCTGAATATGCTATTTCCATACGGCGGGCGCATAGTATTATGAAGCCCGTCCGCCGGGTCTTACCCTCATGAAAATTGCAATCCTGCGCGAACGTCAGGCGCATGAGACGCGCGTTGCCGCAACGCCGGAAACTGTAAAAAAGCTTGTGGCGCTCGGCCTTGAGGTTTGTGTTGAGCGCGGTGCGGGGGCGTGCGCGTTCATGCCGGACGGCGCGTTTGCGCAGGCTGGCGCAAGCCTTGCGGATGCGCCGCAACAGGTATTATCCGGTGCGGATATTATCTTTACGGTACAGCGCCCGCGCACGGATGATATTGTGCATGTCAAACGCGGAGCCATATTGATCGGCATGCTGGCGCCGTATCAGGATGCCGCAGTGATTGCCGCTTATGCAGCCCAGCATATTGACGCCTTCGCCATGGAATTAATGCCGCGTATCACTCGGGCCCAGTCCATGGACGTGCTTTCCTCGCAATCAAACCTTGCCGGATACCGGGCTGTGATCGAGGCCTGTTATGTGTTCGGACGCGCCATGCCCATGATGATGACACCCGGTGGCACCATTGCGCCCGCACGGGTACTGGTGATGGGGGCGGGGGTTGCCGGATTGCAGGCAATTGCGACGGCCCGGCGGCTGGGGGCGATCGTCAGTGCTACTGATGTGCGGCTAGCGGCAAAGGAACAGGTAGAAAGCCTGGGCGGCAAGTTTGTGATGGTGGATGGCGAAGCGATGGCGGACGCAGAAACCTCTGGCGGTTATGCACGCGAAATGAGCGACGATTTCAAGCGCAAGCAGGCGGCGCTCATAGCCGAGACGCTGACCAAGCAGGACATTGCCATTTGCACTGCGCTCATTCCCGGGCGTCCTGCGCCGGTTTTGATAACCGGGGAAATGGTGCGCAGCATGAAACCAGGCTCGGTGATTGTTGATCTGGCGGCTGAGCAGGGTGGCAATTGCCAGCTAAGCAAGCCCGGTGAATGCGTGGAAATTGGCGGGGTCAGTATTATCGGTTATCGCAATATGCCGGGCCGGCTGGCGACGGACGCATCCTCACTCTATGCCAAAAACCTGCTAAATTTTCTGACGCCGCAGATTGCTGCTGGCGGTGTGCTGGCGATTGACTGGGAAGATGAAATCATCACAGGCACTGCATTGACCCGTGGCGGGAAGATTATTCATTCATCGTTACAGACTGAAATGGCCTGACAACGGGCGCGAGAAAGCGGAAACAAACCATGGAAGTTGATCCATTTATCTTTCGGCTGTCGATCTTCGCGCTGGCGATTTTCGTCGGCTATTATGTGGTGTGGAGCGTGACGCCCGCATTGCATACGCCACTGATGGCGGTCACCAACGCCATCTCTTCAGTGATTGTCGTGGGGGCGCTGCTGGCGGCGGGGGCAGGCATGGCCGGCGTTCCGGACGCAACGGGCATGATCTCCAAAGGCATGGGGTTTGTTGCACTTATACTTGCGGCAGTAAATATATTCGGCGGCTTCCTGGTTACCCAGCGCATGCTGGGTATGTACAAGAAAAAGCAGAAATAGGAAGCCCAGTTTCATTTCCAGGAAACCATAGTGAACGCAAATCTTGCCGCATTGGCTTATCTCGCATCGGGGATTTTATTCATCCTCGCGCTGCGCGGTCTTTCTTCGCCGGAAACATCGCGGCGCGGCAATGTTTTTGGTATGCTGGGGATGGGGATTGCGATTGGCACCTCGCTTGCGATGCTGGGTACACATGATCCGCTGATCTGGGGTTTGATCCTGGGCGGGCTGGGTATTGGCGGTTCGATCGGCGCGCTGATCGCACGGCGCATTCCGATGACGGCGATGCCGCAACTGGTGGCGGCGTTTCATAGTCTGGTAGGTCTGGCGGCGGTGCTGGTTGCGGCATCGGCGCTTTATACGCCGCAGGCTTTTGGGCTTGGTGTGCCAGGCGGCATCAAATTTGCCAGTCTGATCGAAATGTCGTTAGGGGCCGCCATAGGCGCCATGACATTTTCCGGATCGCTGGTGGCGTTCGCCAAATTGCATGAATTGGTTTCCGGCGCGCCAGTGGTGTTTCGCGGTCAGCATGCGTTAAATGCACTGTTTGGCCTGGCGTTGGTTGGGCTGACAATTGCTTTTTGCATGGGCGAATCCCATGCCGCCTTCTGGGGATTGACGGTGCTGGCATTGTTGCTTGGGGTGACCCTGATCATTCCCATTGGCGGCGCGGATATGCCGGTTGTGGTGTCGATGCTGAATTCGTATTCGGGTTGGGCAGCAGCAGGCATTGGCTTTACACTGGAAAACACGGCGCTGATCATTACCGGCGCGCTGGTCGGCTCTAGCGGCGCAATTCTTTCCTACATCATGTGCAAGGGGATGAACCGCTCCTTCTTCAGCGTCATTCTGGGTGGATTTGGGGCAACCAATGGGACTGCCAGTGGTGTCATCGAGACCCGCCCGGTCAAACGCGGCAGCGCAGAAGATGCGGCCTTTATCCTGCGCAATGCGGGCTCGGTGATCATCGTTCCCGGCTATGGCATGGCGGTAGCGCAGGCGCAGCACGCCCTGCGCGAAATGGCCGATGTTCTGAAACGCGAAGGGGTCAAGGTATCTTACGCCATTCACCCTGTTGCCGGACGGATGCCAGGACATATGAATGTGCTGCTGGCGGAAGCCAATGTTTCTTATGACGATGTGTTTGAGCTGGAAGATATTAACAGCCAGTTCCCGGCGGCGGATGCGGCCTTTGTTATTGGCGCCAATGATGTAACCAATCCGGCGGCGAAGACAGACCGCAGCAGCGCCATCTATGGCATGCCAATTCTGGATGTGGAAAAGGCCCGCACTGTGTTATTCGTCAAACGCGGCATGGGCTCGGGCTATGCCGGGGTTGAAAATGAATTGTTCTTTCGTGACAACACCATGATGTTGTTTGCGGACGCCAAGAAAATGGTCGAAGACATTGTTAAAGCCCTGCAGCATTAGCGCATCTTGCTCTGGGGCAGATGGCGGGCCATATTAAGCGTATGACAATCAGAAAAATCGCGCGCATGGGGCATCCGGTTTTACGTAAAACGGCTGTGCCTGTAAATGATCCGCTGGACCCGGAAATTCAGCGGCTGATTGGTGATATGATTGAAACCATGATTGACGCCAATGGGGCGGGTCTGGCGGCGCCGCAAGTGTATGAATCCTTGCGGCTGGTAATTTTTCAGGCGCCCGGCGAACGCGCCGAGGCGGCCGGCGGGGACGAAGCGTTTGATCATACTGCGCCTCTGACCGTGTTGATCAATCCGGTGATTGAAGTGCTGGACCCGGACATGCAGACCGGCTGGGAGGGCTGCCTGTCGGTGCCGGGTTTGCGCGGGGCGGTGGCGCGGCACACCCATATCCGCTATTCGGGACTGGACCGGGCGGGAAATCCGGTATCGCGCGTGGCGCGCGGTTTTCATGCCCGTGTCGTTCAGCACGAATGCGATCATCTGGATGGCATTCTCTACCCGCAGCGGATGCAGGATCTCAGTCAATTGCTGTTTGAAACCGAGATCGCGCATTTTATTACCGCACATCAGGACAGTAGCGGCGAATGAGTGAGTTTTATCATCAGCCGACGGATTATCTAGCGCCTGTACGCAGCGCCGTTCTTGCCGCCGCCCTGCCGCATGTGCCGTTTGATGGCTGGTCAGAACACACTTTTCAGACTGCTGTTCAGGAGTCTGGCGTGGATAACGGTATGGCGCTGCTGGCGTTTCCGGATGGGGTGATGGATTTGCTGGATGCATTCTGGGTATCGAAGGACGCAGCTCTGGCGCAGGAAATGGCGCAACGTGGTTTACACAATACCCATTTGTCTCAACGCATTTCTGAAGCATTGAAGATTTATATCAGCCTGTTGCGCGCGCATCGCGAAGCGGTGCGCAGGGCGCTGGCGCTGCAGGCGCTGCCATTGAACGCGCCAGGTGCGCTAGCGTGCCTGTACCGCACAGTGGATACGATATGGCGTGCAGCCGGTGATCAGTCCACGGATTTTAATTTTTATACAAAGCGGGCAACCCTGGCCGTTGTCGTGGCGTCTGTGGTGACCCATTGGCTTGGAGAAAGCGGCAATGACGCGGAAGCAATGGATGGCTTTATCGGGCGGCGCATAGAGAATGTGCTGGCATTTGAAAAAGTGAAGGCGCGCATGAGCGGCCTGACGCAGTATCTGCCATCGCCGGGGCCACTACTGGGGCGGCTTGCCGGGCGGTTGACCGGGGCGCGCTAGCTGCCCCTGAGCGAATGATCATGCCGGTTGAAGAGATAGAATATCTCGATCCCCTACAGGCTTTCGCGCCCTGGGCTGGACAGCCATGGTCAATGCTTCTGGATTCGGCGCGAATGGATGATGGGCTGGGGCGCTATAGCTATATCTGTGTTAATCCGTTTCAAACCCTGACCGCCAGAGATGGCCGGCTATTCATTGATGGCAAAGTTGTGAAAGGTGATCCTTTTGCCCTGATGGAAGAGTTGTTGGGGCGCAACAAATTGCGGCTGCATTACGGGCCGCCCCCGTTTCAGGGGGGTGCGGCAGGCTATATCGGGTATGAGATGGGGCGGTTTCTGGAACGGGTTTCTGTTCTGGGTATGGATGATATGCAATTGCCGGATCTGGCGCTGGGGTTTTATGATCAAGTCATTGCCTTTGATGGGGTGGAGCGCCGCGCCTGGATTGTTGGGCAGGATATGGGTGTGCCGGATTCTCATGCGCGGCTTGCGCGATTGCATGCGGGGCTTACGGCGGCTCGCGCCGCGTCAGCGCCGCCAATGTTGGACAGGTTTGACATTGGCGATTGGGAAACGAATTTTTCCCGCGCCGAATATGAGCGCGCGGTATCGCGTGTGATTGATTTTATTCTGGCCGGAGATATTTTTCAGGCCAATATAGCGCAACGCTTTGCCCTGGCGTTAGGGCCGCTGTTTGACCGTTATGGATTCTATCGCCGATTGCGCGAGGTTAATCCCGCGCCGTTTTCTGCATTCCTGGAAATGGGAGAGTTTGCAATTGCGTCTTCTTCACCGGAACGGTTCCTGAAGATGGCGAATGGAAAAATTGAGGCGCGCCCTATTAAAGGCACACGGCCACGCGGGGTTAATCCAGCGCGAGATGCGGCGCTGGCGCGAGAATTGATGGAAAGCGAAAAAGATCACGCGGAAAATGTGATGATTGTCGATTTGCTGCGCAATGATCTTAGCCGCGTATGCGAGGATGGCAGTGTTGAGGTGCCTTTGCTCTGTTCGCTGGAAAGCTTTGCTTCTGTGCATCATCTGGTATCCGCCGTCACAGGAAAACTGCGCTCTGGCCTCGGGCCGATCGATGTCTTGCGCGCCGCATTTCCCGGCGGCTCGATCACCGGCGCGCCAAAAATCCGCGCCATGCAGATCATAGCGGAATTAGAGCCGCACATTCGTGGTCCTTATTGCGGATGTCTTGGATATATTGGCTTCGATGGCAACATGGACATGAATATCGCCATCCGCACCATTGCCATGAATGCGCGTCAGGCGGTGTTTCATGCGGGCGGAGGCATTGTTGCGGATTCCTTGCCCGCTGAAGAATATGCGGAAAGCCTCGACAAGGCGCGTGCGTTGTTCACCGCTTTTGGATTAACGCCGCCATGATTTTGCTGATCGATAATTATGACAGCTTCGTGCATAATCTGGCGCGCTATGTGGGTGAACTTGGATTTGAGCGCCGTGTGGTGCGCAATGACGCGGCGAGTGTTGATGAAATTTCTGCCCTTGCGCCGCAGGCGGTCTTGCTGTCGCCGGGCCCGTGCGGCCCAGCGCAAGCTGGTGTTTCCCTTGAAATTGTCCGGTCGCTGGGCGCACGCATTCCCATTCTTGGTGTTTGCCTTGGCCATCAGGTGATCGCAGAAAGTTTTGGCGGAATGGTACGGCCTGCCCATCAGCCGCGCCATGGTAAAGCGTCCCTGATCCGCCATGATGGGACGGGATTATTTGCAGGCCTGCCCAATCCGTTACGCGCCGGGCGCTATCATTCGCTTGCTGTTGATATTGCGCCAGAGGGGCCGCTTTATGTCACGGCCCAGGCAGAGGATGGCGAGATCATGGCGCTGGCGCATGATAGTTTTCCTGTATATGGCGTTCAGTTTCACCCGGAATCAATTCTGACGGAATGCGGCCACGGGTTGCTTGGTAATTTTTTGCGCATTATGGGTGAATGGAACATTAAACACCGGCGGGGCGGCACATGATTTGCTGGTTAAATGGCGCCTTTGAAAATATCGGGCAAGCCCGCATCGATCCGCAAGATCGTGGTTTTTTACTGGGGGACGGAATTTTTGAAACGGTGCTGGCGGTTGATGGGGTGGTGCGTCATGGGGCGCGTCATTTAGCCAGGTTGCAGGATGGGGCAAAACTGCTGAACATTCCCGTGCCATTTTCAGACCGGGACATTCTGGCCGCAATGGGCCGGTTGCTGCAGGACAACGGCCTATTACCGGGGCGCGTGGCGCTGCGGGTGACGCTTAGCCGTGGCGTGGGGGCGCGTGGCGTGGCGCCGCCGCTGGACGCCTCACCCACGCTGCTGCTGACATCTGTTTTTGTGCCGGCCGCCCCGGCGAATATCCGGGCGGTAATTTCTTCCTATGTCCGGAATGAAAAATCAATCAGTTCACGGATTAAAAGCTTGAATTATATGGATAATATCATGGCAAGGAACGAGGCCGCTCAACGTGGCGCGGACGAAGCGCTTATGTTCAATAGCGCGGGAAATATTGCAGCGGCAAGTGCTGCGAATTTATTCGTGGTAGCCGATGGTGAGCTGTGCACGCCATCGGTAGAGGATGGGGCACTGCCGGGAATCATGCGTGCAATTGTCATGGAATCGGCGGTGGCGCTGAATATACCGGTTCGTGAAGGGCCAATTGCACGTGACGCTTTGCCCGCCGCATCAGAAGCGTTTCTTACCAACGCGCTGATTGGTGTATGCCCGTTGATCGAGATTGATGGCAGGCCTGTTGGAAGTGGCGCAATAGGCCCGGTTACCAGCAAGCTCCGGGGTTAGCAAAGATCGCGAATGGCAGGTGATGCAGCGATGTGGCCATTCACGTAGCGTTCGTAATTTTTCTCTACATCACCAAGCCTGTACAGATAATTCACCATCATTCCGTGTGCTTGCGCCAGACCTTTATCCGATTGATCACCTAACCAGTTCAGGCGCTCAATGCGTGCGCCATTACTCAGGTGGAAATGCGCCACCGGGTCTTTCGCGCGATTAACGCCCGTGCGTTCCTGATATAGATACTGGGCGCATAGACGCATCAAAGGGGCGCGTAACGCCATGGCCTTGCGCGGGTCATTGGGCCAATGTTTGTCCGCGAGCAGACTTTGCAAAGCAGTATCCGCATTATTGTCGCCGGCTACAGCGATAAGCTGTAAAGTTTCGGTCACTGGCAACAGTGTGCTGGCCTTGCCTGATGCGCATGCCCCGGCCAGCCAGGCAGAAAAACCGGGAGTGGGCGAAAGCGTGGCGAAGGTTTTTAATTTTGGAAATTCCGCCTGTAATTCGCCGACCACCCGCTTGATCAGAAATTCGCCAAAGCTGACACCCGCAAGCCCGGCCTGGGCATTGGAAATGGAATAAAAGATTGCAGTGTCGGCTTCTTCCGCATCGCTTGAAGGCGATGTTTCATCCAGCAGATTCTGCACATTTGCAGCCATGCCATTGACCAGTGCGACCTCGACAAAAATCAATGGCTCGTCGGGCATGGCGGGATGAAAAAAAGCAAAACAGCGGCGATCGGAATCCAGCCGGTTTTTCAAATCGCTCCAGGAACGGATTTCATGCACGGCTTCATAGGCAATCAATTTTTCCAGCAGCGCTGCAGGCGCATTCCAGCCAATGCTGTGCAATTCAAGAAATCCTGCATCAAACCATGACGCCAGCAAAATGCGAAGTTCACGCCCAAGCGGCGCAAGCTGAGCATCATTACGCGACAGCCGAAGCAGATCGGCGCGCAGATCGACCAGAAATTTTACGCCCCCGGCAATACCGTTAAAGCGTTTCAGCAGCCTTAGCCGGGGCGATTCCAGCAGATCCCGAAGTGTTTCCTCGGCGGTGATCAGGGCCACACCGCTCGCTTGCGCCAGGTCCAGCGCAACAGTGCGCACCGCTCCATGGTCAACACCATACTGCACCGCCAACAGATTAAGAAAGCGCTGGCGCCCGGTATCGTTCAGCATCAAATAATAGCGGCCAATTTCAGCCGCATTAGTGCGGGCTGCAACTTCGCCGCCACGCGCGGCGAGACAGGCGTCAATGCGGCCCTGCAACCACTGCAAGTCATCGTCAGGCAAGCCCGGGCGCACGGTTTTGGTGAGTGCGATGCGCGCCGCGCCGGTCAGGCCACGCAATGCGCGCGCAATCCGGTTGCCAGTCAGGGATAAAAAACCGGATGAAGCTTTGTTCACTTGTGGGCTGAGTTCATTTGGCATGGTCAAATCAATCTGACGAATAGTGATTTACGCAATAATGTCTGGATAGAGCTGATCCTGAATTCGGGCTATCTCATCACGCAGGTTCAGCTTCTTTTTTTTCAACCGTTGTAGTTGCAATTGATCAAAATGAACAGACTCCCGGAGCGCATTAATTGCGGCGTCAAGGTCACGATGTTCCCGGCGTAATTCCTGCAAACGTATGGTTAAGGATTCCTTGTCTTCCATTTGCGGAATCTATCATAAATTCCCATATACGTCCTGACTTAAGCAGGATTTTTTTTGGCCTGTTATTCACCCCACCGCGGCAATGCGGGGACTTCGAGATCAAACAGATCCAGTATCCTGCCCAGATTATGTTCCACCATATCGGCCAGGCTGGCTGGTCTTGTATAAAATGCGGGCATGGGCGGGGCGATGATCGCCCCCATTTCCGCGAGTTGCGTCATGGTGCGCAAATGGCCGGCATGAAGCGGGGTCTCGCGCACCATAAGCACCAGTTTGCGGCGTTCTTTCAGCACCACATCTGCGGCGCGCGTGAGTAAATTTGAGGTTACGCCGGTGGCAATTTCCGCCATGGTGCGCACCGAACAGGGCGCTACGATCATGCCCATGGTGCGGTAGGAACCGCTGGCGATGGGCGCCGCAATATCGCCAATACGGTAATGCCTGCTGGCGCGGCCCGTAATCTCGGACAGTTTGAAATCGGTTTCCTCGGCAATGGTCATCACCCCTGGACGGCTGATGACCAGATGGGTTTCAATTCCCAGATCGCGTAATATTTCCAGCAATCTAATGCCAAAAATTACGCCGGTCGCGCCGCTGATTCCTACTATTATACGGGGTTTTGGGGCATCATGGGCCGGCGCAAGGCTGCCCATCGCCAGACCGGCGAGGCGCAATAAATCCGTGGTGGGGACTTGCAGAACCTGGGCAAAGGCTTCCGCCCAGTCCAATCGAAGGGGTTGCTTACCTTGAAGAATACGGCTGACGACCGCCCGGTCGCGGCCGATGGCCAGCGCCAACTGCTCCTGGGTTGCCCCGATTGATTTGAGCCTTTGCTTGATCCATGCAGTATTCATGGATTATATTATGAGAATATCTCAATTAAAGTCAAATGATTAGTGGCTGACTTTTACCTGGAATCGTGTTTTACTGAACACTCTGAACCATGCAGGAGGATCGGCAATGCGCCTTGAATCAGAGATTAATGAGCTTCAGAAAGAACATGACCGATTGGACGGTCTCATCGCCCAAGAGCTTCGGCATCCCGGCAGCGATGATCTCGAACTTACTCATCTGAAACGTGAAAAGCTGCGCCTGAAGGATGAAATCGTCCGGCTTGCCCAAAAACAGCATGCTCACGCCGGGTAGCCGGGGCGCCTAGCCGCGCTTGCGGGCAAGGCACATCACGAAAGGCGAGGTAAAGCGGTTGGGCCGCAGGCCCAGCCGTGGCCCCAGCGCCCAGATGGGTGCAGACAGGGCGATCTTCATCACCTGCAAGGGGCGGTTGCCAAGAAGCCGCTCCAGCGCGCCGAACTGTATGACGCCCAGATGCGCGAGAAGCACATACGTGCTGGATATAACTTCCAGCCCTGCTTCGGTATGTGCCTGCGCCAGATGTTCGCGGGTCAGCGGCACATGTTTTTCATAAAGGGGGCGGTCAAAAAATCGCTGCAGCCATCCAAGCGGGCCGGTCATGTTGGGGACCAGTGTAATCATCAAACCGCCGGGTTTAAGAAATGTTGCGCAGGCAGTTACCGCAGCAACAGTATCGGTAAAATGCTCGACCAGGCCGTTCGAGAACGCAAAGTGGAATTTTCCAGTTTGATCCGCTGGCGGAGCAAGAAAGTCCCCCTCGATGATATTTCCCGTAATACCCAATTGATCGAGCAAGGTCTGTGTGGCGGCACAGCCCTGACGCGAATAATCGATACCGGAAATCTGGCACCCATGGGTGTGGTGAAAATAAGCCAGCCAGCGCGATCCCCCGCATCCAATTTCAATCAACTGTTTGCCGCCAGGGTTTGCGTCCGCTAGTACGGCCGCGAACGCCTGATGCAAATGCCGGTAGGCATAATTGCGCAGGCCGCGCTTATGCGGATTGATGGGGGAAAGCGGGCGGCCCCCCTGCCAAAGGGCGTTCCAATATTCCCGCCCGGTTATCGGTTTTGCATCACTCATGGGGCTGGTTTGCGGGCAACAACGGTGATGACGCCATAGCTTTTGCGCCGCATCTGCCAGCGGCCGTAAAGAAGGGCAGCGCAGCGATCGAGGGCCGCCATCGGATGGGTCAATGCATAACGCAATGTCGCGGTCATGCCGCGCGTCAAGCCCTTACGCTGGATATACAGATGCCGCGATTCCGGCGTGTTTTGCCAGCGCAAAGGACGGCGGAGCAGGTTTGCCCAGCAATAATAAAGTATATTCACGGGCGTCATTTCAAAGATGGCGCCGTCATAAAGAACTTGCTGCACATCCAAACCCGCATCGGCAAGATAGGCGCGCAGGGATTTTTCCGTAAAGAAATACAGGTGCCGGGGAATATCTTCGTTGAACAGGGCGCGGGAGGATAGCGATTCAAAATTGGTCACCAGAAACGCAAACTGGCCGCCGGGTTTCAGAAGCGCCGCCGCCTTGGTGAAATAGGCGCGTGGATCATGCACATGTTCAAGCACCGCCCAGGCTGTGATAGCGTCATAGCGGGGGGCGTCGAATGCAAGCTGCGGCAGCGGCATACGATGCACAGGAAAATCGTCAATGGCGTTGGCGTTGGGGGAAACCTCCAGTCCTTCCACACGCCAGCCTCTGTTCTGCATAAAACGGGGAAAATCCCCATTGGCGCAGCCAATATCCAGTAACAGTGGCAACATGCCGTTGGCCTTTGCGGCTGTTTGCGCAAGCAGGGCGGCCTGTGCGGCATAGCGGTTTTGATGGGCACCGGAATCTTCGAATTCACTGAAAAATTTGGGCGGGTAATAGTGCGCCATCTCCGTTGGGGTGGGACGTGGATTGACAAACCCCAGGCCGCAGCGCGCGCAGCCTACAATGGAAAACCAGTTGGTAATATCAAACAGCGTATCGGGCTGTTCGTAGACAGGTACCAAGTCCGTTCCGCCGCACTGGTTGCATGCAACATGTTCCATCTTAAAGCTTTCGTTTTTACGGACGCGCGGGCAGGTAAATCTGCGTCACCACACAGGTTATCGCAAACAGCAGGAAAAAAGTAATTGCCGTGGCGCCCGCTATGCCCGGCGCGCCATAGATTTGCATACAGAAATAATTCAGGACCAGGTTCATTACCGCGGCACTTGCGGAAAGCATCAGCAGTAAATTAATGCAGCCAAGAGATGCCAGCACCCGCGCCAGAACGACCCAGCCCAGATAAAATGGTATCTGCAAAATATAAAACGCCTGTACGCCCGCGACCAGGTTTGCGTCTTCGGCGCTGAACTGGCCACGCTGAAACATGATTTCGATAATCGGCAGACTGAACCAGGCAATAAACGCGCAAACCGGCATGGCCAGCAATAATGTGAGCGTAACACAACGCCGCACCAACTTCTGTAATGCCGCCCAATCCGCTGCGGCCGTCAGTGCAGCGAAGGCCGGCAGCACCGCTGCCCCCAACGCCAGTGCGCCAACTGATCCGGTCAGTGACACCAGGCGTCCGCCGAAGATGATGCCGGTGATGGCCCCGGTTCCAATGCTGGTGGCCATGGCTTGGTCGGTTGCAGGAATAAGTCCGAGGATGGCAGCCCCCGCAAACAGTGTTCCAAAAGTGCGCTCAAAGCCTCCATGAGAGGAAAATGTCAGGCGGGGCGCAACAAGCAGGCCGCGCCGGTACAGCACAATGCCCATAACCACAAATTCCAGCGCCGCGCCAAACAGCATGCCGTTCACAAATGCCCAAGCGCCATGCTCGTGCGCATAAGTGAACAGCATAAAGATCGTCACCACTGGGCTTAGAACGGGCACACAGGCCGGAAGCGCCAGATTGCCCTGGGCATTGGCGATGGCCGTCCACAAAGCCGCAAATCCGTATAACGGCACCAGCAGACTAAGCAGCAGCAGCCAGTGCTGGGCCAGCACCATTTTTTCTGGCGTCAAATGCGACGCCAGCAATGGCAAATATAGGGGGGAAGCCGCTGCCGCCAGCAGACCAAGCCCGCAAAACCCAATCGCGCCTGCGCCATTGGCGCGGGCAATCGTTGCGCGTAAGGCCTCGTCACCGCCTTGGTGGCGCGCATTCATCAGTGCAGGGATAATCGTGGGGCCCGCGCATGCAAGTATGGAATAAAATAAAAACGATGGAATGAGATACGCGATTAAAAAAACATCCAGGTCTGCGCCGACGCCAAACACCGCCGCCGCCGCCACCTCCCGGCCAAAGGATAAAATGCGCACCAGGATGGTGATAAAGCCAATGATCCCGGCGCTGCGCGCAACGCCGCTCAAGGTGGCGGGGCGGATCATGCCGCCTACGCCGTCAGGCGCAAGCGCCGGATGTTTTCTGCGTAAGCAGCAGGCCCGCCCTTGAAGGTGGCGGTTCCGGCCACCAGCACATCGGCGCCAGCAGCCACGGCCAGTTTTGCGGTGTCGTCATTGATGCCGCCATCCACTTCCAGATCAATCGCTTTGCCCAGCGCGTCAATGCGCGCGCGCAGGGCGCGAATTTTTTGCAACTGGCCATGAATAAATTTCTGCCCGCCAAAGCCCGGATTGACGCTCATCACCAGCACCAGATCGAGATCGGGCAGCAGATATTCCACCGCCTCCACCGGCGTGCCGGGGTTCAGCGCCAGCCCGGCCTTTTTACCCAGCCGCCTGATCTCGTGAATGGTGCGGTGAATATGCGGCCCGGCCTCGGGATGCACACTGATGATATCTGCGCCCGCATCGGCAAACGCCGCCAGATGGGCGTCAACCGGGGCAATCATCAGATGCACATCAAAAATTTTATCGCTATGCGGGCGCAACGCCTTCACCACGTCGGGGCCAATAGTGATGTTGGGGACGAAATGCCCGTCCATCACGTCAATATGGATATAATCCGCTCCAGCCTTGCCCACACGCGCCACCTCTTCGCCCAGCTTGGCGAAGTCAGCGGATAGAATCGAAGGAGCAATACGGACCGATTGTTGCATCAGCGGTTAGTATCAGCTTGGCGGGATGAGGGCAATATGCGCCCGGACCTATCCCGCAAATCGCTGAAAATCCACGATCAACCCCGCCACCGCCGCGTTGACCAGTTTTTCGCCGTCGGCGGGGTTGGCGAGGGCGGGGTCGGAGCCGATGCGGCCGTCGGGGAACTGGGCGCGGTAGTCCTGGGCGTTGGTGAAGCGGCCGGTGGGGGCGATGCGGGGCTCAAGTGGGGCGGACTTGATGATTTCGGGATAGGCATACTGGGTGATTGCCACCTCCGATGGGGTGGCGTGGCTGCCATGGCCTTCTGGGTAAAGTGTTTGGGTGAGGGTGTGTACGTTTTCAAACTGCCACCAGCTTTGCACCCGGCATTGCACCTGATCCGCTTCTGCGCGGCCGGGGCTTAATTCGGCGGTGATTTCGTTTGCGGCCTTGTTGAGAGGTGCGATGTTTCCACCGTGGCCGTTGAAAAAATAAATCCTGCGAAAGCCGTGCTGGGCCAGGGAGGTTGCCCATTCGCGCATGGCGGCAATGAAGGTTTCCGGGCGCAGGCTCATGGACCCGGCAAAGCCCATATGGTGGGCGGCGACGCCAACCGGAAAGGCCGGGGCGATGAGGATGCCGGCCTGTTCACCGGCAAGGCGCGCAATCAGTTCAACACTGATCGTATCGGTGCCGATCAGCCCGGTCGGCCCATGCTGTTCGGTAGAACCCACGGGCACGATGATACCCCGGCTTCGCACAAGATAGGCGTCAATTTCGGGCCAGGTGCACAGCGCCAGTTGCATGTTATTTTTGCTGAAAGTTGGGGGTGCGTTTTTCGGCCATGGCGCGCACGGCTTCCTTGTGATCCTGGCTGTTCCAGCATTGCGCGATGCGCGCCTTGATGGCTTCGCTGTCCGCTTCGCTGCGCGCCAGTTCATTCAGGCTGCGTTTCATGGTCTGCACCGACAGCGGCGCGAGGGCGGCAATATCCTGCGCCAGTTGCCGGGTGCGATCCGCCAGTTGATCGCGCGGGACCAGATAATCAATAAAGCCCATTTGCAGCATGGCCTGCGCGTCAAAGGTTTCGACCGCCAGAATGATGCGCTTGGCGGCGCTCAACCCCACGCGGGTGATCATGCGCATCAGGCCCTTTTCCGGATAGTGAATGCCCAGCCGGGATGGCGGCACAAACATGCGCATGCCTTCAACCCCGATACGAAAATCACAGCACAAGGAAACTTCACCTCCGCCGCCATAGACGCTGCCATTCAGGGCGCAGATGGTCGGCAGACGGAAGTTTTCCAGAGTGTCGGTGAGGTCTTCAAACGGATTGCCTTTGAAGCTGCGGTCGGCGACCTCGTTCAGGAACGCGCCAGAACAAAAACTTTTTTCACCCGCGCCGGTCAGCACCAGCACCCTCAGGCTCTGGTCCTTGTCCAATTCCACAAGTGCGTCGCGCAACGCCACCATATCTTCCTGTGACAGGGAATTGTGCCGTTCCGGCCGGTTCAGGGTCAGGGTGGCGCAGCCATTGGTCACGCTCAGCAGCAGCCCGGCCCCCAGTGTTTGTATCGCATGTTCAGACATCTTGATTTCCTGATAGGTAAATTAGCGGTGTAACCCAATATCGCACGGCGCGGCGCAAAAGTCGCGGTACTAACTAATTCCTATTCCAGCTCTTCGCGCAGCAGTTCCAGCTCCAGCCATTGGGTTTCCGCTGCGCCAAGCTCGCCAGTCAGCGCCTCCAGATTTGCCGCCAGCCTGGCAAAGTCCGCCGGATCGCGCGCGAACAGGTTGGGGTCGGCCAGTTTCGCCTGCAGGGTTTTGATCTTGTCCTGCAAGTGTGCAATGCGCGCGGGCAGGGTTTCCAGCGCATGTTTGTCCTTAAAGCTGAGGCGGGGCTTTGCCGGCGATGGTTTGCGGGTTGTGGCGGCAGGCTTTTTCGGTGCGGATTTGGGGACGCTTATGGCCGCAAAGCCATGCCCGCGCTGCACCAGCATATCGGAATAGCCGCCCGCATATTCGATCCAGCGCGCATCCGTTTCAGATACGATCACCGATGTCGCGACCCGATCGATAAAGTCACGGTCATGGCTGACCAGCAGCACGGTGCCGGGATAGTCGCTGAGCATTTCCTGTAACAGGTCCAGGGTTTCCAGATCCAGATCATTGGTCGGTTCGTCCAGCACCAGCAGATTGGACGGCAGCGCCAGCGCGCGCGCCAGCAATAGCCGCCCGCGTTCACCGCCGGACAGTACCCCCACCGGGGCCTGCGCCTGATCGGGGGTGAACAGGAAATCTTTCAGATAGCTCATGACATGTTTGGGTTGGCCAGCAATGGTCATGCTGTCGCCGCCACCGGGGTTGATCGTTTCGCGTAACGTGGCGGTGGGGTCCAGCGTGTCGCGGCCCTGATCCAGCGTTACCATCTGCACCGTGTCCGCCACGCGCACCCGTCCTGCATCGGGCGCCATTGCGCCGGTTAGCAGCTTCAGCAGTGTGGTTTTGCCCGCACCATTGGGGCCCAGCAGTCCGATACGGTCGCCACGCTGAATGCGCAGGCTGAAATCCCGCACCATAACGCGCGGGCCATAGGCCTTGGTGATGTGTGACGCTTCAATGATCAGCTTACCTGCGGTTTCGGTTTGGCTGACGGTGAATTTAACATTGCCTGCTGCGCGTGTCTGGGTGCGGCGTTGTTCGCGCAGTCCCGCCAGCGCGCGCAGGCGGCCCTGATTGCGTTTGCGCCGCGCGGTGACGCCATAGCGTATCCAGTCTTCTTCCATGGCGATCTTGCGATCCAGCTTGTGCTGGTCGCGCTCTTCCTGTTCCAGAACCGTGTCGCGCCAGGCCTCAAATTCGCCAAAGCCCTGCGCCAGGTTGCGGATGACGCCACGATCCAGCCACAGGGTTTCACGCGACAAATTCTGCAAAAATCTACGGTCATGGCTGACCAGCACGATGGCCCCGCGCATAGTGGCAAGTTCGCTTTCCAGCCATTCGATGGCGGGCAGGTCCAGATGGTTGGTTGGTTCATCGAGCAGCAGGATATCGGGCTGTGGGGCCAATACCTGGGCCAGGGCAGCGCGGCGCGCTTCGCCGCCGGACAGGGTTTTGGGATCGGCTTGCGCGTCAATGCCAAGTGATTCCAGCAGATAGTCTACCCGATAGGCGTCGTCACCGGGGGCAAGGCCTGATGCCGCATAGTCCCGCACCGTCTCATATCCACGGAGGTCAGGTTCCTGCGGCAGGTAGCGCAGGGTCGTGACGCCGGACACTATCCGCTCGCCTTTATCAGGTGCGATCAGCCCGGCGGCAATTTTGAGCAAGGTCGACTTGCCTGAACCGTTGCGCCCAACCAGACACAGCCGTGCCCCGGCCATGACGGACATCTGGGCATCGCGCAATAGTTGCGTGCCGCCCAATTTAGCGCTGATATTCTGTAACAGTAACAAAGGAGGCGCCATAAAAGCTTAATATCCATCGTGCATTAAGGGAGGGGCTGAATCATGGCCCTTTCGGCTGTCGCCGGAAACGGCTATGTTATCCAGCCAGTCAAGAGTGGTGTCAACAAGCCACCTGAGCGGGCAGGGGATTAACAAACGAAAGACAGCATTGCGTGCGCAACCATCTTCGGTTCTTTAATTTATGGCTACAAAACCCTACGAGCGTCGGGGCCGTGTTGCCCAGCAGCAAAAATCTGGGTGCGGCCATGGCCGCCGAAATAGACCCGGCGGCACCCGGCGCCGTAATTGAGCTTGGCGGCGGCACCGGCAGCATTACTGCGGCGCTTCTGCTTCGGGGTATTCCACCGCAAGACCTGGTAGTGATTGAGCGTGAGCCGTCGCTGTGCGAGATCATGCGGAAACGTTTCCCCAATATCCGGTTGATCTGTGGTGACGCACGCGAGCTTGATAAAATTCTGGCGGCTGAAGGGATCACGCACGTCAAGGCGATAGTTTCAGGCCTGCCTTTGCTGTCTTTGTCCAGGCAGGTTGAACAGGAGATTTTGCAGCAATGCTTCGCCGTGCTGCCGCAGGAAGGATTTATGATGCAATTTACTTATGTGCCGCGTCCGCCTGTTACCCGGGCCATTGCGGCCGGGCTTAATCTGGAGGCTACCCGTACGGCCTGGGTGCTGGACAATATTCCGCCTTCTACGGTTTGGATGTACCGGCGCCGGGCACTCCAGTCCGGCTTGCGGAAAAGTGCTTAACCTGCAGGTTCCAGTTTTTTGCCACGATAGACGACCTTGCGCAGTTGGATGGGGCCGGTGGCGGAGAAGGCTTCTTTGCCAAGCCGGATATTCCCATCCTGCATACTGAGGCCAACCAGCGCATAGGCGGCGGATATCATGCGGGCGGCGGCGCCTGAATACCAGCTCCAGCCGCCGCGTCCCTCATAGCCTTCGCCGAAATACACATCGGCAGGTTGTTGGTGCGGGGCCAGGCCGTAAATTTCCCAGCGTCCCGGCGCAAGATTATCCAGCGGTGAAATCTTCAGCCAGATTTCCGCCGCCCGCGCGTGCAGATGCCGGGCCAGATCAGGTTTACCTCCGGCTATGGCCATCGTACTCAGGCGCATCAGCGCATCCACCATCCAGGAAGCGCCGTGGGAATATTGCCCGCCATTTTCACGCACCCCGGGCGGATAATCGGCAATGCGCCCGGGATAGGGGCTGGAATTTTCATCAAACGGCCTATCCAGCAGCAGAACCAGATCGCCCAGTTCCAGTTTGGCGAGCGCCGCGTCCATGGCGGTGCGTCCGCGTTCCAGATCAGCCACACCCGACAGAATTGGCCATGCGGCAGAGAGTGTATCCAGGGGCGTCATTTCTTCGCCCGCGTCCGTGATCAGGCGTACATAGCGGTCTTCGCGCCACATTTTATTCAGGGCCTTGCGCAGCGTTTCCGCCTCGCGCAGATACTGCGCACTGGTGGCGGCGCTTTCTTTGCGCGCAGCAAGATCAGCAAATCCCAGCAGCACATCATGCAGGAAAAAGCCGAGCCACACACTTTCGCCACGCCCGCCAATTCCGGCAACATCAAAGCCGTCATTCCAGTCGCTTGCGCCGATCAGCGGCAACCCATTTTTGCCCTTGAGGGATAAGGATAGATCGACGGCGCGTTTGCAATGTTCATAGACGCTGGCGCTGTCACGCGATGGACGCGGTGCGACCAGCAGATGATGCTGGCCACGGGGCAGAGGGTCACCTTCCAGGAACGCCACTTGCTGATCCAGCAGGGCGTCATTACCGCTTGCCGCGACATAACGCGCCGTCACATAGGGCAGCCATAGATGCGGATCGCCGGAACTGGTGCGCTGACCAATGCCGGTGCCGCCCATCGTGGCCTGATGCCACCATTTCAGCACATCGCCTTCGCGGAATTGTTGCCCCGCATGCAACATGATCTGGCGGCGCGCGAGGTCAGGTTGCGTGAAAATCAACGGCAGCACATCCTGCAATTGATCGCGGTATCCATAGGCGCCACTGCGCTGATTTGGCCCGGCCCGGCCCCACAGCCGCGAGGTCAGCACCTGATAGGGCAACCAGTCATTCACGAGACTGTCAAAGTCTGGCCGGTTTGTTTCAATGCGCAACACTGACAGTTTTTCCCGCCACCAGCATTTTGTTTTTTCCAGGGCATTAGCAGCGGCTGCTGGATCGCGGTAGCGGCGGATCAGAACTTCTGCTTCCTCGCGGGTTTTGGTTTGACCCAGCATCATCACAACACGTATTTCCCCGTGGGGCGGGACGTCTATATCGCCAAGCATGGCCGCTATACAGTGACCATCATCTGATTGCGATACGTCGCCATGGCCATGCATCAGCATATAAGGCGTACACAGATCATATCCTGCGCCACCTGCAAAATGCGCGCGGACGGTTTCCATGACGGGCGCATTCAGACTGCTGGCGGCAAAAGCCCAGCCCTGATGAAAATCATTGCGCGGATTACGGAAAAACAACGCGCCCAGTTCTGCGTTTTCTGCTGTTTCGATATATTCCATACTGTCGCGCGCCAATTCCGCCAGTGCAATTTCCGTATAGGGCGCAATGCTTAGCCGCGCCGCCCTGTCCGTGGTGTTGCGGATGGTCAGTGTGCGCAGCTCCACCGGCTGATCCGGGGGCAGAAATATATTCAGTTCATATTCGCGTCCGGCGGTGGATTTATGAAATGCGACATAGCCCAACCCATACACCACATGATGCTTCGCATCCTTGCGGCGGTAGGGCACGTAACAGGGCGTGTCCACTTCGCCCGTATCGCGATCTTTCACATAGATCATCTGGCTGGGAGATTGGGTTGGGATCGTATCGAGGCTGAAAGTGCTAATGCCATTTTGCTGCGCATTGCCCGCGAACGAAAATATCGCGCCATCATTGCCAATGATCGCCCCATGTTCCAGCGGGTTTGCCAGCACATGCGCCATGGGGCGCACCGTATCACACGCAAGACGCAGTTCACGGCCATCTGCGGAAAAACCGAACGGCAGGGGCTTGGTTTCATGCTGCGAATGTGGTGGAATTAATTGCCGCTTGTGCGCCAACACGGCATCAATTTCGGCGGCGTCCGGCGGCATAATGCCTGCGTATTGGCTGATATAGGCGGCCGCTTCGTATTCATCGCGCGCATATCCATCTGTGAACGGAATTTCTATTGTTCCACCGGGTTGAATTTCAACACGCAATTGCAGGCTGGCAGCGGGGTCAAAGCTGTAAAGCGATCCTTCATCATCAATGGACCGGTGCCGTCCGCCACTTAAAATCTCCGGCGCGCCAAGCGTGCCGGCGCCGATAAAGTGCGGACGGCAATCTTCATAGCCCAACAATTGCACAGGTCCCAGCCGGTCTGTATCCACATTCACCGCATGAAATGCAACTTCGCGCGACATGCGTTTTTTATGCAGATTGGCGTGCCCGTTATGCAGCAGCCGGTTGCGTGCTATCACCGCGCTAAGCTTGCGCACAAATGTTGTGCCCACATGGATCGCGTTATAATCGGCGTGGCGGCTATAGCCATCCAGGGTATTGAGCGCCCATTCCTGATAGCTGGTCAGGATCAGCACGCGCGGTTGTGCACCACTATTATGCAAACGGATACGCCAGTGCTCAATGGGCGCATCCGGCGCCAGTTCAACAAGTGCTTCGGCCCGCAAGTCGCCATGGCTGTTTATCCAGCACGCGGAGGTAAGGCTTGGCCGTTTCAGTGCACAGTCCGGGCCGATCACCCCCACGGGCTGACGGCCCACGTACCATAATGGGCCAACGGGATTGCCGCCTTCGCCCAATTCGCGCAGATAGAAAAACTTGCCTTTGATGTCCAGCGGGTCTTGCGGACGGCGGGTTAAATCAATCTCATTGCCTTTGCGCACCGCACTGAATGCGCGTGCATAGCTGCGTCCATCAACACTTCCTTCAAGGGTGTAAATTCCGTTGCCCAGGGTAAAGGCGCGCGGCGGACGTTTCTGGCGGCCTGATGTTGCGTGTGGTTTGCTGCGGGCTGCGAAACGGGCGGTCACTGCACCAATGCCAATGGCGGCAACTGCCGCCACCCCATATCCGGCAAGCACTAATGTGACGGCGGGCAATATTCCCCCGCCGTCTGCCCCCAGCCTTTCTGCGCCGCCCCAGGCATAATCCCAATCGCGTCCGCGCGGGATATAAAACGGGATCAACAGCGGCGCCCATGTGGCGAAACGGCGAATGCCTTCAGGCAGGCTGCGGGTGCGGGCCCGGTGGCCAACAAAGCGCGCTGCCCATTCATCAAAACGATCGCCGCCAACAAAAGACAGATTGACCAGACTGGCGACGCGCAAGCCCATATGATCGAACCAGATGAGAATGCGCAGCCATTCATAAGCCAGCAAGCCCAGAAATACGTCCAGGCTCCATTGCCGGAAATTTTCTGGCGACATCATCAGGCTGGCGATGCTGGCCACGCCCGTGCGCACCGCGCCATCCTGATTATACCAGCTAGGGTCCGGGGCCATGCGCAGGAAGGTTTGAATGATTGGCGCCATCCACAGGCCCCAGCGTAATACCCGCACAGTCTGTTCGACAACACCGGTCATGCCGCTGATGCTGAACAGACGGCGCAAGGGATTCAGGCTGCGCTCAAACAGCGCGGTCAGCACCACCAGATTGATGCTGAACAGCGGCGCAGCGATGGACCAGTTGATGACGCCGGACAGGCTGTCATTGTACAGCAGCCGCGCGCCGCCCTGCACAATGCCCAGGTCCATCTCTCCCCAGCGGCTGAATAATGGATAGATGATATAGTCTGCCGCGCTCTTTCCAGCAGCCGGGAAAGACAGCGTGGCATAGGCCCCCAGCCGCTGCGCAATAATGGAGATTTGCGCGGCATCGAAATACCAGGCGACCGCCCCGCCAATAACGCCGCCAAGACCTGCCCCAAGCACATAAATCCGCCATGATTGCATGCGCTGACGCTGTTTCTTCAGCACATCAAAACTGTCACGGATCAGATCGCCGCCTGCATAGATCAGTGCGCCCAATAATAATCCGCACACAAATCGCGGCCCGACGCTGGCATGCTGGATTCCGAAAATTACTATTCCGGCCAAACCCAGGCCCAGTAATATGCCGCGCAAATGGTTCATCGGCTGGCGCAGATTCTCCTGCAGGCGTGCAAGGAATGGCCGGCTTTCGTCAAAGCTTTCGATAATCGTGCGCGCCAAACTGAACAAAATCGCCCCGCCCAGTGCGGCGGCAGCGCCCGGATAGGCGGTAACAAAACTTATCAGTTCAGGTGAATGCAGCGCCACTCCATAGGCCTGTAACAGTAGCATGAACAGTACGCCATACATTGCTCCCTT
>OBEQ012891534.1_pt1 | contig 30810 bp, 42 predicted proteins | sample 1670901 | NCBI WGS metagenome assembly OBEQ01 (sample SAMEA104232315, study PRJEB22302) | groundwater metagenome | biome: forest; feature: aquifer; material: groundwater | place: USA | collected 2011-08-07 | depth 5.4 m | reverse complement strand
TCGCGGCGTTCGTACCGCCGTTGGCCCTGCCTTACATTTCTGTATTCATTAGTGTACTGGCGATTTTGATGATCGCGCCCGTCATCATGATGTATCTCACCTGGCTGGAACGCAAAGTGATCGCTCGCATTCAGGATCGCATCGGACCTAACCGCGTCGGACCCTTCGGTCTGCTTCAGCCCATCGCCGACGGCATCAAGATGGTACTGAAGGAAGACATCATTCCGGCGGAAGCGGATAAAGTGCTTCACACCATCGCTCCCGTGGTGGTGGTGGCGCTCTCTATGACGTTGTTTGCCATTATCCCGTTCGGTCGGAACATGGCGGCGGCCGATATGAATATCGGCATCCTATTTTTTATGGCGGTTTCGTCGGTGGAAGTCATCCCAGTGTTTGTCGCCGGTTGGGCCTCGCGCAACAAGTTTTCCATGATCGGCGCCATGCGGGCCGTCGCCCAGGTGGTGTCGTACGAAGTCCCACTCGCGATATCTTTGGTGACTGTGGTGATGGCGGTGGGGTCGCTTTCCCTGACCAAGATTGTCGAGGCGCAAAGCGGGTGGGGCGGCATGCATTGGCACATTTTCACGCCGTGGGGATTATTAGCGTTCATTTTATTTTTTATCACCGGGACGGCGGAAGTGAACCGTACGCCATTTGACACACTGGAAGCGGAATCCGAGGTCGTGGCGGGATTTCACACGGAATACAGCGGTATGAAATTCGCCCTGTTCCAAATGGCGGAATTTTTGAGCGCGTTTGCGATCTGTGGCATGGCGGTCAGCTTATTTTTGGGAGGCTGGAACGGCCCGTTCCTGCCGTCGTGGATATGGTTTTTTGCTAAAACCTACACGCTATTTCTCGTGATGATTTGGCTTCGTGGCACGTTCCCACGCTTGCGGATTGATCAGCTTATGAACTTCGCCTGGAAATTCCTTATACCAATGACGCTCGTAAACATTGTGGCCGCCGCCTTGTGCCTGGCTGTCACACCGGTGATTTCGTGGCCCATCGCCACCGTTCTCCTGATCGGCGCGTGGATGTTTTTCTCCACCCGCGAACTCAGCACCGGCGGCAGTATACCTTCCCCGTCCCTCGTTACCGACCGCGGGTAGTTAAGCCACACCTTGACTGGGCAACAGTTTAGTCATAAAATGACATTGTAGTATGAATATAGTATGAAAATAGGGGGTACATTATTATGAGCGCTAGAACCGTAAAGGTTGCCATCAGTCTTCCACTAGAAGAATTTAAGGAAGTTGAAAATTTAAGAAAGCAACTTTCTATTTCCAGAAGCGCGGTGTTTGTCAAAGCCCTTCATCAATGGATCAAAGCGTTAAAAACGGCCGAACAAGACAGGCGGTACGCCGAAGGGTACCGGAAGTATCCGGAAACGGAAGAGGAACACATCCCCCTTTCCATGGTAGCGGAAGCCTTGGCTGATTCACCCTGGGAACCGTGAAAAGAGGAGAGGTTTGGTGGTCTTCTCAGCCATCTCCGGTGGGACCCCGTCCGGTGGTTCTTCTTTCGCGTGATTCCGCTTACGCGGTGAGGTCTCATGTCGCCGTAGCTAACATTACTTCACGTGTCAGGGGGATTCCTGCGGAGGTTTCATTAGGTACGGAGGAGGGTTTACCCAAATTCTGTGTGGCGAATATTGATACGTTGGCCACGATTCCGAAAAAATACCTGGAAAGAAGGATGGGGGCTTTATCTTCAGAGAAAATCCAGGTCTTGAATCGAGCAATATGCTACTCACTCGGCTTGGATGCATAGCGACCGGTGATATACTACCGTCATGGCTGAAACCTATTCCTATTCCAAGCTCGAAACTTTCAATCAATGCGGTCTCAAATATAAATACCAGTACATTCAAAGAATACAGGGGGACCGGGAAACCATCGAGGCTTTTATGGGCAGTCGCGTTCATGAAGCCCTCGAAAAACTCTACCGCGATCTCCACGTCACCAAGCTCAACAGCCTCGACGATCTCCTCGCTTATTACGACGCCCAGTGGGAGAAAAATTGGAATGACCGAGTGGTCGTCGTCCGCGATGACTATACCGCCGACCATTACCGTGAGTTGGGCCGCGTCTGCATTCGGAGCTATTACAAGCGGTTTCATCCTTTCGACGACGGAAAAACTTTAGGATTGGAAGACAAGTTTTCCATCATGGTCAAGCATGGCGAGGCGTCGTACAAATTCACGGGCGTCATAGATCGATTGGTGTGGAAAGGGGAAGGGATGTACGAAATTCACGATTACAAAACAGGACGTACCCCGCCGACCCAGGAAGATTTTGAGAAGAATAAACAGTTGGCCATTTACCAGATGAGCCTGAAACAGCGATGGCCGGACGTCAAAACCGTCAAATTAGTTTGGCATTACGTCGCGCTGGATAAGGATTTCACCTCGACCCGGGAAGATGCCGATCTGGAAGCGTTGTCTCAGGATCTCGTGGGGCGCATTCAAACGATTGAGAAGGCGGAGAATTTTCCGCCAAAACAAAGTGTCCTATGTGATTGGTGCGAATACCGGAACATCTGTCCTCTCTGGAAACATGAAGTGAAAGTCTCGGTCCTCCCGCCCAACAAATATGCGGAGGATTCCGGCGTGCAATTGGTGAAACGATACCTCGAACTTTCCTACCAGGTGGAGAAGAGCAAAGACGAACTCTCAGAGCTGGAGCAGGCGATTTTCGCGTATGCCGAAAAGGAAGGCGTCGGCCAGTTAGACGGCCCTGAGCATCGCCTTCGCATTTTTATCGAAGAAGAATTGGGAGCCCCATTTAAAAAAGACGATCCCGTTCGTTGGGAAAAATTACGCCAAGTGATGCTGGCTTCCGGCAAATACCCCGATGTGTCCACCATCAACGGGCGTATGCTGAATTACCAAATCGAGCGGGGCCAATGGCCGCCCGCCCTCCGCGCCCAGGTGGAAGGCCTTCTCCAAAAACACCTCAAAAAACAGGTCAAACTCTACAAAAAAATCTTATAATTCACGGATCCACCCATGGGACGAAGATCTTCTTGACAGTCGCCACCGATAGGGCTTAATTTAATATCAAATATGATACTAAGTCTTTCCAAGGATTTTTGGACCGTGACGGATCTCAAGAAGCGGACCCGGGCATTGTTCCAGGCCCTCCATCGAACGAAGCGGCCCATCGTCGTGACGGTGAACGGCAAACCCGATGTGGTCCTATTGGACGCGGAAGTTTACGAATCCCAGCAGAAACTGCTGAACCTCAAAACCCTGATCGAGGAAGGAGAGTCGGATGTGAGGGCGGGTCGCACCCGCCCCGCGCGGGAGGCTTTGAAAGACCTGAAACGGCGTGTCTCAGCTTTACAAGGTTGAGGTTACCGACTCCGCCCAGCGGGACCTGCTCGCCATCACCGAGTTCCTCGTCCAACATCACGTCGAAGCCGTTCATACATGGCTCGAAACTCTTGAACGTCACGTTCAAACGTTGGAGCGGTTTCCGTCTCGATGTCCCCTGATTCCTGAAAGGTCGCATTTTGATCTTCCCTACCGCCACTTAGTTCACGGGGCTTTTCGGGTCATCTTTCGAATCGAAGGGACTCAAATCTTCATCTTGAGGGTGCTCCACGGCGCCCGCCTGCTCGATCCCAGCCAGATCGAACCTCTTGGGTCATCCTAAATCCATGGTATCCATCGCCCGCAAGAATTTCTTCCACGACCGCATTTGGTTGATCGTCACGATTGCCGGGATCACCTTCGGGAAATTAATATCGCGTCCCCAGATTTTCCAGATTTCTGCCCAGATTTCTGATCTTTATTGAGGAAGAGCTGAGCGCCCCATATTAAGAAGGATGATCCGGTCCGGTGGGAAAAGCTCCGTCAACTCATGCTCAAATCCGGGAAATACCCCGATGTCTCGACCATCAATGGGCGGATGCTCTCGTATCAATTCGAACGGGGGAGCTGGCCGCCCGCCCTCCGCGCCCAAGTGGAGGCCCTGCTCCAAAAACACCTCAAAAAACAGGTCAAACTCTATAAAAAAATAATTTAATTGGTCACGGCCTGGCCTTCGACCACTAGCGGCGTGGCGGGTGAGCGGTCAGCTGAGCTAATCCCCGGTCGATCAAGGTTCTCAAGAGAGTTTGGTAGGGCATGTGGTGTTTCTGGGCGATCGCTTTGGCCATTCGAAGTTGACGCAAATACAGCCTCAGGCTGATCGGTTTAGTTTTCTCGTGACGAGCCGTGATCTCCGTGAGGAGGGCGGAAGTGACATCGATGGGTTCGTTCACTTCCTCGAACGTGTCCCAAAAGCCTGTAGTGTCATGGGTCATCCAATATTCGGCTTCTTCCTCTTGAATTTTGAATCGAGGCGCCGTTTTCATTTTTTCCACCTCCCCAACATCGCTTTCTCGTTCCGCGTCATCGGTCTGGCGCTAAAGGGTCTCACCGTCCCGTGGCCTTTGTGTTGAAACACCATCAGCACATAACGTCCATCACAGGTCCGGCCGTAGGCCAGATACACCCCGCTACGTCCTTTGCGAATCATGGGTGCGCTGACCATCACCTCTTCCATCTCTTCTTGGCTCACCCCGTGCCGAACGGCGTGGGCGAGGTTGGCTTCGTCCCACTCGAACGAGGCCACCCGCATGTATATATTGTATATACATATCCATGCCGGCCGTCAATCCTTTTCGAGCGCGATTTCTTAAAACGCCCTCATGGTATCCATCGCCCGCAAGAATTTCTTCCATGATCGCATTTGGTTGATCGTCACGATTGCCGGGATCACCTTTACGGTGGTGCGAAGCCTCGCGAAGAATTGACTTTATGAAAGACTTTATGTAAACTTTATGAATATGTATACCCCGGAGTTCCGCGTTTCCCCCCGAGTGTACAGACTCCTCGAAGATATTGCCCAACTCCGGGAACGTTTGGGTTCTTCCCTGATCAAGGTGCCATGGGTGCCTTCCCTGGTGAAGGATGCTATGGCCAGAGCCGCTTGGGGATCCACGGCTATTGAGGGTTGCACGCTTTCTTTGGAAGCCATTCGGGGTTTGTTGGAAGGCCGGCAAGCCGAGGGGTATCCGGATCGGCATGTTCGAATGGCCCAAAACTACCTGAAGGCCCTCACCTGGCTTCAAAAGCGGGAGAAGGCAGCTGAAGTGTTTGAAAAAGATCTTTTCCATCTTCACCAGATCATCGGGGAAGGAGCGGTGGAAGACGGTCCCATCGGCGCCTATCGGACATCCGATGTGCAGGCGGGCCGGTATGTGTGCCTGCCCTGGCGCCAAGTGCCGAAAGCTACCAGGGAATTGCTGGAATGGCTTAATCACGCCGGAGGAGAACTCCCCGCCGTTTTTTCTTCCGCCATTCTCCATCTGCGATTCGTTGAAGTGCATCCCTTTCGGGATGGGAACGGCCGAGTGGGCCGCGCCCTGGCGACTTGGCAGCTCTATTGCATGGGGTTTGACACCCTTCATGTGTTCGCGCTGGATGAGGTGCTGTTGGAAAACCGAGCCTTGTATATTAAGAATTTGGAAAGAGTCCAAATCGAAGGCCGGGATATGGGAGGCTGGTTGGAGTTTATGGCTGAAGTGGTGCTGGAGACCCTCGAACGGGTTCAAAAACGGATACAGGCGATGGGGTTGGTCGAACAAGAGCCTTTATCACTGACGTTACGTCAAGAAAGATTGTTGCGATTGCTACGAGAGCGGGGTTCGATGGCGATTCGCGATGTGGCCAGGGCCCTTCGGGTGACGAGTCCGGGGGCTCATTACGCCTTAAAACCGCTAGTGAAACGGGGTATTGTGAAGGTGATGGGGTCGCATAAGACCACCCGTTACCTCTTGCCCTAGTCATGGTATCCATCGCCCGCAAGAATTTTTTCCACGACCGCGTCCGTCTCATCGTCACGATTACGGGCATCACCTTTGCCGTGGTGCTGATTTTCGCCCAGGTGGGGATTTATCTGGGGTTCATGCGGAACGCCTCGATGGTTATTGACGTGGCCGACGCTGATATTTGGGTGACCTCAAAAAACCTGAAAAATTTCGAGTGGGCTCGCCCCATTCCCTCACAACGGCTCCAACAAGTCCGGGAAGTCAAGGGGGTGGCCGTGGCCGAGTCGCTCATCATGACTTGGAGCGTCATGAAGCTGGCTGACGGCGGGCAAGAACAGATCCAAATCATCGGCTACAATCCCATCAGCGGGCGGGGAGGCCCCCTCCACATGGTGGAAGGGCGGGCGGCGGACGTGAAGGGCGGTCCCTACATCATTGTGGACGAGTCCTCGGCGCCGAAGATCGGCGCCCTGCGCGTGGGGGACGAACGAGAAATTCTCAACACGAAGACGCGGGTGGTGGGGATTTGCCGAGGTACCCGCTCCTTCAGCACGGCGCCCTATGTGTTTATGGATTACGACACGGCTCAAGATGTGGGTCGAGTCCTGTTGAATGGAGAACCGAGCTTCGTTCTCGTCAAGGTCCAGCCAGGAGAGAACCCCGACGAAGTGGTGGAACGTATCAAGACCCGTGTCCCCCACGTGGAGGTCATGACCACCACGGGGTTCAGCCGGAGGACGCAGTGGTATTGGACGGTGTCGACGGGCATGGGCATGGGATTCCTCATTACCGCGTTCATGGGGATCGTGGTGGGGGTGGTGGTGGTCGGCCAGACGATTTACGCTTCGACGATGGAACATATCCGTGAATTCGGCACCCTCAAGGCGATCGGGGCGTCCAACGGGTATCTCTATCGCATCATTATGGAGCAGGCATTGATCAGCGCGGTGTGGGGCTATGTGCAAAGCGTAGGCATTGTGATGTTGATGCAACAGGGCTATGAGAAAGTCGGGATTTCCATGGTGATCCCGCCCGAAATGTTGGGATGGGTGTTCGGCCTCACGGTGGTGATGTGTGTGCTGGCGGCGTTTTTGTCCATCCGAAAAGTGACGGTATTGGATCCCGTCACCGTGTTCCGGGCGTAAGTGGCCGCGCTCCTCGAAGCCGTCGGGCTGACGAAAATTTATCAAGAAGGCAAGACGGCGGTGGAGGCCGTCAAAGACGTGACGGTGTCCGTGGCCCCGGCCGAAATGGTGGCCATCATGGGGCCCTCGGGAAGCGGCAAAACCACCTTACTTTCGATGATGGGATGCATCCTACGGGCCACTCAGGGGCGCCTGGTGATTCAAGGGCAGGAAGTGTCCGGCTTGTCGGAACGCCATCTGCCCCGCGTCCGATTGAAGTCCATTGGATTCATTTTCCAGTCGTTCAATCTCTTCGCCAGTCTCACGGCTTTGGAGAACTTGCTGGTGGTGGCGCAGCTTAAAGGGGGGCGCGGACGGACAGCCCGCGGGGAAGCCGAGCAGTTGTTGGTGCAAGTGGGACTCCAAGACCGGATGCATTTTTTGCCGCGGGATTTGTCGGGCGGGCAAAAGCAGCGCGTGTCCATCGCCCGGGCGCTCGTGGGGACCCCGCCCCTGATTTTAGCGGATGAACCGACCGGCAATTTAGATTCCCGGACGGGACACGACATCATTAAAATGCTCCACGATCTCGCCCACGAGCGCCAGTGCGGCGTGGTCATCGTCACGCACGATGCCCGCATCGCCGAGCTCATGGACCGCGTGCTACACTTGGAGGATGGCGTACTTACCAACGGAGAAAAGCGTGAATAATGTGAAAAAGGTCTTCTTCACATCCTTCACATTTTTCACATTGTTGTCTGGCTGTGACAACCGGAAACCTCAATTTGAAACTGTGACGCTTCGGCAGGGGACGCTTCAAAAAACCGTGGCGGCCCAGGGGCGCGTGGAGGCTCTCATTGAAGTGGATGTGAGCAGTAAGATGGACGGGCGGATTATCGAACTGCTAGTGGTGGAAGGCGCCAAAGTGAGAAAGGGGCAAACATTGGTTCAATTGGATGACGCCCTCGCCAAGGTGGCGCTGGAAGAAGCGAAGGCCCACGCGAAGGACGCCTATTCCAATCTCACCCGCGCCAAAAAAATGCGCCAGGAAAAAGCCATTCCCCAGGCCGAATTGGATACCGCGCAAGTTCAGCACGAGGTGATGCAAACCAAGAAACAGGCCGCCGAAATTTTCCTCCGCGATCTGACGATTACCTCTCCCGTCGACGGGAAAATTATCCATAAATTCGTGGAAGAAAGTGAATTTGCGAAAGCGGGCGCCCCGCTCCTCACGGTGGCCGACGTGTCAAAGGTGTTGGTGAAGGCGGAAATCGATCAGACGGACATCGGCTTCATTAAACCCGGCCAACCGGCCATGATCACGGCGGACGGGTTTGGCGGGCGGGTGTTTATGGGGACGGTCAAAGAACTAGGTCAATCCGTCGGCATTCGGAGGATTCAATATGAGGATCCTTCAAAAATCCAGGACCGTAAGGTCCTCGAGACCAAAATCGAAATGAAGGACATTCAGGATCTCAAGTTGGGCATGACCGTGGACATCAAAGTTGAGATTTTTAAGAAGGAGAAGGTCTGGGCCATCCCGCGACGTGCCGTCCACATGGAAAAACAGCAGGCTTCCGTTCAAGTGTTGGTGGGCGAAAAGCCGATGAAAAAAACCGTCACGTTGGGTGCCTCGGACGATTGGGATGTTGAAGTTACAAAGGGATTAGGCCCCGCCGACCGCGTCATCCTCCCCGCTTCCAAATAATGAGGGGTCAGACTCTAACTATGTAACTTTCAAAAGGTTTTTAAGTCTCGACCGGGGAGGGCCGCTTGGTGAGAAGTCCATGGCAAGTCATCACAGATATAGTACCGCCACCCCCCAAATGTTCACGGGTGAGCAAGATAATGGCGTATTGTTGGATCGCGCGTCGGGGCTTATCGTTGGCGGTGTTCGCGTGCCCACAGCCGCCAAAGATCTCTGGATCCATGAATGAATCCTAGGATCACGGCTTGGTGTGATGTCATCTGATAGATCAGGCGGTAATTTCTGACGAAGAGTTCTCTCATATGCGGGTCTCGAAATTCCGGGACCATACGGCCTCGACCGGCCATGGTGCTGAGGGATCGCGCCGCATCCCGTGCTTCAAGAATAAATGTCGCGGCGTAATACGGTGAATCTTTGGCAATGAAACTGGCGGCGTTGTCGAGGTCGTTCCAGGCCACGGCGGCCCAGATTACTTTTCGAGCCACTTGGCCATTTTACGCTCAACTTCTTTCTGGTCGAGAGTGCGGCCTTCTTTGACGTCGCGTAACCCTCGTTCGATTTTCTCTCTGACATAAATGTGGTATTGAATATCTTCAAAGGAAGAATCATCGGGAAGCTGTTTCAGGATTTTTTGAACTTCTTCCTTGGCTTTGCCCACAGGTTCACCTCCTTAGGAAAAGTATAGCACAGGTTTCAGAGAGCCAGCCGCGCGGCTTGGCGCCAGACGGCGCGCCACATGGGATAGGTCAGGCGCTTGGTCAGCGTGTTTGGGCGGCGGGGGGGCCAATCCGACGGCAGTCGGTGACACGGTGTTGAAGTGTTTGGAGTGCAGACATCTTGCGGCCCAGGTTATCATATGAAGCGTGTGGTGAAACGATTGTGTTGGAGAGAGGGCGGGCGCTGAGCGGAATGATGATGTTAGGCGCCATTGGTTTCTGGCTGTGCGTCGTGGCCGACTTATCTCACGGCGTGCCGCCCGATGAACCTTTCTTGTGGAAGCGGGTGGTGGAAGCTTACGGCGGGGAGTCTCTTCATCGTCTCAAAAGCCTCCAGATGGAAGCGCGGATGGGCGGCACCTTTGAGGCGATTACGACGGTGTGGCTGGCTTCGGATCAGTCCTATACCCGTTGGCGCACCGCGGTGAGTGATCAATTTACCGTTTCGGAGGGAACCCTCGCTTGGCACGTGGATGAGAACGGGTTCAAACGCGAGCTCGGGGCCGACGAACAGGGTGAAGGTGATATGGCGGGCGTCTTGCTGGATTTCCCGTGGGCCCTCGCCCATGCCCGGGACCAGCTCACAGTCACCCTCCCGACTCATCCCACGTTGACGCATCATTTGGAGATTTCCCTGGCGGGGAGCCACCGGGCCACCCTCACGCTCGATCCTATACATCATTGGCTCGAACACGCGGTGATTGCCTACGAGAGTGGAGGGACATGGGAGGTGTCATTCGCCGACTATCGGAGGATAGAGGGGGTGGCCTTTCCTTTTCGTACGACCGTGACCAGCGACAGCGGTCCCTATACGCTGGAAGTGTTGACCCTTGTGGTGAATCCGCCGGTGCCCACGGCGGTCCTGGCGTCGTCGGTCCTCTTTTTGACCCACGTCCGGTTCGTAGACCCTGCCGCGTCCACGGTCACCATTCCTTTGATGACCGGCGGGGGCCGACTTCGGGTGCCCTTAAAAGTGAACGGGCAGAAGGCGACGTTTCTTTTGGATACGGGAGCCAACGCGGATTTCATTTCGCCCGCCCTCGTGAACCGTTTGAGCCTCCCCCGGGTCCCTTACGGACAAGCCCAAGGGGTCGGTCACGAAACACCAAAGGTTCATTTAGTTCGATTATCCCTCCTCGAAGTGGGAGGTTTGAGGTATGAGTCTCACGTGCTTCGTTCATTGCCGCTCGGAGGGGATGAGGGCCTTTTAGGGTACAGCTTCCTTTTTCCTCTCGTGGTGGAGCTTAACTTCCTCAGGCAAGAAATGGTGGTTTATCGGGAGGGAGCGTTTCGGCTCCCGCCTGGGGCGGTGACACTTTCTCTTTCACTTCCCACGGGGCTGCCCATGGTGACGGCGGAGATTAAGGGAGTGGGCCCGGCCCGGCTGTTTTTGGATACCGGTTATGATGGAGGGTGGGAATTATACCGCCCGTTCGTGCGAAAGCACGGACTCTCGGAACGACCCGGGGGGGCTATAGGCGGGATCGGCGGGATAGAGAATATAGGCATTGTGGAGTTGGATGAGGTCAAGCTCGCTCGTACCAGCTTTCCCAAAGTCCAGGCTATTGTGACAAAGGGGGGCGATCCCCTGTTCGACGGGCTTATCGGGGTGGGATTTTTTCAACGCCTGGCTGGTGTGGTGTTTGACTACCGGGGTGGGCGGCTGCACCTTTTGCCTAAACCTTGGTTTGGGATGCGGTTCGCCTCGGCGCAAGGGGACAGTCTCACGGTGGAAGGGGTGGAACCTGGCGGGCCGGCCGATCAAGCGGGCATTCAATCCGGGGACGTGTTCACCGCCGTGGGCGGCGAGGCCGTGGCTTCGCTGTCGAAATTCAGACGTCTCATGGTCGGCCGGGGAGTAGGAGAGGCCGTCCCCGTCACCCTCCGCCGGGGGGAGATGCTCCGCACCCTCACGGTCACCCTCGGGCCCTCGTTTCAGTAATCGACAGGTAGTCATGAGCGTTTTTCAGGAATTTTTTGACGCCGTGAAAACCGATCAGGTCGAGCGCGTGAGAAATATGCTTGCATCTAATCCGAATCTTCTCCACGCCACGAACCAGGCCGGTGTCTCGGCGTTATTGTGGGCTCGCTATACCGGCGCCAAGAACGTGATGAAGGTGATCGTCGAGGCGAGGGGGGATGACCTCGATATTTTTGAGGCCAGTGCCACGGGGCGGTTGGATGTTCTCCAGCGGTTGTTGGAAGCCGACCCAAAGGTCTTGGCGCATATTTCTCCGGACGGGTTTACCCCCCTTCATCTGGCCTGTTTTTTTGGGCATCCCGACGTCGTGAAGGCGCTCTTGGATCGCGGCGCGCCGGTGAATCCCGTCGCCGACAATCCCATGCAGGTGAGGCCGCTCCATTCAGCCGCGGCTCATCACGATGCGCGGACTTCCCTGGTCATCTGCGGGATGTTGATCGAGCATGGGGCAGACGTCAATGCCATCCAACAGGGGGGATTTACCGCCCTCCACGCGGCGGCCCAGCAGGGAAATCTTGAGCTGGTGAAACTGCTGGTAGATTCAGGCGCCGATCCCTCGATGAAAACGGAAGCAGGGAAAGAGGCATCCGATATTGGTCGAGAATCCGGTCATGAGGAAATCATTCCACCGCTGAAAGCATGAAACGGATGATCATTGTCACCACAGCGTTCGTCGTGGTGGGCGTGGGGAGCTTTCTTACCGCCGAGCGGTTCGGATGGTTTTCAGAGGCCCAAGTGTTCGAGTGGATGACTAAGGCCGGATGGAAAGGCGCGTTGATGGGCATGGCCCTCTTGATGGGCGACGTCGTTCTTCCAGTCCCATCGAGCGTGGTGATGACGCTTCATGGCGTAGGATATGGCGTGGTGTGGGGGACGGTGTATTCGACGGCCGGTTCCCTCGGATGCGCGTGGATCGGTTTCGCGCTCGGCCGCCTGCTCGGGGGGAAAGCGGTCGACCAAGTCGGCGCCTCGGAAGAAGATGTTTCTTTCGCCAAGAAATTTTTTGACCGCTTCGGACCTTACGCCATCATGCTCTCCCGGCCCGTGCCGATTTTTGCCGAGGTGATGACGTGTCTCGCGGGCATGGAAGGCCTTTCTTGGAAGACGTTTTCCGGCGCGGCGTTGTGCGGCGCCCTTCCCTTGAGCGCCGTGTACGCGGTGTGGGGCGCGCGGAGCGGTCAAGTTCAATTGTTATTACCGGCATTGATCGTGGCCGTGTTGATCCCGGCCATCGGATGGACAATTCTTTCTTTGGTGTCTCGTAAATCGTAGTGTCTTCGGCGGAATCCGCCGAAGCAACCCTCCTGCGCTCTTCGAGCTACGGCGGGTCCATCCTTCGCATTGATCCACGGCCTGGCCGTGGTTTTCTGCGAAGGCGGATAATCTAATGCTGGCCTGGACAATCTCCATGCTTCCTGTCCGGTAATAATCACAAGATTTACCCTGCAGTCTGGTAAAATAGGCGAACACAAATTCCTGAGTGACAAGACCTCATTTCATTGGTTGACAAGTAACGATACTGAAGAGGAGGGTCGTATGAAGACGAACGGAAACGGGAATGGGAAATCGAACGGAAGGTCCACACGGTTTAAGGATAAGAGCGCTGTCATCTTCGATTTATTCGGGACGCTGGTTAATATTCCTACCAAGACCGAGTACATGAAATTATGCAAAGAAATGGCCAAAGTGTTGCGCGTGCCGTTCAACGACTTTATGGCATTTTGGGATCCAGATCGCTCCGCCCGCATGACCGGCCACCTCTCCGTGGAGAGCAATTTGCGCAAGATCGTGCAAACCCATCTGGGTCAGCGCCGTTCGGATAAAGTCTTCGCCAAGGCGATGAAGCTCTATTTCAAGTATCATACGAAATGGATGGTGCCGAAAGTGGACGCCGAAAAAACCGTCAAAATGATCAAAAAACGGGGATATCAATTGGCGTTGATGAGCAATTGTAGCACGGCCGTCTCAGCCTTGTGGCCGAAGCAGGCGCTCGCGAAGTATTTTGACGCCACGGTGCTAAGCTGTCAGGTGGGACTCGCGAAGCCCGATCCGAAGATTTACGCGCTCGTGTGCAAGAAGCTCAAAGTGAAGCCCCATCAATGCGTCTATGTCGGGGACGGTGGGGATGGCGAGCTGACCGCGGCCTCCGAATGCGGCATGGCCGCGGTTCGCGTGGAGCATCATACGGAAGACGGCTTGATGTTTCATCGCGACACCAAGGAAGTGCCGATCTTGGCGATGCTGAGCCACTTGCCCGACATGATGGGGTAAGATTCTTCGAGATTTCCGCCCGACGCTTCTTGTAGAGGCGCCGGGTTTTTTTTTGACATAATATCATCATGCTGCACGTGCGATGTGGGGACGACATCCTGCCGAAGCTGAAGGCGGCGGGTCTGCCGGGGGAACTCATGCGATGGGCCGATCCGTTATGCCAAGGGCCGACGCCTCGAGGGCTCACGCCGTCCGCCTGGCGTCGGACGCGGGCCCGTTTCGCGGTCGGCCATTACGGGGTGACGCTGAAGGAAGCCTACGCTTTTTTGGACGATCAAAATAAAAAATTAGAGCAATATCGGACGCACGAGGAAATCGTCCTGTGGTTCGAGCACGATTTGTTTGATCAGGTCATTTTGGTCTATCTCTTGGATTGGTGGAGTCGACGACCGCGTGCCCGTCAAAAAATATCCCTGATCTGCGTCGGGAAATTTCCCGGGAAAAAACGCTTTACCGGACTCGGGACCTTGGAATCCAAGGAATTAGCCGGTCTGTTTCCGGGACGCCAGGTCGTCACCCTTGAACAATTCAAGCTGGCCCGCCGGGCGTGGGAGGCGTGGACTCATCCTACGCCTCTGGCTTTGCAGGCGCTGGGGCGCGCCGATACGGCGGCCCTCCCGTTTTTAAAAAAAGCCATCCGTCGCCATATGGAGCAATTCCCTTCGAAGAAAAACGGTCTCAGTTTAAGTGAACAGTGGGCGTTGGAAGCCGTCGTGGAAGGGGCCAATGAGCCACAGGCGATTTTCGAGGCGGTTCAGGCGCGTGAGGAACGCCTTTGGTGCGGGGACGCCATGTTTTGGTGGTATTTGGATGAATTAATCGATGGCCGCGAACCCCTCCTGAGAGTATTACGAGGAGGGTGGAAACATAACGGCAGAGTGCCCTCGGTTAAATTTCGTCTGACCGAACGAGGCGTCAGGGTAATGCGCGAAGAAGAAGATTGGTTGGAAAGGAATCCCATCGATCGTTGGCTGGGGGGCGTCCATTTGAAGGGATCAAAGGTCTGGCGATGGGATGGGGTGAAAAAACATGTTACACGCTGAGGTACGAGGAAAAGGATCTCCGCTGGTGTTTCTGCACGCCTTTCCGCTTTCTTCGCGAATGTGGGAGGGCCAGGCCTCGCATTTTTTTAATACGCATTTAGTGATCGCGCCGGACTTGCCGGGCTTTGGAAAGTCGCCCAGGTTTCCCGACGGCTTTACCATGGCCAAGGCGGCTCAAGTGGTCCACGAGACGCTTGAGGAATTAAAGGTGAAAGAACCCATCACGTTATGCGGTCTTTCGATGGGAGGTTATATCGCGTTTGAATATGTGAGGGCCTATCCGACTGAAGTCAAAAAACTCGTGCTCGTCGCGACCAAAGCTGGGGCGGACAACGATGAAGGAAAGGCGGGCCGCTTCAAGACCATCGAATCCATCCAACAGCACGGCATGAGGCCGTTCGTGGAGATGTTCTCGACCAAGGCGCTAGGAGATGTCACGATCGCCGGCCGCTCTGAGGTAGTCACACGATTAAAGGATATGATCTCGTCCTCCGAATCCCAAAGCACGATTGAAGCGTTAAAGGGATTGGCGGACCGGAGGGATTCGGTCTCTTTGTTGCCTGAGATCACGTGTCCCACGCTGGTGATTGCCGGTCAGGACGATAAATTAATTCCCGTCACCGAACATGAAATCATGCAAAAAGGCATCTCCGGCGCCCGCCTGGAAGTAGTGGTCCAGTCCGGTCACATGGTGAACCTGGAACAACCGGAAAAATTCAACAGCTTGCTGGAAAAATTCTCCTAGATTAATATTTTCTCTTCTGTTCCAAAGAAGGCTTGTTATGATAATTCCATGAAGACTCAAACCCTAAATCGGATAAAGACATTAACCCCGGCCCAGCGGGGAGGACTCCGATTTTTCATGAAGAGAATTCAACGACGCTTGAAAAAACAATTACGCGGCGTCGTGCTGTTCGGGTCAGTCGCTCGGGGAGAACAAAACAAGGAATCGGATATTGATCTCTTGGTGTTAGTCAAACGACTTACAGCCCGTGGTGAGGAGATGGTATATCAAGAGTTGGTGGAGGAAGAATTACAATGGAATTCCCATCTATCTCCAATAGTGTACAGTTGGAAGGCTTATCAAAACAAAAAAGCATTAGGCGTGCCGTTTATTAAAGAGGTGGAGCAAGACGGGATCCTTGTGACGGCATGACCCAGCAACGTTTGATTGCCGGCCGCTTAAATAAATCGCGCGAACGGCTCATGGCGGCCAAAACCTTGCTTCAAGCCAAATTTTACAGTGATGCCTTATCCCGATCATACTATGCCATCTTTTTCGCCGCGAAAGCCGTTTTGGCAATTAAAGGAAGTGAACCCAAACGTCATGGAGGCGTGGTATCGGAATTTAACCTGCATTTTGTGAAGACGAAAATAGTGGAGCAGGAGATGGGAGCCATATTGGCCCAAGCCAGAGTAAAAAGAGAATTGGGGGACTATGACGATTTTTATGAGGCTACCCGCACAGAGGCAGAGCGTCAACTCCATCGAGCCGAATCCTTCGTAAAACGGATGGAAAAGCTCGTGGAAGATAGTTCGTCCCCGGAGGCCTCGTTGGAATTTAAAGTTAAAGAACGCGAGGATTCCTATAGTCGACGGCCCGGCCGTCGTAAAGGAGATTCAAAAAAGAAAAAAATTCGCCGAGGCCCATTCTCGTGATTTCCAACGAGGAGTTCAATCAATATATGCCGAATGTTACGGTGATTCCTTTTGCGTCAACCCAGCGCACGCTCTATCCTGCCGAGGTGTTCATTCCCAAAGGCCTGGCAGGTCAAACCAAGGATTCCATCGCGATGGTGCATCAAGTCAGAACCATTGCCAAGGAGCGGTTGGAACGCCGGGTAGGTGCCCTGCAAAACGAGGGTCTTCGGCGCCAGATCCTTGATGCGCTCGCCGATCATTTTGATTGGCTCTGAGGGAGGCGGCCATGGGCATGTTTGACCGGCTTTCAGATCTCCGTCTTCGGTGCGTGTATTGCGGGGAGGCCGCCCACCTGGAAATTCAAACCAAGGAAATCGAAGCACACCCACAACTCGCGCAGTACAGTGTCCATTACCTTGGCCGTTGCTCTTGCGCTGGGCCGTTTAAGGCGTTCATGCTCCCACATGCCTTGGTGGAGCAAGAGCGGTTCCGAACGGTCTCAGCCATCGTGTCATGTGGGTCCCCTCCCTGCGCGGCCTTTTCCCAGATGCATAGTTTCGTGAACTACGGTTATACGTCCGGTGGAGGCCGGGCCTTTGATGTGCGCTATCGGGTAGTCAAAGGAATGGTGACGGGACCAGCCGAAGTGACCAACCGTCATCAGCCGGGCGGATACCGGGTTATGAAACGGCAATTCCTTCAAGCCCTCCACCGCCAATCACGGGCTTGGAAGAGTTTTCAGCGTCAGCTCGTTCAGCGAGAAGGAGAGTTTGGCTTGGCAGTATTGTGCTGGCATTTCAGTTCCCTCCCATCCAGAGGCAAGAGCCGTGGGCAATCGTAGAAAAAGGCCAGTCACGGGAGGCATGAAAGTACGAGCGTATCCGGTCCTTTGCCGGGCGGTGGAAGAGGGCATTGCCTATGGTTGGAACAGGGCACACAAACACACTGACTTGCCAGGAGAAGAATTAATCAAAGAGCAAATCGAGGAAGCCGTCCTCAACGAAATATGCGAATGCTTTGACTTTGATGATGAGACCAATTAATGACGTTTTCATCACACGTGGTAAACGTTGAGTGGAGAGAAGTGATGGGGTAAAATAGCCTTGTGAACGATCCAATAAAGGATAAAGGAGGCGTCGGCGTGGACAGGATCACGGTTGATCCACAAGTGTGTAGCGGGAAACCTTGTATCAGAGGGACCAGGATATTGGTGACGAACATCCTCGGCATGATCGCCGGGGGCTATACGATCGACCGGGTGGTCCAGGCCTATCCCGAATTGGTGCGGGAGGATGCCGTGGCGGCGCTTACTTATGCCACCGAAGTGATCGAACAAGAAAAAGTCATCCTGCGTGCCTGAGCCTGTTAGGATTTTGCTCGACCAAAACATTCCCCGAGAACTCACGCCGTGGCTCAAGCAACTGAAACCCTCGTGGGACATCCGGCATGTGGTTTCTGAAGGGCTGAAAGGAAAGGGTGATCGCGTGATCTTTGACCACGCGCAACAATGCCAGGCGATCGTGGTCACCTTTGACGAGGATTTCGCGGATCAACGGTCTTTTCCGGTGGGTGAACACCATGGGGTCATCCGATTGCGAGTGTGGCCCACCACGTCCGAGGAGACCCAGAACGCCCTTGAACGCCTCTGCCGAGAAGTCACCGAGGAAGACTTACGGGGTGCCCTCGTGATTATTGACCGCACTCGAATTCGTGTGAGGCCAAGAAGATAAGCGGGGAGGCCAAAATGTGTGTGGTCGATTCCACTCTATAGCATTGTTACAACGTATGATGCAATTCTTGAAAGTGATCCAGAGGGATGCTATATTTACTTTGTACATATATGCATGACCTCCGGTTCGAGTGGAACCGAGCGAAGGCCGTTTTAAACAGACGGAGGGAAATGAAATGAGAAGAGAGTACGAATTTTCCAAGATGAAAGGACGTCGCAATCCTTATGCGAGGCTGCTTAAGAAACCCGTGACGATTCGGCTGGGTGCGGATGTCATTGACTATTTCAAAGCGATGGCCAGCGACTTGGAAGTGCCGTATCAAAACCTGATTAATCTATACCTGAGGGATTGTGTGCAGTCGCATCGACACATTAAATGGGCGGCTGAACGCCGGTGAAATTTCGTCGAGGCACTTGCGGTCTTTGCAAACCCACTAAACGGTATAAGCGACGGCACCGTAGGCGCGAAGACGCTTTGAGACATGATGCCTTGGAAGATACGGCTGTAACGGCGCTCAAATTGCGGGAGCATCATCATTGACCGTCAGGCGCCCCATCGAGATGATGAGTGCCAAGAGAATTATCCAAGCGCTCAATGAAGTTTATGCGCCTTCAAAAGGCGGCGAATCTTCCCGCCTTGAGGAAGGACTTTCCAAAATACAGGCCCTTTCGCTCGACCAAGAAGAGCGGTGGCCGCATCCAGGATACAAGAGGGTTATGAAATAACCGAACCGGTCGGCAATAGTCTGATCATCAGACTATTGGACCTGATTAGAGTTTCAGCGGTTTTTTCTCCGTCAGCGTAAAGTTCGTTCGATCAGGATGCTATCGGCAGGCTCTTTCGTAGGTAACATTCGGGATTCGGGCATATGCCCTGAGCTACAATGAATTCGTGAAATTCTTGGGTTTTTCAAGAAAGGAAAAAGGTATTTTTCAGAAGAGTCAATTGTTCATGGCGGTATTATATGCTGCGTCAGTCATTCCAATTATTGGGGAGGCGGGTTCCATTCATCCTGAATCCGTGCTGTTGGGGGCATTAGCAGATGAACCGAAGGCTCAGCATGAGGACGAGTATTGGCGGAGGGTTTATGCCGCTGTGGGATCTCTGCCACAAGCAGGCCGGAAACTTTCCCCGGCGTTTTGGGAGAGGGTATGGGAACATTCCTCATGGAAGGCCAGAGGCAACGGCCTCTTTATCTATTGTCAGAAACATCGGGATATGCCGAAAGTTACCTACCCTCTTATGAAACGTTTTTTCAAAGACCCCCACGAAAAAGTCAGGGAATTAGCGGTGATTTGCTTTCAATACGTTCAAAAACCCGAAGAGAACCAAACGCCTTGGCCGGATGGATTATTGATCGAGATCCAAAATAATCTTTTGGAGTTAGCAAAACGGGAATCCAGCGGAGAGGTCCTGCGGGAGGTGAGGCAGGTCCTGCCTCGCTTGTTTAATCCCTCCCCGCCGCGCTTTGACGAACCACTTCCCTGGCCGCCATTCTGGTCTCAGGATTTACAAAAGACAGAGGTTAATTTAACTGAAGAGGAACTCAAAGCCGTTCGAAACGCGGCGAAGAGCAGTTTGGCGCTCACTTTGATGGGTCCGGCTCGCCAGCTTGAGTTGCAATCTGAGGAAGCTGTTGTCGCGGATGTCCACGCTCTTACTTGGGAGGCTGACCACTTTGTACTGACTGTTAAGATTCCTGGAAAAGATAGGTTTAGAGAGCCAGAGACCGGAGAGGAAACATTTTCGATTTTTCCGTTCTTACTCATTCGCAAGCCGTCAATCTCGGTGGTTTGTTTAGTCGGTAAAGAAGAATATTATTATGGTTCAGCTGTAAAAGTGGCTAGTTTAGTTGGGAAAGACACGCATCAGATTCTCGTACGGGAAGATATTTCTTGGGGAAATAGCGGGAATGCAACGAAGGTGTCCCTGTTTCATTGGAATGGGAAAAACTACCGCCAGATCTTTCGCGAACAGGTTCAAGGATGGGGAAATAATACCGAGCAAGCCAGTGGCCAATTGGGATTTGATCCAAAAAGGAAAGCCTTTCTTGTTCAAAAAAGTCGTCATTCAACTCGGAATTGGTTTCAAGACGAATATCAATATCCGGTAAAAATTCCACCCATTGTGACCTTCCAACCAGTTGATGTATATCAATGGGATGGCCGAACGTTTGCCAAACAAAGGGAAAAGGATGGCTCCATTCAGCTAGAGTGGCTGGCGCTTAAACGAGCTATTGCTCTGTGGTACTTGGGCGATGAAACTCAACGCGATGCCATTCAAAAGGCACTCGTGCATCCGAATTATGAGCTGGCTTCAGATGCGCGACGTCTATATAACCCGCAGTGGTCTTGGTCTCCTGCATGGGAGGACCAGCGTTATCGGGAAATGGTGGAAGAGACTGTGGGGGCACAGAGCCGATAAATAATGGGCTGAAAAGGTCATCAAGAGCCTAAGTCGCAGCATTGATAAGTGGCTCCAAATCGTGTTTATTGAACGGGTGAAAAGGTTTGTAGTAGGTGTGTTGATCGCTGGCCTCGCGGTGCTGGGGCAGGCGGAAGAGAAGACATTTCGATACGAATTGCCACTCACGATGATTGGGCCGATGCATCCCAAGGAATATATGTATCCCGTGTTGGGCACTACCTTGACCATCAAAATAGGAGAGGGAATGAGGACCATCCCCATCATGGTGGATACGGGTTTTCCCCAAGCGTTCGTGGTCACTTCGAGTCAGATTGACGAATGGGAGTTAAATGGTCAGGAGATGAAGGATCACCTGGCGGATGGGGTGGATGTGGCGGGATTGCAAAAGGGAGATGAGATTACGGCGCTGGGAATGGTTCCTCTCAACTGGGGGGTGGGTCTCATTTATGAATTGGCCCAATATTACGACACCGGAGACGTGGTGCCCGTGACCTTTAATCGCTCCGGCCAACAAAAAACCGTTTCCGTCACCCTCCAAGCCGCCCAATAACCCGGCATGGCTACACTCCAGCTCGAAGCCTATTTTCAAGACGTATTGGATTCCATGCCTGATGCGGTCGTGATTGCGGACCGAAAGGGCGCCATCGTCCTGGTGAACCGGCATGCTGAGCGGATGTTTGGCTACGCACGGGGAGAGATGTTGGGTCAACCGGTCGAGGTGTTGATGCCCGCCAAGTTCCGCGGGGGTCATGTGGACCATCGGACAAAATATTTTCATGAACCGCGGACGCGCTCGATGGGTGTCGGATTGGAATTAATGGGTCAGCGGCATGATGGGACGTCGTTCCCGGTCGAAATCAGCCTCAGTCCTTTGAAGACGAAGGACGGAGAATTTGCCGTGAGTGCTATTCGCGATATCACCGAACGCAAACAGAGTGAGGAGTTGTACCGGAATAGCCTTCAGGAAGCCAACCGATTGAAAAGCGAGTTTTTGGCGAATATGTCCCACGAGCTTCGCACGCCGCTTAACGGGATCATCGGATTTTCGGAGTTTCTCATAGACGGAAAGGCAGGGAAGCTGGCCATGCGCCAGACGGAGCATCTCAACGATATTCTCAACAGCGGACGCCATCTCCTTCAAATTATCAATGATGTGCTGGATTTGACCAAGATTGAAGCGGGGAAAGTTGAGGTGAATTGGGAGCCCTGTTCCGTCCGCCGGGTGGTGGATGAGGCGTGCGCGGGGATCGCGCCCATGGCGGAGCAGAAGCGCATTACGGTGAAAAAAACAGTCGGCCTTAAGAAGGACACCGTTACGTTGGACGCTCAAAAATTCAGGCAAATTCTCTACAATTTGTTGTCGAATGCGGTCAAATTTACTCCTGAAGACGGGCAAGTGGAAATCATCGCCTCCCAGTCTTCCGAGGGGCTAGTGCTTTCGGTCAAGGATACCGGTATTGGCATCAAATCAGAGGACCTCTCCAGATTGTTCAAGGAGTTTGAGCAGTTGGATTCCAGCCTTGCCAGACGGTATGGGGGCACCGGTTTAGGTTTGGCCCTCGTGAAGAAGCTGGTCGAATTACAGGATGGGCGCGTAACTGTCCAAAGCGAAGTTGGCCAAGGGAGTGTCTTCACCGTGACCATTCCGGAGAGAGAGGCGTGAGTTTGAACGGCCGAAAAATACTGGTGGTGGACGATCATCCGACGAATTTGAAATTGGCCGCCTCGTTGTTGGAAAGTGAAGGATGTCGCGTGACTCAAGCCATGGATGCTGAAGAGGCTCAGGAGGTTATCAAGCGGGAACCCCCGGAACTTATTCTTATGGATTTAGCTCTGCCCGGGATGGATGGTCTCACGCTGACAAAATTGCTCAAAGCGGATCCCGCGACGCGATCTATCGTGATTGCGGCCCTGACGGCGTTCGCGATGAAGGGTGATGAAGCGAAGGCTCGCGAGGCGGGATGCGACGGTTACATTGCCAAGCCCATCGACACCAGGAAATTTCCCCAACAAGTGGAGGACTTGTTGGGATTGAAGAATCGTCCTGGGCCTTCGTCATGAACGCCAGGATTTTGGTGGTGGAAGACGATCGCATCTTCCAAAAATTCCTCATGAAAACGTTGGAAGCCGACGGCTATCAGGTTTCCGTGGCGGATGATGTAGAAAGTGCAAGAGCTCAAATCAAGCGCTCGCTTCCAGACTTAGTGTTGTCTGACGTCAGGTTGGGCAAGATTGACGGACGGGAATTTTGCCGGGAGTTGAAAACCGAACAACGAACTTCCGCTGTTCCCGTGATCCTTATTTCCGGGAGTTTCACGGACCAGGCGGACCAGGCAGAGGGATTGGAAGACGGGGCAGATGATTACTTATTGAAGCCCGTTTCCAGTCGTCTCCTGGCGGCCAGAATTCAGTCCGTCCTGCGCCGGTACCAATTACCCGAGGAACAATCCAAAACCCTGACGGTGTTGGGGCTCGTGGTGAATGTCAGGGCCAGAACGGTGACGCTCAAGGGACACTCTATTAATTTAACTCGGAAGGAATTTGATCTGTTGGCCGCGTTTCTCAGAAAAACCGGCGAAGTGTTGACGCCCGAAGGGCTCCTGGGCACCGTCTGGGGCCTCGATCCTTCCCAGGAGATTGATACGGATACCATCAAGGTCCATGTGTCTTCCTTGCGCAAAAAACTCGGTCCCCGCCTGGGGAAAGCCATCGTCAATGTCCCTGGTGTGGGCTACCGATTTGAGGTTTGAGAAGTAATTAATAGTGGGCCCCCGTGGGGGCTACAAGATTTTACCTTTCTCTAACCTTTATTTGACGTCCCCCTAACCCTTCTTTTCCGCCCATTCGCGTACACTTCAAGAGTGAAGCAAAAAGTAAGAGTCCTGGTGGTGGATGATGACGCCATGAATCGGAAATTGTTGCGGGCGAATTTTGAGCATGAACACATAGGTGTGGATGAGGCGTTGAACGGCCAGGAGGCGATTCGTGTTATGGAGAGTCGGCCGGCGGATATCATCGTATCCGATCTCCATATGCCCCAAATGGATGGTTATCAATTATGCCGCGAGTGGCGTGAACGGGATCCCCATCGCCAGGTCCCCATCGTGCTGTTCAGCGCCACGGAAACTTCTCCCAAGGCCAGGAGTATGGGATTAGAGGCAGGCGCCGACGCCTATTTGACTAAACCCACGCCCTTTGGACTTTTATTGGGGCTCGTGAAGGAATTGTTGGATCAGCGAAAGTTAAACGGAGGAGTGTAATGACCACCCTGGCCAACATTGAATTATTCAAAGATCTTCCCAAAGAGGCGATGGAAGTGGCCTCCAGATATTTTGAAGAGAAATCCTACAAGAAGGGCGAAACCGTGTATTTAGAGGGCGACTCTGCCCAATTCATGTGGTTTGTAAAATCGGGTCGGGTCAACGCCGCCAAAACCCTGCCGAACGGCTTCGCGCTCACGGTCTGCCGCGTCGAATCGGGTTGCATGTTCGGGATGTGCTGTGATTTTAAGACGAAGATCTACGCGTGCCAGACGACGGCCGCCACGGATGCCGTGGTGGTGCGGGTGCCCATCAAGCCGTTCATGGCCATCGTGGAAAAATACCCGGGGGTGGCAAGCGGTTTGTTGGGAGCGTTGGCCAGGCGGTTGGGTGATGCCCAGCACATGCGCTCGTTGACCCAGGAATCCGTGGAGAAGCGGATTGTGGAAGTCCTCTTGTCCCTTCACAAGGAACACGGTACCACGTTGCCATTTACCCGAAAGGCGATCGCTGAAATGGTCGGGACCACCGTGGAAACAGCCATTCGCGTCCTGAGCGGATTTCAGAAGAAAGGGATCATCCGGTCGGTCCGCGGCGTCATCACGATGGTAAAACTGGCCGACCTCCAAAAAATCTCCCAGGCCCTTTAACCGATATGATCTCCGTCATCATGGCGGGCGAACGACGTACCTTACCGTATGGTTCATATGAGTCATCGATCGGTATTTCGGGAACTCCCGCCTGTTGTTCAAGAGGAACTGACCAAACAGTATGCCGTTCAACGACTCGGTCCTGGGGAGACGCTCCATCGTCGCGGGGAGACGACGGATCGAGTTTGGATTGTGGTGAAGGGGCGAGTGCAAGGCGTGATTCCCACCAAAGTCGGGAGTGGCCGTGTCCAGGTATTGTGTCAGACCCTGGCGGGGGGATTGGTGGGGGCTTGTTGCGCCTGGGGGAAGGGGCGCATTTTTCAGTGCGATGCGGCCGCCCAGGAATCGTTGGAGGTGATATCGGTTCCCATCGGTATTTTCGAAGGATTGGTCCGCGATCATGCCGAATTCCGTCAAGCCGTGACTCGGGACCTCGTGAGCCGATTGAACGCCTGCATGAGTCAGACCGTGGAGCGCCATCAAGCGGTCGAAGCGCGCCTGATCAAGGTAATGGGACGGCTGTTGAAGGAACATGGTCGGATTATTCCACTGACACGTCGCGAATTGGCGCAGTTGGCCTCCACCACCGTGGAAACGACGATTCGGACCGTGCGGAAATGGGAGCGTCAGGGATGGGTCGCCTTATTTTGGGGAGGGATTCGAATTCGGCGCCTTCAGCCGTTTTCCCTCGACCGGTCCAGGTCATGAAATTGAAATCTCTATGGGCGGTCCGGGTGGAGTCCACGGTGAGAGAGGTGCTGTTGAATGTTCCCGACAGTTTGCCAGTCCTCCTGGAGTTTTTCGGGGGATGCCTGGTGTGCAAGAATTTCCTGAGCGAGACGCTGAAGGCGTGCGCAGAGGAAAATCATGTCGACGTGACTCACGTCGTCAGTGCGCTGGAGCGGCTCCCGCGATGAAAGCCCCCCAGCCGTCCGTCCACCCCGGCCGAGTGGATTTCAGTCAGAGCCCTTTTTTGGTGATTTGGGAAACGACGCGTTCTTGCGGGTTGGCTTGTCAACATTGCCGGGCCTCTGCCATCCTCAAACGGGATCCTGGGGAGTTGACGACCGCGGAGGGGCGGGATGTACTGACCCAAGTGGCGGCCATGGGCACGCCCATTTGCATATTGTCCGGAGGCGATCCGTTGAACCGGATTGATTTAGAAGAACTCGTAAGGCATGGGAAGCGGGAGGGACTGCGTATGGGCACCATACCAGCCGCCACTCCTAATTTGACGCGCGCCCGCATCCAGGGATTGAAAGACGCCGGGTTGGATCAATTGGCGTTTAGCTTGGACGCGCCAACCGCCTTGCTTCACGACCAGTTTCGAGGCGTGCCCGGTTCATTCGCGAAGACGATGGAAGGCATCGGCTTCGCCCATGACGTGGGGCTTCCCCTTCAAATTAACACCTGCTTTGCCGCGTGGAATATCGATTCATTGGAAGAAATGATCCAGCTCGTCAGCCGGTTAGGCATCGTATTTTGGGAGGTGTTTTTCCTCGTGCCGATGGGGCGGGGCCAGGCGATGAAGGGCGTGACCTCAGAGCAGTTTGAAATGGCTTTTGATAGGCTCTATCGACTGAATGATGAAGCTTCATTCATCGTTAAAATTACCGAAGCCCCACATTACCGACGTTTTGTGGTTCAGCGGGAAAAAAGTCTTGGGAAATCCTCCGAAGCGGCCAGCGCCCACATTCAACACGTGCTGGCCCGGCCCAGGGGTGTCCAGGGAAGTATGGGCATGTCTCCCCAGGCGGTCAACGCCGGGAAAGGGTTCATGTTCATTGATCATCTGGGCGCCATCTGTCCTTCGGGATTTCTCCCGATTCAGGCGGGCCATGTGCGAACCCACCGATTGGCCGAGGTGTACCGGAACACGTTGCTATTTCAGGATTTGAGAAATCCCGCGTTACTGAAAGGCCGGTGCGGCGTGTGTGAATTCGGATCCATGTGCGGAGGGTCCCGGGCGAGGGCGTACGCCATGACGGGCGATTATCTCGCGGAGGAACCGTTTTGCGCGTATGTGCCAAAATCGTCGAGTTTGGTCATGAAGCGAGAGGAGGGGGCGCCATGTTGAATGGATCCTCGACGAATGCTTTGCTCAATGGGAAAAAAACTACCTGTGTGGCGTGTCAAAGCCGGTGCGACTCGATTTTTTCAGGGATGACCGCGGATCAACTCGAGATTTTTGAAGCCAATCACGTGGTGAACCGGTATCCGAGAGGACAGGCCATTTTTTACGAGGGGAATGTGCCGATCGCCTTGTACTGCCTGGCCAGCGGCAAGGTGAAGCTCTCAAAAATGGGCGAACATGGCAAACAGCAGATTCTTCGCGTGGCAAAATCCTCTGATGTGCTGGGTTACCGCTCGTTGCTCTTGAATAAACCCTACCAGGCGACCGCCGAAGCCCTTGAAGACGCCACGGTCTGCGTCATTCCCCGCGTCGCCTTTTTCGAATGGCTCAATACCTCGATTTCCTTCAATCGAAAACTCTTGGACCGAATGGCCAAGGACTTGGGGGATGAAGAACAGCGGCTGTTGGAAATGGTGGATACCCCCGCGCCCCAGCGTTTGGCCAGAACCCTTCTCACCCTCAGCCGGAAGTTCGGTAAAACCATCGGAAAATCGGTGGAGTTAGAGGTCCCTCTGACCCGAGAGGAAATCGGGGAAATTATCGGCACCACACTCGAAACCACCATCCGCATGCTGAGCGCGTTGAAAAAGCGTGGGGTGGTGTCCTTGGGACGCCGCCGCATCGTGATCCAAGATCTCGCGCGACTGGCTCGAATCGCCGAGAACGGCGAAACGGGCGATTGACGACAACCTGATCCAGGTCATGTGAAGAAGGTCCCGGCCCGAGGTAGGGTCGAGGATAATGGGGACAATCGGCGCCCCCATCAGGCCTTGCCACCAAAAGGCGGGGCGGAGCACCCGTACGGCAAGGTCCAAAGGAGGGACTTCTTATGGTAATGAAAGCGGAAGCCACAATGGTTAAGGGAATCACCCCCAACGGGGGGGCGCACACCAGTCAGCGGACGCCGTTCGAGATGGCGGTCCAGCAATTCGATGAGGTGGCAAAGAAGATGGGATTGGATCCCGATCTGCACGCGGTCTTGCGATCATGCAAGCGCCAACTCACCGTCTCCATTCCCGTGAAACGGGACGACGGCTCCGTGAGCGTGTTCACGGGCTATCGCGTACACCATAACGTGTCGCGTGGGCCGGCCAAAGGCGGCATCCGCTTCCACCCCGGCGTCACCCTCGAGGAAGTCAAAGCCCTCGCCATGTGGATGACGTGGAAATGCGCCGTGATGGATATTCCGCTCGGCGGGGCCAAAGGCGGCATCATTTGTGATCCCAAGCAGATGTCTCAGGGCGAGTTGGAACGGATGACCCGGCGATACGCGTCAGAAATCGTCAACATGATCGGCCCGGACCAGGATATTCCGGCGCCGGACGTCTACACCAACGGCCAAACGATGGCGTGGATCATGGATACCTATAACACGTTGAAGGGCGGATCATTTCCCGCCGTCATCACGGGGAAGCCGCTGTGCATCGGCGGTTCGGAAGGCCGTGAAGAGGCGACGGCGAGGGGATGTCAATTCGCCATTCTCCACGCGCTGGAACATCTCCGGATCAGCTCGAAAGGCGCCACGGTGGCGGTTCAAGGTTTCGGCAACGCGGGTATGATCGCCGCCCGCCTCCTGCACGAGGTGGGGATGAAGGTTGTGGCCGTGAGCGATTCCCAGGGCGGCGTGATCAATCGCGAGGGATTGGATCTTCACAAGCTGATTGATTACAAACGCAAGAAAGGCACGGTGGCGAATTTCCCGGGTGGCGGGGAAGCGACCAATGGAGAAGTCCTGGAAACTCGCTGCACGATCCTGGTGCCGGCGGCCCTCGAGAATCAAATTACCGAACATAATGCGCCTCACATCAAAGCCAAAGTGGTGGCGGAAGCGGCCAATGGTCCCACGACTCCCGAAGCGGACCTAATTTTTCATGAGCGTGGAATTTTTCTCATCCCCGACATTCTCGCGAATGCGGGTGGAGTGACGGTGTCGTACTTCGAGTGGGTTCAAGGGCGGACCGGCGAGTATTGGACCGAACGGAAGGTGAACCTGAAATTGAAGGACCGGATGGCCAAATCCTTCCAAGATGTCCTCGATATTTCCCTGAGCGAGCGCGTTCACATGCGGTTGGCCGCGTATTGGCTGGCCGTGCGGCGCGTGGCGGAAGCCACGCGGGTGAGGGGCCTCTAGGGCGAACATCCAAGGGGCGAGGCGGAGACATGGCGGCCCGCCCGCCCCACAGAAAGATCAAACTCCCCCTTGGTCTGCGGTTCGAGTCCATCGGAGGGTTGGGAGCTAACCTGGCTGCCCAGATGGTGGCGGAAACCCTGGTGTTGCGGCAAGGATTGAACGCTTCCCAGTTTTCCTCTTACGGATCGGAAAAAAAAGGATCCGTGGTGCGGTCGTTCATCCGGGTGGAGGCCGCCCATCGCCCCATTCGGGACACCAGTCCAATCGATCAGCCGGATATCGTGGCGGTGTTTCATCCATCCCTGCTCTCCCAGCCCGAGACGTTGGGCGGCCTTCGGGATGGCGGCGTGGCCGTCATCAATGCTCCGCTCACCGCGCCCGTCCGGCTTCCCTTTCGGTTGGGCCGGGTGTTCCTCGTGGACGCCACCGCCATCGCCGCGGAGGAGCAGACTCGCCTCAACACCGCGATGATGGGCGCGTTGGCAAGAGCCCATCGCGTGTTCGACGTGGAAAAATTGGCGGCCGTCTTGTCGGAAGTGTTCGGGAAGAAATCCCTCCGGTTGGCGGAAGCGAACGTCAAGACGTTCCGGAGGGGCTATCGGGAAGCGGTCGAACGGCTCGCCGACGGGTCGGAAGAAGTGAAAACGAGCGAGGCCAAAAATCATTCCACCGAAAAATCGTTCCGACGGGGGTATGTGAATGCGCCGCTTGGCGGGGCGATTTTTCAGCCGGGTAGCACCGCGCAAAACGATTTGTCCGCCTCTCGCCAGGGACTTGCTCCGCGGTGGAAGGCATCGGCGTGTACGCACTGCGGCTTGTGCGATTTGGTGTGTCCGGATTACTGCCTGGTGTGGAAGGCGAGTGGAACGGACGTCCGCCTGCGCGGCGTGGATTACCAATATTGCAAGGGATGTCTCCGGTGCGTGGAAACCTGCCCCTCGGGGGCGTTGGCGGCGGAACCGGAAGGGCCGTGGATGGCGGAAGAAAAGGTGTCGTTATGGGTCGTGAAACCTTGATTTAGATCATAGTCTCATGACCGAGCGGATGCCAAGATCGGACCCATGAAGGCTTCCGGCGCCCTCCTCTCTCGCGTGCCGCTCGATCTCGCCAAGCATACTCAACGGGCGGGGACGCCCGTCATCATCCCGGAACGGTGTAAGGAGTGCCGGTTTTGCGTGGAGCTCTGCCCCAAGGACGTACTGAGCATCAGCCGGAGCCTTAATAAGAAGGGATACCATCCACCCGAGGTGACGAAAGGCAAGGAGCAAGCTTGTATCGCCTGCCATTTTTGCGAGCACGTCTGCCCCGACTTCGCCATTTTTGTCCAGATGGAGCCGGTGTCATGACGGGTGACGTGTTGACGGGGATTCACTTCATGAACGGTGACACCGCGTGCGCGGAAGGCGCCATCGCGGCAGGGTGCCGGTTTTTCGCGGGGTATCCCATCACGCCCGCCACGGAAATCGCCGAGCGCATGGCCCGGCGTCTCCCGGGCCTCGGCGGCATGTTCATTCAGATGGAAGATGAACTGGCGTCCATGGCGGCCATCGTGGGCGCCTCGTGCAGCGGCGCCAAGACGATGACCTCGACCTCGGGACCGGGATTTTCCCTCATGATGGAAAATCTCGGCTTGGCTATCATGATGGAAGTGCCGTGCGTCGTGGTGAACGTCCAGCGCGGCGGCCCTTCCACCGGGCTGCCTACTCTCGTCGGCCAACAAGACATGATGCAGGCGCGTTGGGGGTCCCATGGGGATTACGCCCTGGTGGCCTACGTGCCCGCCTCGCCCCAGGAAATGTTCGATATTACCGTGAAGGCGTTCAATACGGCGGAGCGCCTCCGCGTGCCCGTTCTCATCATGGCGGACGAGGCGATCGGCCACATGACCGAACGGGTGGTGATTCCCCAGGGATCTGAAATTTTTCAGGACCATCGTCCGCGCCCCACCGTTCCACCGGAAGACTATCTGCCGTTTCATACGAACGGCCATCTGGTTCCCGAGATGGCTCATGCGGGCGACGGGTATGCCGTGCATATGGAGAGTTTGACTCACGACGAGCGCGGCCGACCCGCCATTAGTCCGAAGTTCCCCCTGCCCGCAAGCTGAAAACCGTCTGTAAGTCCTTTATCATCAAGACGATTCTAGGATTGTGCCTTGACATATGTAGGCATGG
>OBEQ010676166.1_pt1 | contig 30813 bp, 35 predicted proteins | sample 1670901 | NCBI WGS metagenome assembly OBEQ01 (sample SAMEA104232315, study PRJEB22302) | groundwater metagenome | biome: forest; feature: aquifer; material: groundwater | place: USA | collected 2011-08-07 | depth 5.4 m | reverse complement strand
GTGCTTCCCGGACGCCTCGTCCGGATCGCGCGGCGACAGATCCTCAAGCTGCCAGAACACTACCCCTATGCGCAGGCCTTCCTGTATGCCATGGACCGTATCACGAGGCTCAGGTTTGACGCGTAATGCACTATTCAGGTTAAATGCTGGTGCATTCATCCCGTCTTTTGTGATAAGCAGAGCGCTTCTCGAAACTGCCTGCGTTGTTTTCGATACGTGGGACAGGGTTGAGAAAGCGATGGAGTCGTCCGATAGGTCAGCCCTAGCAGCTTTCGACGAGCATGCCATGGCCGCACTGCTTGGTTCTCGCTCCGAAGGCTGGGGTCATCCAGAGATCGTCAAGGCCACGAATGTCATTACTATCGTGGAAAGGGTAGCAGAGGCTTTTGGTGCAGGCATCAAAGACCTCTATGCGGGCCTCTCTGAGCACGCGCATCCAAACTTTGCCGGAATGGCAGCAACGTACGAGCAGATTGACCATGCCAACTGCGAGAGCCGGTTCATCGATGATCCTTGGAAGGAGCGCGCCGAGCGCATCACGATTCCGGTGGCCGCGATGGCTATGTCTCTCATGCTCCTCAAGGTGAGCCTTGGCAGATATCAAAGATCCTCGGGGACCCTCATCCGTGCATGTGAGGAGGATATCTACCGGGCGGGAACCTGGCCTCCGACTGTACCGTATCCATGGAGCTCGTGAATCCTGGGGCGGTAGCGCGACGCTGTGGACGCACCACCGCCTTGTTCTCCGCCGGGCCTCGAAGGCCTCGCCGCCATGCGCATCCCTGACTCCCTCCCTTTCACGGGGCCAAAAAAAGCCGGGAACGCCAAGGCTCCGACTACATTCGGAACCTTAGGGCGTCCCCGGCTTGGGTAATCCAATACCGGGTGCTGCTGGGCTACGCGCCAAGGAATCGCGCTAGCCTTGATTCAAAGAAATATATCGCGTTCGACCCAAAATCAAGAAGATTTCTTGGAAATCGTTAGCCGACTGCTCGTGAGAGCTTATGCACAATGAACTGGTTCAGCGAAAGCCCTTGTGCCTTCGCCTCGAACGCCACTTCCCTATAGAGCTCAGGGGGCATCCGTAAAGCGTACCTGCCGCTGATGGGTTGCTTATCGAGAGGAACGGGGATTTCAATGTTATTAGCCTTGGCCGTTTCTAGCCACACCGAAGCCGCTTCCCTGACGGCCTCAATAGCCTCCTGCTCCGTCTCTCCCGATGCAGAACAGCCTCGGAGTTCCGGGACAACAGCAATATACTCCTCGTCCTCTTCGCTATAGTGGACCACAATTCGATATTCAAACGGGCGTCGTTTACTACGCATGCGTCTCTCCTTTCCTAGCGGTCGAAAATGTCTTCCACAGTGATGTACGTTAGGGCAACAGGTTGTGCTGTTTGATCAGAGCTAGGAGCTGCCTCACTTGATATGGTTTCGCCTGACCTTTCTTCGGCTGAAGAATAAGCGGACCCTTTGGGTTGTCATGGACAAAGGCATGATGGCTCCCACGAATCCGGTCTAACCGAAAACCCGCACCTTCTGCCAATGTCCATAGTTCGCGAAATTTGAGGCTTGCAGGCTTCCTAAGCGCCTTCTCGTAAAGCGCCCTGATCCGTTTTTCGTCTCCCATCCCACCTGCTCGGCTTTCGGGCGCCTATCCGAAGGTGATATTATATATGATATCACCCCCTGTCAAGCAAAAAAAATGAAGGGAGGTTGTTATCCTCCTTTTCGCAAGCGGTTTTGGCCGGGCTCGTCCCTCTACCCTACAACGCGAAGATTTTCACGAGTTTTCACACAAGCTCTCGAATCGTCACAGCAAAGCAGAGTGTCCGAAACCCTTACTGAGGGTGGTGTGAAATCTGGTGAGGATCCAGCAGGGAAAATGGGGGTATTGGGGAAAGGAGGGGAAAGCCCATAAACCAGAAAACCAGCTCCAGGAGCTCATCTACAGGAATTCTGGGTATTCTTCCCCTCCTTCAAAAATCGATGTGCAGGCAAACGCTCTATCAGGGCTGAGCTACGGGCGCGACGCACTGCTAGGGAAGACCGAGGTAGACTCTATCACGACCTCTATGAAGGGTCAAGCAGGGAGGCTGCTTGCGAAGGACCGTGATCAGGAAACGGCCTCTCCAGATCCGTGATCTTCCCAGTCAGTCAGATGAGCGAACGAGACTGACAGCCATCGACGGTGATACAGGCCCCGGTCACCAGGCTGGCCCGCTCGGATGCCAGGAAGACGACCACGGCCGCGACCTCCTCGGGGCGACCGAATCGGCCCAGCGGCAGCTCGTCCTTGACGAACTGGGCGATCTGGATCGGATTCTCCCGCTGCCGCCTGTCCCACGAACCGCCAGGGAAGAGGATGGAACCGGGCGCCACGCTGTTAACCAGGACTCCGTGGGGGGCCAGCTCCCTGGCCAACGCTTTGGAGAGACTGATCACCGCTGCCTTGGAGGCGTTGTAGGTCATCGCCCCTCCCGATTCTCTTCCCCAGATCGAGGCGATGTTGAGGATCCGTCCACCGCCCTGCCGCTTCATGACCGGCACCACCAGCCGGACCATCCGCAGTGTGGAGAAGAAGTTCAGGTCATAGACCTCTCGCCAATCCTGTTCTGATACGGCTTCCAGCTCACCTCGCCGCGATCCACCGACATTGTTCACCAGGACATCGATTCGGCCAAAACGGTCGAGCGTTGCCTGCACAAATCGCTCGGACGCGCCGGAGTCGGTCAGGTCGGCGGGGAACGTGAGGACCTCGACCCCATGTTTCCTGATCGCCTCGGCCGCCTCCTGAAGCCCTGCGGCGTCTCGGGCACAAAGACTCAGCCGGCAGCCCTCCTCGGCAAACCCCAGGCCGATCGCCTTTCCAATCCCCCGGCTGCCCCCTGTCACCATCATCACCTTGCCGCGTAGCCCGAACTCCATATCGCCTCCTTCGCCGCTATCCAACTTGGCGATTACACCTAGCTTCTCATGCTCAAGGGACGACGATCTTGGATCTTGCCAGCGGAAGGCGACCCCCGATCAGCCGATGGGGTGAGCCGGCGGACCCTTCGACTGGGCTCAGGGCAGGCACCGGACGATCCATCGGCCAGGAAGCCCACGCACCGATTGATCCGAGACCGCACGCCCCTCCGAGATCAGGCGATCAACGACGGCCGTTACCTCGGCGCCTGGCAGGTTCAAAAGCCTGGCGATGAGGTCCACCCGGCTATAGTGAACAGCTTCGATGTGCTTTCGGACCAGGCAATAAACCGCCTCGGCCCGGTCAAGCTTTTGTGCAGCCGCCACCCCTTCCTCCAGCCAGTGATCCAGCAGGTCCCACCGATAGCTGAAGGAGGGATCGTATCGCTCCTCCGTTTTCACGATCCAGAGGCCGCGCTGCAACTCCGCGATCGCCCGTTCGAACTCCCGGGTCTGCTCCGGCGCGTTCAGCCGGCAGGCCGCGCGGAGATCCGGGGTGTACTGGGGGTTCCTCTCCAGCAAGGCATCCATCACGATCTTGGCGGTCCTGGTCAGGCGGCCCGCTCGGTAATCGCCCAGATAGTCGCCACTCCCCTTGTCCCCTCGGATGAGCCGGAAGAAAGCGGGGAAGCAGGAGAGGGAGACCAGGGTCGGTCGTCCCTTGAGCAGTTTGCCGTAATAGACCCGTTTTTTCGCCGGCAGGACGTCCTTTAACAGCCATGTGAGTCCGATGTAAGGGTCGCTATGGGTATGTTTGGGAAAGCGGGGGGTACGGCGCCCGCAGACCGCCACCCAGAGACAGGGGAGCGGTTCGCTGACACGATGGAATGTGGAACAGAACCCAACCTCATTGATGAAGGCCAGGGCGGAGCGCTCGCCGCGGACTCGCAGCCGAGGAAGGCGGCGAAACGTATGGTCTCGAAGTCGTTCCAGCATCTGACGCGTCATCGAGCGGCGCTCTTTCTTGATTTCGCCAGGAGCCTCATCTCGTTGACCAAGAGATGGGCACGCCGCGTCGGCTCGGGGAGTCGATAGCCGCTGCAGGTATCGAGGACCGTCTGCACAGCAGCATCCAGACCGATCCGATCGCCCTGCGAGACGAAGACCGGTGCCACGCCATGTCTGGTCCGAAGGACGGCACCGATCTGTTCGCCGCGATCGAGGAGTGGCTCGAGGCTTCCGCGACGCTTCCCTGGCTGGCGGTGCGTGCCCACCAGGAGGCTTTTTGCGCACCCGATAGAGGGCAGACGGAGTAGCACGCCCAGATGACACGCGAGCCCAAAGCGGCGGGGATGTGCGAGGCCATGACCATCACAGATCAGGCAGTCCGGCCGCGCCTTGAGTTTGGTCCACGCCTTGATGACCGCCGGCGTCTCCCGGAACGACAGGAGTCCGGGGATGTACGGGAACCGAATGCGAGCAGCCGCTGTCGCGGTTTCCAGCACCTGTCGCCCGTCGCCGCTCATGACGACGACCCCGGCGAACATCAGCTTTGAGGTGTCATCGTACGAGACATCAATTCCGGCGACAGTGGCGAAAGGTCCGGCCCCGTTCAGCCGAAGGCGGGAGCGAAGCCGCAGTTGGATCGCCATTGCCTCTTGCGGTGAGACATCCCAGGAGTGCAGGGCTCGAACGTGCATCAAGCCTGGGCAAGGTGGCGGGCGGCCGCCATCGGATCGGTCGGGCCGTATCCCTTTCCGAGCCGAAATCCATGACGGATGGCAGCAGTGACGAAGCTCTTGGCGGCAGCGACAGCCTCGGGGACCCGTCTGCCTTTCGCCAGCTCCGCGGCGATGGCCGCGGAAAAGACGCACCCGGTTCCGTGGGTGTGCGGTGTATCGATCCGCTCGGCATCAAGCTCCGTGAAGGCGTCGCCGTCGAATAGCAGATCGACAGCGCGACCTCGGAGGTGTCCCCCCTTGACGACGACATATTTCGGGCCGAGGCCGTGGATCTGCCGGGCCGCCTCCCGCATCCCGTCGAGCCCTGAGATCGAGAGCCCCGACAGCGCCTCGGCCTCCGGCACGTTCGGGGTGACAACGAGGGCAAGTGGGAGGAGACGCTCGACCAGCGCTTTCACGGCATCGGGTCGAAGCAGGGGCGCGCCGCTCTTGGCCACCATGACCGGATCGACCACCAACTGCTCGATCCGGTGGGTTCTGATCTTCTCCGCGACGACCCCGATGATCGCGGGGCTGGAGAGCATCCCCGTCTTAGCCGCGTCGATGGCGATATCTTCAAGGATCGAATCGATCTGCCGGCCAACGAACTCCGGCGGCAGGTCGTGGACCCCTTGGACGCCTACAGTGTTTTGCGCCGTCACAGACGTGATCGCCGAGGTCCCGAAAACGCCCAGGGCGGCGAAGGTTTTGAGATCGGCCTGAATCCCCGCGCCGCCTCCGGAATCCGAGCCAGCGATGGTCAACGCCCGGCGCATCGAAGGTCCAGCCCCCCTCAACCTTACCTTCTCCCCTCAGGGGAGAAGGACCGGACGAGGGGACGTCCAAGGCCGCTTGACAAGTAGGTTGTGGCCATCGTGTACTGGTCCAACTTCGTCACCTTGAAACAAGATTCCCAAGCCGCTCTTGCAGCGTTGGCGCTAAAGAACGATGCCATTTTTGGTGATATTGAATGGCAGCCAGTCGAGCGGATGGTCGGCCGCTTCCATCTTGATGATCTTGATCTCACGCTGCCCTTCGTGAGCGCGAAAGTAGATGATGTTGTTGACATCCTTCTCGACCATGGCCCGTAGCCGATCGGCGTCAGGGTAACCCGGAGTCCAGGTGACCAGGTGGATGGCGGTGACCCCGCCCTGGAAGGCCCAAGCCAGTGCTCCGCACATCGCGCCTCGCACTTTATGCGAGTATACCGTTCCCGGAGAACCCGGTCAACGACTCCAGATTTGAACGAAAAAGGGGTACGGCATGCCGTACCCCCTTAGGCGTCGAAGAGTTCGTGATCTTACCCAGAAGACGACACGCTCGGGCTAGGAGCTCTCCCTTTCCAACGGAGATTAGGCTGACGGGCGGCCTTCACCTCATCCAGGCGCGAGACCTTGGTCTTATGCGGCGCAGACCGGACCAGCTCCGGGTCGCGCTCGGCCTCCTCAGCGATCGCCTTCATAGCAGCGATGAACTGATCGAGGGTTTCCTTGCTCTCGGTTTCGGTCGGCTCGATCATCAGGGCGCCCTTAACGATCAGTGGGAAGTAGATGGTCGGCGGATGAAAGCCATAGTCCATCAGTCGCTTGGCGATGTCCAGGGTGGTGACCTCGTGGGGGATTTGACGCGCGTCGGAGAAGACGCACTCGTGCTTGCAAAACCTGTCGTATGGGAGATGGTAGTGGCCCTTGAGCTGGGTCATGAGGTAGTTGGCGTTGATGACGGAGACCTCCGCAACACGGCGCAACCCAGACGGACCCAGCGAACGGATGTAGGCGTACGCCCGGACGAGGGCGGCGAAGTGGCCGTAAAAGGCACGGACCTTCCCGACGCTGGATGGCAGGTTGTAATTCAGGACAAATCGCTTCCCCTTCTTCTCGACAACCGGGACCGGCATGAACGGCGCAAGGTGCGCCTTCAGCCCGACCGGCCCGGCGCCCGGGCCACCCCCGCCGTGCGGGACAGAAAACGTCTTATGGAGGTTGAAGTGCAGGACGTCGATCCCCGTATCACCGGGTCTCGAGATCCCAATGATCGCGTTCAGGTTGGCGCCATCGCAGTAGACCTGCCCGCCCTTGCTGTGAACGATCTTGGCGATCTCGGCGATCTGTTCCTCGAACAGTCCCAGGGTATTGGGGTTCGTCACCATGATGGCGGCCACGTCCTCGTCCATCGCTTCGGCCACCGCCTGGGGCTCCACGTACCCCTTGGGGCCCGATTTGATCTGGACGCATTGGTAACCGCAGATCGCGGCGCTGGCCGGGTTGGTACCATGGGCGGAGTCGGGGACCAAGACCCGCTTCCGCGCGCTCCCTTTGGACTCCAGGTAGGCCCGGACCAGCATCATCCCCAAAAACTCGCCGTGGGCGCCGGCTGCCGGCTGGAGTGAGACTCGGTCCATCCCGCTCACCTCGGCGAGGTACTGCTCGAGCTCAAACATCAGCTCCAGGGCGCCCTGAGCCAGACCCTCAGGCTGGTAGGGGTGCGCGCGGGCGAAGCCAGGCAGCCGCCACACCTCTTCGTTGATCTTCGGGTTATATTTCATTGTGCAGGAGCCCAGGGGGTAAAAACCGAGATCGACCCCATAATTCCATTGCGACAACCGGGTGAAGTGCCGGACGACCTCCACCTCGGACAGCTCAGGGAAACCAGGAATGTCGTGACGGAGGAGTTTTTTGGGGAGCAGCCGCTCCGGTTTCACCTCGGGGACATCGCTCTCCGGGAGCGAACAGCCGCGCCGCCCCTGGGAACCTTGGTCGAACAGGAGCCCCTCATGGAACGCCAGCCCCTGGATGCCGATCGTCTCGTCCTTCATCGCGCCCCTCCCATCGTCTTACAAAGCGCGTCGATTTCCTCACGGCTGTTTTGCTCCGTCACACAGATGAGCAGGCAATCAGAAAGCTCCGGATAAAACCGCCCCAGCTCCAGGCCACCGATGATCTTCTTGGCCAGCAACGCTCGGTTCACCTGGGCTGGTGTCCGCTTTTTGGTCCTCACCACGAATTCGTTAAAGATGGGCCCGGAGAATCGAAGCTGGTACGCACGGAGCTTGGAAACCATCTCCTTGGCGTAGGCGGTTTTGCGGAGGTTCAACAGGGCCAGTTCTCTGAGACCGGTCCGGCCCAACAGGGCCAGGTTCACAGTAGCTGCCAGGGCGCAGAGGCCTACGTTCGTACAGATGTTTGAGGTGGCTTTGTCTCTCCGGATGTGTTGCTCTCGGGTGGAGAGGGTCAGGACATAGCCGATCCGTCCGGCCTTGTCCTCGGTCTGCCCAACCAGCCGACCCGGCATGCTCCGGATGTAAGCCTCTTTCGTGGCGAAGAAGCCGAGGTAGGGGCCTCCGAAGTTCAGGTGGTTCCCGAACGATTGGCCCTCGCCGACGACAATGTCGGCCCCACACTCTCCGGGGGACTTCACGATCCCGAACGACACCGGTTCAACCACAGCCACCACCAGGAGGGCACCAACAGCATGCGCCACCTCTGCAAACTCATCTAACATCTCCAGGGTTCCAAAGAAATTGGGGCTCTGGACCACGACACAGCTCGTACGCTCGGAAAGCGCCTCCTTCACCCCTTTTAGATCGGTCATGCCCCGGCCAGTATAGGGAACCTCGTGAAGGCGAAGACCAAGTTTGCTGGCGTAGGTCCGGCAGACCATCCGGTACTCCGGGTGCACCGCCAGGGGCATCAAGACCTCCTGGCGGCCATTGATCCGTTGAGCCATCAAAATCGCCTCAGCCAAGGCGCTCGAGCCATCATACATTGAGGCGTTGGCAACATCCATGCCGGTGAGCTGACAGATCAGCGTCTGGTATTCATAGATCGCCTGGAGCGTCCCCTGCGAGATCTCCGGCTGATATGGGGTATAGGCGGTGTAGAACTCGGCTCTGAAAACCAGATGGGAGACGGCGGCAGGAATGAAGTGATTATAGGCGCCCGCCCCCAGGAAGGAGGAATATTGATCCACGTCCGCGTTCTTGTCGGCCAGCGCCTTCATGTGTTTCATCAGCCCGGCCTCAGAAAGCGGTGGCGCCAGGTTCAGGCCCCGCTTGAGCCTGAGCCTGGAAGGGATGTCAGCAAACAGCTCCCCGCTCGAGCGGACGCCGATGGCATCCAGCATCGCCCGGCAGTCGGCCTCGGTATTCGGGATGTACTGCATCAGTGGCCCTCCGCCGCCAGATAAGCCTTATACTTCTCAGCCGTCATCAATTTACCCAGCTCTTTGGGGTCCGCGATATTGACCACGATCATCCATCCCTGCCCGTAGGGGTCGGCATTGATCTGTTCCGGATTCGATTCGAGGGTCGAGTTGACCTCGAGCACCTCGCCGGTCAGGGGGCAATAAAGGTCGGAAACCGCCTTCACTGACTCCACCACCCCGAAGGTTTCCATCTGACGCAGGGGCTTCCCGACCTTTGGCAGTTCCACGAAGACGACGTCGCCGAGCTGGCTCTGGGCGAAGTGGGTGATCCCGACCCGTCCACGAGCCCCCTCAACCTTGATCCACTCATGCTCCTTGGTATAGTGCAGCCCCTCAGGGATCATGATGCCCTCCTCGAATAGTTCACAGTCGACGGTTCACAGTGAACAGTAGGACCTGGACATGCGCCTATCAACTATCCAAGAACACGCCCGCCTGAAACCACGAAATAAGTTCAGTAGTAGTATTTCTCCGTGAAGTCTCCGCGAACTGTCAACCGTGAACTGTGAACTGCTTCACCGGGGACGTTTATAGAAGGGTGTTGGGACGACTCTCGCAGCAACGGGATTGCCCCGGACCAAGATGTCGAATTCGGCGCCGATAACCGCGTGCTCAACCGCCACGTATCCGAGCCCGATGTTCTTCCCAAGATGGGGCGCCGGCCCGCCGCTGGTCACCTCCCCGATCGGCTTCCCGTCTTTGACAATCGGATAGTGCGACCGTGCGATCCCCCGGCCGACCATCTCGAATCCTACCAGCTTCCTCTTGACCCCGCCTGCCTTTTGCCGGGCGAGAACCTCCTGGCCGATAAACTTCCCTTTCTCCAGCTTCACGATCCAGCCGAGGTCCGCCTCCAGGACCGTGTGCCGTTCGTCGATGTCGTTACCGTAGAGGGCCATCTTGGCTTCGAGGCGTAATGTGTCGCGTGCGCCAAGCCCGCAGGGTTGCAGTCCTACTGGGGCACCCGCCTCAAGCAGGGCGTTCCAGAGGGTAGCAGCATGCTGGGACCGAATGTAGAGTTCGAAGCCATCCTCCCCGGTGTACCCTGTCCGGGAAATGCAGCCGTCAATGCCCAGTACTTTTCCCTCGACGAAGCAGTAATACTTGATCTTTTCCAACTCCACGGCTGTCAGCTTTCGAAGGATCTCCTGCGCTCTGGGTCCTTGCAGGGCAAGCAGGGCGATTTCATCGCTGGCATTCTTGACGTGAACGGCGGGCGGGGCGTGTTCGCGGATCCAGGCAAAGTCCTTGTCGATGTTCGACGCGTTCACGGTCAGACAGTAGCGGTCGTCGGCAAATTTGTAGACAGTGATGTCATCCACGAATGTTCCCTCGGGCGTCGTGAGAGCAGAATACTGCACCTGCCCCACGCGAAGCCGCGAAACGTCATTCGTCGTGAGCCGCTGGATTGCGTCAAGGGCGCCAGGCCCTTTTATCTCGAACTCCCCCATATGCGACACGTCGAACAAGCCCGCCTTCTCCCTGACGGCACGATGCTCCTCCAGAATCCCGGCATACTGGACCGGCATCTCCCAGCCGCCGAACGGAACCATCTTGGCCCCGAGCTGGCGATGAGCGTCGAATAGCGGGGTGCGCTTCAGGGATCCGGCAGGCTCGCTCATCCCCTGCCCCCCTCGGCCAAGACGAGGTGCGGCGGCAACGCGGCGTGCATGGCAGGACCTGACATCGGCGGTCGCATCATCGTCGAACTAACACATGTGAGGATAAAGGGTGGGAAGGAGAGAGGAACGTCATTTCAAGTACGGGCCGATCTTCAAAGATTGTTCCATTTTTGTCAAGAGAAAAGTGGTGCTCTCTAATGCAAAGTTGGCCGAATTTTCCGATCCCCGCCAGCTTTGGGCTCACGTCGCGATTCCGACAGAGTAAGTGTTGCAAAAGCGGTTTTGATGCACTAGGATCGTGAAAGCTGCGCTTCGAGTTCAGGGTTCCACATTCCAGGTTCCAGGTTCCCTATTCCAGGTTGAAGGAGATGAGGCGACAGGCAGCCCTAACAGGACAAGAACGAGGGTCGCGTCGCCTCGTCCTGAGGAGATTCACTGATGGCTTACCCGAAGATCGTAGCCCTCGGCACCGCCAACCCCAAAACCCAGTTTTCCCAGGAAGAGCTCTTGGCATTATCACCGTACACCGACGATCGACGCCGGGGCTTCTTCCTCCACAGTGGCATCGAGCGGCGGCATCTCTACTTGGATAAGGCTAGCTTTCGACCCATCGAGACGACAGACGAGCTCAGCGCCCGTTACCGCAAGGGGAGCATCGAAATCGGCTGCGAGGCGATCCAGCGTGCCCTGGACCAAGCAGGGTGCCCCGCCCAGGAGATCGACTTCATCGCCACCACCACATGCACCGGCCGGCTCTGCCCCAGTCTCGATGCCTACTTCGTAAGGGAGTTTCGGATGAAGGCAGACGTCCAGCGGGTCCACGTGGGAGATATGGGCTGCGCCAGCGCGATGATCGCGCTGCAGCAAGCCTGCAACCACCTTATGGCCTTTCCCGACCATCGGGCCCTGGTCGTCTCTGTGGAGATCTGCTCCTCCACGTATTTCCTCGACGACTCGCTCGAGACCGCAGTGGCCAACGCTATCTTCGCGGACGGGGCCGCCGCAGCCCTCTTGGCGTCCAGTGGGACCGGGATCGAAGCAGTGGGCCACATGAGTCTGGTCCGGCCGGAGTACCTCGAGTTGATGGGGTTCACCTACCCGAACGGACGACCCCGCATCCTGTTGTCCAAGGAGATCCGGGGGATTGCCAGCTCCATGATCAGGACGCTGGCGGAGGCAATGCTGGCTCGCTATCACCTCAAGCAGCAGGAGATCCGGTTTTGGATCCTGCACTCGGCCGGAAGGGGGGTCCTGGAACGGACACAGCGGGCAATGGCCCTCAGCGACGATGATCTGGCATTCTCCCGCAAGGTGCTTCGGCAATTCGGGAACATGTCATCAGCCACGGTGCTCTTCGTGTTAAGCGAGGTTGTCAATTCTGGTCAGGCGTCCCCCGGCGACCTGGGCATGATGATCGCGCTCGGCCCCGGGTTCTGCGCAGAGGGAGCGTTTCTTCGTTGGTGAGTGCTTGGGTCCCCCTCCCCCGCCTTGAAGGGGTGGCGGAGCTGCTGGACCGTCCAGGCAACTCCGACGAGGAGATCCGCGGAAGTCTGTGCGACCTGGAGCGGCTCAACCGGTACTTCGGCGGCGCGCGCACGGTCCTCCTGCACCTGAGCCGATTGGTCGGCGCGCAGCGGCAGGACCCTCTCACGATCCTGGACATCGCCACCGGCGGTGCCGACATTCCGCGGGCCATCTGCTGCTGGGCCAGACAGCGCAACCGCGCCATCACCGTCGAGGCGGTGGATCGGAACGACCAGGTTCTGGCCGTTGCGACCGAATGGTCGGCGGAGTATCCTGAGATCCGACTTCGGCGGGCGGAAGCGCCGCCCCTGCCCTATCCGGATCAGAGCTTCGACTACGTCATTTCATCCCTGTTCTTTCACCACCTGAGCGAGGCGCAAGGGGTCCTCCTCTTGCGGGAGATGTCTCGGGTTGCCCGCCGTGGGCTGATGGTGAACGATCTGCTGCGAAGCCGAACCGCCCGGCTCCTCACCGCGATCACCACACGTCTGTTGTCCGCGAATCGCCTGACTCGGCATGACGGTCCGATGTCCGTCCTTCGCGGCTTCAGGCCGGACGAGCTGCTCCGCATGGCGATCGAGGCCGGCCTCGCCGACGTGAGACTCAGCTTGCATCCATGGTTTCGAATCACCCTGATCAAAGAGACCGCATCTGCCGCCACGGAGAGAGGCGGCTAAGCCTCCTACTGTCCGGCACCGTCTTGCTGGGCTGGCTGCTTGTGTCTGATACGGTGCTTCTGGCCTGCGAGCTTCAGGCCCGGCCCGGGACTGAACACTATCTGCGGTTTAGGCTCGACCCGCACGAAAGCACGATCCATTTCGAGGCCGATGCTAGGTTGCATACGTTTACCGGAACCGCCGGCAAGGTGTCCGGCCTGATCCGCCTGCCCAGCGCCTCCTCCTCTACTGAGGCTGAGGCTTGTGTGCAGATCGAAGCCTCAAGCCTCACCACTGGGATCGACCTGCGAGACGAGCGGATGCGGAGGAGCCACCTGCACACCGATCGCTTTCCCACAATCCTCTTCACCATGAGCGGCGTGGAGCAGACCGAACCACTCGGCGGTGACCGGTACACCAGTACCCTTCGTGGCGCACTGACGCTTCACGGTGTGACACGACCGCTGACAGCGCAGGTCAAGGCCCACCTTACTTCGACCTTGCTTGAGGTCGAAGGGAAGGTATCCCTGCGCCTTTCTACCTACCAGATCCCGATCCCCTCCTTCCTGTTCATCCCTATGAGGGACGAGGTGGTAGTAAGTTTCAAGGTTAAGGCGGTCCGCGACTGAGGGCACGATCATGACGGGGGTGATCATCGTCGGTGCCGGTCCAGCAGGCTCGGTCCTCGCCACCCTCCTTGCACAGCGCTCGATTGACACGCTCCTCCTTGACAAAGCCACCTTTCCCCGCCACAAGATCTGCGGGGACTATCTCAGCCCCGGGACGATTCGCCTGCTCGATGAGCTCGACCTGCTTCATGAGGTGCAAGCGGCTGGTGCGCAGCGTCTCTGGGGAATGACGGTCACCTCCCCGGACGGCACGACATTCAGGGCCGAGTACCCCGCCGTCTTGAAGGGCAACGGGGCGCGCCCCTACGCGCTCTCGATCCCCAGGGCCACCCTCGACAGCGTGTTGCTACAACGGGCTCGGCGGTGGGGGGTGAAGTGCCTCGAAGGGTTTCGCGTGACCGATTTGATCTGGGAGGGTGGTCGTGTCTGCGGGGTAAAGGGAATCGGGCCGCAGGGCTCGGAGGTCTATCGGGGACAGATCGTGGTGGGGGCAGATGGACGATCTTCAGTTCTAGCCCGGCGCCTCGGTCTGTACCGGCCCCATCCGACGCTGCATCGGATGGCCCTGGTGGCCTATTACGAGGGAGCATCCGATCTTCAGGATCATGGGTTGATCTCGGTCGGCGAGGGATCGTATTGCATCCTCAACCCAGTGGGTGAGCGGCTGGTCAACGCCAGCATTGTCCTAGACCAGAGCATCGTCCTGTCGTGGAAAGGGCGATTAGAGGGACTGTTTGATCGCCAACTCATGGACTGTTCGCAGGCAGCGAGGGTGCTCAGAGCCATGGCGCGAACTGGCCCCGTCCAATGCCTTGGCCCTCTGGCCTTTCGAGCCGATCGAACCTTCAGGTCGGGCGCGCTCCTCATCGGGGACGCGGCCGGCTTCTATGACCCCTTTACCGGCGAGGGGGTGTTTCACGCGCTCTGCAGCGCCAAGCTGGCGGCCCAAGCGATCGTCTCGGCCCTTGCCGAGGGGAGCCTGACCGCGACCCGACTCCATCGGTTCGATCGCCAACAGCGGAAGATCACTGCCAGTAAGGAACGGCTCTGTGCCGCACTCCAAGCCATCATCCGCCGACCCATCGCCGCCAACGGACTCGCGCGGCTGCTTCGCCGGCATCAATCCCTTGCCGACCTGCTCCTCGGCGTCATCGGCGACCTCCTCCCCCCCCGCGCACTCTTCTCAATTGACGCTATGAGACGGCTTCTCGCTTAAGATAATCTGAAGCCAGTCGGCCAATTCAAGCACAGTCAACACTAGACGTGGAACACTCAGACGACTCAATCTGAGTGGACCCTTGAATCGACGCGTTCAGAGGTGGAACAGGGTGCGAAGAGAAGGAACTGCCTTGACTTCCAACCCCGCCGAATAGATACTGACCCCACGCTCGAGCCTTTCCGGACCACTACGCGGACGTGATAAAGATGTCCCCCTTTGCGCTTTAACCTGACATTGGCAAGCATATTATGAGCAGACACGATAAACTTCTCTTGCGAATCTTAAGGGGTGCATCTGATTCAAACATTCCCTTTGCAGGGTTGTGTCAATTATTGCACCAGTTGGGATTTGAGGAACGCATTCGTGGTGACCATCACATTTTCACGAAAGACGGCGTCGAGGAAATATTGAACTTACAACCAAGACGTGCCAAGGCTAAACCGTATCAGGTGAAGCAAGTTCGCAACGTGGTTCTGAAGTACAGATTAGGAGGTAAGGAGGATGGTTAAATACGAGGTGATCATCTACTGGAGCGACGAAGATCAGGCATTCATCGCGGAGGTTCCGGAGTTGCCCGGATGTGCCGCAGATGGAGCAACGTATCAAGAGGCTCTTGCCAATGTGGAACTGGTCATTCAAGAGTGGATCGAGACCGCAAAGGAACTAGGGCGCCCGATCCCGGAGCCCAAAGGACGCCTGACGTTCGCGTAGTTGCCTTCCAAAACGCAGTGGGCGAGTTAGCCACGATCTGACGCTGAGGGAACTTGCGACATGACCGTCCCTAAAATAATCTTTGAACTGGTCGAGCGGTTCGACCGCAATCTCGAATCCTATCGTTCAGGCCAGTACAACGAAACCCAGCTTCGACGTGAGTTCGTCGATCCCTTTTTCAAGGCTCTGGGCTGGGATGTAGACAACGAGAAGGGTTACGCGGAGGCTTATAAGGACGTCATCCACGAAGACGCCATCAAGGTCGGCGGCGCGACAAAGGCCCCCGACTACTGCTTCCGAATCGGCGGAACCCGCAAGTTCTTCGTCGAAGCGAAGAAACCTGCCATCAACCTCAAGGACGACATTAGCCCCCCGTTCCAGCTCCGCCGCTACGCGTGGTCGGCCAAGCTCCCGCTTAGTATCCTCACAGACTTTGAGGAGTTTGTCGTTTATGACTGCAGGTTCAAGCCATCGAAGAGCGACGAAGCCGCCACGGCTCGCATCCTCTATCTCACATACACTGAGTTCGCTGACCGGTGGGACGAGATCGCCTCCATCTTCAGCCGTGACGCAGTACTCAAAGGCTCCTTCGACAAATACGCCGAATCGAGCAAGGGAAAGAAGGGTACGGCTGAGGTAGATGCCGCTTTCCTCAAGGAGATCGAGTCCTGGCGGGAAGCGCTCGCCCGCAATCTGGCCCTTCGCAATCCCGGACTCACCCAGCGCGAGATCAACTTTGCCGTGCAGCGAACCATCGACCGGATCATCTTCCTCCGCATGTGTGAAGACCGGGGAATTGAGCCTTACGGCCAGCTTCAGTCTTTGCTCAACGGCGAAAATATCTACGCCAGACTGCGCTACCTCTACGGCCTAGCCGATGACCGGTACAACTCCGGCCTCTTTCACTTCAGACCTGAGAAAGGACGGGCTGAAGCGCCGGATGAACTGACTCTCACGCTCACCATTGATGACAAGGTTCTCAAAGACATTATCCGGTGCCTCTACTATCCTGAAAGCCCCTATGAATTTTCCGTCCTTGGGGCTGACATTCTCGGCAACGTCTATGAACAATTCTTGGGTAAGGTCATCCGCCTGACGCCTGGCCACCGCGCTGTTGTTGAAGAAAAGCCAGAAGTCAAGAAGGCCGGCGGCATATATTACACCCCGTCCTACATCGTGGACTATATCGTAAAAAGCACTGTGGGCAAGCTCTGTGAGGGGAAAACTGCCAAACAGATCGCCAAGCTCAAGATCCTCGACCCTGCCTGCGGCTCCGGCTCCTTCCTCATCAGCGCCTATGCTTATCTCCTGAACTATCATCGCGACTGGTATGTGAAAGATGATCCGCAAATGCACACGAAGGAAATCTACCAGGGTATGGGCAGCCAGTGGTTCTTGACCACGCGAGAGAAAAAGCGGATTCTCCTTAACAACATTTATGGTGTGGACATCGACAACCAAGCAGTGGAGGTAACCAAGCTGAGCCTCCTGCTTAAGGTGCTCGAGGGCGAAAACCAGGATTCGCTGAACCGCCAGCTTAAGATGTGGCGAGAGCGTGCTTTGCCCGACCTTGGAAACAACATTAAATGCGGCAACTCCCTCATCGGCCCGGATTATTATGAAGGCCGGCAGACGACGATGTTTGGTGACGAAGAAGTCTACCGGGTGAATGCCTTCAACTGGGAAGCTGAATTCCCGGAGATCATGAAAGCCGGCGGTTTTGATGTCGTGATAGGGAATCCACCCTATGGCGCCTACTTCTACGAAGACGACAAGGCATACCTCAGTTCTAAATACAAATATCAGGGCTATCAGCTCGACAGCTATCTTCTCTTCCTTGAGCGTGCCATAAGAAACTTTCTATCCCCCGATGGATTTTACGGGATGATTATTCCCAACCCTTGGCTCACGAATCTCCTGCAAAGGAACATTCGGCGATTCGTGACCGAAAACACGCGCATCTGCGAGATCGTGCACTTCCGCTTCCCGGTATTCCCCAAAGTGACCGTTGACACCGAAGTGCTCATTATCCAGAAGACAGACCCAAAGAATTGGCAAGTATTAGTTACCATTGTTGAATCGCTTGACGCTTTCCAGAAACTACCCCCTGAACCCCGAATTAAACGGATTCTTCACAAACAGCAAAAATGGCGTGACTTGGACGGCGGCGTGATTAACATCTTCATGAGCCCGTCGGAAGAATCCTTGGCCCATAAGTGCTCTCGAAGGGGCGTGCCGCTCAGTGAACTATGCGCGATTAATGTAGGCATCAAGCCATATCAAGTCGGCAAAGGCACGCCTCCTCAAACTGAGGACATTGTCGCTAAAAGACCGTATGATAGTGACCGATGTTTAGATAAATTCTATCGGCCCTATCTCCGAGGAAGCGATATGGGCCGCTATAGGATCACTCCTCTCGAACCACGATATTTGAAATTTGGACCCTGGTTGGCTGAGCCTCGACCTGCTGCAGATTTTGACGCCCCCCTGAAGATTGTTATGCGGCAAACTGGTGATAGCCTAATCGCAGCGATAGATACACACCGCTATCTCTGCCTGAATAACATCCATGTACTGGTACCTAAGGAGCCGCCCCCAGCCCCTTCCTACATATTAGGCGTCGTGAACTCGTGCTTGATGAATTGGTATTATCAGACGCTTAATCCTGAACTAGGCGAGGCTCTTGCGGAGGTCAAGAAGACGAACGTCGCTAAGCTTCCTATACGCTCAATCGACTTCTCAGACCGTGCTGACAGGACACGTCACCAGAGGATGGTTATGATGGTTGAGAGAATGCTTGACATGAACATAAGACTTGCGGCAGCAAAGACCCCAGACGACAAGACCCGGCTTCAGCGCCAGATCGATGCCACTGACCGCCAGATCGACCAACTCATCTACGAGCTATACGGACTGACAGAGGAGGAAATCAAAGTTGTAGAGGAAGCCACTAGGAAATGAAGGGAGTCAATACTGCTAACAGGCAGTCTCGTCGTGCATGGGATCATCATCCTCGTAGGGGCACGGCTAGCCCTGCCCAACCAGGCATCTTACCTCGAGAAGGGCGCAGCAAACAGCGCCCCTACGATTCGGATACCGCAATGACAGACAATCCAGTTACCCACACCATTCCCTGAAAAGCCTGACAATTAGGCGGACCAACAGTAGAGAGATAATGCCTTGATTGGCAATTGCCCAAAATGTGGTTCGGCGAGCTGGAGTCCAGCGCAGGGTTGTAGAAACTGCGGCTATAACCCTACATACATGGTCCAAACGCCGACCTCGTACCAGCGGTCCAAGTTCTTGAAGCATGGCTTCACGCTCGTTAGCTCGGGGGTCTACTTCCCGCATACTGCGTGGAACCCCAATGCAGACCCGAACGTTTCTCACTTCGATCCCAGTCTCGATCTCGTCCAGTCCATTCAGTGGGTTGCTTCCTCAGGGAGCCCAGTTGTCCCTTGTCCAGGTTGGCATGGTGGAAAGGTGAGCCTGATTGCATACTTTGGTTTTACCACCGGCAAGGGAGTTTTTGAGGGACAACCCAAAAGCTTTCAAGCAGTGCGGCTTGTCAATACAAAGGACCCAACGCTGGTTCACATGTTTCCAGATGAAATTCAACCTGGTGCTGACCTACTGGTCGTCTGCCGTGGCTGTGGGAGGAAACATCCGGCACCGACCCTCCCGCAGCACTGCACTTGCGGGTGGCACTTTCATAACTAAAGTCACAAGCTTGCGTCTGGCATGGATATGTGAGTGGTGGCGGCATGTCAATTGATCTGCGGGAAGATACCGGCCAGATTTCCCTGGAGGAGGGGAAACCTTCACCACGCTCGAGCTGAAGATCAACTTCCTGAAGCCGGTCCAGACCGGCAAGCTGATCGCGGTGGGGCGGGTGGTCAAGGGCGGGCAGCTAGTGGGCCTCGTCGAGTGCGACGCGACCGACGAGCAAGAACGCCTCATTGCCCGAGCCAGCAGCGCCTCTCTGACGCTCAGGGGCGAGGCAGCGAGGAATCGATAGACAGCAAAATGGCGATCTCGGGGACACCGGAAGTTTTCGAGGCCGATGTGATCGACATCAGAGGCGAGACGTTTGACGGCAGTTTTCCATTTGTCCCCCACTACCTCGACATCAATGGCTTCCAGATGCACTATGTGGACGAGGGAAACGGGGAGCCTGTCCTACTCCTCCATGGCGACCCCACCTGGGGCTACCTGTGGCGTAAGTTCATCCCGACTCTCGCCAAGCACCGTCGGTGTATCGTGCCGGATCAGATGGGCATGGGCAAGTCGGGCACGCCACAGGACCTGTATCCGTATCGACTGTGGCATCACATCGCCAACCTCGAAGCCCTGGTGCTGCATCTGGACCTGTGCAACCTGACGCTGGTGCTCCACGACTGGGGCGGGCCGGTGGGTCTGGGGGTCGCGGTCCGCCACCCCCACCGAATCAAGCGCCTTGTCCTCATGAATACATGGGCGTTCGCCCCTTGGCCGGGCGGCCCTTTGCCCCGCTTGGTGGAACTCATCCGGTCGGAACGGGGGGAGAAGCTCGTGCTGGAGAAAAACGGCTACCTGGAACCCGCGCTGCTGGGCACCACCCACCACCCGGAGAAGCTAACAAAGACCGTTATGGATGCCTACCGGGCACCCTTCCCCACGCCCGCGACGCGCCGCGCCCTGCTGTGCTGGTCTCGCGATATCCCCGTCCGCGAAACAGATTCGTCATACGCCGAGATGAAGGTGATCGAGGAGGGGCTGCCTCTCTTCACACGGACCCCGACGCTCTTGCTGTGGGGGATGAGAGACCCGGTGCTCCCCGAATTGGTACTGCGAAGGTGGCAGCGCGTATACCCACATGCCACCACGCGCGAGATTGACGACGCGAGCCACTTCTTGCAGGAGGACGCGCCGGAGCGGATCATAGGAATCGTCGAGGAGTTTCTGGACGCCAATCCCTAAAGCGGGGGACGCGGACGAACACCATCCTGGCCTCGCCCGCCTGTCGTTCGGATCGGCCAAGAGCCGGGTTGGCTGTCCATCTTTCGATAATCTCTATACAGGAGGTTCCATGCCACTGGTCCGGATCTCCCTTCGAGAGGGGAAACCCGCCGCCTACCGCCGAGCGATAGGCGATGGCGTCCATCGCGCCATGGTGGAAACCATTAACGTTCCCGCCTCAGACCGATTTCAGGTGATCACCGAATATCCCCCGGAGGGTTTGATCTACGATCCGACCTATCTTGGGATCGAGCGAACAGACGAGGTCATCTTTGTGCAGATTACTCTGAATCTTGGGCGCTCCACTGAACAGAAGCGGGCCTTATACGCCCGGATGACTGAATTGCTGGCCGAGAATCCGGGGGTACGACCTCAGAATGTGCTGGTCAGTCTGGTGGATGTCGCCCGAGAAAACTGGTCCTTCGGCAATGGCGAGGCTCAGTATGCTTGACCTCACCGCCGCCACGACTCACTTGATAGCAAGCTTTCCCTTGTGGTCGAGCGGGGTAATCAGCGGGAAGCGAGTGCAGCCGAAATCGAAGACCCCAGACCGTTCCGCCAGGAACTCAACAGTCTCCTCTTGCCCCGGTTGCAGATAGCGCCTGATCCCCAAATCCGGGATAGAGAAGATGTGCCGGGCGCCCTCGCTGCGAATTGCCACCTTGACCAACGCCGATCTCCCCTCCCGGTCCACGGCGATGACGGAGGGCTCACACCGATAGTTGCGGGCGACCATACTAAAGGTGAGCCGCTTGGCGTCCGCTGGGGCACCGGCAGGTGGCGAAGTGTCCGGAAAGAGACTGGCGCAACCCGTCATGGCAATGACCGGGAGCATCCACGGCCAGACCCGGTAACCTCGACGTATGATCTTCTTGATCTCCAGCCTCCCTGCGCTTTTCATCTCGATAGGGAACATTAGCACGGAGATGGAGGTATTTCAATCGGCAGGTAATGAAGGAGACTTCACAAATTCGGCGAAGGCCACTATGATTGGATAGCGTCGAAGAATTCTTCGACCACAATATTCCGACGGCCTCTCTGATTTACCCCGCCTCCTCCCGGGTCGGAGAGGCCGTCTTTTTTCTCAGTTGCAGCCGTATTGACTTGTCTTTTCGCCTTCTGCTAGTCTGGGGAACGGAGAAACGGGGATGTCGATTGAGTTGGTGAAGCTTGATGACCTCATGTCTGAGGATGGACATCAGGTTCCGGCATATCTCCTCACTCCCCCACGAGCGACGGCCAGCGCAGTACTCGCCCATGGATATGGCGGTTGCAAAGAACAGATGCTGGGGTTGGCCGCCAGGCTGGCCGATTCCGGGGTTGCGTCCCTCTGCGTGGACCTCCGCGGGCATGGCGAGCACCAAGCTACGCTAGGCACCGGATTGCTCCTGGACCTCGAAGCAGGTCTCTCTCGCCTGCGTCCCGCCGGGCGGACAATCGCCATCGGTTACAGTCTCGGGGGACGGCTGGCGCTGATGAGCTCTGCGGACGTGGTGGTGGCGATCTCTCCCGCGCTGCCGTCCCGACCCTCAGAGGAAGGGCGGCAGATGCTCCTTCAATTCGGGAGCACGGCGGTGCGAGCCGCCTCCGCAAACCAGATCTTTCAACTCTTGCAGGAGTTGGGGCCAGTCCCTTCGTCTAACCGACTGAAACTGCTGATCCATGCCAGGGGTGATATCCCATCCCTCATCGAGGGGATCGCAGCCCTTGCCCGCTCGGAACCTGCGGCCCTGCTGTGGGAAATCGAGGCAGACCAGCACCAGGAGGCTACATTGAGCCCAGGAATCCTGGAATACCTCCCCCGATGGTTTAACCATCTCGACCTGAAATTCAACCGAGAGCTGCTGAAGGAGCTTCCATCCCGGGTGTTACACGTCTTGAATCAGGCGGCCCTCTCGCCCCCGGCTGAACCTCACTAAGAAAAGGAGGAGGCATCAATCAGCCTGGCGTCAACCCAGGTAAGGATCGTCTGCACCCGGCAAGTCCTGGCCAGCCGTGAAGAGAAATGAGCGACGACGTGGTCGAGATTCGAGGACAAGAGGTGGCCCTCTTTCGTGAAGGACCAGATGGCTCCCGTCTGGATCGGAAGGTCCATCTCAGCGACTTCCTCCAGGCTGTCGCGTCCACCCATCCCGGGGCGATGAAGGACCGCTCCCTGTTTTTACCAGGGGGGACGCGTTTGGTGCAGGTCAGAGGGGCCAGCACCGTCCTGGTCATCGAGCAGCCGCCCCAGGTTCGACAGGTCCGGTGGACCGATGAACGGATGGGCATCGGAGGGTCATACACCTCATATCGACTGGCGTTCCCATATCTGATTTACGTCTTCACCTTTTACCGAGGGGAGTTCGAGGAGCTCCGTCTCTACCACAGAACTGCCCCGCTGCGGTCCCCCCATGATCCCGTCTACTTCAGCAACCTGATGAACGTGCAGGCCGATCTCGGCCTTCCCTCCTGCGCGCGGGCTTGTCTCCGCGGGCGACCCTTGGGCCTCGCCGACCTGCCGTTGGCCGAGCAGGTGGAAGGCCTCCTGACCTACTTTTGGAATTCCGGGTTCAACAGGGATATCGAGAGGAACTGTTTTGAGAGGGCTCGACCCCTGGACCGGCGCATCTGGAGTGTTGAGGCCTGGCAGCAGGCAAGCGAGGAAGACCCTCTCTTCCCCCTGGTGGTGCCGTGGGAGCTGGCAGCGCCTGATCTCCAAGGGGAAGTAGACCGGCAGTGCGCCCTCCGCCAGAACTATCTTAGACCGATTACCAACGCAACCGGGGTCGCCGACCTGCTCTACCGGCTGGATGAAACACGGTAGCCAAAAAGGAATGGAGTCATGAGCGAAAAAAACCGCATTCACATGGAGGAACGGTACGGGCCTTTGGGAACCGGGGCAAGCGAGCTCAGCGTTCGTGGCCGGCGCTACGACTTGTATGAACTGTTAAAAGCCATTGGGGAAGACTTCGACGACATCCGCCCGATCGACGCTGCGGAACTAGAGCCCGAGACCCGTTTCGCCCTCCGAGTCTTTGACCTCGAGGAGCGGATGGTGGTCGCCTTCGAGTTCGACGCCAGCTTTCGCTATCTGGCGGAGAACCGGGCGCACATTGAAGAATGGATGGGCGACGACTATTACAAGTTCAACTGGGGGATCTGGTGTCCCGATTCCCTGTGAGATTATACTGCCATGGATGAGCATCCGCGCATTGAACCGCAGAGCCGATATATTCAATCCCGGGCGGAAGACTTGCTGAGTCGGATCGAGTCGATGACCGATGAGGAGCTCCGATGGACCGTGCGCCTTTTCGCCGACTGCTTGGACCCGACCGAGCGAGAAGGGTTGCTTCGAGAGTATAACGAATATCTCCCCCTCGAGCATTTGCAGCGGTTCGTGAGCGGGTTCATCCCCAGGTACACCGAGCGGGCGTTGGCAGACCTTGATGCCAAACGGACGAGCGAAGGCTCCAGGCCTGATGAACTGACCGATGAGGAATTGCAGAGCATGTCGTTGGCCGAGAAGTGGAGCCTGTTGGAGCAGCACCCTGGCGCCCTGGTCGGCTACAAACTACGCCGGGAGTTGGCCAGGCTCTTCATGTGCGGGAACTACGACCTGTACCATGGCTCCAGCCTCTCGGAGTCATCGGTGGAGTTCCCGATTTACCATCAAGTCCAGGAGCGGCTGATGGCCCTGCCTGAGGAACGGTTACTCGCCTTGGCGGCCACGGTGCGGCAGATGACCGCAGGGTTGGACCGCCTCGAGCCCGCCCAGGCCGAAGACGCCCTCGTGAGAATCCGCTCGGCGATCGGCGAGGCCGTGGACGTCCACCAACCCCTGGAGTCATTAGTGGCAGGGCGAATGGCAAAGCTTCCGCTGGTGGCAGAACCGACAACGGCGGAGCTGCCGGCCGAGGTGAAAGAGGCCATCGCAACCATGTCCGCCGAGGAGCTCAAGCGTTCGCTATTCGTCCTGCTCGACCTCATGACCCTGGAGGAGCTTCGGAGAGATCTGTCCTCGTTCCAGGGGCAGTACCCGTCCCTGCACGACATTCCGCCGGAGATCTTGGCTGCCCTCGTTCCGACCATTGCGGCCAAGCTTGGCGACCGTCGTCTGATCGATTTTGCCGACCGCTACCGAACCGGGCGAATGCTGGCTTCGCCCCCTGTGGGGGACCAGGTCTGGAAACTTCTGCCCCTGACCGAGCGGCTTACCCTGGTAGAGCAGGATAATGACCGGATGGATCTGGCGCAGATCGCACGTCATCTCGCCAAAATATTCTTAAGCCTGGAGTACCGCCATCTCTCCGATCCCGAGACCCAGGTTGCGATCCTGGAGTCAAAAGCCTACCAGCGCCTGGTAAACATGTTGTTCCTCGAGTTCGGGCGACCCGAGGAGGGACGCCGCCTACGCGAATTAAACCGAGTCGTCAGCCGAATGATGCTCGAGTCGGAGGCAAGCCCCGAAGTGGACCAGGAGGGCCGCCTGCTACAGATTCGAAAGGTGATCGGGACCGCCCTGGATCTCCCTGACGAGCAGATTTTCCCTAACCAGAAAGGACACGAGCCATGACCCGCTGGGAATATCAAGACCGGATCGTCATCTTCAAGGAAAGTAAGGAGGGCCTCCAGAGCGACCTAAGTTGGTTGAATGAGGTGGGCGCCGACGGCTGGGAACTGACCGCCTCCGTCCCCCTGATCGCTCCCAACCGGGATGGCGTGGCCTATGGGACTGTAGGCGCCCTGCTGATTTTTAAGCGCCCGATCGATTGAGGTCGAAATCATGAATCTGTCGTCGGCAGAGCTCCTAGCATTCGTGCTGGCCGAGACCGAGCGAGCACGGGCCGAGGGAGATCGCGAACTGCTGGCTGCCGCGCTCTTCCAGACGGCAATGCTGTACCAACAACAGGGTAACGCAATGAAAGCGATCGCACCGTTCCAGGAGCTCCTGGCGGTGCAGGAAAGCGCCCAGGACCGCCAGGGGATGATTGCAACCCTGCTATTTCTCGGCGAGCTCTATCGACGCCAAGGAGGGTGGCATCAGGCCCTCGGACTGTACGACCGGGCTCGAACGTTGCAGGAGGCCGCCAACGACCGGTCCGGCGTGGCAGCCACCCTGGGAAGCATAGGGGTCACCTATGAGGGGATGGAGATGTGGGAGGAGGCCCTCAACGCCTACCAGCACAGCCTGACGATCAAGGAGTCACTCGGGGACACTCGTGGTGCCGCCTTCATCTGGAACAATATCGGGAACATTCATGCAAAGCGCCGCCAGTCCGAGGAGGCGTTCGACGCGTACCGAAAGAGCCTCGCAATACAGGAGAGTGCGGGGGATCGGCTGGGACAGTCGATCACGCTGGCCAATCTTGCCGCCCTCCATCAGCACCGCGAGGAATGGATTGAGGCTTCCAATCGCTACCGCGAAAGCCTATCCCTGATTGGGGAGGAGGATCATCAGAGGCGAGCTGCTACCCTAAACGGTTTGGGATTCGTTTTAAAGAAGGCAGGCCACCTCGAAGAGGCTATGGCCGCCTATCAGGAAGCCCTGCTGCTGCTGGAAGCAGCCGGAGATCTCCTGCGGTCCAGTGTGATCCTCCACAACATGGCTCTCATCCATGAAGAACAAAAGGAATGGCGCGAAGCGCTCCGCCTGATGGAACAGGTCATCGCCATCGACAAGCGGATCGGCCATCCTGATCTGAAGCAGGATATGGAAGTCTTCCGCAGAATCCGGTCACGGCTTGACGCGGAGCGGGACGCGCGGCAGTAGCGCCGCGGCCACTTCGAAGGAACGGGAGAGATGAAACAGGCCACGCGAGATGAGCCCCAACGATGGGTTGCTGAAGCCGAGAAAGACTTGAAGGACGCCGAGATGCTCCTGCGGTATGAGGGCTACTACCCTCTCTGCCGGTTGGCCTATCTCGCGGCGGAGAAGGCAATGCGGGGATTGTTGCTCGGAAGGGGCCAGCACGTCGCGGAGCAGCTCACCCTGGCCTCTCTGATTCAGCAGCTTGAGGCGGCTGAGCCTGCCCTCGGATCCCTGATGACGTCGCTCCGTCCGCTGGAGCAATTCGCGCCCCCTACCCCGGCACGCGAGCCTCAGGGAACACCGTCCCCTCCCCCGCTCTACGGCAGGGAAGCGGCAAAGCGAGCCCTCACGCTTGCCAGGCAGGTAGTTATCGCGGCCAAGCGAGCTCTCACCAGCCCTTCGTAACCGGGCGCTTTCAGGAGGACGACGACACCGATGAGGCGAATCTTACAATTGATGGGAGAGATGAAGAATTATCAGTTGCCCCAGGCCAAGCGTGCGGTCCAGGAGATGGCCGCAGAGGAAGAACTAGTGATTGTCGTGCCAGAGCAATCGTTGGCTGAGGCGATCCAGCAATGGGCGACCAGCCAGGGTTACACCGTCTCGAACCCGAGAAAGAGCGGGGAGGGGATGATCCGGTGGCAAGTCACCGTTCAAAAGGCCGCAGCGCCGGGAGAGAGACCGCCAGCCGGAGCGCCGACCCCTCCTGCTTGAATCTCACAAGAAATGGAATCGCTCGGAGCGTCGGAAGTGTTCGCCACCTGGGTTGGCAAGCTCCTCAGGCCGTTTCTCCTGGAACTACTGGAGCGGAAAGGCAACAGACAACCGACGGACGCCGATCTGCAAGGGGCCTTCGCGATCCTCTGGCCCGAATGCTCGACAAAGCTGATGGTCCAGGAGCCCTGGATGGGAACGATCCGGTTCAAACGCCTTGCCCGGTATCGGTCCGACGAATTCACACCCATGGTTCTGGACCCGATCGGTTATCTGAGTGAGAAGTTCGGAGGTGGGAAGTTCAAGGTGAACTTCTACCAAGGAATGAATTTTCTCGCCACCCGGAACTTCAAGCCAGAAGGCGAACCGAAATGGAGGGAGATGCCGGAGTTACAGGAGGACTGAAGCAAACGCTCCGCCGCAATAGAGTCGAATCCTGCCCGCTTTAGCCGGCTTGCCACTTTCGCTTTCGGCAATCCAGTACGGCTATAACCCACGACAATTGTACCGCACTGTGTGCCGGGCCAAGAAACGAGCGGGGTACCCGCCGATGGTGGGTCCAGGCGCGGCCCCAGGGGCCGCACCCCCTTCGCGGGTACCCGGCGTACATTGTCAGCTACGTCGTCCCGGTCCGGGAGCCCGTCCCGGGATCTCGGACAGAGAGTGCCCAGGGGGCCGGAACGCTGCTAGGCGACGTTTATCGGACTGACACTCCATTGCTCAGCCCTTTCCCAGCAAGTGCGCGTCCATTTCTGTCTGGGCTTCGCGAAGGGTCACATGCGGCGTCCGCTTGCTGACCTGTTCCTGACGGTGGCCGCAGCGAGGGCACTGCATGATGTACACGGTCTCCAGATAGTAATGGCCGCAGTTGGGGTCTGAAGGGTCGTCGGCCAGCGCGATCCGATCAAAGGAATCAACGCGACGGAGGGGTTGATCGTCGCGGCTACAGCGCTTGCAGCGAGGGTGAACCGCCGGTTCGGCCATTCATTGTCTCCAGCATGAAAAGACCGCCGCGGGAGCAGCCGCGACGGCGCCTAACTGGTGGCGATGAGGCAACGGCCCTATCGGCTTCGAATAGCGCCGACAGGGATTCGGGCTTCATCCAGCAAGGCCCTGGTCCCACTGCTCCGCTGCGTATCACGGTCGGCCTGGATCGAGGCCAACCTCGCCTTCCAGGGCAAAAGGTCGAACTGCTCACCCTTCGGGCGCGCCTGATAGACGTCGATCAGGTCGCGATAGAACTTCACGATCGCCCCCACGAGGGACACGGCGTACTCACGGCCCTGGATCTTCAAACAGTGGACACCCAGGTCGATCAGGTGTGGGATATCGTCCAGGAGGAAGAACGCGTCGTTCTTGAGGGCAACGTGGTCCTCCCACTTGGTGTCGCCGCTATAGAGCTGCCAGTCCTCCAGGCAGACCCGGTAGTCAAGGCCACCCCGGTTCGGGCTTCCCCTAAAGAGGTCCTTGCCCGCGTCGTCGATCTTTCGCTCGAGCCGATGATAGGGCGACATCCAGCACTTGCCGAGATAGGTGTAACAGTAGTTGGCGTGGATCAGGATCTCGATGCCGACGTCGAGCTGCTCCTTGCGAGAGGCCAGCTCCTTGAGAGTCAGCTTGGTGTCGGCCACCACCTGAGAGACACCGATCTTCCGATAGAAAGCCACGTCGGCATTGTTCAAGATGTTGGCCCCGATGCTGGCATGGATGGTCAACATTGGGAACTGGCGGTGCACCGCTGCGATGGCGCCGATATCGGTCATGATCGCGCCATCGGCCCCGAAGCCAACAAAGGTCTCCATTCGGCGCAAGAGGTCCGGGATCTCCCTGGACTGCATGTTGGTATTGAACGCAACCCGGAGCTTAGCGCCGCCATCATGGGCGATCCGGATCGACCCGCGAACGGCAGCGTCGTCCATCTCGAAGGCGTCGCGGCGCCGGCTCCACCCTCGTGGTCCCACGTAGATGGCGTTCGCGCCGCTTCTGACGGCTTCTGTGACCATCTCCAGATTGCCCGCGGGGGCCAGCAGCTCAATCATCGAATTGCTCCTTTTGCCTGATTTGAAAGATCGATTTATCTGTGCCGCGGCGAGGAAAGGCTGAAATTAACGCCTCGGACCCCGCGCCCAGGTACTCCATCCCCGACTTCCCGAAGTAAAAGCCGTTGCACAGACCGATTCGAGCATGGCGTCTGAGCGTGTTCCACCACCGCTCTTCCATCCCGTCCGTTCCTGCAACTGCCCGCTCCAGTGCCTCGCGGTAAACCTGGCCAACCTCCAGTCGATACGCGGGGCTCTCCGACACCGCCTCGATTCGAAAGCGCGTATGCCTCTCCGAAACGAGGCGTGTGAGGTGCTCCAGCATGCAGACATCCTTTCCACTCAGGATCCCCTTCCCTACCGACTTCATCGCCCAATCGCCCTGCTTGAGGAAGAGGTCCTGTTGGCAGAGGTCAGGGCACTTCATCCCCCACGCCTCCTCATACTCCAGGAGGAAGCAGTGATCCGAAATACCGAGGGGCATCTTGCCGTGGACCAGCAGCTCCATCGAAAGTCCGACCTGGCGCTGGATCTGGCTGATCTCCTCCAAGCTCAGCTCGTAGTTGGGCGTGATCCGGACCGCACCGAACCGCTTCAGGACTTCAGCGCCGGCGTCGGTATAGACATTGGCAAACCCGCCCACGTGGATCGGCAGGCCGGGGTGCGCCTCGTGGACGATCTTCAACACCCCGAGGTTATGGACTTCCACCGCATCGGCCCCAGCCTCGACCGCCACCGCTACAGCCTTGCGAAGCTTCGGGAGAAAATCGTTCCGCGGTGCCGCATACGTGGTGACGTACGCGATCAACCCTCGCTTTTTGACGGCCGCGATCGCCTCCCTCAGGTCACCAGGGTGCTCCAGCAAGTTCGCCTCATAGAGCCGACAGGTGATGTTGCCCAGGTAGACGGCATCGTACGGGCTCAGGTCCGAGGCATTCAGGTCACGAAGATTCGAAATCGTTGTGTTGAGTTCAAATGGTCGGGTCATCCGATCTCCTTCACGCCACGTCACCGGCGCGACACCGTCCACGAGGGCTCGAGCGGCAGCTCCTGGAAAGCGGGCAGGGCCCCTCCATCTACCCAAGCATCGATGGCCACCCGGTAGCGGCGAACGAGCGGGGCAAGCAGGTCTGGTGAAAGGCTCCGGCCCTGGAGTTTGATGACATCGACGCCGGCATCCAGGATGTCGGATAATTCGTTGATGGGGCGGATCTGGCGGCTGGGCAGCAGTCGCTGCGAGACGTGCTGTCCATTCAGGTAGAGATCCCAGGGCTGCTCGCAGACCCTGAAGCAGACACCGGCACCCCCCCGTTTCATGCTGCCGACGAGGCGGCTTCCATCCCCCTGAAGCTCCGCCAGTGGGGTCGGATTCAGACGGTAATAGCTGGGCATCCAGCACTTGCCCAGCACGATGAACTCCTCCACCATGTGGATCATGGCCTCGACCAGCACATCGGGGGTTTCCGCAGCGGAGCGCATCTCATCTGGCGAGAGGGTACCCGGCAGAACGACCGCATCGGCGCCCAGATCCCGGTAGAACGCGACGTCGGCCTCGTTCATGGCGGCACAGCCGATGCTGGCGGTGATGCACAGCTTAGGGTAATGGGTGCGGAGTTCAGTCAGAACGCCAGCGTCGTTGACGATGACCCCATCGATCCCCCAGCCGATCAGTTCCGCGACCCTTCTCACGAGGTATCGCCGTTCAGTTTGACGCGGGATGGTGTTGAGGGCAACTTGCAGCCGCCGACCCTGCGCATGGGCCGCCGTCAGGGCGTCCAGAAGCTCTTCGGAGGTCAGTTCGCCCTTTGCCCCGCCGCGGCTCCATCCCTTGAGGCCGACGTAGACGGCGTCGGCGCCGGCCTGCAGGGCCGCTACAGCAGCTTCGGGGCTACCGGCTGGCGCAAGAAGGGTTGGCCTGCTTTGGCATGAGAAGAATCTTGGCATGATGCCGTTCTCCCTGGCGAACACAACCCACCGCAGAATACCACCCCTCGCTGAAGGGAGTCAAGCGGAAAATTCCTCACTTCGGCTCGATCCCGCCGATGGCTCGAGGGATCAGAGGGGCCACCTCCCGCAGCTT
>OBEQ010856253.1_pt1 | contig 30851 bp, 27 predicted proteins | sample 1670901 | NCBI WGS metagenome assembly OBEQ01 (sample SAMEA104232315, study PRJEB22302) | groundwater metagenome | biome: forest; feature: aquifer; material: groundwater | place: USA | collected 2011-08-07 | depth 5.4 m | reverse complement strand
TACCACTTCGAGCCGCTCGGTGCGCGGCTCATTCGGGGCTTCGCCGAGCCGGTGGACCTGTACCGCGTCGCGCGCGCCTAGGACTTCTTCTTCTTCGGCTTCGTCGTCGGGGGCGGTGCGCTCGACGATGCGGCCGCTGGGGGCGGTGGACTCACCACCGAGACCTCGTAGCCGACCGGCACCAGCTCCACCCAGGTGCGGCCGGGCGTGAGCGCGATGGGCCGGCCGCCCGCGTCGACGTACTGCGCGGGCGCGGCCTGGTCGGGCCGCACCCAACGGCCCTTCACGACCTTGCCGGCGGAGAAGACCCACGCGTCGCCCTGACCCACCACGATGCCCTCAGCGCCCGACGCGCCGGCCCCGCCGTTGTAGGTGATGAACTGGGCGATCACGTTGGTGGGCGCGACCTGCTGGCCCGACGTCATCACGTGAGGGCCGGCGCCGTACGAGCGCTTCCACGCCTTCGCGACCGGGTCCCACGTATAGGTGGGCTGCCCGTAGATCCGGTCGAAGGCGACCGTGAGCGACGTCACCGGGTCGCCGGAGAAGGTCGCTCCCTTCCCGAGGTAGGTGAACAGCGGCGGTGGCGGAACAGGTGCGCCCCCGCGCGCCCACAGCTTGTCGGGGTAGCCGTAGAGATTGTGCGGCTTGTCGCGCGAGTGCTCACGAAACATGGCGTCGCCGGCCTCGCCCTCGGCGAGGGTGAGCACCGGCGCGGCCCGGACGCGGGCCACCTCCTCCTCGAGGCCGCCCGAGTACACGAACAGCCCACCCAATGGCCACACGATGGGCGCGTCGACCAGCCGGACCGAGCGGATCGGCCCGATCGTGGGCGTGGCGGTCGACTGGAAGATGGCGACGAAACGCGTGATGCCACCGTCGACGACCTCCTCGTAGACGACGTCGGCCACCTCGAGGCCCGACTGCGGGCGCGCGACCGGGAGGTTCTCGATCTTCACGTTCAGGGCGGCGCGCGTCTGGCCCACGCCGCTGGGGTCGGGCAGGCCGGTGAGGGGGGCGACGGGTGGTGCCTTGGTGGTGGTCGTCGTGACCGGGACGCGGCGCGCGTGCCCGGAGCCGGTGCAGCCCACGAGCGCGACCGCCGCCACGACGAGCACCACACGCCTGATCACATGCCCACAGCTCACGCGCTCACATCGCCTTGAGCACCGCGATGCGCTCGTCGAGGGGTGGATGCGTGTCGAAGGCCCGGTTCAGCCACGACCCCTTCTTGCCCTCGCCGGCCTGGTCGCGGTCGAGCGGCGACTCGATCCAGAGCTGCGCGGTGGCGCGGGTGGCGTGGTGCACCACCGCCTGGTCGCCCTTCAGCTTCTCGAGCGCGGAGATGAGCCCGGGCGGGTAGCGGGTGAGCTGCACGCCACTGGCGTCGGCGAGCAGCTCGCGTCGGCGGCTCATCGCGAACTGCATGAGCATGGCGACGAACGGGGCCAGAACCAACAAGGCGAGCGCGGCGACGGCGATGATCACGCCCACGCTGCCGGCGTCGACGTTGTCGCGCCGGTCGCTCCGCCCGCCCCAGAACATGAATCGCAGGCCGAGGTCGGAGAGGAGCGCGATCGTGCCGACCGCGGTGACCGCGACCGTCGTCACGAGGATGTCGTAGTTCCTCACGTGGCTGAGCTCGTGCGCGATCACACCCTCGAGCTCCACCCGGTTCATCATCGTGAGGAGCCCTGTCGTGACCGCAAGCGCGGCGTGCTTCGGGTTGCGTCCGGTAGCGAACGCGTTCGGCGCGGGGTCGTCGACCACGTACAGCCGCGGCTTCGGGAGCCCCGCCGCGATGCAGAGCCCCTCGACCAGGTTGTGGTAGCGCTGATACTCGGGGCCGTCGGCCGGCCGGGCCCGGCTTGCCGCCAGCGCGATCCGGTCGGAGTAGAAGTAGGAGCCGAAGGCCATCGCGATCGCGATCACCACCGCGACGACGAGCCCCGCGGCGCCGTAGCCGAGCAAGAGGTCGAACGCGGCCGCCGTCGCCGCGATCAGCAACACGAAGACCGCGAGGAGCATGAACGTCCGTCGCTTGTTGCGCGCGATCTGCTCGTACAGCGGTCTGCCCCGATGAGGAGTGCGGCGCGCCGGCCGTTAGAACTGGACCTTGACCGGTCCCTCGGCCTCCGGATCGCCCTGGAAATACACGCGCTTCTGGAAGTTGAACGTGCCCGCGATCATGTTGCGCGGGAAGGTCGCGATCCCGTTGTTGTAGCCGAGGACGCTGTCGTTGTAGAACTGCCGGGCGTACGCGATCCGATCCTCGGTGCTGGTCAGCTCCTCCTGGAGGTTGAGGAAGTTCTGGTTGGCCTTGAGGTCGGGATAGGCCTCGGCCACCGCGAACAGGCTCTTCAGGGCCCCGCTCAGCACGTTCTCGGCCTGCGCCTGCTGCGCGGGCCCCTGTGCGTTGATCGCGTTGGCCCGGGCTTGGGTGACCGCCTCGAACGTGGTCTTCTCGTGAGCCGCGTAGCCCTTGACCGTCTCGACCAGGTTGGGAATGAGGTCGTAGCGCCGCTTGAGCTGGACGTCGATCTGCGACCACGCGTTGTCGATCCGGTTGCGGGCCCGGATCAGGCCGTTGTAGCTGAGCACGAGGACCAGCAGCGCGACCAACACCAGGCCGCCGATGACGATTCCGACTACCACGGCGAACGCTCCTGCTCGGCGGATACCTGCCCAGTGGAGATGAGAGACCTCATCATACGCTTCAGCGGCCGAGGGAGATCGCGGCCTCGTAGACCGTCACGAAGCGCTCGGCGAGGCGTTGCATGGAGAAGCCGGCCGCCCGCTGCTCGCCCGCCTCGACCAGGCCGGCCCGCCGGCCGGGGTCGTCGAGCAGCCGTCGCAACGCGAGCCGGAGCGACTCCGGGTCGCCGGGCGCGACCATGAGCGCCTCGAGGTCGGGCCGGGCGACGTTGCGGTAGCCGGGGATGTCGGACGCGATCACGGGCACGCCGGCGGCGAGGCCCTCGAGCACGACCATCCCGAACGACTCGCCGTGCAGCGACGGTGCGCAGAGCACGGTGGCAGCGCGCAGCCGGCGGGCCTTCTCGTCGTCGGTGATCGGGCCCAGCCATACGACTCCTCCGACACCCAGTGCCTGCAGCGCCTCGGTCTCGGGGCCGTCGCCGGCGACCCACAGCACCCCGTCGCTGCCGAGCGCGGCGAAGGCGTCGAGCAACACCCCGAGGCCCTTCCGGGGCTCGTGACGCCCCAGGAAGAGGATCGCGGGCGGTTCCTCGCCCCCGGTCCCCTGCGGCCACGGCGCCGCCTTGGCGAAGCGGGCCACGTCGACGCCGTTGGGCAGCACCCAGTAGCTCCCGCCGAGGGCCTCCTCGGCGGTGCGACGCGCGTCCTCCGACACGGCGGTGCGGATCGAGAGCTGGTTGGCCGCGCCCTTCGCCGGCTTCCGGAGGTAACGGTACGGGCGGGGACGGCTCGCCGCGGCCGCGTGGAATGTCCCCACGGCGGGGATGTCGGAACCGAGCAGCGCGGCGGTGGTGGGGCCGGGCACGAGCGGCTCGTGCAGATGCAGCACGTCGGGGGCGAAGTCGCGCAGGGCCTCGAGGGTGCGGCTCGCGGCCACCTTGCCCGGTGCGATGGGCGACACCGATCCGTTGCTCGACACCTTCGTGCTCGGCCCGACCGAGGTGACGAAGGGCTCGGGCGGCGGTCCGTCACACGGAGCGATGACGCGCGCGTCCGCGCCGATCTCGCGGAGAGCGCGCGCGAGCCCGAGCACCTGGCCCTGCACGCCGCCGGGCGTGGAGAGCGAGTACGGAGACACCAGGCTCACCCGCATAGGACACCCTCACGATGGCAGATCAGGCGGGCCTCCGTCGCTCCGTAGATCGCTGGGCCAGTTGGGCTGCATCAGGTGCCACTGCTCGGGGGCGGCACGGATCAGCTCCTCGAAGCGTCGCGCCAGCTCCTGGGTGATGCGGGCGACGTCGTCGCGCAGCCGTCCCTCGCGTTCCGTGGGAACCGGCGGGCCGATCCTCCCCAAGTGGCTCCCGCCGGGCCGGAAGTACACGCCGGCCGGGACCAGCGGCGCGCCCGAGCGAAGCGCGAGCGTGGCCGGCCCGGCCGGCAGCGTGGTGCGCTCGCCGAAGAACTCGACCTCGACGCCTTCGCCGGTGAGGTCGCGGTCGCACAGCAGGCACACGACCCTGCTCTCGCTCAGCGCGCGCAGGACCGCCGCCGCCGCACCCCGCCCGAGCGGGATCACCTCCATGCCGAGCGCGCGGCGAACGCCCGCGAACCACTCGAACAGCTCCCGCGGCTCGACCGGCTCGACCACCGCCGTCGGTGGATATCCACGCTCGGTGAGCCAGGCGCCGGCGTAGTCCCAGCCGCCGAGGTGCGGGAGGGCGAGGATGACGCCGGTGCCCGCGGCGACCGGGCCGGCGATGTGCTCGAACCCGTCGCACTCGAAGTGCGAATCGAGGGAGCCACGGGCGTCGCGCTCGAGCCGGAACAGCTCGAGCCAGTACCGCGCGTACGACTCGAAGGCACCGCGCACCGCGCGCTCGAGCTGGGGGCCACGCAGGCCGTCGCCACTCGCCCGTTGCATGTTGCGCGCGACCAGCCGCCGCCGCTCGGGCATCGCGAGCACGAGCACACGCCCGAGCAGGCGCGCGATCGGCTCGGCAACCCGGGACGGCAACGCGCGCGCGAGGCTCGAGCCGGCCCGGTACACGAGATAGGTCACGCGCCCGGATACGCTCAACGGGCCGGAGCAGGTCAGGGACGTGTGCGGCGACGATCGGGGCGGTCCGTGTGCCGCCAGCGCCACCGCTCGGCGCCGGGACGACGAGCCTCCCACCACCGCGCCAGGCCTCCTTCGTCGCCGGCGGCGACACCGAGGTCAACCTCGCCGAAGCCCTCATCGGGCCTGCCGGGGCGCCGGTGCCGCAACGCGCGCACGCGGCGAACCCGGGGCACGGGCTGGTCGGACGCCTGCCGCCACACCCGCGCGAACCGGTGCACCGCGGTGATCGCGGTGAGCGCGGCCATGAGCCACAGCACCGGCACCAGCACGTGGAAGGCGAGACCGATGCTGATGAGGACGAGTCGCTCGGCGCGCTCCATGAGCCCGCCCCGGGCCGAGAACCCGAGCGCCTCGGCCTTCGCCCGCTCGTACGACACCAGCATCGAGGCCACGGCGACCGCGAACGCGAGGAGGGGGAGGTACGCGCTCCTCCCGGCCAGGTACCACGCGACTCCACCCAGCAGCACCGCATCGGAGACCCGGTCGGCGACGGAGTCGAAGAAGGCGCCCCGTGGGCTCGCCTTGTTGCTGTGGCGCGCGACCGAGCCGTCGAGGATGTCGGGAACGCCACTGGCGATGACGCCGAGCACCGCCCACCGGAGCTCACCGGCGGCGATGAGGAACGCGGTGCCCACCGAGCACACGAGACCCACGAGGGTGAGGGAATCAGCGGTGATCCCGGCGCGCTCGAGGCCCTTCCCTACCGGGGCGAGGCCCCGTTCGACCTTGGCGCGCCAGCGTCCGTCGAGCATGGATCGCGCTCCTTCGAGCCGGCGAGCGCTCACGAGGCTACCACCGGACCTCCCGATCGCGGTCGCTCTCCGGGCCGGCGGCGTGGTCTCGGCGGCGTGGTCTCGGCGGCGTGATCTCGGCGGCGTGGTCTCGGCGGCGGCGCGGCCCGCCACCTCCCGAGCGGCCGGGACTGCTTCACACCCTGATGCTTAGAATCGGCCCCCGACACAGGGGGTTGCGCGTGAAGACGTTCCCGACGGCGAAGATCCGCAACGTGGCGCTCGTCGGCCACGGAGGGGCGGGCAAGACCACGCTGGCCGAGGCGCTCCTGTTCGTGGCCGGCGCCATCCCCCGCATGGGAAAGGTCGAGGACGGCAACACGGTCTGCGACTTCGACCCCGAGGAGGCACGGCGCCACATCTCGGTGTCGCTCTCCCTCGCCCCGTTCGACCACGATGGGGTCAAGGTCAACCTCATCGACCCCCCGGGCTACGCCGACTTCGTCGGCGACGTCGCGGCCGCGCTCCGCGTGGCCGACCTCGCAGTCTTCGTCGTCTCGGCGGTCGAGGGCGTCGAGGTGCAGACCCAGATGGCCTGGCGCATGGCCGAGAAGCGAGCGATCCCGCGGGCGATCTTCGTCAACAAGCTCGATCGCGAGCGCGCCTCCTTCTCGCGCACGCTCGACGACCTGAAGACCCGGTTCGGCGCCGGGGTCGCTCCGCTCGAGCTGCCGATCGGCGAGGAAGCCTCCTTCAACGGCGTGGTCGACCTCCTCGACGACATCGCGGTCACCTATGACATCGGTGGCGGCATCGGTGGCGGCATCGGCAACAAGGGGGACGCGAGCGGCAAGGGCACCGAGGGCGCCATCCCCGAGGCCATGGAGACCGAGGAGCACGCGGTGCACGACGCCCTCGTCGAGGGGATCGTGGTCGCCGACGACGACCTCATGGAGCGGTACCTCTCCGACGAGACGATCGAGCCGAAGGAGCTCGGCCAGGCGCTCGCCAAGGGCATCGCCGAGGCCACCGTGTTCCCTGTGCTGTGCGGGAGCGCGGCCAAGCTGGTCGGCGTGGACCGTCTCATCCGGTTCATCGTCGAGGAGGGGCCGGCGCCGGCGGCCTCCGACGGGTCCGCGGTCGCGTTCGTGTTCAAGACGCTCGTCGACCCCTACGTCGGGCGGGTCAACCTGTTCAAGACGCTCCGGGGGACGGTGAAGACCGACGCGTCGCTCGTGAACCGCCGGACGGTCGGCGAGGAGCGGCTCCACCAGATCACGACGCTGCGGGGCAAGGAGCAGGAGCCCGCCTCCGAGGTGCCGCCGGGCGACGTCGCCGCCGTCGCGAAGCTCTCCGACACCACGACGGGTGACGTGCTCGGCGCGCGCGGCGCCGACCTCGACGTGGAGGACTTCGAGCCGCCCAAGCCCACGCTCGCGGTCGCCATCCGTCCGAAGTCAAAGGCCGACGAGGACAAGCTGGCCAACGCGCTCCACCGCCTCCAGGAGGAGGACCCGGCGCTTCGGCTCGAGCGCAATCCCGAGACGCACCAGACGCTGCTCTGGGGCATGGGCGAGACCCACCTGTCGATCGCTTCCGAGAGGCTGGCCCGCAAGTTCGGCGTCGAGGTCGCGACCGACGACGTGAAGGTCGCCTACCGCGAGACGATCACGACCACGGCCGAGGCCGAGGGCAGGTACAAGAAGCAGACCGGCGGCCACGGCCAGTTCGGCGTGGCGTTCCTGCGGCTCGAGCCGCGCGAGCGCGGCAGCGGCTTCGAGTTCGAGGACAAGATCGTGGGCGGCGCCATCCCCCGGCAGTTCATCCCCGCCGTCGAGAAGGGCGTGGGCGAGACCATGCGCCAAGGGGGGGTGTTCGGCTTCCCGGTCGTCGACGTGAAGGTGACCTGCTTCGACGGCAAGTACCACACGGTCGACTCGTCGGAGATGAGCTTCAAGATGGCCGGGTCGCTCGGCTTCAAGGAGGCCATGGCCAAGGCCGAGCCCATCCTGCTCGAGCCCATCAGCGAGTTGGTGGTGATCGCACCCGAGGCCAACCAGGGCGACGTCATGGGCGACCTCAACTCGAAGCGGGGCCGGATCCAAGGCTCGAGCTCCGCCGGGAACGGCGAGATGGAGGTGGTGGCGCTGGTGCCGACCTCCGAGATCCTGCGCTACGCCATCGACCTCCGCTCGATGACCGGCGGCCGCGGCCGCTTCGAGGTGCAGCACTCCCACTACGACCCCGTGCCCGCGCACCTCGTCGAGAAGATCCGCGCGGCGGCGGGGGCCGCGAAGGCCGGCTAGCGCGCCGGGGGCGCGGCGGAGCCGATCCCGTAGGCCGACCAGTCCTCCGGGTTCGCTTCGGTGTACTCGCCCATCACGTGGCCGCCGACGGCGTCGAGCTCGACCAGCCCGCGCCGGCTCGGCGGCTCGTCGGCGCTGTAGAGGAGGATGCGCCACGCCGGCCGGCTGAGCAGGCCGCGCCAAGCCAGCTGCGCCGACGCATGACCGACCGGAAAGCCCACCGTGCGCGTGGCGATCACGAGCGCCTCCGTCTGGTCGATCCGGAGCGGCCACGCGGCGGCGAAGTGGTAGGCGGCGATCGTGCCCAGCAGCATCGCCCCGACGGCGAGGCCGCCGTTGCCGCTCCACCACCATCCGCCGATGCACGCGAGGGCGACCAGCGCGTCGAGCGTGCCGGCGATGCGTCGGCGGGTGATGTCGGGGAAGACGTAGGGCCCCACGTACGCGGTGACGTCGAGGTCCTCCGGGAGGGCGTCGCCGAGCCCATCGGTGTCCCCGTCGGTGTGCCGGTCGGTGTGCCGGTCGGTCATCGGCACCAACCTAGAGCTTTGGCGTCACAGAGCCCCCATTTCCGACGGCTTTGCGACGCCAAAGCGCAGGGGGGGTCAGGATGGCCACGCGGCCCGGAGCCGCTCCCAGCTCGTCCGCAGATCCTCGGGGAGGACGCGCGCCTCGGCCACCGCGGTCATGAAGTTGCTGTCGCCGCCCCAGCGCGGGAGCGCGTGGAGATGGAGATGGCCGGGCACGCCCGCGCCCGCGGCACGGCCGAGGTTGACACCCAGGTTGAGGCCCTCGGGCCGGAACGCGGCCTTGAGCGCGACGACGGCCCGCCGCGTGGCAACCATGAGCGCGGTGGCCTCGTCGACCCCGAGCCCCTCGAGATCGCCCTCGTGCCGCACCGGCGCCACCATCAGGTGCCCCGAGGTGTACGGGTACGCGTTCAGGAGCGTGAACGTGAGCGCGGTGCGCTCGAGGATCAGGGCGTCGCCGTCGGGGAGCTCGGCCAGCTCGCAGAGCAGGCACGCCTCGGACGCGGCCGCCGACGTGACGCCCTCGATGTATGGCGCGCGCCACCCGGCCCAGATCCGGTCGAGGCTCACGCGCGCTCGCGCACCTCGGCGACGACGCGTCCGACGAGATCGGCCAGCGCCACGCCGCGCTCGTCCTGCTCGCCCCCCCGGCGGTTCACACCGACGGTGCCGTGCTCGACGTCGTCGTCGCCGGCCACGACGACGTACGGCACCTTCTCGACCTTGGCCCGGCGCACCCGAGCGCCGAGCGTGTCGGCGTGCGCGTCGAGAACCGTCACTCGCAGCCCCTCGGCCCGGAGGCGGTCTGCCACGCCGAAGACGTACTCGTGATGGCGGTCCGCGACGGGCAGGACCGTGACCTGCACGGGTGCCAGCCACGTAGGGAACGCACCCGCGTAGTGCTCGACGAGCAGCCCGAAGAACCGCTCGACGGTGCCGTACAGCGCGCGGTGGATGACGATCGGCTGATGGCGCTCGTTGTCGGCGCCGACGTACTGGAGCTCGAAGCGCTGCGGGAGCTGGAAGTCGACCTGGAGGGTCGACACCTGCCAACGCCGCCCGATCGCGTCGCGCACGTGCACGTCGATCTTCGGGCCGTAGAACGCACCCTCTCCCTCGGCCACTTGGTATGGGAGGCCCGACGCCTCGATGGCCTCGAACAGCGCGTCGGTCGCGAGCTTCCAGTCGGCCTCGGCGCCCACCGCCTTCCCCTCGGGCCGGGTCGAGATGTCGGCCTCGAACTCTGTGAGACCGAACGTGCGCAGCACCCGCAGGACGAACTCGATCAGCTCGACGAGCACGCCCACGACCTGCGCCCGCTCGCAGAAGATGTGACTGTCGTCCTGGGTGAGGCCGCGGACGCGCAGCAGGCCGTGGAGGACCCCGGAGCGCTCGTAGCGGTACACGGTGCCGAGCTAGAACAGCTTCATCGGCAGCTCGCGGTACGACCGGGTGTGGCTCTTGTAGATGAGCATGTGGAACGGGCAGCTCATGGGCTTGAGGTAGTAGTCGGCGTCGTCCAGCTCCATGGGCGGGTACATGCCCTCGGCGTAGAAGTCGAGGTGGCCGCTGGTCTCCCAGAGCACCGACCTCGCGACGTGCGGGGTGAACACGAGCTGGTAGCCGGCCTGCTCGTGTTCCGAGCGCGAGAAGTCCTCCATCACCTGGCGCACCGCCGCGCCCCTCGGGTGCCACACCGCGAGGCCGCCGCCGAGCTCCTCGGGGAACGAGAACAGGTCGAGCTCGGCGCCGAGCTTGCGGTGATCGCGTCGCTCGGCCTCGGCCAGGCGGTGCAGGTGCTCCTCGAGCGCGGCCTTCGACTCCCATGCGGTGCCGTAGATACGCTGGAGCATCGGACGCTTCTCGTCACCCCGCCAGTAGGCGCCGGCCAGCTTCATGAGCTTGAACGCGGCGAGCCGCTTCGTGGACGGCACGTGCGGGCCGCGGCACAGGTCGAAGAACTCGGAGCCGTCGGCCCGCGGGTTCCGGTAGACGGAGACGGCCGCGCCGTCGCCGACCTCCGCCGCGTCGGTGGCCCGCTCGATGATCTCGAGCTTGTACGGCTGGTCGGCGAACAGCTCCAGGGCGGCCACCCGCCCGAGCTCCTCCCGGCGGTAGGGCTGGTCGGCCTGCACGATCTCGCGCATGCGAGCCTCGATGCGCGTGAGGTCGTCGTCGGTGAAGTGGGCCCCACCGGGTAGCTCGAAGTCGTAGTAGAAGCCGTCGGTGATCGGCGGCCCGATGGCGTACTTCGCGCCGGGGAAGAGATCGGTGACGGCCTGGGCGAGCACGTGCGCAGTCGAGTGGCGCAGCACCTCGCGGCCGTCGGGCGTGTCGGGGGTGACGATGGCGACCGAGGCCGAGCGCTCGACCGGCCGGTCGAGGTCGACCCACTCGCCGTCGACCTTGGCCGCCAGCGCCGCGCGGGCCAGGCCGGCCCCGATCGAGGCGGCGATCTCGGCCGGCGTGACGCCCGACGGGTAGTCGCGCTCGGAGCCGTCGGGAAGCGTGATCGTGACCTGGCCGCTCATCTTCCGCGGCGACGCTACCAGCGCGTGTTCACGCACCGACTGCATATCCGTGATATCCGTGCGGGCACCGGGCCGGTCGGGGTGCGGATCCTCGACTAGAGGGGCTGAGATCTCCCGGGCGCGGCCGGCGCCGCGTCGTCGATCGGTCGGGTGAGATCGAGGCCGATGAGCGCGCCCAGCTCGCGCAGCACGGCCGGGGCACTGGGATCGGCACCACCCGAGAGGACCGCGCTCGCGAGGTCGTCGAGCGCCTCGAGGGCCTTCGGCGCGTCCAGGTCGTGGTCGAGGGCGGCCCGGACGCGCGCCGCGAACGGGCGCGGGTTGGCACCGTCGGGCCGTTGCGCCGCCGCGAGCAGACGATGGAGCAGCGCGACGCCCTCGTCGAGGTCGGTGTCGTGCCACTCGAAGCCGGCCCGGTAGTGATGACGCATCAGCGCGAGCCGGATCGCGCGCGGATCGGCGATCTTCAGGAGGTCGCTCACGAACACGAGGTTGCCGAGCGACTTCGACATCTTCTCGCCCTCGTAGGCGACCATCGCCGAGTGCATCCAGTGGCGCACGTAGGGCTGGCCGGTGAGGGCCTCGCTCTGCGCGACCTCGCACTCGTGGTGCGGGAAGATGAGGTCGGTGCCGCCACCGTGGAGATCAAGGGTGGGGCCGTGCTCCTGCATGGCCATCGCCGAGCACTCGATGTGCCAGCCCGGTCGGCCCACGCCGAAGGCCGCCCGCCAGGCCGGCTCGTCGGGGAGCGACGGCTGCCAGAGCACGAAGTCGAGGGGGTCACGGCGGTGGGGGTCGTCGGGGTTGCCGCCCCGAGCACGCGAGAGCCGCAGCATCTGGTCGCGCGAATAGTGCGACAGCTCGCCGAAGTGGGGCGCGCTCGACACGTCGAAATACGCGGTGCCGGCGGTGAGATAGGCATGCCCCGAGTCGAGCAGGCGCTCGACGATGGCGACGATCTCGTCGATGGTCTCGGTGACGCGCGGCTCGGCCGCCGGGGGTTGCAACTCGAGCGCGTCCATGTCGGCGTGGAACCGGATCAGCTCGGCCTCGGCCAGCTCGAGGTAGGGCACACCGAGCTCGCGGGCCCGGGGCAGGATCGAGTCGTCGACGTCGGTGACGTTACGCACCATGCGCACGTCGTGGCCCAGCTCCTCCAGCCGGCGGATCAGCAGGTCGTAAGTGAGGTAGGTGGCCGCGTGGCCGAGGTGGGTCGAGTCGTACGGCGTGATGCCGCACACGTACATCCGCACCACGTGCCCGGGTTCGAACGCCACCAGCTTGCGACGCGCGGTCTCGAACAGTTGGATCGTCATGACTCGAGCCCGTGCAGGCCCAGGCTGGCCTTCGTGCGGTGACGGAGGTTGATCGTGAGCAGCACGGCCGCGAACGCCTCGATGCCCACCGCGTTCGCCAGGGAGCCTCCGTCGAGCGCCCGCACGCCCGGGATCTCGCGCACGATCTCGAGGACGGTCTCGCGGGCGTCGTCGTCGTCGGCGCACACGATCACGTCGCCTTCTATGGGGTGGTCGAGGTCGCCGAACGACGCGGCCGGCACGTGTTGCCACGCTGCCACGACCCGTGCGTCGGGCGCGGCCGCCTGCACCGCGGCGGCGACCGAGCCCTCGGGCGGGAGCACCGGGCAGAACTCGCGGTCGCGCTTCACGACCGCGTTGGCCATGCTCACGACGACCTTCCCGTGCAGCGCTGCGGCGTGCACGGCCGCGGTCGCGACCGCGGCGTCGGCGTTGACCCCGAGCACCACGAGGTCGGCCCGGGCGGCCTCCGCGTTCGACACGCCGCGCAGCCCGGCGACACGCTCGCCCCACAGCTCGCGCAGCTCGGCCACCGCCCGCTCGGCCCGGCTCGGGTCGCGCGACCCGGCCAACACCTCATGACCTATGCTCGCCAGCCGCGCCGCGAGCCCGGCTCCAGCAGGGCCCGTCGCGCCCAGCACTCCGATCTTCACGCCCCGAATCCTGGCACGCCGCGCCGAGAGGCCCCTCGAGCACCGGTCGACGGCCGGGGCCGGCCGTCCACGGAGGCAGTGGCTCAGGCGATGCAGTCGGCGCCGAGCAGGACCCGCAACTCGGCGAAGAGCCCGTTGCGGACGTCGACCAGGTGGTCGTCACCGAGGCGGAGCACGGTGGTCTTCTCTGGGCTCTCGAGCTGCACGAACACCGGGCTGTCGCCGGGGTGCTGGCGCAGGATCTCCGACAGCCGCGCCGTCTTCGCCTCGTCGAGGCTTCCCAACCGCACCCGGACGCGCACGGGAGGACCGCCGTCGAGCACCAGCTCGGGCCGGGTGATCTCCATGGCCATGAGCTTGGGGGTGTCGTCACGCGTGTCGAAGCGCCCCTTCACGCACACGATCGCGTCCTCGGCGAGGAGCTCGCCATAGGCGAGCATCGTCTTCGGGAACACCATCCCCTCGACCACCGCCGCCAGGTCTTCGAGGACGAAGGTGGCCATGAGGTCGCCTCGCTTCGTGTACTTGCGCGAGAGCGACGTGACGACGCCACCGGCCGTGCGCAGCTCGCCGTCGCGGAGCTCCTTCAGCTCGGAGAGCGTGCAGTCGACGTAGCGGCGCAACGCGCGCTCTGCACCCATCAGCGGGTGATCGCTCACGTAGAGCCCGAGCATCTCCTTCTCGAACGCGAGCCGTTGCGACTTGGGGAACTCGAGATCGGGGATCTCGACCCGGTCCGGGAACGCGCTCGGAGCCTCGCCCGGCGCGGCGCTGCCGTCGCCGAAGAGGCTCATGACGCCCGCGTCGCGCTCGCGCCGACGGGCGACGGCTCGGTCAACGATCGACTCGAACACGGTGAGGAGCCCCTGGCGGGGGTGGCCGAGGGAGTCGAACGCGCCGGCACGGATCAGCGACTCGAGCGTGCGCTTGTTGAGCGCGGCCGGGTCGACCCGGTCACAGAAGTCGAAGAAGTCGGTGAACGGCCCGCCTTCCTCGCGGGCGGCGACGAGGTGCGCGACCACGCCCTCCCCCACATTGCGCACCGCGGAGAGCCCGAACCGGATCGCACCGGGCACGTCCGATTCGGGCGCGCCCGATCCGGGCGCCGAGCGCACCGCGAAGTCGCTCTCGGACTCGTTGACGTCGGGGACGAGCACCGCGATGTCGCGCACTCGGCACTCGTTGAGATACACCGCGGTCTGGTCCTTGTTGGCCTTCACGCTCGTGAGCAACGCGGCCAGGTACTCGCGCGGATGGTTGGCCTTGAGGTAGGCGGTCTGGTACGCGACGTACCCGTAGCCCACGGAGTGCGACTTGTTGAAGGAGTAGTCGGCGAAGGGCTCGATCGTGTCGAAGAGCTTCTCGGCGAAGGCGCGGACGTGGCCGTTGGCCACGCAGCCGTCGACGAACTTCGACCGTTCCTTGGCGATGAGCTTGCGGATCTTCTTCCCGGTCGCCTTGCGGAGGTTGTCGGCCTCCTCGAGCGTGTAGCCGGCGAGCCTCTGCGACACCCGCATGACCTGCTCCTGGTAGATCATCAGCCCGTAGGTGGGGGCGAGGATCTCCTCCAGGTCGGGGTGCGGGTACTCGACCGGCTTCCGCCCGTTCTTCCGGTCCGCGTACTGGTTGTGCCAGTTCTGGGCCATCGGTCCGGGCCGGTAGAGCGCGACGAGCGCGCACACGTCCTCGAAGGTGGTGGGTGCGAGCGAGCGCATCAGCGCGCGCATGGGCCCGCCTTCGAGCTGGAACACTCCGACCGAGTCGCCCTTGCAGAGCATGGCGAAGGTAGCAGCGTCGTCGAGGGGAACGGCGTCGATGTCGACCCGCTCGCCGGTTCCGGCCTCGATCAGCTCGAGCGCGCGCTCGATCACCGAGAGGTTGCGCAGGCCGAGGAAGTCCATCTTGAGCAGCCCGAGGTCCTCGACGCCGTGCATCTCGTACTGGGTGACGATCGGCGCGTCGTCGATCGAGCCACCCGGCTCCGGTTTGCGCTGGACGGGCAGGTACTCGGTGAGCGGCTCGCGCGTGATCACCACCGCGGCGGCGTGGATGCCGTCCTGGCGACGGAGGCCCTCGAGCCCGCGGGCGACGTCGATGACGCGCTTCGCGTCGGGGTCGGTGTCGTAGAGCGAACGGAGCTCGGTGGCCATCTTGTAGCCGTCGGCGTGCTCGGGATGCGGCTCGAGGCACGCTGCGAGCGGGGTGTCGCGGCCCATGATGAGCGGTGGCATGAGCTTGGCGATCTTGTCGCCGACGGCATAGGGGTAGCCGAGCACCCGCGACGCGTCGCGCACCGCGGCCCGGGCCTTGATGGTGGAGAAGGTCACGATCTGGGCCACGTGGTCCCAGCCGTAGCGCTGGGCCGCGTAGCGGATCATGTCGCCGCGGTAGCGCTCGTCGAAGTCCATGTCGATGTCGGGCATCTGTTTGCGCCCCGGATTGAGGAACCGCTCGAACAGCAGGTCGTAGCGGATGGGGTCGATGTCGACGATGCGCAGGCAGTACGCCACGCAGGAGCCGGCCGCGCTCCCCCGGCCCGGGCCCACCCGGATCCCTTGCTGGCGCGCGTAGCGGACGAGGTCCCAGACGACGAGGAAGTAGGCCGAGAATCCCATGTCGCGGATCACGCCCAGCTCGTACTCCAGCCGCTCGAGCACGTGCGGCGCCGGCATCGGGCCGTAGCGCTCCTTCGCGCCCTCGAGTGTGAGCTCACGCAGGAACGAGTCCTCGGTGTGACCCTCCGGCACCGGGAACGACGGCAGCACCGCGTTGCCGAACTCGATCTCGACGTCGGCGCGCTCGGCGATCCACAGCGTGTTGTCGCACGCCTCGGGCACCTCGGCGAAGAGCGCCCGCATCTCGCCGGCGCTCTTCAGGTAGAACTCCTCGGCGTCGAACTTGAACCGCTTCGGGTCGTCGAGCGTGGAGCCGGTCTGCACGCAGAGCAGCGCCGCGTGGGCCTCGGCGTCGGCTCGGCGCGTGTAGTGGCTGTCGTTCGTCGCGAGCAGCGGTGCGCGGAGCGCTCGCGCGATTCCGATGAGCTGCGGGATGACGCGTGCGTCCTCGGGCAGCCCGTGGTCCTGGAGCTCGACGAAGAACCCGTCGCGTCCGAAGATGTCCTGGAACCGGGCTGCGGCCTCGATCGCGGCCTGCTCCTCGCCCCGCTCGAGCAGCTGGCACACGAGCCCCCCGAGGCAGCCGCTGGTGGCGACAAGGCCCTCGTGGTAGCGCTCGAGCAGCTCCCAGTCGGAGCGGGGCTTGTAGAAGAAGCCGTCGAGGTAGGCGTCCGAGGTGAGCTTGATGAGGTGGTGGTAGCCCGCGGTGGTCTCGGCGAGGAGCGTGAGGTGGAAGATCTCGTGCTCGGCCCGCCGCGGGCGGTCGAAGCGACTCCCGACGAAGTAGCTCTCCGTCCCGAGGATCGGCTTGACGCCCGCCTCGCGCGCCGCCTCATAGAACGGCAGGACCCCGTACATGTTGCCGTGGTCGGTGATGCCCACCGCAGGCTGGCCGTCGGCGGCGGCTGCGGCGATCACGTCGCGCACACGCGACGCGCCGTCGAGCATCGAGTACTCGGTGTGCAGGTGCAGGTGCGCGAACGAGCGATCCCGCGAGGCCCCCGAGGATCCCGGCGACACGCGGGCCGCCGGCTGGTCGGGCAGTACCCCGTCTGGCAGCGGCCTGTCGGGCAGTGCCCGGTCCGGCATGGGCGGCCCCGTTCCCCCTCCCCGTCCACAGGGATGTGGAGAGCCCTGTGGACGAACTACACGCGTGGAATTCTCAACATACGTCGCCCACCCGGGGCTGTAAAGGGTTGGCGCCGCGGGCGGGTGCGGGCGGGTGCGGGCGGGTGCGGGCCGGTGCGGCTCAGGCCCCCCGGCCCCGGGCCGCGAGCAGGGGGACGAGCATCTCGTCGGGCGTGCAGCTGCCGTGGCCGGCGAGCAGCTCGGTCTCCCGGGGCAGCGTGGGGTCCACGAAAGCGACCGGGTCACGGGCGGCGAGGACGACGTCGCCGATGCGAGGCCGGACCGGCCCGGGGATCGGCCCCGGCCCCAGCCAGCCCTCGTCGAGCAGCTGGTCGCGGGTGAAGACCCAGGCCTGGCTTCCCACCTCGTCGCGTGCCCCCGCCGCGAGCTCGCCCGCCGCGCCGGGGCGCGCGTAGAGGTAACGGAACCGTCCGTCGCCTGCGTACGCCGCGACCAGGCTCGCGAGCGCGCCGAGGCCGACCCATCCCTCGCGGCCGAAGTGCACCTGGCCGTGGTCGGAGGTGACCAGCAGGGCGGCGCCTTCGGGGAGCGCGTCGAGCAGCTCGCCCACCAGCCGGTCGACGAACGCGAGCTCGGCGGGGAAGTAGCCGTCGTGCAGGCCGAACTCATGCGCGACCGAGTCGACGCCCGGGTAATACGCGTAGACGACGCGCTCGCCGTCCGCGACGAGACGGCGGCAGTGCTCGACCAAGGTCGCACTCGTGTTCCACCCGACGATACGCAGGCCGCGGAGGTGCGCCTCGGTGAAGCCCGTCGTGCGGAACTCGCTCTTGGTCACCACCGGGACCGGCCGGCCCATGAACGGTGTGTGGCGTTGCACGACGAAGGGGGCGGGAGGGCGACGGCCGCCGTCGCGTTGCCAGCGCAGGACGTTGAGCACGCCCTGGTCGACGCGCATGCGGAAGCCGACGACGCCGTGCTGTGAGGGCGCGAGCCCGGTGACCAGCGACGTCAGCGCGCTCGCGGTGGTCGAGGGAGCGACGGTGGTGATGGCGCGCCCCGCGAGTCCCGTGAGGCACGGGACGATAGATCGGTGGGCCTCGAGCGCGTTCCAGCCGAGCCCGTCGAGCAGGAGGAGCACGACCGCGTCGGCGCTCCGGACCGGCTCGGGGAGCCACGGGGCCGGGTGCCCGCCAACCAGCGCGGGAACGATCCCCGTGATGGCCGCGCCGCCGAAGTCGGGGCGGATCGGATCCATCCCAGGAGGCTAACGGCCCCGGAGTCGGGTGCGGAGCACCGAACGTCGGAGCTCCCCGCGCCCCGCCCGCGCGTGGGAGCATGGCGGCCATGAAGGTCTCGACGCGCGGCGACTACGCCGCGCGGGCCCTGTTGTCGCTCGCGCTGCACGCCTCCGACCGGCCCACCTCCGTGAAGGAGATCGCCGAGCGCACCAACCTGCCCCAGCCCTACCTCGAGCAGATCCTCCTCGCGGTGAAGGGCGCGGGCCTGGTCCGGTCGAAGCGGGGCGTCGGCGGCGGGTACGTGCTTGCTCGTCCGCCCGCCGCGATCACCCTGGCCGAGATCCTCGCCGCGGTCGAGGGGCCGCTCACGACGCTCATGGGCGCGCACGACCACTGCGAAGGGCACTGCGTGCTGCAGGAGGTGTGGGTGGGCGTCTCGGAGGAGACGCGCACGACGCTCGACGGCTACACGCTCGCCGATCTCGTCGAGCGGACCCGGATCGGTCACGCCCGGCGGGAGGAAGCGGCCGAGGGCTAACCGGCGGCAGGAGCGTCGAGGTCGCGCAGCCCCTGCTCGAGGTCGGCCGGCAGCGGCTCCTCGAAGCGGAGCGCGGCACCCGTGACCGGGTGTGTAAAGGCCAGGACTGCCGAGTGGAGGAACGGCCGCGCCAACGGGAGCACCGGGCGCTGCCCTCGGTACGCGGCGTCGCCCACCACCGGGTGCCCGATGGCGGCGAGGTGCACCCGGATCTGGTGCGTGCGCCCGGTCTCGAGCCGGCACTCGAGCAGGCTGACCGCCGGCGCGTCGAACTCGCGGCGTACCTCGTAGGCCGTCCGTGCCTCGCGGCCGCCTTCGCGCACGGCCATGCGCGTCCGGCGAGCCGGCGACCGCCCTAGCGGCGCGTCGACCACGCCGCGGGGGCTGTCGAGCCTCCCCCAGACGAGGGCGAGGTAACGGCGTTCCACCTCGTGGCGCCGCAGCGCGCGCACGAGCCCGTCGTAGGCGCGAGCCGAGCGCGCGACCACCATGAGGCCGCTGGTGTCGCGATCGAGCCGGTGCACGATCCCGGGCCGGGCCGGGTCGCCCACCCCGGCGAGCTCCGGGAACCCCGCCAGCAGCCCGTTCACCAAGGTGCCGGAGCCGTGGCCGGCACCGGGGTGCACCACGAGGCCGGCCGGCTTGTTGACGACCAGCACGTCGGCGTCGACGTGGCGCAGGTCGAGCGGGATCTCCTCGGGCTCCGGCGGCCCGGCGGCGACGGGCTCGGCGAGGAGCTCGATCACCTCGCCTGTCGCGAGCTTCCTGCTCTTCGCGGCCGGTCGACCCTCGACCAGGACCTCCCCCGCCCCGCAGAGCGTGGCGACCTCCGACCTCGACAGGCCGGTGAGGAGCGAGACGGCCCGGTCGAGCCGCTCGCCGTCGAGCGCGGCCGGCACCACGACCGACTCGCTCACCCGCCACCCTCGCGCGTCGGGTGCCACCAGGCGCGCAGCACGAGCAGCACCGCGCCGACTGTGATCGCCGAGTCGGCGACGTTGAAGCTCGGCCACCACCCCACGTGCACGAAGTCGACCACGCCCCCGCGGAGCACGCCGGGCGCACGGACGACACGGTCGATCAGGTTGCCGATCGCACCTCCGAGCACGAGCGAGAGGCCGACGATCACCCAGCGGTCGTCGGCCCGGCGCACCACGCGTACGAGCACGACCGCGACGACCACCGCGATGAGCGCGAGCAACGGGGTGAAGCCCGCGACCAGGCTGAAGGCACTGCTCCGGTTGCGGCTCACCCGCAGCTCGACTGCCCTTCCGATGATCGAGAGTGGCCGGCCGGTGAGCGTCGCCACCACCCACGCCTTGGTGAGCTGGTCGGCCGCGATCACACCCAGCACCATCGCCGGGGCGAGCCACGCCGAAGCGACACGGGCCGGCCGCGCCGGCGAGGCGTCGGAGGGGCTCATCGGCGATCGCCTCCCGGAGGCGGGCCGACTAGCGCCGACGCTCCCCGCGCGACTTGCAGTCGACGCAGAGCTCGGCCCACGGGATGGCCTCGAGACGGGGCAGCGAGATCCGTCGGCCTGCAGGCGTGCAGAGGCCGTAGGTGCCCGCATCCATGCGGACCAGGGCCCGATCGATCTCCTCGACCGCCTGGCGTGCGGTGGCCGAGAGCAAGAGGTCGCGCTCGCGCTCCACGCTCAACGTGTCTCCCTCGCCCGACTCCTCGTCGAACTGCGTATCGCCCGGCTCGCGCTCGTTCGCCAGCGCGTCGGCCTCGGCCTGGAGCTCGGTGGCCTGGCGCACATGACGCTCTCGCTCCTCGAGGAGGAGGCTGCGGAGGCGCTCGAGCGTCTTGGGCGCGATGTTGGGCTTCGCCGGCGTCACGTGGATCCCCGAGAGGGGGCACACGACGACGCCCTTCGGCAGCTTCTTCGCCGCCGCCGCCTTCTTGGCCGCCGCTTCCTCCGCCTTCTTCGCAGCCGCCGCCTTCCGGGCCGCCTCGCGCGCCGCCGCGGCCTCCTTGCGGGCTGCTTCGCGCGCCACGGCCGCGGCCTTCGTCGCCGCGGCCTTCTCGACCTGGATGCGCTTACGCTCGGCCGCCTTCTTGCTCGCCAGCGCTTTCTTCCGCTCGGCGGCCTTCTTCGCCGCGGCCTTCTTGGCGACAGCCTTCTTGGTGGCGAGCGCCCTCTTCTTCGCCGCGGCCTTCTTGGCGACAGCCTTCTTGGTGGCGAGCGCCCTCTTCTTCGCCGCGGCCTTCTTGGCGACAGCCTTCTTGGTGGCGAGCGCCTTCTTCTTCGCCGCGGGCGTACGCGGCGTGGGCCGCCGCTTGCGGATCGGTGCCCGCCTCGCCATGGGCTTCCTCGCCGCGCGCGTCTTCTTCGCGACGGTTCGCTTGCGCGCCAGCTTCTCCTTCGCCGCGGCCGTCTTCCTCGCGGCGGTCCTCGTACGCTTCACTGCCGACTTGCGCGCGCCGGTGCTCCGCGCGCGGCTCGGTCGGGCTCGCTTCGTGGCCGCCGCCGGATTCCTCCGTGTCGCCTTGGCCATCCGTCTCCTCACGCTCGGTTCGGGCCGCGGGACCGTGGTGCGACAGATCCCGGTCGTGGGAGGGGCACCATCGCCGGGCACGCCCGTGGCAGCCGGTCACACCCCGGGGGGCCCGAAGGGCGCCGGATTGTAGGCGGCCGGCCCGCCGCTTTCAATGGCCGCCGATCGGCCGGCCGGTACTGTACGCGCCATGCCGTTCGAGCCCGTGGACGCAACGCTCGAGCTCGTCGCCCTGGAGGAGCGGATGCTCGCCAAGTGGCGGAGGGATGACGTGTTCGCGGAGAGCCTCCGCCGCCGCGAGGGGGCGCCGGAGTGGGTCTTCTACGAGGGCCCGCCCACGGCCAACGGGCGTCCCGGCATCCACCACGTCTGGGCCCGCGCGTTCAAGGACCTCTTCCCCCGGTTCCAGGCCATGCGGGGGCCCTACGTCGCCCGAAAGGGCGGCTGGGACTGCCACGGCCTGCCGGTGGAGGTGGAGGTCGAGAAGGAGCTGGGGTTCGGCGGCAAGCCCCAGATCGAGGACTACGGCATCGAGGCGTTCAATCAGCGGTGCCGCGAGTCGGTGCAGCGCTACGTCGAGGACTGGTCCGCGCTCACCAGCCGCATCGGGATGTGGATCGACACCGCCGACGCGTACTGGACGCTCACCAACGACTACATCGAGAGCGTCTGGTGGCTGTTCGCCCAGCTGTGGGGGAAGGGCCTGATCTACGAGGGCTTCAAAGTCGTCCCCTACTGCGGCCGGTGTGGCACCGCGCTCTCGAGCCACGAGCTGGGCCAGCCGGGGGCCTACCGCGACGTCACCGAGCCGTCGGTGTACGTCCGCTTCCCCGTCGAAGGCGCCGACTTCGACCTCCTCGTGTGGACCACCACGCCGTGGACGCTCATCTCCAACGTGGCCGCCGCGGTCGGGCCCGGCATCGAGTACGTGCGCGTGCGCGGCACCGACGGTCGGCGCGACGTTGTGCTGGCCGCGTCGCGCGTCGAGGCGGTGCTGGGCAACGCGGCCGAGGTGATCGGCCCGGTCGAGGTCGGCGAGCTCGTCGGGCTCCGCTACGACCGCCCGTTCGACTTCCTGCCCCTCGACGCGACTCGCGTGGTCGCGGCCGACTTCGTCACCGTCGACGACGGCTCGGGCATCGTGCACCTCGCCCCCGCCTTCGGCGAGATCGACCGGGAGGTCGGCGAGGCCGAGGGGCTTCCGGTGCTCAACCCGGTCGGACCCGCGGCCCGCTTCGACGAGCGCGTCCCGCCGTGGGCGGGGCAGTTCGTCAAGGACGCCGACGCGGCGATCGTCGATGCCCTGGTCGCGGCCGGACGGCTCGAGACGATCAAGGACTATGCGCACGCGTACCCGCACTGCTGGCGGTGCGGGACGCCGCTCATCTACTGGGCCAAGCCGACCTGGTTCGCGCGCACCTCGGCTCACAAGGCCGAGCTGCTGAGCGAGAACGAGACCATCGGCTGGCACCCCGACCACATCAAGCACGGCCGCTTCGGCGACTGGCTCGAGAACAACGTCGACTGGGCCCTGTCACGGGACCGGTTCTGGGGGACACCCATCCCGGTGTGGCGCTGCGACGCCGGCCACGACACGTGCGTCGGGTCGGTGGCGGAGCTCTCGGACCTCGCCGGTCGCGACCTGTCCGACCTCGACCTCCACCGCCCCTTCGTCGACGACGTGCGCATCGCCTGCCCGCAGTGCGCGGCCGGCGCGTACCGGGTCGAGCCGGTGCTCGACGCCTGGTTCGACTCGGGCTCGATGCCGTCCGCACAGTTCCACTTCCCGTTCGAGAACGCAGAGCTCTTCGAGCGGCGCTTCCCCGCCGACTTCATCTGCGAGGCCATCGACCAGACCCGGGGCTGGTTCTACACGCTGCTGGCCGTCAACACGCTCGTGTTCGGCCACACGCCCTATCGCAACGTGCTCTGCCTCGCCCTCCTCCTCGCCCCCGACGGTCAGAAGATGTCGACGTCAAAGGGCAACGCCATCGACCCCTGGACGATCCTCGAGACCCGGGGCGCCGACGCCCTCCGCTGGAACATGTTCTCGTCGGGCTCGCCCTGGACCACGCGGCAGGTGTCGGTGGAAGGAATCGACGAGTCGACCAACCGGTTCCTGCTCACGCTCTGGAACACGGCGTCGTTCTTCGTCACCTACGCCAATCTCGACGGGTGGGAGCCCGACGCCGTCGGTGGGCCGCGCCCGCACGTCCTCGACCGGTGGATCCGCTCGCGCCTCCAGGGCACCGTGCGCGAGGTCACCGACGCGCTCGAGAGCTTCGACGCGCTGCGCGGCGCGCAGTCGCTCGAGCGCTTCGTGGACGACCTCTCCAACTGGTACGTGCGGCGCTGCCGACCGCGCTTCTGGAAGGCGTCCGACGCCGCCGCGCACGCGACGTTGCACGAGTGCCTGGTTACGGTCGCGAAGCTCCTCGCGCCGTTCTGCCCCTTCGTATCCGACGAGCTCTGGCGCAACCTCGCCCGCACCGACGACTCGGTCCACCTCACCGACTGGCCCGAGCCCGACCCCGCCGCCGTCGACGACGCGCTGGAGGCCGAGATGGCGCTCGCGCGCCGGGTCGTGTCGCTCGGGCGCGGCGCGCGCAGCGACGCCAAGCTGCGTGTGCGTCAGCCGCTGCGCCGGGCGCTCGTCCTGCTGCCCGACGGATCGACGCTCACGCCCGAGGTCGTGGCCGAGGTCGCCGACGCGCTCAACGTGAAGCAGCTCGAGCCGGTCGCCACGCTCGAGGGCCTCCTCGACTACAGCGTCGTGCCCAACTTCCGCAGCCTCGGCCCCCGGCTGGGCCCGAAGCTCCCGGCGGTGAAGGCGGCGCTCGCCCACGCCGACGGCGCCGCGGTGCATGCCGCCCTCCAGGCCGGCGAGTCGTTCGTGATCGAGGTCGACGGCGGGACCGTCGAGCTCGGCCCGGGCGATGTCGAGGTTCGGGCCCGCCAGCACGAGGAGCTGGTCCTCGCCCGCGAGGGCGCCTGCGCGGTCGCGCTCGACACCCGCCTCGACGACGAGCTGCGCCTCGAGGGCCTCGCCCGCGAGCTGGTGCGCAAGCTCAACGACTACCGCAAGGCCCGAGGCCTCGACATCGCCGATCGGGTGCGGATCGAGCTCCGCGCCACCGGCCCCGTCGCGCAGGCCGCCCGCCGCCACGGCGAGTGGATCTCGGGCGAGGTGCTCGCGGTTGAGTGGTACGTGCTCGACGGCGCGAACGGCGACGGCCCCGACCGTGATGGGTTCGACGCTCTCGACCTCGATGGCAACGCGGTGGGCGTGCGGGTCGCGAAGGTGTGAGCGACCGCTAGCGGCGGCGCTTGAACACGTTGCCGAAACGTCCGCTGTCGGCGGTGTCCTGGTCGTAGAGGTCACGGTCGGGCAACGCGTCGTCGCGGGGTCCGAGGGGCGCGTCGTCGCGGACGGCCTCGCGCAGCGACGCGAAGAAGGCTTCGTCGTCGAGGACCTCGGCCTCCACCGACTCGTCGGGGCCGAAGAGCCCGCTCCCGCCTTCGGCGCCCCCGCTCGTCGCGCGCGGGCCGGTGGTCGGGTCGTGCGACCAGGCCGGGGCGGCGGGCGCCGCGCTCACGCCCGGGTCACTTCCGAGCTGGCTCTGGGGCTCGAGCTGGCTCTCGGGCTCGGGCTGGCGCTCGGGTGGACGTTGCGGCTCGGGCTGCGGGAACGGCGGCACCGCGTCGAGCTCGACGGTGTGCGACACGGGCTCGGAGGGCTCGTGGGTCGGGAGATCGCGCGTCGCGATGCCTTCGGACGGCACCGGCAGGTCGACCTCGTGCACCGTGGGCCGCGGCGCCATGCCGACGTCGGGCCGCGCCGCGAGCGTGTCGAGGTCGGCCTCGATCGCCTCGCGCAGCCGCGTGCGGTAGTCGGAGTCGAAGCGCTCGAGGCTCTCGACGTCGGCGAGGAGCGCCTCACGCCGCGCGCCGAGGTCGAGAACCTCGGCCTCGAGCCGGCGCCGCTCCCCCTCGACCATCCGACGCGCGGTGTTCTCGGCCTCCGCGAGCACCGTGCGCGCCTTCCCCTGGGCCTCGTCGAGGATCTGGTTGGCCTGCACCTGGGCCTCCGCCACGGCGTCGTCGGCGGCCCGCTGCGCGAGGAGCAACGTGCGCTGGAGGATGTCCTCGGTCTCGCGGCCGCGGGTGGCGTCGCCCTCGGATTCCTTGACCCGCTCGCTGAGCTGCTGCACCCGCTCGGCCTGCGCGTCCATGGCCACCGCGGCCCGCTCGAGCAGCTCGTCGACGTCGTCGCGGTGGTAGCCGCGGAACGCCTCACGGATGTCGGTGTCACGGAGCTCGCGTGGCGTCACTTCCATGATGCTCATCGTAGCGACCGATGCCCCGGCGTGGGGGAACCTCTCGGGGGGCGAGTCCGGGGCGGTCGGGGCGGTCGGGCCGGTCAGCAGACCGCGCGTCGGAGGAACAAGAGCCCGAAGATCAGCACCATCGCCGAGAGGTCGAACATCCCGGCCCGCGGGATGACCCGGCGCAGCGGCGCCATCACGGGCTCGGTGAGCTGGAGCAGCACGTGGTTGATCGAGGCCATCGGGGTGCCGGGGGGGAGCGGGAACCACGAGAGGATCACCCGGGCGAAGACGATGACCATGTAGACGGTGATCAGCGGGCAGAGGAGGAGGCTCACCGTCGATCAGGTGGCGTTCACGTGCGGTAGAGGCCGCGGGCCTGGAGACGCTCCTTCTCCTCTTGCGAGACCTCGACGTTGCTCGGCGTGAGCAGGAAGACCTGATCGGCCACTCGCGCCATCGAGCCGCCCACCGCGTAGGCGAGCCCGCTCGAGAAGTCGATGAGGCGGCGCTGGAGGTCGCGGCCGAGGCCCTGGAGATTGATGATCACCGGCTGGTTGGCCTTGAGCCGGTCGCCCACCTCCTGCGCGTCGTTGAACCCGCGGGGGTCGACGACGTGCACGCGCGCGGACGTGGCGGGCACGGTGCGGATCGCGGGTGCCTGGGCCGACACCGCGGACGGCTCCTGGCGCTCGCCGCGCTCCGCCGGGAGCGGACGGACGCTGGGGAACGCGTCGACGCGGCGCCCGCGTTCGCGCTCCGGCCCACCGACATGCCCCGCGGGCACGGGCTCGGGGGCGCGCCCGTCGTCGCCCTCGTAACCGTCGTAGGCCTCGTAGTCGTACTCGTAGCCCTCGTCGTCGTCCTGGAGCCCGAGATACACCATTGCCCGGCGCCACAACGTTGCCATACCCGCTTCCCTCCTGGAGCCGCCTCACACTATCCCCGCCATGGCACTCATGGGCGGACGGGCGCGCCCGGCCCGGGGGCGCCCGTCCGCTCGCTCACCCGTCGCGCGCCTCACCGTCGCGGGGCCCGAAGATCGCCCGGCCCACCCGGACGATCGTCGCGCCCTCCTCGACCGCGACCTCGAAGTCCGCGCTCATCCCCATCGAGAGCTGCGGCAACGCCAGGCGTTCGGCCAGCTCCCGGAGCATCGCGAACGACCGGCGGGGCTCGGCGTCGAGCGGGGGGACCGTCATCAGGCCGTCGACCTCGAGGCCGAGCTCCCGCAGCGTCGCGACCAGGGCCCCGGTCTCCTCAGGCGGGCACCCCCCCTTCTGGGGCTCGTCGCCGAGGTTGACCTCGACCAGCACGGTCGCGCCGGGCGCCCGCCGGGCGATCGCGGCGCCGAGCGCCTCGCGGTCCACGGACTGCCAGCGCGTGACCAACGACGCCAGCGCGGCGACCTTGTTCCGCTGGAGCCGCCCGAGAAAGTGCCAGCGGGGCGGCACGCGGCGCGTTGCCAGGAGCGGCGCCTTGGCGAGCAGCTCCTGCGCACGGTTCTCGCCCAGGTCACGCAGGCCGGCGTCGAGCGCCTCGGCCAGCCGGTCGGCCCGCACCTGCTTCGTCGCCCCCACGAGCGTGACCTCCGCCGCGTCGCGCCCAGCACGCCGCGCCGCCGCGTCGATGCGCCCGCGCACCTCGGCAACGGCGTCGGCGACCGTGTTCACCCGCGGCCCGGCTCCCGGCGCGACTCCCGCACCACGACGAGCGCCTGCCGGCCCGTCACGCCGTCGCGACGGTGGGAGAAATGGTCGGGCGAGCACGCGGTGCACACGCCCGTGTCGTCGAGCTCGGTGACGCCGACGGCCGAGAGCGCGGCGCGCACCGCCGCGGCGAGGTCGAGCGCGGGTGCCCCGTCGCGGGCCCGGGCTCGCACCGAGGGACCGAAGCGCGCCGCGAGCCGCTCGAGCTCGGCCGGGCCGAACGGATAGTGATCGGGGCGCACGCACGGGCCGATCACGGCGCGCACGGCTGTGCCCCTATCCATGTGCCCATCCATGTGACTGTCGACGGGACTGGCGACGGGACTGGCGAGTTGGCCGAGCGCGGCGACGGTCGCCTGCACGACGCCGGCCTCGAGCCCCCGCCACCCGGCGTGAACGACTCCTACCGCGCCCTCGCTGACCAGCGCGACCGGTGCACAGTCGGCCACGAGCACCGCCAGCGGCAGGCCCTCCGCCGCGGTCACCGCGCCGTCGGCGACAGGAGGCGGAGACGTCGGGCTCGAGCCGACCACAGCGACCGCCGCCCCATGCACCTGACGGAGCCAGGCCCAACTACCCGGCTCGGCGACGTGCAACGTCGCGGCCAGGTGGTCGCGGTTCCGCTCGACCCGGGCCGGGTCGTCGCCGATCGCGAGACCGAGGTTCGCGGTGTCGAACGGCGGTGTCGACCCGCCGCCATGCCGGTCGGTGAACACGACGCGCGCGGCACCGATCCTGCGCTCGATCCAGGCCACGCGCGAATGGTCGCGCGTCAGCGAAGGAACTCGGGGACGTCGAACTCGTCGTCCAGGTCGAGGCTGTCGTCGCCCGTCGCGGCGAGTGCCTCCTCCTCGTCGCGCAGCCCCAGCGGCGCCTCGAGCCGGCGCTCGCCCTCGTAACGGTCGAACCCGGCCGCGATGACCGTGATCCGAACCTCGTCGCCCAGGGCGTCGTCGATCACGGCGCCGAAGATGATGTTGGCGTCGGGGTGGGCCGCGTGGGAGATGATCTCCGCCGCCTCGTTGACCTCGAACAACCCCAGGTCGGAGGGGCCCGACACGTTGAGCAGGATGCCGCGCGCGCCCTCGATGCTGGCCTCGAGGAGCGGGCTGGAGATGGCGGAGCGGGCCGCGTTCACGGCCCGACCCTCGCCCGACGCGTAGCCGATGCCCATGAGCGCCGAGCCGGCGTTGATCATGATCATCTTCACGTCGGCGAAGTCGGTGTTGATGAGACCGGGCGTGGTGATGAGGTCGGTGATCCCCTGCACCCCCTGGAGGAGCACCTCGTCGGCCATCTTGAACGCGTTCAGCATCGAGGTCTTCTCGTCGGAGACCTGGAGGAGGCGGTCGTTCGGGATGATGATGAGCGTGTCGACCTTCTCCTTCAGCCGCTGGATGCCGGTCTCGGCCTGCACCGAGCGTCGGCGACCCTCGAAGGTGAAGGGGCGGGTGACCACGCCAATGCTGAGCGCTCCCGCTTCCTTGGCGACCTCGGCCACGATCGGCGCGCCACCGGTGCCGGTACCACCGCCCTTCCCAGCGGTGATGAACACCATGTCGGCCCCCTTGAGCACCTCTTCGATCTCCTCGCGGTGCTCTTCGGCGGCGTGCTGACCGATCTCGGGGTCCGAGCCTGCGCCGAGCCCTCGGGTGAGCTGGCGACCGATGTCGAGCTTCACGTCGGCGTCGCTCATGAGGAGCGCCTGCGCGTCGGTGTTCACCGCGATGAACTCGACGCCCTTCAGGCCCGCGTCGATCATCCGGTTCACCGCGTTGCAGCCACCGCCCCCGATGCCGAGGACCTTGATCACGGCAAGGTAGTTCTGCGGTTGACCCAGCATCCGGCCTCCTGCACGCGCGGAACTCTTAACCTCCACTCGAGGTCGAGAGTTATGTAAACCTGCCGTTGCGGTCCAGACTCTAACGACTTCGCCGCGAGCGGTCAACGACTGCGACGCGCCCGCTCAGCCGGTGGCCGGCGCGCCCGGCACCCGCACGTCGATGTAGTGCACGGTCCGGTCCCCCAGCTGGTCGAGCACCGCGAGGGCGGCCGCGGCCTTCGTCTCGAGCTCTGCGACCGGCCCGAAGCGGATCTCGCCCGCGGGCGTCGTGCCGTCGGGGCCCACCGCGAGCCGCAGGGTCGCGTTCGCGCCGTCGAGCAACACCGACGCGACGCGCGACCGCAGCGCCGTCGGCAGCGCATGCGCGAGCCGGGCGCCGGCCGCCGGCCGCGCGGTATGACCCGGCCCCGGGACACGGGTGAGGCCCACGACCTCGGGCAGCCCCGCGGGCGGTTGCGGGTCGACCTCCAGCACGCGCCCGGTCGTGTCGAGCACCGCCACCCCACCCCCGGGCGCTCGACTCCACGCCGCGGGCACCCGTTCGGTCACCGCGATTCGGACGCGACCGGGGAGATCACGGTGCACCTTCGCCGTCGCCACCCACGGCATCGCCTCGACCCGGCGCCGTGCCGTGTCGAGATCAAGCCGGAGCAACGCCGCTCCGGGCACCACGCCCGAGGCACGGCGGACCTCCTCGGCACTCAGGTGATGCGAGCCCGTGACGTCGACGTGGTCGACATCGAGGAGCGGCGATTCGACGACGAGCCAGGCCACACCGACCAGCGAGGCCAACGCCACGAGGCCGAGGAGGATCCGCAGCCGGCGTCGGCCCTGTTCGCGTCGCACCGCGACCCGCCGGGCCCGGATCCGGGGATCGATCGGCCGGGCCGACCCTCGCCGCGCCTCGGTGCTGGTGCTCACGAACGACCGCTCTCGTGATCGGCCCCGTGGTCGACCTCGTGGTCGACATCATCGTCGCGGTCGAAGCCGACCATCGCGACCTCGGGCACCAGGCGCACGCCGGTTGCCTCCTCGACCCGGCGCCGCACCTCGAGGACAAGCGCTCGCACGTCGCCCGCGGTCGCTCCGGGCTCGGCCTGTACGAAGTTCGCGTGCTTCGACGACACCACCGCGCCCCCGTGCCGGAACCCCTTGAGCCCACACGCATCGATGAGTCGCCCGGCCGAGTCGCCGAGCGGGTTGCGGAACACCGAGCCCGCGTTGGCCCCTCCGGGCTGATGTTCGCGCCGCCAGCGCACGATCTCGCCGACACGCGCCTCGCACGCCGACCGGTCGTCGACGCTCACCGCGAGCTCGGCGGCGGTGACCACCTCCGAGCGCGTCAGCCCGGAGCGCCGGTAGCCCAGCTCGAGCGAGGCCGGAGTCCGCTCGACCGGCGCACCCTCGCCGATCAGGTCGGCCACCCAGGCGCGCTCGAGTACCTCGACGGTCTCGCGACCGTGGCCGCCGGCGTTCATGCGTACGGCGCCACCGACCGTCCCCGGAATACCGACGAGGAACTCCAGCCCGGCCCGGCCCGAGGCCGCGGTCCGGCGGGCCAGCACCGGGAGCGGGACGGCGCCGCCGGCTCGCACCGTGGCGTCCCGCAACTCGATCTCCTCGAAAGCGCCATCGAGCACGATGGCCAGCCCCGCGAACCCGGCATCGGCGACGAGGAGGTTCGAGCCCCGGCCAACGATGAGAAGCGGTGGGCGCAGCTCTCGCATCACCGTGGCGACGTGCGCCAACTCGGCGTCGTCGCCGACGCGGGCGAGCACCGCAACCGGACCGCCGAGCCGGTAGGTCGTGAGCTCCGTGACCGACGCGTCGCGCGTCACGCGCCCGGGTAGCCGGGCCGCGAGCTCGGCCGCCGCCGCGTCGAGAGCGGACCCTCCCCGAGCCGGCGCCGTCGGGCTCACGACTCCGCGCCCCCGGCCCGCCCGCGCACGCGCGCGCCGGCCAGCCACTCGTCGGGAAGCGTCGTGAGGTCGCCGGCGCCGAGGGTGAGGACCACGTCACCCGGGCGCGCGTAATGGGCGAGCTTGTCGACCAGGTCGGACCGGCGGGGGGAGGAAGCGAACCGCAGCGCGGGGGGGGGGGGGGGGCACGCCCGCCGGAGGAGCCCGCCCCGAACCCCCGG